>RRZU011556640.1_pt1 | contig 25908 bp, 23 predicted proteins | sample 2165561 | NCBI WGS metagenome assembly RRZU01 (sample SAMN10456909, study PRJNA506462) | wastewater metagenome | isolation source: wastewater sludge | place: USA: Moscow, Idaho | reverse complement strand
TTCGTCTCGATTACGCTCGCGCACATCGCATTCTGCGTCGGCTTCGTCGCGATCGTCGTGCGGGCGCGACTTGCCGGCATGGACAACGCGCTGATCGAGGCCGCGCGCGACTTGGGCGCGACGCCGCTGCAGGCGTTTCGCCTGGTCACGCTGCCCTTGATCATGCCCGGCATCGTCGCCGGCGCGCTGATGGCGTTCACGCTGTCGATCGATGATTTCGTGATCACCTACTTCACCGCCGGCGCCGGCGCGTCGACGCTGCCGCTGCAGATCTATTCGATGCTGAAGATCGCGGTCACACCGGAAGTCAACGCGATCTCGACGCTGCTGATGCTGCTGACGCTGGCGCTGATCTTTATCGCGAGCAAACTCGCTCCCGGCGCGCTGCACGGCTAATAAAACTCATACTAATCAACAAGTTACATCAATACCTCACAAGAGGAAAATCGTGGCATAATCGCGCGGACGGCTTCCAAACCGTCCCGCATTTTTATTCCCCTAGCCCTACCCTGCCAAAGAAAGGTAATCGAGATGAAAAAGTTGCTGCTGGCCATGCTGGTAGCGGCGGGCGCAGCCCAAGCCGAAGACGTGCTCCATATCTACAACTGGAACAACTACCTGGCTCCGGAAACCGTGAAGCGGTTCGAGGCCGAGTGCAAGTGCAAGCTGGTTCAGGACTACTACGGCGCGATGGAAGAAATGCTGGCCAAGCTGTCGGCCGGCGCCAAGGGTTACGACGTCGTCGTTCCGACCGGCTTCGCGATCCCGCCGCTGGTCAAGCAAAACCTCGTTCAGCCGCTCGACAAGGCCAAACTGCCCAACAGCAAGAATCTTGATGCCGGTTTCCTGAACAGCCCGTTCGACCAGGGCAACCAGTATTCGGCGCCGTACTCGTTCACGACGACACTGATCGGCTACAACGATGCCAAGATCAAGGAACTAAAGCTCGATCCGACCTCGTGGGCGATCCTGTTCGACCCGGCGATCCTCGCCAAGATCAAGGGCAAGGTCACCGTGCTCGACGACTCGCGCGAACTGTTCGCCGCCGCGCTGATGTATAACGGTTTCTCCGCGAACTCGACCAAGCCCGAGGAATGGGTCAAGGCCAAGGAAACGATCGTAAAGGCCAAATCATACTGGGCCGCGTTCAACACCCAGAGCTACATCAAGGAACTGACGCTCGGCAACATCTGGGTCGCGCACGGCTATTCGAACGACATGTTCCAGGCCAATGCCGACGCCAAGGCCGCGAAGCGTCCGTTCGGCATCGGCTACACGCTGCAGAAGCAGGGCAACACGCTGTCGCTCGACAGCATGATGGTGCTGAAATCGGCGCCGCGCCCGGACCTCGCGCACAAGTTCATCAACTTCATGCTTGATGGCAAGAACTCGTCCGAGCTGACCAACATGATCGGCTCCGGCAACCCGAACACGGCCGCCGCCGCGCACGTGAAGCCCGAGATCAAGAAGATCAGCGCGGTATTCCCGGATGGCGAGGCAAAAAAGAAACTGGTGCAGTTGAACGCACTCGAGGGCAAGCCGCTGCGTGAGCTGAACAAGCTCTGGACGCAGGTCAAGACAGCACGATAAGCCGCCGCGGGCGGGATTTTCCGCCCGCATTTTTTTGAACGAAGGTTGCGATGCACGCATTCCCGTCGATCAGCTATCTCGCCTACGACAGCGAGCCGACCCGGCTCGCGCGCTATCTGCTTGCCTGCTCGGTGCTCGTGATCGCACTGGTCAGCCTTTACCCGTTCGCCGGCTGGCGCATGCCGAACCAGCCACTGTTCGATTTCTTCGCCTTTCCGCTGCCGCATTACTACACACTCTTCGACAACGCGATCAACGTGCTCGCTTATATACCGTTCGGCTATTGCCTGGCCGCGACGCTGGGCCGGCGCTGGTACGCGCTGCCGACCGCACTGCTGGCCGGCGCCCTGCTTTCCGGCACGATCGAATTCGCCCAGCTGTTTCTGCCCGGACGGATCTCGTCGAATCTCGACATCCTCAGCAATGCGGCCGGCAGCCTGATTGGCGGTCTGCTCGCTGCGATCTTCGGCAGCCGGCGCTGGCAACGGCTGTGGCGGCTCTGGCGTCATGAACGGCTCGCGCCGAGTTCGCTGACCGAGTGGGGCTTCGCCTGGCTGCTGTTATGGTTCGTTTCCCAGTTCGATCCGATACAGCCCTACCTCGGCGTCGTCGTAACGCCGCGCGGTCTGCCCCAGCCCTTCGAATCGCCGATCGAGAATGCCGAATTCTTCCTGCGCCTGCTTGAAGGCGGCGGCATGATGCTGAACCTGGTCGGCGTCGCGCTGTATGTCTCGCTGCTGTGCCGCCTGAACGCGCAGGCGCCGCGCGCGATCACGCTGACGCTCGGGCTCGCGCTGCTGGCGAAAATGCTGTTCGCCGGCATGCTGCTGAAGCCCGCGCAATTCCTTTCGTGGATCAATCTGAACATCGTCGTCGGCGGCCTTGCCGGTCTGGCGCTGATCTATCTGGTCTGGCGCATCCAGCGTCGCCTGCGCGCACTGCTCGCATTTGCCGCGCTGCTGTCGGCGCAGGCTGTCAGTTGGGTCTGGCCCTTATCCGCGCGAATCGCCGACGACCTGCCGCTGTTCCGCTGGCGCTACGGCCATATCGAGCATTTCAGCGGACTGGCAACGATCATTGGCGACTTATGGCCGCTTGGCGCCCTGCTCTGGCTGCTGTTCCTCGCCGCGCACCCGTCTCCTGATCAACGGTGGAATCATGACCTCCATTCCCGCTATTGAAGCCGTCGTCGAGCGGCTGCTCGAAGCCGAACGCGTACTGTTCATCACGGGCGCAGGTGTCTCGGCCGATTCAGGCTTGCCGACCTACCGCGGCATCGGCGGCCTGTACAACAACCGGCATACCGACGAAGGCATGCCGATCGAGGTCGCGCTGTCCGCCGAAGTCATGCGCAAGACGCCGGCGATCACCTGGAAATACCTCGCACAGATCGAAGCCGCCTGCCGCGCCGCACAGCCGAACGCCGCGCATGAAGCGATCGCCCGCTTGCAGCAGCACCGGCAGGTCACGGTGCTGACGCAAAATATCGACGGTTTTCACCGCCGCGCGGGCAGCCACGACCTGATCGAGATCCACGGCAACCTGTTCGACTTGTATTGCGGCCAATGCGGGCATGAGGCGCGCGTACCGGACTATTCCGGCCTCGACAAGCTGCCGCCGCCCTGTCCGGAATGCGGCCATTTCCTGCGCCCGCGCGTCGTGCTGTTCAACGAAATGCTGCCCGAAGCCGCGCTGGGCCGGCTCTACGAGACCATGGAACGCGGCTACGATCTGGTGTTCAGCGTCGGCACGACCAGCGTTTTCCCATATATCGCCGAGCCTTTCCGGATCGCGCGCCGGGTCGGCGCGCTGGCGGTCGAGATCAACCCGGCCGACACCGAAGTCAGCCACTACGCCGACATCCGCTGGCATTGCGGCGCAGCCGAGGCGCTGACCGCGTTGATGGCGCAATTGACCTAGCTTTACGCAAGTTATTGTTTTTTATGGTGTTTTTCAGGCGGGCGCGGTGCAGGACGCCTGCCATCAAGCAAATGCCGGATCGCCAGAACCGGATGGCGCAGCAGCATGCGCGGCCCAGCCCAGCGCATCGCCTGCCTGACCCGCTCGCGCGGATCGGCGCCATAGCAATGCACGAGACAATTGGCGCAGGTCGGCTTGGCATCGCCAAAAACGCAGCGTTCGAGCCGGCGCGCCGCATAGTCGAGCAGTTCGTTGCAGTCCGCGCACAGCGCGCCCGCTGGCTGGTGATGCGCGCGGCAGTACATGCGCAGCATGACCGCCAGCGTTTTCAACTCGCGCGCGCGCCGTTTTCTAGCCGGGTCGGTGACAAAACCGACGGTCTTGCCCGCCATGCTCGCACTCAGCCGCGAATCATCGTCAACAACATCTTGAATTGCCCGCGCGGGCTGATCGCATGCGGCACGTTCGCCGGCATCAGCAACGTCTCGCCCTCGCCGAGCATGTAAGCGACACCGCCGATGCGGATCTCGGCCTGCCCCTCAACGCCCTGCACCAGCGCATCGAACGGCGCGGTATGCTCGCTCAGCCCCTCGCCGCTGTCGAACGCAAACAGCGTGACACTGCCGGCCGGATTCTTGACCAGCATGCGGCTGACGACGGATTTCTCCTGGTATTGCAGCAATTGCTTCAGATTCCGGACTTCAGTCTGGGTCTCGCTCATGACAATCTCCTTGGATGAAATCAATGGTTGCAGATCTTGTCCGGCTGGGTGTTGAAGAAGCCATTTTCGTCTTCAACAAACTTGCCCTTGCGGGCCAGCAGTTCGATCAGCTGTTCCGCGGTCATCTCCTGCGCGCTGCAGGTATGAAAGCGCGTGTCAGCGCCGAAATGCGCAATAACCGCAGCGGCAAGGCTTTCGCGCGTGAAACTGCCGCCCTGTTCGAGCATGAAATGCATGACTTCGTGGCCGTGTACTGATTCGCTCATGGTGTACTCCATTTTTATTGAGAATTAATTGCAATATGGGGATATTCTCCCCGATTTCTATAGTCCGATCACCAGATCCGCCTTCGCAGTCGAACTACACGCCAGCACATAGCCGGCCTCGATCTCGTCCGGCGTCAGCGGCATGCTGCTGCTCGACGCCACTTCGCCCGATTCGACCTTGCACTTGCACGAGCCGCACACGCCGGTGCGACACGCGCCAATGATCGGCAGCCCTTCGCGCTCCATCACGTCAAGCAGGCTTTCGCCAGCCAGGATCTCGGCGCTCTTGCCGAAGGCCGGCACGTCGATCCGGTAGCGCGCGGCATCGTCCGCAAGCTCGATCGTCGGTGGCGTAAAGCTTTCGCGCAGGATCGCCTCATCCGGCAGCCCCGCCTCGCACAGCCAGCCCGCGACCGAGTCCATATAGGCATCGGCGCCGCACAGCCAGGCGCGCAGATTTTGGGTCTTAGGCAGCAGGCTTTTCAGTCGCTCGCCGTCAATGCGCCCGGTATGACAGGCGATTCCGCCTTGCGGCCGGGTCAGGAACAGGTGCAGATGCAGGCTCGGATTCGCTTCGGTCAGCGCCAGCAACTCCTTGCCGAAAATGAAATCGGCCTCGGTTCTCGCGCTGTGGAAAAAATGAATCTCGGATTTTGACCCGGTTTCGAGCAGCCAGCGCGTGATCGACATCATCGGCGTGATGCCGCTGCCGGCCGAGAACAGCGCCAGCGCGGGCGGCACATCGCCGGCCTCCAGCCGGAACTCGCCGGCCGGCGCCAATGCCGGCAAGCTCATCCCCGGCCGCAGCTGGTCGAGCAGCCAGTTCGAGACCCGTCCGCCGCCGACGCGCTTGACCGTAATCGAAAGCGTTTGCTGCCGGGTCGGGCTCGACGAAATCGAATACGCGCGCCAATGCATCTTGCCGTCGATCTCGGTGCCGACCGAGACGAACTGGCCCGGCAGATAGTCGAAGCGACAGCCGGACGCGGCCAGCTCGAAGGTCGCGCAATCGTGCGTTTCCTCGTGGCGGGCGATGCAGGTCAGCGGCGTTTCGCCGCGCCAGACAGGGAGATGTTCAAGACAAGTGTTCATAAGTACCTGGCGGGCAATCGCCCGCCTTTGCCAAGTTGACTTGGGTCGTCATAACGGCTTACGCCGGCATGACGACACGATTCAGGCCGCCAGCATCTCTTCCAGGTCGTTTTCGACCGTCGAGATCAGCTTCAGGCCGAACTGCTGGTTCAACGTATTGATCAGGTTCGGGGTCAGGAAACCCGGCGCGGTCGGGCCGACGCGGATGTCCTTGATGCCAAGCGACAGCAGCGTCAGCAGCACCACGATCGCCTTCTGCTCGAACCACGACAGCACTAGGGAGAGCGGCAGCTCGTTCACGCCGCATTCGAACGCGTCGGCCAACGCCAGCGCCAGCTGGATCGCCGAGTACGCGTCGTTGCACTGGCCGATGTCGAGGAAGCGCGGAATGCCGTTGATATCGCCAAACTCGAGCGTATTGAAGCGGAACTTGCCGCAGGCCAGCGTCAGGATCAGCGCGTCATCCGGAACGGCCTTGGCCAGATCGGTGAAATAAGTGCGCTCGGTCTTGTCGCCGTCGCAGCCGCCGATCAGGAAGAAGTGCTTGATGTTGCCGGCCTTCACCTGTTCGATCACGGCCGGCGCGGCGCCCATCAGCGCGTTGCGGGCGAAACCGGTCGTGGTGTAGACCGGCGCGGCATCCGCGGCAAAGCCGGGTTGGGCCAGCGCAGCTTCGATCGCCGGGGTGAAGTCGCTGTCGGCGATGTGAGTCACGCCCGGGAAACCGACGATGCTGCGAGTGAAAATGCGCGCGCCGTACTGGCCCACATTCGGATCGATGATGCAGTTCGAGGTCATCACGATGCTGCCCGGGAATTCGCCGAATTCCTTCTGCTGGTTCTGCCAGGCCGTGCCGTAGTTGCCGACCAAGTGCTTGTACTTCTTGAAAGCCGGGTAAGCATGCGCCGGCAGCATTTCGCCGTGGGTGTAGACGTTGATACCCTTACCTTCGGTCTGCTGCAGGATCAGTTCGAGATCGTGCAGGTCGTGGCCGGAAACAACGATGGCCTTGCCGGCGATCGGCTGCGTATTCACGCGGGTCGGCTCCGGGTGGCCGAAGGTCTCGGTTTCACCCTTGTCGAGCATTTCCATGATCTTGTAGTTGAGCTGGCCGATATCCATCGCACACTGGAACAACGCGCCGGCATCGGTCGGCTGCGAGCCGAGGAAAGCCATGAATTCGTGGTACTTGCCTGCCACGTCGGAATCGGTCTGACCGAGCACGCGCGCATGTTCCATGTACGCGGCGGCACCCTTCAGGCCGTAGAGGCACAGCAAACGCAGGCCGATGATGTCTTCGCCGACTTCGTTTTTCTGGCGGTTCAGCGCGAACTGCAGCGCATCGGACAGCATGACGGTCTTGGCATCGGGCAGCTTGTAGTGCGCGGCCGGGGGCAGAGTTTCAACCGCCACGCCCTGCTCGGCACATGCGGCTTCATAGCGGGCGCGCAGTGAGTTGCGGTAGGCATCGGCACGGCGGCTGAAGTCGATGATGCGCTCGGCATCGAAGTTCACGTTGGTCAGCGTCGAAAAGAAAGCCTGCGGCGCGTAGGCATCAATTTCTGCATCGATCACGCCAACCTTGCGCGCAGCGACGGCATAAGTCGAAACGGCCTGCAGCAAGTGGACGAGCATGTCCTGCAGATCCGAGACCTCGCCAGTCTTGCCGCACATGCCGCGCGCATAGCTGCAGCCATTGCCTTGAGGGGTACGGATCGTGTGTTCACATTGCACGCAAAACATCGGGTATTCCTTCGATTATCAGGTTGAGATGAAGGATAGTTAGCGAGAAGCGTGCCAGGCAAACAACTATATGTTTTTATTGAATATTTTTATTACGGAAACACAAAAAGAGTCTGATTGACTCAGACAAAAAGAGTCATTTTGACAATAGCGAGTCAAAACGACTCAAACTCGCCCGCTCGCACATTGATCCGCCCAGCTTCCAGCGAAAAAGCCTACACTGCAGTACGTTCAGCCTACTGCAAAGCTTGGCGAACCACAGCATCGGCAACCGTCACCGCGGCAAGTCAATCCAATACACAATCATTTCAGGAGAAAACCATGGCCAAAGGTCAATTGCGCGGCAATAAAGAGGCCAAGAAACCCAAGAAGGAAAAAGCCCCCGCAGCGCCTGCGGGCTCCTTCATCCCCCCGAAAGCCAATCCGGCCGGGAACGGCAAGTAATTGTCACGCGCAACAAAAAACCAGCCAGCGGCTGGTTTTTTACATCCATCATTTACCAGCCCAGCCGTTTCACCAGCCGCTGCAGATTCGCCCGGTCCACGCCGAGCCGTCTGGCCGCCTGGCTCCAGTTGCCGCCGAATTCGGCCAGCACCGCACCGATCAAACGCCGCTGATAGTCGTCAACCGCGTCGCGCAAATTGACTTCGGGAATGGCTGCGACTTCGAACGCCGGACTGGCCGTCGCCGGCATTATAGCCGGCAGGTCCAGATCGCCGGCCTGGACGACGATGCGCTCGCCGCCGCGCCGACACGCCTTCAGACTCGCGCGCAGCAGCAAGTGTTCGAGTTCGCGCACGTTGCCCGGCCAGTCGTAGGCGATTAAGGCTGCCAGCACTTGCGGATGCAGGTCCAAGCGCTCGACGCCAAGCCGGTGGCGCGCGGCGTCGAGGAAATAGCCGGCCAGCACGGCCAGGTCTTCCTTGTGTTCGCGTAGCGGCGGCACCGCGATCGGATAGACATGCAGACGATGATAGAGGTCGGCGCGGAAGCGGCCAGCATCGACTTCGTGCTGCAAATCGCGGTTCGTCGCAGCGATCACGCGCACGTTCACACGGATCAATTCGTCGGCGCCGACGCGCTGGATCTCGCCCTGCTGCAATGCACGCAGCAGCTTCGCCTGCAGCGCAAGCGGCAACTCGCCGATCTCGTCGAGGAACAAAGTGCCGCCATGCGCGAGTTCAAACTTGCCGGCGCGATCGTTGACCGCGCCGGTAAATGCGCCCTTGCGATGGCCAAACAGCTCGCTTTCGGCGACCGACTCGGGCAGCGCCGCGCAGTTAATCTGCACGAGCGCCTGTTCGGCGCGCGGCGACTGGGCGTGGATCGTGCGCGCGACGAGTTCCTTTCCCGTCCCAGTTTCACCGCTGACCAGCACCGCGAGATCGGTCGCCGCGACCAGCGCGATTTCCTGGCGCAGCGCGGCCATCGCGGCGCTGTTGCCGATCAGGTTGCCCTCGCGCCGCAGCGCCTCCTGCATCAGGTCGCGCGCGATGGCGCGCTGACGTTCGCTCGCCTGTTCCAGCGCGCGGATCAGCGCGACGTTCCGCAGCGTCGCCGCAGCCAGTGCGGCAAACGCGGCCACCGTCGAATCGGGCAGAGAATCGAAAGCAGCCTGATCGAGCGCATCGAGCGTCAGTACGCCGACAAGTTCTCGATCGACATGCAGGCTGCAGCCCATGCAGGCATGGACCGGCAGTTCGCGCTCGGCGTCGGCAGCCAGCAGCCCGTCAAACGGGTCGGGCAGATCGCAGTCGGCCGGAAAGCGCACCGGGTTTGAGGACTCAAGAATCGCAGCAAGGCGCGGATGCACGGCCGGAGCGAAGCGCCGGCCCATCAGCTCAGGCGCCAGTCCATGACTGGCGACCGGCGCAAGCACGCCGTCGCGCAAATGAAACAGTGCGACGGCATCGCACGGCAGCACCGTACCGATCGCCGAAACGAGACGCTGAAACTGCACTTCGCCCGGCATCGTATTGGAAAGGTCAACCGCGATTTGCCAAAGCGCGCGGTCGATTGCCTGCTGATCGATTTTCAAATTCATTCCACTCAGAAAAGCCCCGTAACCAGCCCGTCCGCAGACACGTCGATACGCTCGCTTGCCGGCGATTTCGGCAGGCCGGGCATCGTCACGATATCGCCACAGATCGCCACCAGGAAGCCCGCGCCACGCGCAAGCCGCACTTCGCGCACCGGCAGCACTTGTCCATCCGGCCCCGCGCCTGCCCGCGAATCGCTCGAGAACGAATACGGCGTCTTGGCGATACAGACCGGGAAATTCCGGTGCCGCGCGTCGAATTCATCGATCTCGCGCCGCACACGCTCGGGTGCGGACACTCCACTCGCGCCGTAGATACGCTGCGCGACGGTTTCAATCTTCTGCCACAACGGCAGCTCATCCGGATACAGCAGGGAAAAGTGGTTCTCGTCCTGCTCGATGCTCTCAAGCACCGCGTTCGCCAAGTCCTGCGCGCCAGCGCCACCCTCAGCCCAGTGCCGGCACGTTGCAACCCGCATGCCGCACTTTGCGCACTCGCGCTTCAGGAGTTCAATTTCAGCCCGCGTATCGGTCGCGAACTCGTTGATCGCGACCACGACCGGCAAACCGAAAACGCCGCGCAAGCTCTCATAATGGCGAGAGAGATTGGCAAAACCGGCCGAGAGCGCGGACAGGTCTTCTGCCGCGGCATTTTCCGCGCCGCCGTGATGCTTGAGCGCGCGGATCGAGGCAACCAGCACCGCCGCAGCCGGGCGCAGCCCGCCGATCCGGCACTTGATGTCGATGAATTTCTCCGCGCCGAGATCGGCGCCGAACCCGGCTTCGGTCACAACATAGTCAGCCAGATTCAGCGCCGCGCGCGTCGCAATCAATGAATTACAGCCGTGCGCGATATTCGCGAACGGCCCGCCGTGGACCAGCGCCGGATTGTTTTCGAGCGTCTGCACGAGATTCGGCTGCAGCGCATCCTTCAAGAGCGCGACCATCGCGCCGACGACATTCAGCTCGCCGGCGCATACCGGCCTGCCGTCGAACGTGTACGCGACCAGCATCGCCGCGAGCCTCTCGCGCAGATCGGCCAGCGAATCGGCCAGACACAACACGGCCATGACTTCGGATGCAACGGTCAGATCGAAGCTATCTTCGCGCGGCAGCGATTGACCGCCGAGGCCGACGACCAGATGGCGCAGCGCACGGTCATTCATGTCCATCACGCGACGCCAGACGATGCGGCGCGGATCGATTCCGAGCGCGTTGCCGTGATACAGGTGGTTGTCGAGATGCGCGGCCAGCAGGTTGTGTGCGGTCGTGACCGCGTGGAAATCGCCGGTGAAGTGCAGATTGATGTCGGTCATCGGCGCGACCTGCGCCCGCCCACCTCCGGTGGCGCCGCCCTTCAGGCCAAAACACGGGCCCAGGGACGGTTCACGCAGGCAGACGATCGCGGATTTGTCGATCCGGTTCAGCGCATCGGCCAGTCCGATCGTCGTCGTGGTCTTGCCCTCGCCGGCCGGCGTCGGCGTGATCGCGGTCACAAGGATCAGCTTGCCCTGCGGCCTTTGCCGCAAACGTTCGACATAACTCAGGGAAAGCTTGGCCTTGTAGCGGCCGTAGGGTTCGACCTCGCGCAGCGGGATCCCCAAGCGCGCGCCAGCCAGATCCACGATCGGGCGCAGCCGGGCTTGCCCGGAAATTTCAGCATCAGAGAGCATGGCGATACTCCTCTGCGGAGTTACTTCGTGAACTGCTTGCGCACGCGGTCGATGTGCTTGCGCATCGCGCTGCGCGCCTTGCGCGAATCGTGCTGCCGGATCGCCTCGACGATCGCCCGGTGCTCCTCAAGCACAGCAGCCTGTTCGGCAGCCCCGGTAAAGTGTTTCTCGAACGCACGGTAGACCGGCAGCGTGCGCTGTTTCCACAGAAATTCGACCAGATCGATCAGCGTCTGGCTGCCGCTCGCCACCACAACGGCCATGTGGAAGCGCTGATCCTCTTCGAGGAAGCGCGTGCGGTCGTTGATCATGCCTTCCATCGCGACGAGCGAGGCATCGAGCGCGGCCAGCTGCTCGGGGGTAACATTCTCCGCAGCCAGCCCGGCGACTTCGCCCTCGAGCATCATGCGCGCCTGCAACTGCTCGAGCGGGCTGTTCTCGGCATCAGCCGAGGCGGCCGATTCGCTGCGGCCGCAAACCAGCACACCGTCGCCGACGCGCACCTCGACCATACCCATCACCTCGAGGGCGATCAGCGCTTCGCGCACCGACGGACGGCTTACCCCCATCTGCTGCGCAAGGTCACGTTCGGATGGAAGGTAGCTGCCCGGCGCGAACACGCCGGAATGAATGCGTACGGCCAGCGCATCGGCAATCTGCTTGTAGAGCCGGCGCGACTGGAATACCGGCAGTCCGATTCCTGCTTGCGAAATGTCCTGTGCCATGAAAAGCCTTGTTTATAATTTTCGACTGCAGGCAAAACTAAACGCTGTCGCCCCGTTTTCGGGGCCAGACGAGCGGATATTTCACCTGTTGCGGCAGTCTCATTATACGCCTATACTTTCCCGTAATGGTCTTACCAATTTACCAGTTTCCGGTGGGCCATTTAAATATGATTATCCAAGGAGTGTTAACCATGAAAATGACTTTCCGCTGGTACGGCGATTCCGATCCGGTCACGCTGGACTACATCCGCCAGATCCCGGGCATGACCGGCATCGTTTCCGCCATTTACGACGTACCGGTTGGTGGCGTATGGCCGATGGACAAGATCAACGCACTGAAGAGCAAGATCGAAGCCAAGGGCATGACCTTCGAAGTCGTTGAATCGGTTCCGGTTCACGAAGACATCAAGCTCGGCAAGCCGAGCCGCGACGAACTGATCGCGAACTACTGCCAGAACATCCGCAACCTGGCCGCCGCCGGCGTCAAGGTTATCTGCTACAACTTCATGCCGGTGTTCGACTGGACCCGCACGACCTTGGACAAGAAGCTGGAAGACGGCTCCACCTGCCTGGCTTTCTCCACCAAGGAAGTCGAAGAAATCGACGTCAGCAAGGGTATCTCGCTGCCGGGCTGGGACGCCAGCTACCAAGCCGACGAACTCAAGGCCCTGCTGAACGAATACAGCAAGGTCAACGAAGAAAAGCTGTGGGAGCACCTCGAGTACTTCCTGAAGAAGATCATCCCGGTTGCCGAAGAAGTCGGCATGAAGATGGCCATCCACCCGGATGATCCTCCCCGTCCTATTTTCGGTCTGCCGCGCATCGTCAAGGATCGCGACGATCTGGCCCGCCTGCTGAAGATCGTCGACAGCCCGGCTAACGGCCTGACCCTGTGCTCCGGCTCGCTTGGCGCCGGCCCGCAGAACAACGTCGAAGCTCTGGTTCGCGAATTCGGCGGCATGGGTCGCATCTACTTCGCGCACCTGCGCAACGTGAAGATCACCCCGCAAGGCGATTTCGAAGAAAGCGCTCACCTGTCGTCCTGCGGTTCGCTCGACATGGCCGCGATCGTCAAGGCTTACCACGACACCGGCTTCGAGTACTACTTCCGTCCGGACCACGGCCGCATGATCTGGGGCGAAACCGGCAAGCCGGGCTACGGCCTGTACGACCGCGCCCTCGGCGCCGTCTACATCAACGGCCTGTGGGAAGCTGTCGACAAGTTCGCCAAGTAATACGGACTGACCGACTCCCGCCCGTACCTTGCGTCCGGGCGGGCTGAATCTGAATCGGGCGGACCCGCTCTGTGCCCGTCCGCCCTTCCACCATTTGACTGCATTGAAGCCCGATGGTGGCTTTTGTCCCTCCCAATTCGAATGGAGAAACCAATGTCCCTGCCCAATTTCACGAATTACGCTGGTAAGGTTGCTGTCGTCACCGGCGGCGGCGGCGTTCTGTGCGCCGACATGGCCAAGGCTCTGGCTGAAGCCGGCGCCAAGGTCGCCATCCTTGACTTGAAGCTCGAAGCAGCCGAAGCCGTCGCTGCCGATATCCGCAACGCCGGCGGCAATGCCATTGCTTGCGCCGCCAACGTGCTCGAGCGCGAATCGCTCGAAGCCGCTGCGGCAGAAGTACTGGCCAAGTTCGGCCCGTGCGACATCCTGGTCAACGGCGCCGGCGGCAACCACCCGAAGGGCACCACGACCAAGGAATACCAGACCCTCGAAGACTTCCAGAAGGCCGATCCGTCCGTGATCAGCTTCTTCGACCTGGATCCGAAGGGCATCGAGTTCGTGTTCAACCTGAACCTGCTCGGTTCGCTGATCCCGACTCAAGTGTTCGCCAAGCAGATGATCGGCCGCGAAGGCTGCAACATCATCAACATCGCGTCGATGAACGCCTACCGTCCGCTGACCAAGATCCCGGCTTACAGCGGCGCCAAGGCGGCTGTTGCCAACTTCACCCAGTGGCTGGCCGTTCACTTCGCTCCGGTCGGCATCCGCGTCAACGCGATCGCCCCGGGCTTCTTCGTGACCAACCAGAACCGCGCGCTGCTGTTCACCGCTGACGGCCAGCCGACCGCCCGTACCGACAAGATCCTGCGCAACACCCCGATGGATCGTTTCGGCGAATCCAAGGAACTGCTCGGCACCCTGCTGTGGCTGACCTCCAACGAAGCCGCCAGCTTCGTGACTGGCATCGTGGTTCCGGTCGACGGCGGCTTCTCCGCTTACTCTGGCGTTTAATCAGTTTCCGAACGTCATTGTTACAGCAGAACCCCGTCCCTTGCAGGGCGGGGTTTTTTCATGGTGCTCCACCAGACGCAAGCCCGGGTTATCAGAAAACCGGAATGAGTAAAGGAAGCCGCGCCGATCCAGCCCGGACGGTTCGCGATCTCGAAACCCGCACGCACTCGCCCCGCAAGTGCAGCCCCGTCGCCGGACTTTTTTCTGTACCGGCTTCTTTCTCCAAGCTACAGTTAAGCGCATGAGTAGCCATTGGAGATCATCGTGTTCCGGATGATTTTTTTCCGCTTTATTCCCCTGCTTCTGCTTGCGCAGAACTGCTGGTCCCAGGACATCGCGATCCTGAACCGGCCGCACTCTGATTTCGACCGGCGCGACGAATACTCGACACAGCTGCTGCGCCACGCGCTTGAACGCACCGTGGCGGAATATGGCCCCTACGAAATCAGGACTTCGGGTTACGTCATGGAGCGCGGCCAGTTTGCCAGCTCGCCAGCCTCGACACTTGGCTTTCGCACCGAGCTCGACCGCATGCTGATCGAACTCAAGCGCGGCGATCTGATCAATGTTACGTCACAAGCCACCCGCCTCGAATGGGAAGCGCAGCTGATCCCGATCCGCATCCCGCTCGACAAGGGGCTGTTTTCCTACCGCATCTCGCTGATCCGACAGGAAGATCAAGCCAAATTCGCCGGGATTCGCACGCTCGAAGAACTGAAACGGATCCCCATGGGGGCTAGCTCGAGTTGGTCCGTCCATCGCGTATTCAAATTTGCAGGTTTCAATCTCGTCGAAGGTTCAACCTACGACGGCCTGTTTGAAATGCTGCGCGCCGGACGCTTCTCGCACCTGTCCCGCGCATTGTATGAAGCGCCGCTCGAATTCGAGTCCAGAAAAAGGAATTTCCCCGAACTGGCCATCGAAAAAAACCTGATGCTCTACTTTCTGCAGCCACGCTATTTCTTTGTCTCGCCGAAGCATCCGAAACTCGCCGAACGCATCAAACGCGGACTGAATCTGATGATCCGCGACGGCTCTTTCGACAAGCTGTTTCTCGAATACCATCGCCCGCTGCTCGAACAAACTGGCTTCTGCCAGCGCCGGATCTTCCGGATGGAAAACCCGTTCCTGAGCAAGGCAACCCCGCTGAACCGCAAGGAACTGTGGCTCGATGCCACGCCGGGCAAAAAAGGCAGTATCTGCTCCGCCGCGCCGAAACAGGAAAGCGAAAAGTAAATACATCATTAAAATCAACTAGTTATATAAACATACCATGCTGCAGCAGCTGCTAAAACTCGGCCTACTGATCCCGACCATTGCGCTCTGCGCCAGTCTTCTGCTGTTTCTCCAGAACCCGCTGCCGCTGCAGGTACTGCGCAACGCCACCTTCGACCAATACCAGCGCTGGCGGCCGCGGCAGGATTCCGCCACGCTGGTGCGCGTCGTCGACATCGACGAGGAAAGCCTGCGCCGGTTCGGCCAATGGCCATGGCCGCGCAGCCGCGTTGCCGAACTCGTCACCCGACTGCAACAGGCCGATGCGGCAGCCATCGCCTTCGACATCGTCTTTGCCGAGCCTGACCGCACCTCGCCATCCGCGATGATCGCGCTGTGGCAGCCGCCGTTGCCGGTTCGCGAACAACTCGAACAGTTGCCCGACCACGACCGACAGCTTGCCGCCGCTGCAGGCAAAGGCCGCGTCATACTCGGCTTCGCGATCGAGTCCGTGGGACGGCAAGTGCTACCCGAGGCGAAAGCGCGCTTTATCACGCTCGGAGCCCCAGCCGAAAAATTCCTGCACGGCGTTGTCGGCGCGGTTCCGCCGCTCCCGCTGCTGCAGCAAGCCGCGGCGGGGCTTGGCGCAATCACGTTCATCCCCGACAGCGATGGCGTGGTCAGGAAAGTCCCTCTGCTGGTCCGCATCGGCGACACCTTGCGACCTTCACTGTTCGCCGAGGCGCTACGCGTCGCGCAGCGTGCGCAAAACTACACAGTCCGGACCGACGCAGATGCGGGGCTAATTGAGGTGCGCATTGGCAAGCTCGCCGTACCGACGACCGCCCAAGGTGAAATTTGGGTTCACTATCGCCGGTCTTTCGCAGACCGAACGATTCCCGCCTGGAGGATTCTGGCCGGGGAAATCCCTCCCGCCGAACTACACGGCAAGATCCTGCTGGTCGGCACTTCGGCGCAAGGCCTGATGGATCAGCGCTTCAGCCCGCTCGGCGGCGTGATCCCGGGAGTAGAAGTCCACGCGCAGGCGATTGAGCAAGCCTTGACCGGCCAGCCGCTCTCGCGTCCGGCCTGGGCGAACGCAGCCGAAGCCTGCACCATCGTGCTTGGGGGCAGCCTGCTCGGAGCGATCGCGCTCGGCACGCGCGCTGCGGTTTCCTCCGTGATCTTCGTGGTGCTGCTCGCCAGCTTGTGGAGCGCGGGCTGGCTAGCCTTCACCCGAGGCGGCCTACTGCTCGACCCGGTCGCGCCGAGCCTGGCGCTGCTGCTGATCTTCGTCCCAACCAGCATCGTTCGCCACCTCGGCGCTGAACGCCGCCAGCGCTGGATCCGCCGGGCATTCTCGCGCTACGTCTCGCCGAACCTCGTCAACTATCTGGTCGCGCACCCGGAAACGCTCGAACTCGGCGGCAAGCGCCAGCAATGCAGCTTCGTCTTCACCGACATCGCCGGTTTCACGAGCCTGATGGAGGATCTAGACCCGGCGCACGCCGTCAGCCTGCTGAACGCGTATCTCGACCGCATGATCGCAATCGCATTTGCACACGGCGGCACGCTCGAACGCATCATCGGCGACGCGGTCGTAATCATGTTCTCGGCGCCGGTGCCGCAACCCGACCATCAACGCCGCGCGCTGGCCTGCGCGCTCGACATGCAGCATTTCGCCGCGCAGTACGCCAAGGAACAGCAGGCGCGCGGCGTCGCGTTCGGCAATACGCGAATCGGCATCCATAGCGGCGAGGTGCTGGTCGGCAATTTCGGCGGCGGAACGATGTTCGACTACCGTGCGCTCGGCGATCCGATCAATACCGCATCAAGACTGGAAAGTGTGAACAAGCAACTGGGGACGCTGATGTGCGCCTCTGCCGCGACGCTGGCCGGCTGGCCGGAACTGCCGGCGCGTCCGGTCGGACGGCTGCAGCTGAAAGGGAAAACCCATCCGCTGATGGTGTTCGAACCGCTCGATGCCGACGCGGCGCAGGACCGCGAATACCGGCGCGCGTTCGAGTTGCTGCGCGCAAGAGACAGCGGCTCGCTGGAAGCCTTCGAGCTGCTGGCCGCTACCCGGCCACACGATCCGCTCGTCGCGCTGCATCTGGCTCGACTGCAAAACGGCGAAAGCGGCGATCTGATCGTGCTGACCGAGAAATAATAAATAATCGTTAATAATCAATTACTTACAGAAATACCATCCCGCTAGCGCACCGTAATTTCAACGCGACGGTTGCGCGGCTCGTCCGTCTCGTCAGGCGTGGCTACCAGCAGGTTTTTTTCGCCGTGCGATTCGACCGCCACGCGTTCGGGCGCAACACCCGCCTCCGCGATTCGGCCGGCGACGAAGCGTGCGCGGGACAGGCCCAGTTCAAGGTTCACCGCCGCAGCGCCGACTGTATCGGTATGGCCAATTACCGAAACATCCGCGGCCGGCCGGTGCGCAACTTCGGCCAGCACTTTCGGAATATCTGCCTCGGACTGCGCCGTCAAGCGGGCGCCGGCGGTTTCAAAATACAGCAGAAAGCTGACCGGCCGCAGCGGGCTGGCCGCGAGCGCCGCACCGAAATCACGCTGCAGCTGCGCCTCGCTGACGGTGAAAGTCTTGCCAGCCGCGCCGCCCAGCACCGCGCCCTGCCGGTTTTGCTCGAGCACGGTCGTCCCGTGCGGGCCCGTCAGGGTCAGCTTGCCTGGCACGCCGTCATCCAGCAGCACCACATACGAAGTCGGCGCACATCCGCCAAGAACCAGCGCCAGCGCCGCACCAACCAGAATCCGCATCGAGTTCGGCATCATTGCGCATCCTCCGCATCCACCTTGACCAGAAAGCGCGTGCCGCGGATGCCTATCGTGCCGCCCGGCGTTCTGATCGAGACGGCTTCCGGCTTCAGTTTGGCAATCACGCCGGAAATGAAATGCATCGTTCCGCGCAACAAGCTCGCGCCAAATTTCAGCTCGTCCTGCCCGGGCGCATACAGGTAGTCATCGACCAAAACTTCGGTATCCGGCCCGAGCGACATGACCGTATTGTCGCGAAAGCTCACGCCAAGACGGCCTGTCCTGCCGGTTTTCAGCACTTGGCCGACCGCGATGGCAAGCCCCGGCTGCGCGAGAACCGCCTTGCCGGAAGTCAGCACAAGCGCCTCGCCTTCGGCGACCTTCACGTAGCCGACCGGATCCGCGGCCACGGCCGCGCCAACCGAGAAAATCGTTACGGCCAGCATCAAACCAACAGACTTCACCATACGCACCTCCCTGTCCGAGGCTCAGCCGGCGAGCGACTCGAGCTTTTCCACGCTCGGCGCGAAAAACGCTGCGCCGCTAACGGCGCGCGTGTAATTCAACAGATGATCGACGCGGCCATCGTGAATCGGTGCAACCATGCGCGAAAGCATTTTTTCAAAATGGGCCGGGGTTCCGCAGTAGGAACAGAACATCAGCCCGCGTTCACCGCCGGGAACGCCATAGGGCATCGAGTGGCACAGGAGCTGCCGCTCCAGATTATCCGATCCGACATTCACGCGATGCGAATGGCTGGTCAGCGGACGATCATCCTCCGGCATTTCCGCATTTGTCCGTTTGCAGCGACCAACGATCGCCTCCTGTTGCTTGAGCGGCAGCTTGTTCCACTCCTCCATCCGGTGCACATAGCGCTGCACATGCACATAGCTGCCGCCGGCCCAGTCCGCATCCTCGACGCCGACCAGCGCGACCCGCGCCCGCTCGTCGCCAACGGGCGGCGCCGAATGGACCACGAAACCGGTCAAATCCCGCCCATCCTGATAACGGAAACCATGCACGACTTCGAGCAGATCAAGCCATTCGGCCAGATCGAGCACGATGCGGTCGGCGAATTCATGCAGGAAATCGTAGCGTTCGGCGCGCAGATGCAGCAGCACATCAGCATCCGTGGTCGGTGCCGGATGGACCGCTCCGTGGATACGCGGAAACGGATGCAGCGCAGCGGGCCGCGTCTCCCAGAGTTCGCTCCAGATCGTCGGCCCGAATGCGATCACGGCGGAAAGCTTGGCCGCCGGATCCTGGCTTGCCAACTGGGCGACGCGCTTCGGCAATCCGGCCAGCATGGTCTTGAGTTTGGGGTTGGCGCGGCGGCCTATCCTTCGCCGGAACAGCAGAAACAGCGCATTTTGATTGGCATCGGGCAGGATGCCGCTCTGAGGCTGGGGCGTGGGCATCGATCACCTCCGTTGAGCAAAATCCCAGATCTGGGGCAATTTCTCAGCATAGCCGCTAAACCCGTGCTCGCCGCCCTCAATGACGGTCTGGCGACATCCGGCATAAAAACGCACCGCCTCGCGGTAGTTGAGCGTCTCGTCGCCGGTCTGCACCAGCAGCCAATAGTCTGATGGCCGGCTCGGCCGGCGCTCCATCGCGCGCAAATCGTCGGCGAGCGAAGCATCGACAATCTGCACCTCGCCCGTCACGTAATTGCGCTGTGGTCCGGTGTAATCCTTGACGAACTCGTACGGCCGAACAGCAGGATTCAGCAGCACCGCGCGGCACCCGAATGTTTCGGCCGCCCAGGTCGCGTAAAAACCGCCAAGCGAGCTGCCGACCACACAGACCGGCTTGCCGGCGAGGCCTGCGAAGATTTCGCGCAAGCGCGCTTCGACAATGGCGGGAACCGGTGGCAACTCCGGGCAATGGAAGTGGTCAGCCAGCCCGAGTCTGTCCATGAATAGCGCGGTTTCGCGTGCCTTGCTCGATCTTGGTCCGGACAGGAAGCCGTGCAGATAAACCAGGTGCGGCACGCTCATGGCAGCAATACCGTGGCGCCGGTCGTGCGCCGCGCTTCGAGGTCGCGATGGGCTTGCGCTGCATCGGCCAACGGATAGCGCTGGCCGATTTCGACCCGGACCTTGCCTTGCAGGACAACCTCGAAAAACGCCGCGGCGCTGTCGAGCAATTCGGAGCGCGTTGCCGTGTAGTGGGCGAGCGTCGGCCGCGTCAGGAACAGCGACCCCTTCTGCGACAGGATGACCGGCGAGAAAGGCGGCACGGCGCCGGAAGCATTGCCGAAACTGACCATCATGCCGCGCGGCGACAGACAATCGAGCGAACCGTCGAACGTCGCCGCGCCGACGCCATCGTAGACAACCGGAACGCCTTTGCCGCCGGTGATCTCGCGCACACGCACGACAAAATCCTCGCGCCCATAGTCGATCACATGATCGCAGCCGCACACCTTCGCGATCGCGGCCTTTTCCGGCGAGCCGACCGTGCCGATCACGCTCGCACCCAGCGCCTTCGCCCACTGGCAGGCGATCTGGCCAACGCCGCCCGCTGCAGCGTGAATCAGCACCGTCATTCCCGGTTCGACCTTGAACGTGCGGCGCAACAGGTATTCGGCGGTCATTCCGCGCAACAGCGCGCCGCCAGCGATCTCGTCGGACACGCCGTCCGGAACCGGAACCAGCCGTTCGGCCGGCATCACCCGACACTGCGCATAGCCGCCGAGTGCACCGCCGGCATACGCGACCCGGTCGCCAGACTGGAATTCGTCGACGCCGGGGCCGACCGCTTCGACGATGCCGCAACCCTCGGCGCCGATTCCCGAAGGCAGCGGCAACGGGTAAAGCCCGCTACGATGGTAAGTATCGATGAAATTCACGCCGATTGCGCGCTGACGCAGCAGCACTTCGCCACGACCGGGCGCGGGCAAATCCTGTGTTTCGAGGCAGAGCACTTCCGGCCCGCCGGTCGAATGAAAACGGATTGCTTGCATGCTTTCCCCTTCCAATCAATGATTTTTTATCTTAGCCAGAAAAGCCAATCCGCCCGAGGGCGGACTGGCTGACAAGCGGCCAGGCCGCTGACAATCTCACAAAAAATCATATAAATCAATAACTTACAATTATGACATGATATTGGCACCGCCATCCACATACAGCACGCTGCCAGTCAGCCGCGCGGAACCCGATTCGCACAGGAATGCTGCAGCTTCGCCGACGTCGTCGATCGTTGCCATTTCCCGGAGCGGCGCGGCCTGCATCGCTTGTTCGATCACAAGATCGAATTCGCGGATGCCGCTGCCGGCGCGGGTCTTGATCGGACCTGGCGAGATTGCGTGCACGCGGATTTTCTTCGGCCCGAGATCGTAGGCCAGATAGCGCACGCAGCATTCGAGCGCGGCCTTGACCGGCCCCATGATGCCGTAGTTCGGCACGACCTTTTCCGAACCGAAATAGCTCATCGTCAACAGCGTTCCGCCATCCTTCATCAGCTTTTCCGCGTGTTGGGCCATATGGATGAACGAGTGGCAGGAAATATCCATCGCCTGCTTGAAGCCTTCCGAGCTGATATCGACGATGCGGCCGTGCAAGTCCTCCTTCGGCGCGAAGGCGACCGAGTGCACCGCGATATCGAGCTTGCCGTATTTTTGCGCGATCGCATCGTAGACCGCCTCAAGGCTGCCTTCCTCGGTCACGTCGCACTTCTGGGTCAGCGTCACGCCAAGCTCATCAAGCAAAGGCTTGATGAAATCATAGGTGCGGTCGGTCTGGTACGGGATCACGAGCTCGGCCCCGCGTGCGCGCAGCGCCTTGGCAATGCCGTAGGCGATCGAATTACTGTTGGCCAATCCAACTATTAGGGCGACCTTACCGGCCAGCGTTTGTTCTGCCATTTCTCCACTCCATTCTGGGTTGAAAACAACCTAGTCAGATTAGCAGTTGCACCTTTCATCCACTGGGTAAATTGTTGCGCCGCACCGTCAAAGCCGCCATTTATCTGCATGATACAATTCGAGGTTTTCCCGACATCCGACCTTGCCATGAACCGCACCGCCGAACTCAAAGCCCTGCTCGCCCAACGCATCCTGATCCTCGACGGCGGCATGGGGACGATGATCCAGCGCCACAAGCTCGACGAGGCGGATTACCGCGGCGAACGCTTTGCCGGTTGGCCATCCGACCTGAAGGGCAACAACGACCTGCTGGTCCTGACCCAGCCGCAGATCGTCGCGGGCGTGCATCAGGCCTATCTCGACGCCGGCGCCGACCTCATCGAAACCAACAGCTTTAACGCGACGAGCATTTCGATGGCCGACTACGGCATGGAAGCACTAGTGTGGGAAATCAACCACGCCGCAGCCAAGCTCGTCAAAGACCTGTGCGTCGCGCAAACCGCGAAGACGCCGGAAAAGCCGCGCTTCTGCGCCGGCGTGCTCGGCCCCTTGAACCGCACCTGCTCGATCAGCCCGGACGTGAATGACCCGGGCTACCGCGCCGTGCATTTCGACCAGCTGGTCGAAGCTTACACTGAAGCGATCGACGGCCTCGTGACCGGCGGCGCCGACATCCTGCTGGTCGAGACGATCTTCGATACGCTGAACGCCAAGGCGGCCGTTTTCGCGATCCAGCAATACTTCGACGACAAGGGAATCGAGTTGCCGGTCATGATCTCAGGCACGATCACTGACCAGTCCGGCCGCACGCTGACCGGCCAGACGACCGAGGCGTTCTACAACAGCCTCGCGCACGCCAATGCCCTGAGTTTCGGCCTGAACTGCGCGCTCGGCCCCGATTTGCTGCGTCCGTACGTCGCGGAGATGGCGCGGGTTTCGGCCACTTACGTTTCGGTCCACGCGAATGCCGGCCTGCCGAACGCGTTCGGCGAATACGATCTGACTCCAGCCGACATGGCCATACAGGTCAAGGAATGGGCAGAATCCGGCCTGATCAACATCGTCGGCGGCTGCTGCGGCACCACGCCCGAGCATATCGCCGCGATCGCGCAGGCTGTCGCGCCACTCGCGCCGCGTCAACTGCCGCAGATCGAACACAAATGCCGGCTTTCCGGCCTGGAGCCGTTCAACATCGGCGACCACGACCTGTTCGTGAACGTCGGCGAGCGTACCAATGTGACCGGCTCGAAGGCGTTCGCGCGCCTGATTCTCGCCGGCGACTATCCGGCCGCGCTCGAAGTCGCGCGCCAGCAGGTCGAAGCCGGCGCCCAGATCATCGACATCAACATGGACGAAGGCATGCTCGACGCGCATGCCGCGATGAAGACCTTCCTGAACCTGATCGCCGCCGAACCGGACATCTGCCGCGTGCCAATCATGATCGACTCGTCGAAGTGGTCGGTCATCGAAACCGGCCTCAAGTGCGTGCAGGGCAAGTGCGTCGTGAACTCGATCTCGCTGAAGGAAGGCCGGGACAAGTTCGTCGAACAGGCGAAACTGTTGCGCCGCTACGGTGCAGCCGTGATCGTGATGGCTTTCGATGAGGCCGGCCAGGCGGACAGCTACGCGCGCAAGATCGAGATTTGCGAGAAGAGCTACCGGATCCTCGTCGACGAAGTCGGCTTCCCGCCCGAGGACATCATCTTCGACCCGAACGTTTTCGCGGTCGCAACCGGCATCGAAGAGCACGCGCTGTACGGCCTCGACTTCATCCGTGCGACCGGCTGGATCAAGCAAAATCTGCCGCACGCGAAGATTTCCGGCGGGATATCGAATGTATCGTTCTCATTCCGCGGCAACAACAAGGTGCGCGAAGCGATCCACGCAGTGTTCCTGTACCACGCGATCCGGCAAGGAATGACGATGGGCATCGTCAACGCCGGCGCGCTTGAAGTCTATGAGGAAATCGACCCGGAGCTGCGCGAGCGCATTGAGGACGTCATCCTCAATCGCGCGCCGAAAAATGGCGGCGACGCGACCGAACTGCTGATCGAAATCGCCGAGCGATTCAAGGGCGATGCCGCGCAGGGCAAAGGCGAGGATCTCGCCTGGCGCAGCCTGCCGGTAGAAAAACGGATCGAGCACGCGCTGGTCAAGGGCATCACCAGCCATATCGTCGAGGATACCGAGGAGGCGCGCCAGCAGTTTGCGCGCCCGATCCAGGTCATCGAAGGCCCGCTGATGGACGGAATGAACCACGTCGGCGACCTGTTCGGCGCGGGCAAGATGTTCCTGCCGCAGGTCGTCAAATCCGCGCGCGTGATGAAGCAGGCCGTCGCTTATCTCGAACCGTTCATCGAGGAAGAAAAGCAGCGTCTGGGCCTGGCCGACGCGCCGGCGAAGGGCAAGATCGTGATGGCCACGGTCAAGGGCGACGTGCACGACATTGGCAAGAATATCGTCGCCGTCGTCCTGCGCTGCAACAACTATCAGGTCTACGACTGCGGCGTGATGACGCCGGCGCAGACGATCCTGGATAAGGCCCGGGAGGTCGGCGCCGACATCATCGGCCTTTCCGGCCTGATTACGCCAAGCCTCGAGGAAATGAGCCACGTCGCCAAGGAAATGGAGCGCCAGGGCTTCACGATTCCGCTGATGATCGGCGGCGCGACCACCAGCAAAGTCCATACCGCGGTCAAGATCGAACCGAATTATCCCAGCGGCGCCGTCGTCTACGTCTCCGACGCCTCGCGCGGCGTTGGCGTCTGCTCGAACCTGCTCTCCGACGAACTGAAGCCGGCTTTTGTCGCCAAGCTGAAGGCCGAATACGAAAACATCCGCACGATCCATTACAGCAAGGAGCGTACGCCGCTGCATCCGCTGGAAAGCGCTCGCGCCAACCGTTTCGCGTTCGACTGGGCTGGCTACACGCCGCCGAAACCGCGGCAGCTCGGCGTATTCAAGTTCGAGAACTACCCGCTTGCCGCAATCGCCGAATATATCGACTGGAGCCCGTTCTTCAACGCCTGGGAACTGTTCGGCAAGTATCCGAAAATTCTCGACGACAAGGTCGTTGGCGAGGAAGCCCGCAAGCTGTTCGCCGACGCGCAGGCGATGCTCAGGCAAATCATCGACGAGAACTGGGTGCGCGCCAGCGGCGTGATCGGCCTGTTCCCGGCCAACAGCGTGGACGATGAAGACATCGAATTGTACGACCCGGCCAGCGGTGAAAAACTGATGACCTGGCACGGCCTGCGCCAGCAGAACCAGAAGGCCGCCGGCAAGCCGAACTGGAGCCTGGCCGACTTCGTCGCACCGAAGGAATCCGGCAAGACCGACTACCTCGGCGCGTTCGCCGTGACCGCCGGCCTCGGCATCGACGAGCACGTCGCCCGCTTTGAAGCCGAACACGACGATTACCGCGCGATCATGCTCAAGGCCTTGTGCGACCGGCTGGCCGAAGCGTTCACCGAGTTGATGCATGCGAAGGTGCGTCGGGAATTGTGGGGCCACGCCGCCGACGAAGTGTTGACCGTCGACGAGATGACCGATGAGAAATACGCGGGAATCCGCCCGGCGCCCGGCTACCCGGCCTGCCCGGACCATGTCGCAAAGGCTGACATCTTCCGTTTGCTCGACGCGCCGGGCATCGGCATGGCGATCACCGAAAGCTATGCGATGTTGCCGACCGCCGCGGTCAGCGGCTTTTACTTCAGCCACCCGCAGGCGCAGTATTTCGCCGTCGGCAAGATCGGCAAGGATCAGGTCGAGGATTACGCGAAGCGCCGTGGCGTCAGCATTGAGCGGGCGGAAAAAGACCTCGCGCCGACGCTGGGTTACCACGCCTGATCGCCCATTCCCGGTCGATACAAGCCCCGCATGCGCGCAATGCTGTTCATACATGGACGCCCCCCGTTTGCAAGAGCGATCTTTTGATGATGACGACTCACGGAGTCGATTGCAGCCATACATTCGGTCTTTGTTGCAGCCGCTGTATGGCTGCTGACGCATGATGAGATTCGCT
>RRZU012515515.1_pt1 | contig 25914 bp, 16 predicted proteins | sample 2165561 | NCBI WGS metagenome assembly RRZU01 (sample SAMN10456909, study PRJNA506462) | wastewater metagenome | isolation source: wastewater sludge | place: USA: Moscow, Idaho | reverse complement strand
GCTGACTGATCCGAACCGCACTTTGCCCTATCGGCAAGGCTTTCGTTTCGGCAAAGGCAAGGCGTTGGCGGTGGTGATTCCTTCCTCTCTACTTGAACAATGGCGGATTTTACAGGCTTGTGTTAAAGCCGATGTGATTGTAATCGCCCAAGCTGCCAACACTGGTTTAACCGGCGGCTCAACGCCCGACGGCAATGATTATGATCGGGATATTGTGATTATCAGCACCATGCGAATTGATCAAATTCAGGTGATTAACAACGCCGAACAAGTGGTCTGTTTGCCTGGCAGTACACTGTTCCAACTGGAAGCCGAATTGCTGAAATACGGGCGGGAAGCGCATTCCGTTATCGGTTCTTCCTGTTTAGGCGCTTCGGTATTGGGTGGAATTTGTAACAATTCCGGCGGTGCATTGGTTCAACGTGGGCCAGCCTATACCGAAATGGCGCTGTTTGCGCAAATAGATGCCGATGGCGAGTTGCACTTGGTCAACCATTTAGGGATTGATCTCGGCAACGAGGCGGAAGAAATATTGTCCCGTTTAGAGAAAAAATTATACCGTGAATCCGACATTCAACAGGATAGCGGCCACGGACATGACCACAGTTATTGCGATCATGTGCGTCAAATCGATGCCGACAGCGCAGCACGTTTTAACGCCGATACCCGACGGTTGCATGAAGCCTCAGGTTGTGCCGGTAAATTAATGGTATTTGCCGTGCGCTTGGATACTTTCCCGTTGGAAAAACAGACTCAAGTTTTTTATATCGGCACCAATGATACCGCTGAATTGGCAGCGATTCGCCGTCATATTTTAGCTAACTTCCAATCGCTGCCGGTGTCGGGGGAGTATATTCACCGTGAAGCCTTTGATGTGGCGACGGTTTACGGCAAAGATACGTTTTGGGCGATTAAGCGTTTAGGAACCAATAACTTACCTAAGTTATTCAGTTTAAAAAATAAAGTCGATAGAATCTGCGAGAAACTACCGTTTTTGCCGAAAAATATTGCCGATAAAACGATGCAACTGTTCAGCCAATTTCTGCCGCAACACTTGCCTAAAAAAATGCTTGAATATCGGGATCAATACGAACATCATCTTATTTTAAAAATGGCAAACAGCGGTATTGCCGAAGCCAATGATTTTTTACAAGACTATTTTAAACAGCATGACGGGGATTTTTTCGTATGCAATGCGGAGGAGTCGCAAGCGGCGATGTTACACCGCTTTGCAGTCGCCGGTGCGGCGGTGCGCTACCGGATTATCAACCATAAAGAAGTGGAAGATATTGTCGCACTGGATGTCGCCTTGCGCCGTAATGATCAAGAGTGGTTTGAAACCCTGCCACCGGAATTAAACCGACAATTTATCCACAAGCTGTATTACGGGCATTTTATGTGCCATGTGTTTCATCAGGATTATATTGCCAAAAAAGGCACTGATCCGTTGCAGTTGGAAGAACAAATGTTGGAATTGCTCGATCAACGCGGCGCGCAATATCCGGCGGAACATAATGTCGGGCATCTTTATCACGCCAAGCCGGAATTGAAAAAGTTCTATCGCGATCTGGACCCGACTAACAGTTTTAACCCCGGTATCGGTAAAACATCTAAACTGAAAAACTGGCAATAATCATTCCAGTAATACAAAGTGCGGTTTAAACCAACCAAGTGATTTGACCGTACTTGCTTTATATCCTTCAGTTAAATCGTTTCAGCTAATTGCTAAAAAAATGAGGCAGATCATTTTTTCAAGCTGCAATTTAGATCTATACTGACAATAGCAACTGTATTTCCCACAATTTATATTTTTAAAATGTGGGAAATACAGTTGCTAATTTGTTCAACAGCCATTGCAAACTCTCTCGCGAAAATAAAGGAAGATCCTATGATTAATAAAGATACCCAACTCTGTATGTCACTGTCCGGCAGACCGGGCAATTTCGGTACGCTGTTCCACAACTATTTATACCAAAAACTGGGATTGAATTTCGTTTATAAAGCCTTTACCACCAACGACATCGAACACGCCGTTAAAGGAGTGCGCGCACTCGGAATCCGCGGTTGCGCCGTTTCAATGCCTTTCAAAGAGAGCTGTATTCCGTTTCTTGATGAATTATCCGTTTCCGCCAAAGCGATCGATTCGGTCAATACTATCGTCAATGATAACGGCTATCTGAAAGCCTACAACACAGACTATATCGCCATTGCCAAATTGATTGAAAAATATCGCTTGGATCCGAAGGCGACGGTATTGGTTCACGGCAGCGGCGGTATGGCAAAAGCGGTGGTCGCGGCTTTTAAAGATGCCGGTTTCAAACAACTCACAGTCTTTGCCCGCAATGCCGCCACTGGAAAACCTTTGGCCGAATTATATGGCTACCAATATGCCGACAGCTTAACCCAAACTGCGGATATTATCGTCAATGTCACCCCGATTGGTATGGCTGGCGGAAAAGAAGCGGATTCGTTGTCTTTCCCCGAAGCGTTGATTAACCAAGCAACAACCGTTTTCGACGTAGTTGCCCTGCCGGCAGAAACGCCGTTGATTAATTATGCGCAAGCACAAGGTAAACAAACCATTTCCGGCGCAGAAGTGATCGTCCTACAAGCCGTCGAACAATTCGAACTTTATACCGGCAAAAGACCAAGTGAGGAGTTAGTCGCAGAAGCATCGGCATTTGCCAGAGCCAATGCGTAATATTTGAGTAAGCAAGCTCAAAAGTGCGGTTATATAATATATAGGTTTTGGCGTAGTTCGGCATAATAGCCACAACATACGCCAAAACCATATTGTTTCAATAGATAAACTAAAGAGCGGTTTATTGAGTTACCCTTTCACGCCTCCCGCCGTTAGTCCGCCGACTAGCCAACGTTGCGCTAATAAAAATACCAAGGTAATCGGGATTGCCGACAGTACTGCTGCGGCTGCGAAATCGCCCCAGAGGTAGTTTTGCGGATAGAGGTATTGCTGCATTCCGACCGCTAATGTGTAACTATTAACATCGCGTAACAGCAATGAAGCCACTGGGAATTCGGTAATCGCGGCGATAAATGACAGAATAAACACCACAGCCAGAATAGGCACGGAAAGCGGTAGCAATACCAAGCGGAATGCCTGCCAAGGCGTTGCGCCGTCTAAAGCGGCAGCTTCTTCCAACGAACCGTCAATGGTTTCAAAATAACCTTTGATTGTCCAAACGTGTAGCGCAATCCCGCCTAGGTAGGCGAAAATCACCCCACCATGCGTATTTAATCCTAAAAACGGCACATAGATTCCCAAGCGATCAAATAACGCATATAACGCCACCAATGACAACACTGCCGGGAACATTTGGAAAATCAACATTCCTTGCAAAATGGTTTTTTTACCTTTGAATTTCATACGCGCAAAGGCATAGGCGCAAGTGGTTGACAACGCGACGATGCCGATCGAGCTAATACCGGCAATTTTGATCGAGTTCCACAGCCATAACAACACTGGGAATGGCGGTTTGCTGATCGAGCCGTCGGCATTGACTACATCGATACCAAGTGCTAATTGCCAATGTTCCCATGAAATTTGCTGCGGAATGAGTTCACCGATCGCCAGATTGCCCGGACGCAATGAAATACCGATAACCATGAATAACGGAAACAGAATCAATGCCAGAAAGCCGATTAATAACAGATGAGTCGCCCATAAACGGTAACGCATTGATTTTGGTTGTACCATAGCCATAAATCGTCTCCTAATCCAATTTTAATTTTGTTGCTTTCAGGTTGAGCAATGCCAAACCGCCGACTAACAGGAAGATAATCGTTGCAATTGCCGCCGCCAAACCGAAGTCTTGCGCGCCGCTGCCTTCAAAGGCAATCCGGTAAGTGTAGCTGACCAATAAATCGGTATGTCCTGCCGGCGTTGACGTGCCGATCATATCCGGCCGTCCGTTAGTCAACAGTTGAATCAAAACAAAGTTATTGAAATTAAACGCAAAAGAAGCAATCATCAACGGCGTTAACGGTTTAATCAACAACGGCATAGTGATTTTGCTGAAATTCTGCCAAGTAGTCGCACCGTCCATTGCCGATGCCTCGTACAGATCCTGCGGAATCGCTTTCAGCAAGCCCATACACAGAATCATCATATACGGATAACCAAGCCAAGTATTGACGATTATCACCATGATTTTGGCTAAATGCGGACTATTAAACCATTCTGGACGGATCCCGAATAACTGGTCCAAAATCATATTAATTTCACCAAAACTTTGGTTAAACAACCCTTTGAAAATCAAAATAGAGATAAACGCGGGTACGGCATAAGGCAAAATCAGCAGCAAGCGGTAAAGCCCTTTGCCGCGCAACGGTTCCCATTGCACTACACAGGCTAAAACCATACCGATAATCACCGTGAACAACACCGTCAACACCGAAAACAGCACCGTCCAGATAAAAATTTGGATAAACGGTTTTTGAATCCCTTCATCGGTGAAGATCTTAATAAAATTGCTCCAGCCCGTAGTCACGGTATAGCCAGGTTCCAACGTTTCGTTCTGCCAACTGCCTTGGGCATCAATCAATTGGAAAAAACCAGTTTCATTGTTGGCTTTATAACGCTTGCCGTTTTCCTGATTGAGCAATTCTTCACTTTGCGGATCATATTGGTAACGCTGGTTCTGTTGCGCAAATTGACGCAAGGAACTCATGCTTAATTCATTGCCGTTCGGCAAAATTAAGCGGCTTTGTTGCAACGCATTGCGGTTATCAATCACCGCTTTTAATGGTGCAGCAGTTGCGGCATTCTGGGTGGGTTCGATAGCCAAATCAACCACATCGGCACCGAGGGTAAAGGGGGCGGAAATATAGTTTTCCCCTTGCGACGAAGTGACTTCGATTTGCCATTGATTATCGTTTTGTGGAAACAGTTTGAAATTGTATTTTTCACCGGAGAAATAGCGCTGTTGCGACAATACATCAACCGCTCTTTCAAAGGTCAGCTGATTGGTGCCGCTGTAATTGGTAAACGCAATCACGATCGTACAGATCAGCGGAAACAGAATAAAAATCCCCATTCCCATAATGCCCGGATAGACATAACGCCAAGCATAAGTTTTTTTATTGGAAAAGATATACACACCGGAGCTGATTACCACTAAGGTCAAAACGGCGAACAAGACTTCGCCTTGCAGATACATGACCGAAACCAAATAGAAATCAATCAGCAAAACCAGTGCAATAAGCCCCCATTTAAGGTATTTTGCCATGCCATTGTCATGCTTGCTTGAAAGCGATGACAAAACAGATTGAGTGGTAGTTTGTTGCATAAAACCGCCTATCGAGAAAAAAAGAACCGCACTTTATTTAAAAACAACTTGTTTAAAAACAAGCTGTTTTAAAGGCAAACTATCTAAAAATATTCTTAAAAAGGTATTATTAAAAAGGTAAAGTGCGGTTAAAACAAAATTACTGGGCTTTAATCCGGCTTGCTGCATCATCCAATGCGGCTTTTACACTTTGACGCTGATTAACCGCATTGATAATCGCACTGCGTTCGGCATACCAAAATGCAGACATTTGCGGGATATTCGGCATAACTTCACCGTTTTCCGCATTCGTCATCGTGGCGGCAATACGAGAATCTTTCGCCAATTCCGCTTGGAACGATTTCAATGCGACCGCACCTAGCGGTTTATCATTGTTCACCACTGCCAAGCCTGCGTCGGTCAACAGGTAATTTTCCAAAAATTCAACCGCCAAGTCTTGATTCGGACTGGCAGAATTAATCCCTGCGCTTAATACGCCGACAAACGGTTTAGACGGTTGTCCGTTCAAACTTGGCAACACTGCAACGCCGTAGTTGATACCGCTCTTTTCAATATTACCCCACGACCAAGGGCCGTTAATCGTCATCGCGGTTTGCCCTTTATTAAAGGCGGCTTCGGCAATCGCATAATCGGTATCGGCATTGATCACTTTACTTTTCACTAAATCGACCACAAATTGCAAGCCACGTTGCGAACCATCGTTATTGACTCCGATATCGTTGCTGTCATATTGTCCGTTGGTATATTTAAAGGCATAACCACCGTCGGCGGCAATAATCGGCCAAGTGAAATACGGCTCTGCCAAATTCCACATTACCGCACTTTTGCCGTCTTTTTTCAGTTTGGCATCTAATGCCGCCACTTCCTCCCACGTTTTCGGCGCTTCAGGTAGCAGATCTTTGTTATAAATTAGCGATAATGCTTCGATCGCCACCGGATAGCCGATAATTTTGCCGTTGTAACTTTGCGCATCCCAAGCGAAAGAGACGAATTTATCTTTAAATTCTTGGCTCGGATGCAATTCGCTCAACAAACCGGATTGAGCATAGCCGCCGAAACGATCATGCGCCCAAAATACGATATCCGGGCCGTCTCCGGTCGATGCCACTTGCGGATATTTCTCTTCCAGTTTATCCGGATGCTCTACCAGCACTGGAATGCCCGTTTCGGCTTCAAATTTTTTCCCCACTTCGGCTAAGCCATTGTAACCTTTATCACCATTGATCCAGATAACCAGTTTCCCCGCTTCCAATTTCGCCATACCAGAAGTGGAAACGACCAGCGCGGCAACCGCACTTAAAGTGAGAGTTAAAAATTTATTTTTCATAATGGATTATTCCTCATTTGAAGTAAGTGTTTTTCTTAGTAAACTTAAATGTAGTAAAAATTAAAAACATCATAATAAAAGCAAGATGCTGTGATCTTCATTGTGGCTAATCATGCCGCTATAAAGCAATGACAGCATCATCCCTACTACTCAGCCCTAATGCAACAAACAGTGATTTCGATCACAAAAACACTATTTTATGTGATGAGCATCACAAAAAAACAGCACATAAATCTGATCTTGATCACAATAAAAAGCACTATTTTACATTTGATGATTTTGTTATCTAATCCTAAAAAAATAAGCAAAGGATGATTTTTTTCTCGATTTATCCGTGCATACTAGCCAGCATAGAAATTTAATCATATCGAGTCAAATCGAATAAAAATAGCGAGCAATCGCACACTAAATGTGAACGGTAAACTGTTAACAAGGGGAAAATATGTCGAGTCTTTCTTTGCGTAAAGTCTATAAATCTTATGGCGATATTCATATTTCAAAAGATATCAATTTAGAGATAGAAGAAGGGGAATTCGTAGTATTTGTCGGGCCGTCCGGCTGTGGCAAATCGACCTTGTTGCGCATGATTGCCGGATTGGAGGACATCAGCTCCGGCGAATTGTATATCGGTGATACTTTAATGAATGACGTACCGCCCGCCAAACGCGGCATCGGCATGGTGTTCCAGTCTTACGCCCTTTACCCGCACTTGGACGTGGGAGAAAATATGTCTTTCGGTTTAAAACTGGCAGGCGTGGGCAAACAAGAGCGAGAAAAACGGGTAAATCAGGTCGCTGAAATTTTGCAGTTGGCACACTTGCTGGATCGCAAACCGAAAGCTCTTTCCGGCGGACAACGGCAACGGGTGGCGATTGGACGGACTTTAGTTTCACAGCCGCAAGTCTTTTTATTGGACGAACCGCTGTCCAATTTAGACGCTGCGTTACGGGTGCAAATGCGGGTGGAAATTTCCAAACTACATAAAAAACTCAACCGCACGATGATTTATGTAACCCACGATCAAATCGAAGCCATGACGCTGGCGGATAAAATCGTGGTGCTGAATGCCGGTGGCATCGCTCAAGTCGGCAAACCGCTCGAATTATATCACTATCCGGCAAACCGCTTTGTCGCCGGATTTATCGGCTCACCGAAAATGAACTTCTTGCCGGTGAAAGTCACCGCCGTAGAAAAACAGCGGGTGCAAGTCGAACTGCCTGATGCTCATCATCATAATTTCTGGATTCCGGTTGAAGGCATTCCGGTTAAAGGCAGTCCGGTCAAAGTCGGTGAAAACTTATCATTAGGGGTACGTCCGGAACATTTGATTCCTGCCGAACACGCCGAAGTCAAATTAAAAGGCACGGTAATCGTGGTCGAATTACTGGGCAATGAAACCCAAATCCATCTGGAAATTCCTGAAATCAAACAGCCGACCTTAGTCTATCGCCAAAATGATGTGGTGCTGGCAGAAGAGGGACAGATTATGGATATCGGCATCGTCCCTGAACGTTGTCACCTATTTAAAGAGGACGGCACGGCTTGCCGACGATTGCATCAAGAAGTCGGCGCCTAATCTTTAAACTCAGTTAATTTTTTCATCACTATTCCAATAATGCCGAATCTTCTTTTGAAGATTCGGACGGGGATAATTTTGTCTGTAAAACGTTAAATTGATTAAAAACTAGCAAAAGAGGTCATTATTTATTATGAACACTAAAATGAACAGCAAAAAAACACTACTTGCCGTTGTTATCGGTGGAGCTTTATTCGCCACCAGTGCAAGTGCGGTCGATTTCCATGGTTACGCCCGTTCCGGCATCGGCTGGACATCCGGCGGCGGTGAACAAACCACCTTTACCGCAACCGGCGCACCAGCAAAATACCGTTTGGGTAATGAAGCTGAAACCTATGCCGAGCTGAAATTGGGGCAAGAACTATTTAAACAAGGCGAGAAAAGCATCTATTTGGATACCAACGTCGCCTACTCCGTCAGTCAACAAAATGACTGGGAATCCACCAGTCCGGCACTGCGCGAAGTGAACGTACAGTTTAAAAATTTCGCCGATTCGTTGCCTGGTTCAACATTATGGGCCGGTAAGCGTTTCTACCAACGCCATGATATCCACATGAACGATTTTTACTACTGGGATATTTCTGGACCGGGTGCTGGGGTTGAGAATATTGATTTAGGCTTCGGAAAACTCTCTTTCGCGGTGACACGCAACACTGAAGCCGGCGGTGCCGATGCTTTCGGTTACTCTAGTTTCTACCGTTTGAACCAAAGCACCGGACAAGTGGAGTATGTTACCGAAAGAAATAAAGCCGATGTTTACAATGATGTATTCGATATTCGTTTAGCGGATTTAAATGTCAATACCAACGGCAAACTGGAGTTCGGTGTGGATTTTGGTAACGCTCATGTTAAAGACGGGGCGAAATTCGCAGACGGCGCCAGCAAAAACGGTTATATGCTGACCGCAGAGCATACCCAAAACGAATTTTTCGGTGGATTTAATAAATTCACCGTACAATATGCTACCGACTCGATGACCTCATGGAACAGTGGACATTCACAGGGTAGTTTGGTGAATAATAACGGCCATATGCTACGTTTAATCGATCAAGGGGTGGTTAAATTAAGTGATCGAATTGAGACCATGTATGCATTGATCTACCAAAAAACCGATTTGGACAATAATAAAGGTAATACTTGGTATTCCGCCGGAATTCGTCCGATGTACAAATGGAATAACACCATGAGTACTTTGGTAGAATTCGGCTATGATCGGGTTAAAGATCAAGCCAGCGGTAAAAATAACGATCTGAAAAAAGTAACTTTGGCGCAACAGTGGCAAGCCGGTGACAGTATTTGGGCACGTCCTGCCATTCGTGTATTCGGTACCTATGCCGATTGGAATGACAAATTCGGCGCTCGTGTCGACACCGCCAAAGCCAATGACCATGAATTCGTGTACGGCGTACAATTCGAAGCTTGGTGGTAATAGGCTAAACCGCACTTTGTATAAAAATTTAGCAGTTAATGCAAAGTGCGGTTACTCTATTTTTGTTTTGACATAAGATTTCGTTTTAACAGGAGGTTAATATGAACAAACTAATTAAGGTTTCAGTGCTGACATTCGGGTTGCTTTGCACTTTTTTGAGCACTGCCGCGCCATTGAACATTAGCCCGCAAACCGCCCGCCAATTGCACTGGCAAGATATCGGTTTATCGCAACAGCTGGAAACCACGCTGTTCGAGCATCAGCAACAGGTCGCCGGCATCGACAGTCCGATTGCCGCTTACCGTTTACCGGCCAATCAAGGCACGTTGAATATTACCATCAGCAGTTTGGCAATCGATAACAAGGAGTTATTTGTGCCGAATATCGCCGTTTTGGACGCCAATTTTAATTTAGCCACAACCTATCCGGCATCTTCTTTTCAATTTCACAATGAAAGCGGCTTACAAGGCAACCGTCTGAGTACCGAATTGAGCCTGACGCCGACACCAAACCAAGATTATATCTATCTGATCGTTTATACCACGACGCAAGATTTGCAAGGAACCACGACGATTCCGCATCCGGCAAAACTGTATGCCAAAGCCAGAGGCAATCAACCACCCGCCATTGACGACCTGCAAGCCGCACATAGCTTGAACGGCAAAATTCAGATTAGCGTGGACGGAAAACAGAGTGCGCAGTTTATCGGCATGGAAATGCCATCATTTAGTGGCAAAGCTGCTGCCAACAATACGCCAACGCAAAGTATCGGCAGTGATATTAAAGCCGCTCCGCTAGCTACATCAACAGCAACCCTGAATAAACCGGTCGAAAAAGAAACCGAACGCTATTTTAATAACGCAATCCGTGCGGCATTAAAACAAAACGACATCGACAAAGCGATGAATTTGGTCAATGAAGCGGAAAAACTCGGGCTAACCTCGCCACGGAAAGTGTTTATTGAACAGCTATCGAAGAAATAAATCAACATTTTAGTGTTGCTTTTCACTTTTTGTTTCCACTTATCGTCCCACCTCCGTTCAGGGGGTGTTTTTTCGCCAAGCTTGAAAAATAAAAACTCTAAAAAAATAACACCTTTATTAAAAAAATTATAAAGACATCGGTTAAAATAAGAATAAAATACATATTTTATTGAAAATACCATTGACTCATCTTTTTTCACTGGTGTAAGTTTCAATTAGATAACTCAATTAAGGAGAATCTATATGTGAATAGCATAAACATTCTCCAACAACCCGAGATCTAAATCGAGTATATCAATATGTTAATTTTAATAAATTATATCTATTTTAATTAAACCCATTCTATTTTACTCAATGTGGAGGTGTACCATGATATCAACTAATAGCTTATTACTAAGCCGTCGTTCCTTATTACAAGGTAGTGCTGCAACTTTAGCAGGCTTATCCATATCATCTTTAGCTTTATCCGATACAGCTATTGCTGAAAAACCGAGTATCATTCCAGAAATGGCTGATGCATCAAATTCGGAATTTCGTATTCCAACCAAAGAACTTCCTATTCGAGTCCAATATAATGAAAATCCGTTAGGAATGTCATTAAAAGCACAAAAAGCAGCGGCACAAGCCATACCCCTTGCCAATCGTTACCCGTTTTCTGAAATACCAATACTACGGAAATTAGTGGCTAATTATCATAATGTGAATGATGATTGCATTCTTTTTAGTGCAGGTTCTTCCGATGCTATTCGAATTTGTATTGCTGCGCATGCAACACCAAATACACAATTTGTTATACCCGAACTCACTTATGGTGACGGAGAATTTTTTGCTAAAGCCAATGGTTTAAAAATTACCAAGGTCCTTTCTGATCATAATGATTGGTCAATTAATCTGGAAGGAATGCAATCCGCAGTAGAAAGCTATGACGGTCCGAGTATCGTTTATTTAGTCAATCCGAATAATCCGACCTCTACTATCGTTAATTCTGCAAAAGTGGAATCTTGGATTAGAAGCAAACCAAAAGAGACGACTTTTATTGTCGACGAAGCTTATTCCGAATTTGTCAATAATCCGAATTTCCGTTCTGTGGATCATTTGATTGCTTCTGGACTAGATAATCTACTGCTGCTAAAAACTTTTTCTAAAATTCATGCTATGGCAGGAATGCGGGTAGGTTATACCGTCGCAGTGCCCAATAAAATAAAGAAAATCAGTCCTTATGTTGAAGACGACTCGATGACCATATCCTATCCTTCAATTATGGCTGCCACAGCATCTATTCAAGATGCGCAATTCTTGGCTTATAGTAAAAAAAGCAATGATGTTGCCAAGATGATTTATACGAGTGTATTAAAAGAGTTGGATCTTTTTTATTTACCATCGGAAACAAATTTTGTCTTTCACCGTTTGAACAGGGATCTTGAGCCATTTAAACAACACATGTTAGATGAACATATTATTGTTGGTCGTCCATTTCCTCCAGCGGAAGGTTGGTGTCGCGTTTCAATGGGAACGCCAGATGAAATGATATATGTTGCGGAAAAAATGCGTGAGTTTAGAAAAAAAGGGTGGATTTAAGATGTAATGGTCTCATTTCCTGCAACATCTCAAAGATCTGTTAGTAAACAAAAAGGAAATGAGACCATTACACAGAAATAAACTCGAGTCCGTTGTCTACTCTAGCAACTGTATTTCCCACATTTTAAAAATATAAATTGTGGGAAATACAGTTGCTAATATATTCCGGCAACCCGCGTTCTTCTTTTAAGCAGGATAAAACACGGCTCACCCGCTCTGCCGGTATATAGAAAATATGAAATATAAAAAATAATCATTTATCGAAGATAGAAATGTACTGCAAAAAGAACCGGATATCCAACGTACTACCACGGAAATCTTTGGTAAAAATGCGGCACAGGCGGATTGGTACACTTTAGATATCCGCTCCAACTTGATACCCCAACAGCAACAATGTTTCTTTATGCAGTTGCATATCGGCGATGTTCGGCAGTTCGCCCCAGATTTCGAAACCGCACTTTTGCAGTACGCCGACACTTGCCGGATTACCTTTAAAAACAAAACCAAGCAGGGTGGTGAGCTGTAATGGTTGCATTTGTTGTTGTAGGAATTCGACCACTTTGCTACCGATACCGTAGCCTTGCGCGCTTTTATCCAAGTAGAAACTGGCTTCAGCGGTGATTTGATATGCCGGTCGTCCGTAAAACGGGGACAGCGTTGCCCAGCCGATAATATTTTCGTTTTGATCACGCACGCTCCAAATCGGATAACGTTCGCTTGCGAGGTGAAATTCAAACCATTGTTGCCGATCGGCAACGCTAATGGGTGCTAAATCGGAGGTAATATGCCGACAGGCGATCGTTTGGTTATAAATCGCAACAATTGCGGCAAGATCTTGCGGTTGGGATTTTTCAATTTTAATTTCTGTCATAGTGCTGACTCTTTCCTTCTTATTCTACCGTATTGGCTAACAACAGGCTGACTTCGGTTCCCCCGCTTGCTCGGCGTTGGATTTTTAACTCGGCATTCAACTCTTGCGCCCGCTCGTTCATAATATTCAAACCGTAATGTCCACTCGGTTCGCTTAACGAAGGAATGCCGACGCCGTCATCGCGGATCAAGACGATATTTTCACCGTCTGGGTTAGTTCGGGCAATCACTTCTATCATTTCGGCATTGGCGTGTTTAATGCTGTTTAGCACAGCTTCGCGCACGATTTGTAACAAGTGAATTTGTTGTTGCGCATTCAGCAATTGCGACGGCAACGCGCAATCCAGTATGATTTTCGCCTCGGAGCGGGATTTTAACGAATCGATCACTTCCTGCAACGCCAATGCTAGATTGGATTCACTAACCGTCAAACGGAACGTCGCCAACAGCTCGCGCAATTGAGTGTAACCGTCGCTAAGTGCGGTTTCAAACTGGTTCAGAATGATCAGGCTTTTTTCGGCTTGCTGCTCATTGACTTCCTGTAAAATACTGCGTTTCAGCAAGGTGAGTTGAATCTGTAAATACGCTAATACCTGCGCCAATGAGTCGTGCAATTCGCGCGCAATAATCGACCGTTCCTGCATCAAGATCAGATGTTGCCGCTGGCGTAGCAGTTGATAGGAATGAATCGCACGCCCCAACATCTGCGCAATATTTTCGATGGTGCGTAAATCAGGATAGCTTTCGCCCCGTTGCCAATTCAAGCTGCCCAAATGTTGCTCGTTAATCGTAATCCGTGTGGTTTGCCACTGCGCGCCAGAGGCTTCCTGCCCGACTTGTACATTAAAAATATCATTGCCGTTCGGCACCAGTTGCACAATCAGCAATTTTTCGTTTTGTTGTAACAAGGTTAAAACCGTGGTTAAATTTTCACGGGTGACTTCCTGTAATGTCAGCTGCTGCGAGGAGTAATACAGCATCGACAAAGTGCGGTTGATCTGGGTCAGACTACGGGTTTTCTGACTTACTTGTTCTTCAAGGGAAAGATAGAGTTTTTGCAACTGTTGTGCCATTTGGGTAAAACCGCGTGACAACTCACCCAGCTCATTAGCGCTATCGATATCCAGCGTAATATGCTGGAATTGGCTGTTCTGCACCTGTTGACTGGCGGTCACCAAACGCTGCAACGGTTCGACTACTTTTTTACGACTATAACTTAACAGATACGCCCCAAGCACCACCATCAGCAGCAAGCTAGAGAGGTTGATATAAATCGCAAAACGCACCCGTTGTTCAGAAAAAACTTGCAATACCGAAACAAAATTATCCACCTGATCGACATAACTTTCCAGATTCTGCCGATATAAAGTTGAATCACGTTGCAACAGATAATTTTCCATTACCGCCCAACTTTGCAGCAAAGTGCGGTATGCCGACTGCACGCTGTCCGGCACATAAAACCGTTCCAGATTCGCCAAAGTCGAGGTTTGTAAACTGGCACGGTAAGTTTGAATCCCGTTTTGCAATAACTCCGGTTGATACTGCATCTCGTGTAACAAACGATAGCTTTGCATCCGCAATGAACCTGATACGTTAATCATCTCCGCATCGGAATGGTTGCTGATCATAATCAGCGTGGTAACACAGGTGGAAATTCCGGATAGTAGAATAATCAGCACCAGATAATACGCCAAACGAGAAGTCACGGATTTTTTGATTTGCACGGTTTTTCCTTGAAAAGTTTGAAAACGAGCGCTTGTTAAAGGTGCGGGAACGGTTTGGAAAACCAACATATTATAATCGCTATGTCAAGTGCGGTATAGCGGGTTTTGCACACTCCGCATCTCAAAACCATTCCTAAATCGAAATAAAATTTTCATTTATATTGATCATTCATACTCTATTAACCGCTTATTAACCAGAATCATCTTCAACATTACAAATAATTTCACTAATAAAATCCTAAAGTTTGATCTCGATAACAAAACGGAATATTAGTCATTGATAGCACTTAAATTGAAATATATATTTCATAATTGAAATAAGAGTTTTTTACTATTGAATTTAAAACCGATTATTCACAGCTAGATGAGGAAAATCTATGTTAGCGTTTATATCATTTGTTGGATTTACTGCATTAGTTGCCGTCATCGCTTGGTGGTATACGAAAAATGAGGATTTGAGTCATTCCGAGGGGTATTATCTTGCCGGGCGTTCTTTAACCGCGGTGTTTATCGCCGGTTCGATGATGTTGACCAACTTGTCCACCGAACACTTGGTTGGCTTAAACGGCCTAGCTTACCGCTCGGGTTTTATCGTGATGGCATGGGAAGTGATGGCGGCTATCACCATCGCTATCTTTGCCTTTTATTTCCTGCCGAAATATTTAAAGCTCGGCATCGCAACCATTCCGGAGTTCCTGGAAAAACGTTTTGATAAAGGAACGTTATTAATCACCTCGCTACTTTTCCTCGGATGTTATGTTATCTCGCTGCTGCCGATTGTGCTGTACACCGGTGCTTTGGCATTGGAAAGTCTGTTCCGGGTTTCCGAAGTCTTTGGTGTGGATAAAACCACATCCTTATGGGTTATTGTATGGGGGGTGGGCATTTTAGGCTCGATTTATGCGATTTTCGGCGGTTTGAAAGCTGTTGCCGTGTCCGATACGATTAACGGTGTCGGCTTGTTGGTCGGCGGGATTATGGTGACGGTTTTGGGATTGGCTTATGTCGGCGACGGCAATGCCTGGACAGGTTTGAAAGAGGTTTATCACGCCAATCCGGAACATTTTAATTCCGTCGGTTCGAGCGATTCGGTCGTGCCTTTTTCAACGTTGTTTACCGGTTTGATCGTATCCAATATGTTTTTCTGGTGTACCAATCAATCGATTATCCAACGGGCACTGGGCGCTAAAAATCTTAAAGAGGGGCAAAAAGGCGTATTGTTGTGTGCCTTTCTTAAATTGTTAGGCCCATTATTGATTATTTTACCGGGCATCATCGCTTTCCACATTTTCCAAGGAAAACTGGATATTCCCGATCAGGCTTATCCGGATTTGGTTCAACTGGTTCTACCGGACGCATTGGTCGGCTTTTTTGCCGCGGTTGTGGTTGGCGCAGTACTTTCAACTTTTAACAGTGCGCTGAACTCTTCGGTCACTTTGTTCTCGCGCAACGTATACAAAGTGCAAATCAATCCGGATGCCAGCGATACCAAACTGGTAAAAGTCGGCAAGATCGTCGGGATTATTTTAGCCGTTGCCGCCATGATTGTAGCGCCACTGGTCGCCAATGCACCGGACGGGTTATTTTATCTGATCCAGCAGTTGCAAGGGGTGTTTAATGCGCCGATTTTGAGTGTAGTCGTGGTCGGTTTGCTGACCAAACGCGTTCCGCCGATTGCGGCAAAATTCGGTCTGATTTTCGGCATGGCCGCCTACATCGTGTGCAACTTTATCCTGAAAGTCGATATGCACTTCTTTCATCTGGTCGGGCTGCTGTTTGTTATCAATGTGATTATCATGCTGTTAATCGGGCACTTCAAACCGATGGAAAAACCGTATCAAGAAGTTTATACCAAGCAAGTCAATATCGAACCTTGGGCGTATGTCAAACCGGTTTCCTTGGTTATCACCTTGCTATCATTAACGATGTACATTTTTATGGCGAATGGTGTTCCGATGTTAATTTGGGTCGGCTATTACTGTTTCGCTGCCGGTACCATCCTGTATTTCTTGTATGTGTTTGTGCAAGAACGTAGTAAGCAACTAGTAGCAAACAATTAAAAGCCGCCACTTAATGGCTTAAAACCAAATCCCGTGCTTTGGAATCCAAGCTCGGGATTTGGTTCGGACCGCACTTGATACCAAATTTTACACCAAATAATGAATGCTCTCATAACGAACGGCGATAAACTTCACCGAGTTTTTTCCGCTGAGAACCGAACAGCCGGATAATCTGTGCCGCAAACAGCTCTCCGGCAGCAATGGCATCGATCAGGGCGTTATGGCTAATGTATTCCGGAAGCTGATAGCTTCGGCGCACCGTAGCCAACTGGTAATTTTGCTGTTGCTCCGCCGAAACAAAGCTGCGTTCGATTTTCAATGTGTCCAACCACAGCAGCGGGAATGACTGCATTTTATAGTTAACCGCCAAATAGTGATTAATAAACCGTTTCTCGATACTCGAACCGTGCGCAATCACAATTTTCCCCGACATTAAAGAAAACAGTTCTCTCATCGCCTCGTCCAGTGCAACCGCACTTTGCAACATTTCCGGCACAATATGATTGATCGCTGCGGTATCATGTTTCACTGCTTGCTGCGCAATAAAATGATGTCTGGATTCGGCCAGTTTTAAGGTCGAACATGTCATCGGCACGGCGGCAATACTTAAAATATTATCCACCATAGGGTTAAATCCGGTGGTTTCAAAATCAATCGCTAAATAAGAGAGTTCGTTCAAATCCGCCTGCGCATCAGGATAAGGCGTTTCAAACAGCGGCAACAGTGCGCTTGGGCACTGTCCGGATTGTAGTAATTGTCGGCGCTGTTTTTCCAGTTTCGACAACGGATCAAAACGTTGCAACCAGCGGGAAAAAGTCGCCGTCATCGGATTAATCCTTTTTGTGAAAATCGTAATTCCGCCGCTTCCTGTAATTTGGCGATCAAACGAAATGCGTCTTTCAGATTATTGCGTTCAAACGAAGTCAATTCGTCAGGGGCGATATGGTTGGTCAGCGCACGTTGTCGGCGCAATTCGTCCAGTTGATACTTGAACCGCACTTCGCATACAAAACGGTAAGCGCCTAAAATCTCGTCCAGCGTCTGTTTATTGATAACGTTTGCCTGATAACACGCAATAAACCGCTCTTCGCTCGATCTTGTCTGCACAATTCCCGCAGATAGCGCATAAATTCGACCTAAATCGACTAACAGGCTGATAGCCCGTTTTTTCAGGTTTAACTTGTTTTTATGTTCACCGTCTTTAATCAACACGAAATTTCTGAAGATACTTAACGGCGGTTTAATTCGAATCGAATTTGCGGTTAAAAACGCCAAAAATCGACTATTATCACGCACTCGTTCGACAAAGAAACGGCTTAAATCATCGGCCAGTTCGTGCAAACCGTAAATCGCGCGCAAATCCATAAATACCGAGGCATGCAATAAGCCGTCCAGTTCCGGATTTAAAATCCACTGTTCAAAATACGCTCGCCATGTTTCCACAGATTGGCACCATTTCGGATTCGACGCCATATAGTTACCGGAACATTTTTGATAACCGCACTTGTCCAAACCGTTGTTCACAAATTCGGCCAAATGGGAAAAATAGCGTTGCTCCCGACCATTCAGCGCCCGTTCGCAAACAATCGCATTGTCTTGATCCGATAACGGATGGATTTCATTGCGGGCTTGCGAGCCAGCGGCAATCCAAACATAACGGCAAGGTGCTGCACCCAGTTTATGCTCAGCCATCATCAATAATTTTTGATTAAACGCGTCTGCAATCAACGTCATCACTTTCATTATGCTTTGATAATCGACCCCACTTTCCACTAAGGCTTCAAAAATGGCTTGCCGTTTTTGCGACAATTTAATCAGTAGTGCTAACGAATCGGCTTGAAAAATGTGATTAATCAGAAAAATCGACTGGCTACTGTTTTTCTGAACCAAGTCGGTGGCGGTCAAAATACCGATAACTTCTCCCTCCGCCATCACCGGCAAGTTGCGGATATTGTTTTGCATCATCAAAGAAATCGCATTCAGTACCAAATCGTTGGCGGCAATGGTCGGTGGATTCGGCGTCATAATAGTCGTAATCGGCTGATTGGTATTTAACCCTTGCGCTACCACTTTTTTGGTCATGTCACGATCATTAACAATACCAACCAGTTTGCCGTTATTTATGATTAATGCCGATGATCGCCGCTGCTCACACATTTTGACCGCGGTTTGTTGAATGGTGTCCGACGCTTCAACAGTAGCAATTTTATGATTGGCAACCTCCGCAACACTTTGCATGAAAATACCGTTTTGGCTCACCCAAGTGGTTTGTGACGCCTGCTGCAGCCGAATACCGGCTTCATTGGCAAAATAGGCGGCATATTGCGGATGATGCTGAATAATCTCGTTTAACACCCGATAAGGAATTTGGTAAAGCAAGCTGTTTTCAATCGCACAAGCGCTATATTTTTCATCTTCATTCGGATTAAAAATACTGAAACCGAACACGCTACCTCTTTCAAGTCTGGCGCGTAACTCGCCGTTGGCTTTTACTTGCTCGATTGCACCGATGCGCACGATATAGAGCAACCGTTTCTCCGCTTGTCGCTCAAATGCAATTGCCTCACCTTGCGCAAGATAACGGATCTCAATATTAGCCGCAATTTGGCTGATCAGCGCTGACGGCAGGTGGTTAAACGGATTAACTTGCGCAATAAACAGTTCGATATTGGGAATCAGCGAAGAGTCCATTATATTTCTCCAGCAACAAGGTTTATGGTTTGCTTTATAAGCAGAATTTTAGCTTGATAGAAAATGAAAAACACTTTAATTCGCAAGAGTTAAAGTGTTTTCACAATAAAAGCCATTCCTCAGCCAAATATAACAGTTAAGCACGGCCTTTAATCACTGTCTTTAACGAAAAGCTAAGCGCGGTATTTTTTCCACAACCGGATTAGTCGTTGATAGCGTTCGGAAACCGCGTCAATCAATTGTTGATCATTCAAATTACCTGCCAGCCAATCGGCGGACGGTTCGGCGAAAATGGTTCTGCCGACGGCAAAGCCTTTGACCAATGGCGCATTGGCTGCCGCTTTAAAGGTCTCATCGAAGACTGTCTCCGGCGCATCCAGACCGAGAATCAAAATGCCGCGACAGTAGCTGTCGTTTTGTTCGATAATACGGCTAAGTGCGGTCCAGCCTTCTGCACTCATACCCGGTAGTTTCCACCAGTCCGGTTTAATTCCGAGCGCATACAGATGCGTGATAATCTCATGATAATATTGCTCTTTTTGCTCCATATCCGCAGGCAGAATAATTTCCAACAATAATTCGTGTCCGGTGCGACAACAGGCTTGATAAACATCCAACAGTGTTTGATCTTGTCGGGCTTTCAGTTCCGCAGAATCTTGCGGATGATAAAACGCCAAGCATTTCACCACATGTTCTTTCGGCCAAGAGATCAATTGGCTGCCCAAATCGCCGTATTCCAACGCCAAAGGGCGGGAAGTCGGTTTTTCAATCGGACGCCCAATCCACCAGTGTTTACCGGTGATCGCATTCAACGCATCTTGCCCGTAAGTAGTGTCCGCCAGAATCCCCGATTGCCCGTTGTTGACTTTTTCGGCCAGTGCGGTTTGCTCGGCAGCTTGTAATAACAAGGTTTTCAGGTGTGAAATCCGCTTCGGATCAGCACCGCACTTTTGTGCCATTTCTTCCAATTGTTTGCGGTGATCAAATGCGAAAATACACAAATTATTCCATTCTTGCTTGCGACTGGTCACTCGATGCAGATGATTCAAACCGACATCCAAATCCGGGCGTGGCACCGATTCGGCACGGGATAGGTAATCGTCCAACTCTTTTTTGGTCGGCATCGCCGGCGCGCAACCGTGGCGGGAAACCACCAGCGCGCCGCAAGCATTGGCATAACGGCAGGCTTGCTCCCAGCCTTCATTATTGATATAACCACGCAGTAAGCCCGACATAAAGGCATCGCCTGCGCCTAACACATTCAACACCGCAACCCGCACGCCGTAAACATTTAAACCGCCGTCCAAATCGTCGGGAATTTCACCTTCGAACACCGAACAGCCCATCGCGCCTCTTTTGCAAACCAACGTCGCTTGGCTGCAACGACGCACGTTTTTAAGTGCGGTCAGAGTATCGGTCGAACCGCCGGCAATATGAAACTCCTCTTCCGTTCCGACCAATACGTCGAAATGGTGCAACACCTCTTGCAATGAGTCAGTCACCGCTTGTGAATCCACATAACGGGTTTCGCCGTCACCCAGCGAGGTCAAGCCCCACAGTACCGGACGATAATCAATGTCGAGCAAACGTTTCACACCGTTACGTCCGGCGTACTCAAGTGCGGTCAGCACCGCATGGCGGGTTTTTGGATGGGAAAGGTGTGTTCCGGTAATCGATAACGCTTTGGCGGAAGCAATATACTGTTCGCTGAAATCGTCGGCGCTGATCGCCATATCGGCACAATTATCGCGGTAAAAAATCAGTGGAAAAGTTTCACTGTCTTTGATGCCTAAAATCACCAGTGCGGTCAGACGCTGTTTATCAGTGATCAAATGGCTGGTATCCACACCGACGCTTTGCAGCTCTTCACGCAAAAAACGCCCCATATGTTCGTCGCCCACTCTGGCCAGCATTGAGGACTTCAGCCCTTGAATCGCGGTACCATACGCCACATTGCCGGAAGAACCGCCGAGATATTTGGCGAAGCTGGCAACATCTTCCAAACGCGAACCGATTTGTTGACCGTATAAGTCAACCGCAATCCGTCCCAGACAAATCAAATCTAAAGGTTTCGACATCATGTTCTCCTGTAAGCAATATCAACATTAGCGATAACGTTGTACGTAATAATTTAACTACCTGTAATCAAAACAAAACATTTAACATTGATTTATTTTAGAATAAATATTTCATTTTGCTATTGTTACCGCTCTTTTTTGAGATCTTGATCCCAAAAAACTTTTTTATGCTAGCCAACTTATCAATCAGAAAAATTGTTTTCTCACTTTTTTAGCTAAAGAAATTGATCCAGTTCTCAAAAATGAAATTTGTATTTCACTTTTTGTTTTATTGAAATTAATTTTAAGTAGAATAGAATCAAAACAAAATAGGCTAATCTCTAAAAAACATAGTCCTAAAAAGCTATCCCTAAAAAGAATAGCCCTAAAAAGCATCGTTTTAAATCAATCGTGCAGGAGAAGAAATTATGCAAACACAAAGATTAACCGTCGCACAAGCGTTGGTAAAATTCTTAGATAATCAATATGTTGAAGTTGACGGCAAAGTGATTAAGTTTGTCAAAGGTGTTTTCGGTATTTTCGGGCATGGCAATGTATTGGGTTTGGGGCAGGCTTTGGAACAAGACTGCGGACAACTGATTGTGCATCAAGGACGCAACGAACAGGGTATGGCGCATGCCGCTATCGGTTTCGCCAAACAGAAAGCACGCAAACAGATTTACGCCTGCACCTCCTCTGTCGGACCGGGCGCGGCAAATATGATCACCGCTGCCGCAACCGCCACCGCAAACCGTATTCCGTTACTGTTGCTACCCGGCGATGTGTTCGCCACCCGCCAACCCGATCCGGTGCTGCAACAAATCGAACAAAGTTATAATTTAAGCATCAGCACCAACGATGCGTTTAAAGCGGTCAGCAAATATTGGGATCGGGTCAATCGTCCGGAACAGTTGATGACGGCGTGTATCAATGCGATGCGAGTGTTGACCGATCCGGCAGAAACCGGCGCAGTGACGATTGCATTGCCGCAAGATGTACAAGCGGAAGCCTATGATTTTCCAGATTATTTCCTACAAAAACGAATTCATCGCATTGAGCGCACGTTGCCGACCGAAGCGATGTTACAACAGGCGGTCGAGCTGATTAAACAGAAGAAAAAACCGTTGATTATCTGTGGCGGGGGCGTGCGTTACTCCGAAGCCGCTGCCGAACTAAAAGCATTTGCCGAAGCCTACCAGATTCCATTCGCTGAAACCCAAGCGGGTAAAAGTGCGGTTATTTCTTCACATCCGCTCAATGTCGGTGGTGTCGGCGAAACCGGTTGCTTGTCTGCCAATTTATTGGCAAAAGAAGCCGATTTAGTGATCGGCATCGGCACGCGCTATACCGATTTCACCACTTCGTCCAAATGGATTTTCCAACATCCTGAAGTGGATTTTTTAAATATCAATATCGCCCGTTTTGATGCTTATAAACTGGACGGCGTGCAAGTCAGCGCCGATGCCAAAGCAACACTGCAACAATTACAGCAAAGATTGGCAGCGGAAAATTATAAAACCCATTGGCAACATGAGGGACAAGATCAAATTGCACAAGCCAAAAAGCAATTCGCACAAGAACTGGAAAGAGTACATGCAGTCACCTACAGCGGCAAAGATTTTGTGCCGGAAGTGAATGATCGCCTCGATACGACAGCGGTTTATCAAGAATTTCAAAAAATCACCGGCTCTAGCCTGACCCAAAGCCGCGTGTTGGGTATCGTCAACCGCACTTTAGGACAAAACGACATCATTGTCGCCGCCGCCGGCAGTCTGCCTGGCGATTTGCAACGGACATGGCAAAGCAAAGGCGAAAATACCTATCATCTGGAATACGGCTATTCCTGCATGGGTTATGAAGTCAATGCCGCACTGGGCGTGAAACTCGCCGAGCCGGAAAAAGAGGTTTATGTGTTGTTGGGCGACGGTTCCTATTTAATGTTGCATTCCGAATTGATCACGTCGATTCAAGAGCATAAAAAAATCAATATTATCCTGTTCGACAACATGACCAACGGCTGTATCAACAACCTGCAAATCGGAAACGGCATGGACAGTTTCTGCACCGAATTCCGTTTCAGAAATCCGGAGAGCAACCAATTAAATGCCGGTTTTATTCCGGTTGATTTTGCCATGAACGCGGCTTCTTACGGTTGCAAAACCTATAAAGTGCGCACCGAGCAAGAGTTGCTGACCGCACTTGAGGATGCCAAGCGGCAAAAAGTTTCTACTCTGATTGATATTAAAGTATTACCGAAAACCATGGTGCACGGTTATGGCAGTTGGTGGCACGTCGGGGTGGCAGAAGTCTCAGAAAAAGAACGTATTCGTGATGCCTTTAAAAAGGCGGAGACCCAGATTAATCGGGCGCGCCGTTATTAACAAACAGAATTAACAGACAGAATTAATTAAAAATTGTATCCACAAAATCGAATTTAAAATAACCTTTTCAAGGAGAAAAAGATGAAAGCAGAAAATGTGAAGTTGGGCATTGCGCCAATCGGCTGGACAAACGATGACCTGCCGGAACTGGGTGCGGAAAATACCTTTGAGCAATGTGTCAGCGAAATGGCACTGGCGGGATACGAAGGTTGTGAAGTCGGTAATAAATATCCGCGTGATGTTAAGCTGTTAAAACATAAACTGGATGTGCGCGGTATTCAAATCTGTAACGCTTGGTTCAGCACCTTTTTTGTTGACGGCAAAAAAGAAGAGACTATCAAAGGTTTTATCGAACACATGAATTTCCTGCACGCCATGGGGGCGAAAGTGATCGGCTGTTCCGAGCAAAGCCGTAGTATCCAAGGACAGAAAAAATCGATTTTCAAAGAGAAAACCGTATTTAACGATGCCGAGTGGCAGCTGTTGGCGGAAGGCTACAATGAGTTGGCAAAAATCGCTGCCGAGAAAGGTATGAAAGTCTGTTTGCACCACCATATGGGCACCGGTATCCAAACACCGGAAGAGGTTGATCGCTATATGGCGGTGGTGAATGATGACGTGTATCTGCTGTTCGATTCCGGTCATCTTTATTATTCCGAAGGCTCGCAACAAGCGATGTTGGACGTATTGGAAAAATATATTGATCGCATCGTGCACGTTCACTTGAAAGATGTGCGTGACGAAGTTGTCGCCGAGGTCAAAGCCAACGATCTGAGTTTCTTGGAAGGGGTGAAAAAAGGTACTTTTACCGTGCCGGGCGATGGCGTAATCGACTTCAAACCGATTTTCGATATTTTGGAAAAACATGATTACAAAGGCTGGATGGTGGTCGAAGCGGAACAAGATCCGGCGTTGGCAAATCCATTCGAATACGCCCTGAAAGGACGTAAACACATTAAAGACGTAGCAGGAGTTTAACATGATTAAAGTAGGTATTATCGGCGCCGGACGTATCGGACGGGTGCATTCCGAAAGCATCAGCAAATATGTGAAAGGTGCTGAAATCAAAGCGATTTCCGATATTAAAATCACGGATGAGTTACAACAATGGGCAAAATCTATGGGCATTCCGAATGTCTATGATGATTATCAACAGATTTTACAAGATCCGGAAATCGATGCGGTATTGGTTTGCTCTTCCACCAACACCCATGCGCCGATCTCGATTGAAGCGGCACGTGCCGGCAAACATATTTTCTGTGAAAAACCGATTGATTCCGATGTTGCCCGCATTCAACAAGTCTTGAGCGAAGTGGAAAAAGCGGGTGTCAAACTCCAAGTCGGTTTCAACCGTCGTTTCGACCATAACTTCAAGGCGATTAAAGATCGTGTGGTCGCAGGTGATATCGGCGAACCGCACATTATCAAAGTCACCTCACGCGATCCAGACGCGCCGCCAATTGAATACGTTAAAGTCTCGGGTGGAATGTTCTTTGATATGACGATTCATGATTTCGATATGATCCGCTACCTCTCCGGTAGCAACGTCACCGAAGTCTTTGCCGTCGGCAGCGTGTTGGTCAATCCGGAAATCGGCAAAGCCGGTGATATCGACACCGCCGTCATCACCTTGAAATTGGCAAACGGCGCAATCGGCGTGATCGACAACAGCCGCAAAGCGGTTTACGGCTATGACCAACGTGCCGAAGTGTTCGGTTCGAAAGGGGCTATCCAAATCAGCAATGACACCGGCTCAAGTGCGGTATTCTCCGGCGAGCATGGCGTAGTGGCGGAAAAACCAAAATATTTCTTCCTTGAACGCTATATGCAATCCTTCGCCGACGAAATCTCTTGCTTCGTCGATTCAGTGGTTAACGACAAACCGACCGTCGTCAACGGCGACGACGGCCTGCAGCCTGTATTAATCGCACT
>RRZU010826799.1_pt1 | contig 25926 bp, 19 predicted proteins | sample 2165561 | NCBI WGS metagenome assembly RRZU01 (sample SAMN10456909, study PRJNA506462) | wastewater metagenome | isolation source: wastewater sludge | place: USA: Moscow, Idaho | reverse complement strand
TTTAACCTGCTGGCACTTTATAATCATATTCCCTTTCTCAAGAAAGCTAATGAGAAATTTGACAGACAGACCTCTCAGATGGATTATGATCGGAGAAAACAACAGAAAGAAAATGAAAGGCGGAAAAGAGCCGCTGAACAGCACAGCCAACGAGAAGAAGAGGAGAAAGTGAGAAAAGCTGCTATTGCTGCAGGAAAGGATCCTGATGCAGCTGTAAAAGCTTTGTTGCCGAGTAGAAAGGCTGCCGAACAAAAGAATTCTTTGCCAAAGAATAAGCGCAGTTTTGAGAAGGAAATTACTCTTCGTCCGGATACGACTTTACTACTTAATCATGGTAAGAATACCCGAAGGGTTATTGTCTCGGCGAAGACTGCAGATGGCAAGAGTTTCAAACTTAAATATAGCAAAGTTGGCAAAAATAAGATTAGAATTAAAAATAATTCTGATTCGCTAATAAAGATAAAGGTCCTTGTCACTCCAAAAGATCCACTGGAGAACCAGACATGGTATAAGGTTGCGCAAGCTACAGCGCGTGTGTTGATGATGGTGCGTAATGTCAGTATTAGTTACCGTGATGAATATGCTCAGTCGTTGCCCGGTTTTATGCCTAATATCGGTAATGTCTTTGGACAGGCTCACCATTCAGGTGTTTATTCACCGGGAATCAACTATGCTTTTGGACTTGTTGGTGACTCTTATATAGACAAGGCTTTAGACCGGGGATGGTTGCTGTCAGATACGACTCTGGTAACACCTGCTACTTCTAATGAGACTCGTGATCTTCAGCTGCAAGTTGTTTTGGAACCCTTCAAAAATTTCAAAGTTAACCTGAATGCTTCTCGTACAGAAACAAAAGCAAAGAGTATTGAATACATGTATGCCAGTAAACCGACTACGCAAAGTGGGACCTTTACAATGACTACTATTTCCATCAAGAGTGCCTTTGAAGGTACTGGCAATGCAAATAATGGTTATTATAGCAAGAGTTTTGAGAAATTCTGTAATTCTTTGTCTTATTTTCAAAAAAATGTAGAGAGTCAATATGCTGGTTTTATATATCCGGCTGGCAGTAAACTAGCCGGTGCTAAGTTTGATGCTGCTAACGGTACAGTTAATGAATATAGTGGTGATGTTATGATTCCTGCTTTTCTCAAGGCTTATGCTAATGGTGGAAATTCACTGAATATTTTTCCGACATTGGCAAAGTTGTTGCCTAACTGGTCGTTTACTTATAGTGGACTTGGAAAATTGCCATGGTTTAGAGATCATTTTAAAAGTATTAATATCAGTCATGGTTATAAGAGCATATATGCTGTAGGCAGTTATAGCAGTTATAGTTCATATCAGGAATACATGAACGGGCTCGGGTTTATTACAGATGCCACCACTGGTAATCCCGTTCCAAACAGCATGTATAATGTCTCGACCGTAAGTATCAACGAAGCTTTTTCTCCATTGCTGGGCATAAGTACGACATTTAATAATAACATGACAGCTAAGTTAGAGTATCGTACCACTCGAGTTCTGAGTCTCAGTATGACGAGCATTCAGATTAATGAGGCCACGAGTCACGACTTGGTTTTTGGCTGGGGATACCGTATCAGTAATTTTAATATGTTGGGAGGAGGCCCCCGGGTAGTCAAGAGCCATAATGGAAGCAATTATAATAATTCAAATGAAAATAGTAGTGGCTCGAATAAGAGAAGATTTAATGGTATTAATCATGATCTCAATTTGCAACTTGATCTAAGTCTGCGTAAGCAAGCTTCCATCACCCGTGATATAGCTACAATAACAAGTACAGCGACAAGCGGAAATACTGCTTTCAAGTTGAGTTTCGCGGCTAACTATACCTTAAGCCGTATGCTTACCCTGAGTTTTTATTATGACCGGCAAACTAATACCCCATTGCTGAGTAGCAGCAGTTATCCTACGACTACTCAGGATTTTGGGCTCAGTATCAAATTCAGTCTGACAAGATAAAAATAAGGCTGTTTGAAAGTTGAAAATCAAACTGTTTTTTTATCGTAAGCATGAACGGGATAGTCAACGGTATAGTGTAATCCGCGGCTCTCTTTTCGTTCTATAGCCATGCGCGTAATAAGATATCCTGTATTAATCATATTGCGGAGCTCGCAAAGTTCTTTACTTATCTTTACACGCTTAAAAAGGCATTCTGTTTCTTCATAGAGAAGGTCAAGCCTGTCCCATGCCCGTTTCAGGCGTAAATCACTACGGACAATTCCAACATAGTTGCTCATAATTTCGCCTACCTCCTTGGTACTCTGTGTGATCAAGACTTTTTCTTCATTGGTCAGTGTTCCTTCGTCATTCCATTCTGGAACTTGATCGTTAAAGTCGTATTCATCAACATGTTCTATGCTGTGTTCTGCAGCAGCATTGGCATAGACTACAGCTTCAATCAGCGAGTTGCTGGCCAACCGGTTGCCACCATGCAGACCTGTGCATGAACATTCGCCTAATGCATAGAGACGGTCTATACTTGAGCAGCCATTCAGATCGACTTTAATACCCCCGCACATGTAGTGGGCAGCTGGGCGTACAGGAATCATATCCTTTGTGATATCGATGCCAATGCTCATGCATTTTGCATAAATGTTCGGGAAGTGCATTTTTGTTTGTTCTGCATTTTTATGTGTTACGTCAAGATAGACATGGTCAATACCATGGATCTTCATTTCTTTGTCAATGGCACGGGCTACAATGTCACGAGGGGCAAGGCTCAGGCGCTTGTCATATTTTTCCATAAAAGTTTCACCGTTGGGAAGTTTCAGAATGCCTCCATAACCACGCATAGCCTCTGTGATAAGGAATGCAGGATGAGTCTCTCCCGGGTGATAGAGTGAGGTTGGGTGAAACTGGACAAACTCCATGTCTTTGACTGTTCCTTTGGCACGATATACCATAGCTTCACCATCTCCTGTAGCAATGACAGGATTAGTAGTCGTCTGGTAAACGGCACCACATCCTCCTGTACACATCACTGTGACCTTGCTTAAGTAGGTATCTACTTTTTGGGTGTCTGGATTAAGGACATAAGCACCATAACAATAGATGTAAGGAGTGCGCCTGGTAACACGGGCACCGAGATGATGCTGGGTGATGATTTCTACTGCAAAATGATTTTCCTTAACATCGATGTCTGGGTTTGCACGTACAGCTGCCATTAAGGCACGCTGAATTTCTGCACCGGTGTCGTCAGCGTGATGAAGAATTCTGAATTCAGAGTGTCCGCCTTCACGGTGGAGATCATATCTGCCATCCTGCATTTTGTCAAAATGGGTTCCCCAGTCAACGAGTTCTTTTATCTGTGAAGGCGCTTTCGTAACAACTTGTTTTACGGCCTTAGGATCGCTGATGTAGTCACCCGCTACTATGGTGTCATGGACATGTTTCTCGAAATTATCTACTTCCATATTAGTCACAGAGGCCACACCTCCTTGGGCGAAAGAAGTGTTAGCTTCCTCAAACGAAGTCTTGCAGATTATGCAAATTTTACCTTTATGTGCTCTGGCAATCTTCAAGGCATAACTCATACCGGCAATGCCAGCCCCGATAATGAGAAAATCATACTTATAAACCATGATAAATTGTTAAATGGTTATTCATTTTTATTAATACAAAAGTAATAATTTATTAGAAGAAAACCCTGTTAAGATGTATTTTTTTTGTAATTTTGCAAGATGAAGTACCCAAAATGATATTTGGATACATAATAATATTTTGCAATTTTGGATAGAATATTTCATCAGCGTTTTACAATAGCGGCTAAAAGTGGAATTACTATTTTGACGTTACTTGCCTTCTGGTTTTTCTTGCAGAGGCAGGCTGTTGTGGGGTTTCTCCTGGTCATACTTCTTATGGTAATGATAGAACGGGTTGTTCATACTCGATATGTTTTCAGTCATGACTTTTCTGGATCTGACGGCGGTAAGGAAGAAAAGAATGTGTTGATTATAGATAAGGGCAGATTTTCACATCCCTTGATTATTTTTTTTGAAGATATTAAGAAAGTAAATATGATGTCTACGGCATTTCATCTGTCTCATTATATCCTTATTGAATATGGTGAAGGCAAGATGGCTAGTTTTCAGCCTGAGGATGAAGACGCCTTTTTAAGCGAATTGAAGAAAAGAAGCAAATGAAAGATTTAAGAGAAGCATCCCTTCATAGAATTCTGTTGCTGTGCATACTCAGCATCTTTAGTTTTCAGGTTGGGGCGCAGACAGACGAGACCGTAGAGGATAATGATGAATCTAATGTTGCTGATTCGACATTTGCGGATACGACTAGTGTTGACAGTGTCCGTTTACCTTGGCCAAAGTCGATTCAGGTACAGTTTGATCATCTTTTAACGAATAGAATGTTTGAAACTTCTCAAGTAGGTATTATGGTTTGGGATCTTTCTGCAGACAGCTGTATCTACAAGCATGATGAGAAGCAGTTGTTGCGTCCTGCCAGCACGATGAAACTCATTACGGCAATTACGGCTATTGACAAGTTAGGTGGTTCTTATCAGTTTAAAACACAGCTTAAATATACTGGTAAAATAGAAAATCATACCCTTACGGGGGATGTCTATTGTGTTGGTGGTATGGACCCCCGGTTTAACGCCGATGATATGAGTGCTTTGGTATCAAGTTTAAAGGAGATGGGAGTTGACACGATCCGGGGTGGCATATATGCCGATGTATCAATGAAAGATGACAAGCAGTATGGCGAGGGCTGGTGCTGGGATGATGACAACTCAGTACTTACGCCGTTACTTATATCGCGAAAAGATCTGTTTATGGATCGTTTTAAGGCTAAGTTAATTGACGACAGTATTGTCTTTAGTGGTTTTTCTTCTCAAGAGAAGCAATGCCCTGCAGAATCTTACGTCATTACGACTCGTTCACATTCTATTGATCAGATATTGATGCGTATGCTTAAGGAAAGTGATAATCTGTATGCTGAATCTATGTATTATCAGATTGCAGCTAGTACTGGTAACCGTCAGGCGTCAGCTAAGAGTGCCAGGGCTATTGAGAAACAGCTAATTGATAAAATAGGATTGAATTCAGCACGATATAAATTTGCAGATGGTAGTGGATTGTCGCTGTATAATTACGTGTCAGCAGAACTGGAAGTTCGTCTGTTGCGTTATGCTTATCAGAATAATAATATTTACCTCCATTTGTATCCGGCTTTGCCTGTTGCGGGAGTTGACGGAACCTTAAAGAAACGTATGCTCGGCAGTTTTACGGATGGTAATGTTCATGCCAAGACGGGGACTGTAACTGGCGTCAGCAGTCTGGCTGGATATTGCAGGGCTGCCAATGGACACATGCTTTGTTTCTCTATTATCGATCAAGGGGTGATGCATGGCAGAAATGGTCGTGCTTTTCAGGATAGGGTATGTACATTGCTGTGTCAACCGCAGTAATAAAGAAAGGACTTGATATGGAACACATTCGTATTTTCGTTGAGCATCTTATTGGTATGATCGGTATCTATGGTATTGCTGTACCTATTCTTCGTCATATCATTCTTATTGTCGTGACAATTCTTATAGCGTGGTTGTCAGATATAATTTGCTCTAAGATATTTGTTCCACTACTTTCTAGAATTACCAGACATACAACAGCAAAATGGGATGATATTCTTTTCAATGAGAAGTTCTTGCATAGTGCTTGTCATATAGTACCCGCCATTATCGTCTGGGCTCTTCTCCCGATGACATTCTATCAGCATCCGATTGTACGTGAGATTCTAGCCCGGCTTACAGCTATTTATATTACTATAATGGGTACACGGACGGTATTTGTGTTTATTAGTGGCTTTGATGAACTTGATGACCAGCCTCGCCGCAGCCGAATACAGCAATATTTACGTAGTTTTTGCGGTGTGCTAAAAATATTAATGGGTTTTGTTGCTGTTATCGTTGTCGTATCGATAGCTTTGAATAAGAGCCCTATGAATCTCTTTGCCGGTTTGGGTGCAACCAGTGCAATATTAATGTTGGTATTCAAGGATACTATTACTGATTTGGTATCAGGTCTGAGGCTTACAAGCAATGATATGGTTCACAGAGGTGATTGGATTACAGTGCCAGGTACACAGGCTAATGGCATCGTGCAGGATATTACTCTTTCTACGGTTAAAGTACGTAATTTTGACAATACTATTGTAACCGTGAGTCCTTCCACATTGGTATCAGGTACCTTCCAGAATTGGATAGGTATGCAGCGAAGTGAAGGGCGAAGGGTACAAAGTAAGTTTTTTATTGATTTCAGATCAATTAGAAAAGAAGAAGATGGTACCAATTTGGGAAGATTCCGTCTGGCAATAGAAGAGTATCTCAAGGGCAATAAAGAGATAAATACAAAAATGATAATTATGGTAAGGTTGTTGGAGGCAACAAATTGTGGCTTGCCTTTGGAAGTCTATTTCTTTTTGAAAGAAAAAGAGGCCAAAGCTTATGAAGCGCATTTGGCTTCAATTATGGAATATATCTATGCAATGGCTGAAGATTACGGCATCAAGATATATCAGCAATACCCGGAACAGTAACGTCTTTTTTCTTGAAACATTATTTTACTTAATGTTTAGATGTCCCTTTTATCTTGATTTCATCTACATTTGATATGAGTGTATCAGTCCCGTTGATATAGAATTTTATTCTGACAATATGTCCAAAATCAGCATTACCACGAACTTTAATATGGTGTGCACGGGCGAATGTCAGGGTATCTCGTTGGGTAGGATAAGTGATGAGCTGTAGATTATGTCGGTCGGAAGCGTTACCTACAATAAAGATATCTGTACTATCTTTGATTGCTTTATGCTCTTTTACGGCTAATTTATGAAGTCTTGCCGTGTCAACAGGTGTAAATACTGATGCTGCAACGGTGTCTCCATTGTTATTTGATGGTGCCATTTTACATCCTGATATGCAGAATGTAATAAGAACAAAACTTAATATTGAAAAAAAAAGTCTTTTCATAATTGTTCGCAAAGTTATTAAAAAATATGGCTATTTCCAAATGAATAATATAAAAAACTTATTATTATTATTTTAGTTCTATTTTGAGTCTATAAAAAGATAAAGGTCATCAATTATGGCTTATAACAGAAAAAGCTAATTCTTATTTAAGAATTAGCTTTTTCATATTTTGTTAAGCTTTTGCTTAATTATCAGATTCTACAGTTGTCTCTTCTGCACGGAAGCTTTCGAGTTCCTCAGCTTTGAAATCCATAATGTATGCTGCATGACCGAAGACCTCTTCTTCTGCCATACGTACATATACGTTAGCACTTTTCTTGAAAAGTTCTGGTGCAGAACTAGCATCACGTATAATGAGCATTGAGCCTATGATATCTGCGGTCATATCGTAGAGACGTCGAGCCAGAAAATCATGCTCTTCCTGATTTTCGTCAGCTTTGACTTTCTCTATGGCAGTTTCGTATTTATCAACCATCTTTTCTACACGAGCTGCGAGAGGTTTCATGCAATCGCAAATATTCTCGTCTGCCAGCATTTCCTTGATAATATTGAGATAAGTGCCATTTGTAATATAGCGTACAGCAGCAACAACTTGAAGCTGTGTAGTTCCTTCATAAATAGAGAAGATACGAGCATCGCGATACAGACGCTGACTCTTATATTCCATAATGAAACCACTACCGCCGTGTACGGAGATCGCATCGTAGGCACACTGGCTTGCGTATTCGGAATTGCTTCCCTTTGCAATAGGAGTGAAAGCGTCTGCCAAGCGACTATACTTTTTCATTTCCTGACGCTCTTCTGGAGTCAGCTTGCGCTCACGGGAGATATCTTCCAGGCTCTTGTAGATATCTACATAAGCTGCTGTCTGGTATAGCAAGGAACGACCGGCATCAAGTTTTGCCTTAGAACGTGAAAGCATATCATAGACTGCTGGAAAAGTAACGATAGCTTTACCAAACTGCTGACGCTCTTTGGCATATGCCATCGCTTCATTGACGGCTTCTTGCTCAACGCCAACACTCTGTGCGGCGATACCCAGACGGGCACCATTCATCAGGGACATGACATATTTAATCAATCCCAGACGGCAACTGCCGCAAAGCTCAGCTTTGGCATCCTTGAATACGAGTTCACAGGTTGGTGATCCGTGAATACCAAGTTTTTTCTCAATATGACGTACGGTAACGCCACCATTGCGCTTGTCATAAATGAACATAGATAGTCCACGGCCATCATGAGTACCCTTTTCGGAACGTGCGAGTGTCAAGTGAATATCAGAGTCACCGTTAGTGATAAAACGTTTCACACCATTCAGCCGCCATGTACCATCTTCATCTTGTGTAGCTTTCAGCATTACACGCTGCAAATCAGAACCAGCATCTGGTTCAGTCAGGTCCATAGACATGGTTGCCCCTTCGCTTACCATAGGAATATATTTGGCACGCTGCTCTTCTGAACCGAATTCATATAGAGTATCTATGCAGCTTTGTAGTGACCATATATTCTGGAACCCAGCGTCAGCTGCTGATATCATTTCTGACAGCATGGAAAAGATGATATTCGGCAGGTTTAAACCACCATATTGCCGAGGCATGGATACCCCCCAAAGACCAGCCTGACGGGTAGCTGCAAGATTTTCATAAGTCTTGCTGGCGTAGATCATACGTCCATTTTCCAAATGTGGCCCTTCTAGATCAACGCTTTCTGCGTTAGGCTCTAGAGTGTTGGCAGCAAGATCACCGGTGATTTCCAGTAACCGTTTATAATTCTCGATGGCATCTTCAAAGTTGACAGGTGCATCTTCATATTTGTCTTTATCTGCGTAGTTGCGCTCTTTGAGTTCAACAATACGCTTCATCAGAGGATGATTCAGATAGAATGCAATCTCTGGATGATCTGTATAATAGTTTGCCATTGTTTTACTTGGAATTCTGTTTGTAATACTTTATCAGCTTAGGAACGACATCTTCAACAGTGCCGTTGATAACATAATCAGCAATATTGTTGATAGGTGCATCTGGATCACTGTTGATGGAAATAATGATACTGGCATCCTGCATACCTACGATATGTTGAATCTGACCGGAAATGCCACAGGCAATATAGACCTTTGGATGAACGGTAACGCCAGTCTGTCCGATCTGACGGTCATGATCAACCCATCCTGCATCAACAGCAGCACGGCTGGCACCTACTTCTCCATGAAGTTCTTTAGCTAATTCGAAAAGCATGTCAAATCCCTCTTTTGAGCCTACGCCATATCCACCGGCTATAACAATAGGTGCACCTTTCAGATTGTTTTTGGCAGCTTCTATATGACGGTCGATGACTTTAACTACATAGTCTGCTGTCGGAACATACTTCGCAACATCAGGATAAACAACTTCTTCTTTAGCTTTACCTTCGTAGATGGCTTTCTGCATAACGCCGGAACGTACAGTAGCCATTTGTGGACGATGATCAGGATTGACGATCGTAGCAACGATATTTCCACCAAAAGCCGGACGAATCTGGTAGAGCAGATGATCATAGTGCTTGCCACTTTTTTTATCGTCATAGTCACCAATCTCTAATTGTGTACAATCAGCGGTAAGACCGGAAATTAGAGAAGAAGAAACACGAGGCCCAAGGTCACGGCCGATAACGGTAGCACCCATGAGAGCTATTTGAGGTTTCTCTTCTTTGAAAAGTTTTGTGAGAATATCAGTATGAGGAGCTGAAGTATAAGGAAAAAGTCCTTCAGCATCAAAAACAAATAATTTATCTACGCCGTAAGGTAAAATTTGATTTTCTACTTTACCTTTAATGCCTGTACCAGCAACAACAGCGTTGAGGTCTACACCAAGTTTATTGGCCAATTTGCGACCTTTGGTGAGAAGTTCCTGTGATACTTCCTGTATGGTCGTACCCTCAATTTCGCAATATACAAATACGTTATTCATAAAGATCTATATATTTAGCCAATAATTTTTTCATTCAACAATTCTTCTACTAAACTCTCTACGTCAGTATCACTGCTGGTAAGTGTTTTACTTTCCTTTGCCTGAAATACGATGTTTTGAACAGCCTTTACTTTCGTCGGTGACCCTGACAGACCACACTGGGTCTCATCGCCATTGACATCAGCTACGCTCCACTGGTTGAGTGTCAGATAAGGACGGCTCTCATATAATGGAGTCCAAGGCTCGTCACCTTTACGTTCCATGGGGCAAGTTGCGTATTTATATTTCATTACCAATTTTGCATTGCAAGGACGTGCTGGAGCAGCGGTTCCGTTAACGGTAATCATGATAGGCAAAGGAGCTTTTACTGTTTCTACACCACCGTCAATATGTCGGCGGACAACAGCTTTCCCATTCTCAATTTTGACTACTTCCTCTGCATATGTAACTTGGTTGAGTCCTAGCTTCTGAGCAACTTGAGGACCAACTTGTGCTGTGTCACCATCAATAGCCTGTCTGCCACCAATAACGAGATCAACATTACCAATTTTCTTGATGGCCATAGCCAGTGCGTAGGAAGTAGCAAGAGTATCGGCACCGGCAAACTTACGGTCGGTAAGCAACCATCCCGTATCAGCACCTCTATACAGGCCCTGACGGATGATTTCGCCAGCACGAGGAGGCCCCATTGTAAGAACACCTACAGTAGAACCTGGATTCTGGTCCTTGATACGAAGGGCTTGCTCCAAAGCGTTTAAGTCTTCTGGATTGAAGATAGCAGGTAAAGCGGTGCGGTTGACAGTGCCTTCGGCAGTCATGGCGTCTTTACCCACATTTCTTGTGTCAGGTACCTGCTTGGCAAGTACTACGATTTTCAACTTCATATATTAGAATGTTTTGTAAAATTCAAACAAATTCGGGGCAAAATTACCTAAAATTTTATTGTTGGGCAAATAAAATAGCATTAAAATGCACAAACGAACATTTGTTGTGCACAAAATAAAGTAATTGTGCAACGAATATTTGTGGCTTAACTCTATGATGTTTCATTTTTATTGGTTATCTTTGCATTACCTATTTATATAATGTATAAAAAATGAAACGATTACTATCTACTATTACAATGATCTCTGCTGTGGCCCTTGGAGCCTTGGCTCAGACCGGTTTTGACAATTTACCCAATCCTGTTGAAGATGTCAATAAGGTGATTGATAATACTCCTGACAGCATAGCCAAGGCGCTAATGTCGCGCCCGGCACCGGGAACAACTCGTAAGGGAAATCACCCGGTACTTTTTTATATCGGTGACAGTACTATGCGTAACGGCACTCTGGGCAATGGAAGTAACGGCCAGTGGGGATGGGGATATTTTGAACATGAGTATTTTGATCCTGATAAGATCTCTGTAGAGAATCAAGCTTTAGGGGGGATGAGTACCCGTACTTTCTATAATAAACTCTGGCCAGCTATCCATAAAGCACTCAGACCTGGTGACTGGGTTGTTATTTCTATAGGACATAATGACAATGGTCCTTTTGACAGCGGACGTGCTCGTGCAGTACTTCCTGGTGTTGGTGATGACAGCATCCAGGTGAAGATTAAGGAAACTGGTGCAGAGGAAACTGTTTATACTTATGGGGGATACCTGAGAAGATATATTGCTGAATGCCGGGAGATGGGAGCTAATCCTATTCTGATGTCATTGACACCTCGTGATGATTTTGATCCAAAAACAGGAAAGATCGTGCGTAAGCCCCAAACTCAGTGGGCTGCTTATGTAGCCGCAGAAGAGGGCGTACCTTTTGTTGATTTGAATGAAATCAGTGGAAACAAGCTTGATCATTATAGCAAATGGAAAGAGAGTTATCATTTTTATAAGGATCATATCCACAGTAGTCTTTGGGGAGCAGAGATGAATGCACGTTCTGCAGCAGAAGGTATTATGGCAAGTGAAAATCCAGACTTAAAACCTTTGCAGGCTATGATGGTTAATGTAGGCCTGCCAACTTATCCCGTAAAACGTGAAAAGGGGAAACCTGTAGTTTGGTTTACAGGTGATTCAACCGTAAAAAATGAAGATAAAGATAAAAATGGTATGTGGGGATGGGGATCTCAGGCTTCTTTGATCTTTAATGATAAAAAAATTACTACTTATAACGCAGCGATGGCTGGTAGAAGTACCCGTAGTTATATTAGAGAAGGACGTTGGGAAAAGGTATATAATAGCTTGCTGCCTGGTGATTTTGTGTTAATTGAGTTTGGCCATAATGATATCTGCCCTATTTCTGACGAAAAGGAAAGGGGAGTGATACCTGCTGCCGAGGATACGTGTCATGTGTATAAAATGAAAAAGGATGGACGCTATGAATTAGTATATAGTTTTGGATGGTATTTGAAGAAAATGATTGATGATACCCGAGAGAAGGGAGCTACTCCTATTTTGGTGTCTTTGACTCCGCGAAATGAATGGCCGGAAGGTAAGATCGAACGCCGTAATGACAGTTATGGAAAATGGTATCGTGAAGTGGTCAAGGAAACCGGCGTGGAATTTCTGGATCTTCATGATATTTCTGCAGACTGGTTGCAGAAGCATTGTGATAATAAGGAGAAAGCTATGCCTTATTTTAATCATGATCATACTCACAGCAGTCTTAAGGGAGCGAAAATGAATGCCAGAAATATTGCTGTTGGATTAAAGCAAATCCATAGCAAGTTAGCTGAATTTTTGAAATAAGGTATAAACTATTTCTTATGGATAAAAAAGAGGATTAAAGAATATATGATTGATAGAGCGACAGTACAAAAAATTATGGATGCAGTCAATATTGTTGACGTTGTCTCTGAGTTTGTTTCCTTGCGTAAGTCTGGAGCAAATTATAAGGGATTGTGTCCGTTCCATGATGATAAGACACCATCGTTTTATGTGTCTCCAGCGCGGGGCATCTGTCACTGTTTTTCTTGTGGTAAGGGGGGAAATGCAGTCAACTTTATCATGGAGCATGAGCAGATGACTTATCCTGAAGCCTTGCGTTGGCTGGCTCGAAAATATAATATAGAGATTCAGGAGCGAGAATTGACAGATGAAGAGAAAAAGGAGGAGAATGAAAGAGAGAGTATGTTTATTGTCAACGAATGGGCTGCTAAATACTTTCAGAATATTCTTCATCATGATACTGATGGAATTGCTATAGGCATACAGTATTTTCGCAGTAGAGGTTTCCGTGATGATATTATTGCCAAGTTTCAATTGGGTTTTGATCTGCCTGATCGAAGCCGACTTCCTAAGGAAGCTCTTGCGGCTGGCTATAAAGATGAATTCCTAATTAAAACGGGACTTTGCTATCAGCGTGATAATGGAAGTTTAGTTGACCGTTTTTCTGGCCGTGCCATGTTTCCCTGGTTAAGTGTCAGCGGAAAAGTTGTTGCTTTCGGGGGACGTGTCCTAGATTCACGTACTAAAGGCGTTAATCAAAAATATGTCAATTCTCCAGACAGTGAAATCTACCATAAGGAACGTGAACTCTATGGTATTTATCAGGCTAAACGAGCCATTGCCAAGGAAGATTGTGTCTTTATGGTAGAAGGATATACTGATGTTATTTCTATGCATCAGTGTGGAATTGAAAATGTGGTGGCTAATTCTGGTACAGCGCTCAGTAATTATCAGATTCGGCTGCTTCATCGGTTTACTGCTAATATTGTGCTTCTTTATGATGGGGATGCGGCAGGCATTCATGCCGCTCTCAGAGGTACAGATATGCTTCTTGCTGCCGGGATGAATATAAAGGTATTGCTTTTGCCGGATGGTAATGATCCTGACAGCTTTGCCCGTAGTCATTCTGCGGAAGAGTTTCGTAAATATGTTGATGAACATCAGACTGATTTTATAGAATTCAAAACTCAAGTTCTCCTTAATGGGGTCTCGGATCCTATTAAAAGGTCTGAAGCCATCAACTCTATTGTGCGTAGTGTGTCTGTTATTACGGATCAGATCATCCGTGCTACCTATATTCATGATTGTGCTCAGCGTCTTGATATTGCCGAAGATACTTTAATAAGTACAATGAATAGGTTTATCAGAGAGGGAAAGGACCAGCAACAACGCGAAGAAAACCGGCAGCAGAATCAGCAGCTTGATTCTGTTAATAATGATGCAGCAGAAACTCAACGGCAGGAAGTGAAGCCAATCGCATCCCCGACAGTGCGTGTTTCTAAAATAGAAACAATGCTGATGCAAATGATTATTCGATATGGTGATTATGTTATTCATATTGTAGCTTCTGACGGAGATAAGATAGCTTTGCCTTTGGCGCAATATGTCGGTATGGATTTAGAAAGTGATGGACTTCATTTTCAGGATAAAGTTTATAACCAAATCCTTGATGAGGCTATGCAACATACTTCTGAAGATGGATTCAAGACGGAAGCATATTTTTTGCATCATCCTGATCTTCATGTAAGCGATCTCGCTGCCAAGTTATGTATTGACAGGGTACAATTGTCAAAAAGCTTGGATGTAAAGCCTACAGAGGAAACTGTGCGTAGTAATGTAATGAGGCTTGTTCGTGATTTTCGCCGTGATTATGTTGAAAAGCGATTGAAGGAATTACAGAAGCAGATTAAAGAACTGTCGAAGGATGGTGACAACAAAAAACTGATGCCAGTATTGGAAGAATTTCGTGATATCCAGGCTATAAGAAATGCATTAGCCCATAAACTGGGTAACGATATAATAGTTTAATGATTTATGTACTATATAGAGAAAACTTTTGAGATATCAGCCAGTCACCATCTCAATCTCTCCTATGAGAGTAAATGTACGAGAGTGCACGGTCATAACTGGCATGTTAAAGTGTATTGTAAAGCAAAAGCCTTGAATAAAGATGGAATGGTAGCTGACTTTGGTATAATTAAAGAGTCTATTCATGGTCGCCTTGACCATACCGATCTTAATGAAGTGTTACCTTTCAATCCTACTGCAGAGAATATTGCACGATGGATTACCGAGCAGATCCCAACTTGTTATAAGGCTACAGTACAAGAGAGTGATAATAATATTGCTACGTATGAAGAGGATTAATGATATTTTCTATTCCTTGCAAGGAGAAGGTCATTATGTGGGAACACCCGCTATCTTTATTCGTTTTAGTGGTTGTAATCTTCATTGTTCCTTTTGTGACACTGACTTTTCTTTTTATCAGAAGATGAGCGATGCGGATATAATAAATAAGGTGGAAGCATTGCGGAAGGCAGAGGTTACTCCTGCTGATCAGATGAAGCCAATGATTGTGCTTACTGGTGGTGAACCTTCTTTACAGGTAGATTCTCTTTTAATAGAATCTTTTCATGCTTTGGGATACTATGTGGCGATGGAATCAAATGGAACTGTGGATGTTCCTGAAAATCTTGACTGGCTTACTATTTCTCCAAAAGAAAATATTAAGGTGAAAAAATGCAATGAATTGAAATGTATCTTTGATGAATGCATGGAAGTAAGTACAAGAGGAATTCTGGCAGATTATTATTATCTACAGCCTTGCGATACAGGTGATACTCTGCGTAATCAGGATATTGTTTATAACTGTATTAAATATATTAAGCAACATCCTATGTGGCGCTTGAGCTTGCAGACACACAAATTGATAGGATTCAAGTAAAATGATTTATATACATTGGACATTCCTGCTTATCTATTTTGTCATTATTATCACAACCATGGTCGTTGTTGTAATGGATGACAGACAACCGGCAAAAACAATGGCCTGGTTACTTGTCCTGTGGTTTCTTCCTTTTATAGGTATTCTCCTTTATTTTTTCTTTGGTCAGAACACTCGCAAGGAGCGACTTGTCAGCCAGCGCAGCCTGGATCAATTGACCAAGCGCTCGATGTTGGAATTTGCAGAACAGGAAGACCTTCATATCCCTGAAAATCATCTTCCTCTGGTGCATCTCTTTACTAATCAGAGCTGGGCTTTACCTTTTAAAGATAATGTTGTCGATATTTATACTAATGGTTATGATTTTATTTTCAGTGTATTGCATGAAATAAAAAAGGCTCGTCATCATATTCATATTGATACTTTTATTATAGAAGATGACCCATTGGGAAACCTTATAGCTGATGCTCTAATAGATAAAGCCCTGCAGGGAGTAGAAGTGCGGTTTATCTATGATGATGTGGGTTGCTGGAAAGTAAAAAATAAGTTTTTTGACCGCATGCGTGATGCCGGGATTGAGGTACATGCTTTTATGCCGGTAAAGTTTCCTGCTTTTACTAGTAAAGCCAATTATCGTAACCATCGTAAAATTTATATTTTTGATGGAGCAGTAGGTTTTATTGGTGGAATGAATATTGCTATTCGATACTTGAAAGGCACAGCCCGACAGGGATGGCGTGATACTCATATGCGTATTAAGGGAGGAAGCGTTTATGCCATGCAGCGTGCCTTCCTTATAGACTGGTATTTTGTTGACCGAACTCTTATTTCCGGCCGAAAGTATTATCCACCAGTGAATCCTGCTATTAGTAATAACTGTTTGATCCAGATCGTTACCAGCAGTCCGATCTCGCCGTGGCCAGATATTATGCAGGGATATGTGCGTATCCTATTGGAAGCTAAACGGTATGTTTATATGGAAACGCCTTATTTTATTCCAAATGAGCCGATACTTTTTGCTATGCGTACAGCAGCTCTGGCTGGAGTAGACGTGCGCTTGATGATTCCCATGCGTACTGATTCTAAACTCATTCAGTGGGCGAGCCGTTCGTTCGTGAAACAGACACTTACAGCAGGAGTAAAAGTCTATCTTTATGGGAAAGCCTTTAATCATAGCAAATTACTGGTATGCGACGACAGCATAGCTACTTGCGGCAGCACAAATATAGACATCCGTAGTTTTGAGCATGATTTTGAATCCAATGCTTTTATCTTTGATGAAGGTATGTCATTGAAATTCAAGAGTATATTCCTGGATGATCAGAGTCATAGTCTGCTTATAGAAGATGCACTTGATTTAGATAAACGGCCATTCCTTAAGCGATTGTGGGAGAGTCTGGTACGTCTTTTGAGTCCTTTGCTTTAAAGAGGGAGAAGTTTACACTGCCATAGCTGCGATGTTCCAGAAAGCAGGGATGATCAGAGAAATCGTACTGTTTGCCATGCTCAAAGACAAAAATACCGTTTTTGTTTAGAATATCTTTATCGAGTACAAGGTCAGGGATAGTAGGAAGCTCTTTTAGAGTGTAGGGAGGATCTGCAAAAATAAAGTCAAAAGTCTGATGACAGCTTTTTAGAAATCTGAACACATCGCCACGAATTAGTAAATCCTGATCATTGTTGATCTTTTTAAAGCATTGACGTATAAAATCAGAATGGTCACGGTCTGCTTCTACACTTACCACTTGTCGGCAGCCTCTGGAAATAAGTTCCAGCGATATACTTCCGGTACCTGCAAAGAGGTCAAGGGCTATAGTGTCTTCAAAATCAATATACCCCATCATAACATTAAAAATGTTTTCTTTAGCAAAATCCGTTGTAGGACGTGCTTTGAATGTCCGGGGAATATCGAAATGCCGCCCTTTATATTTACCTGTAATAATACGCATCTTTATACTTTTCTAATTTTATTTTCTGATATAATGGGTTAAAAGGTCAAACGGCATTTTTATCTGAGTAACCGGAGCCCGATTAAATTCTGCTGCAGGATTGATAGCAAATACTTTTTGCAGGTATTTACGAAGTTCATCTACAATATCTTTTCTTTCCTGCATGTCTCCTGACAGAAAAAGTTCATCTTTATGTGCATCATATCCAAGTTGTTTCCATACGTATAGCAAGAAATAAATAGCATCTTTTGTATATTTAACTTTAAAACTGTTGATGAACCGGAATCGATTTTTGTCGTAGCTGATAATCTCGAGCTTTTCATCGTGAAAGTAACCGTAGAGCTTATTAAAAATACCAGTGTAGCTGCGTTCCTGCAAATATTTCCATACAGGCTGACAGGTTGGAATATATCGAATATCTTGAAAATGGTCCTCTATCACCAGTTTTAAATCCTTGTTAATGGAAAAAACGGCTACGGCATTAAGTTCAGGTAAAACCATGTAAAGTATTTCGACATTGTCCATGTTCAAAAAGGCATGATGGTAAAGATCTGCCATTGCCTCTTTCTGAAATTCTTCGATAGGTATCATTAATACTAATGAATCAATGCTTATGAGTACTTTGCTGAATCCTGCTGTCAACAGCGAGTCGTCCTTGAAAGCCTCCCTTAGATTGGCTGCCATAGAGATACCACTCTTTACCGTATATGGCTGATATTGTACCTGCCGCGGAATACTTCGGTCAATGACAGAAAAGGACATGCGATGATGACTTATTCTGATTGTGAGTCGTGCGGAGGTAAAGTTATTCCCAGTTTCCTGCATTGTCGTTATCTGTTGTTATATTTATGATTTTTCATTCTCTGAAAATTATTTGAGCTATGAGCATCTTTAATGAAGTTTCCAATATTGTTGGATTAACATTTCATCTATAACTTTATTTTTTGTATTTTTGCAAAGTTAATAAAAAAATGATAATAGACGAATTAAAACATCAGATATTACTTGAATTTGGCTTTTTACCAACTTCTGATCAAAGTAAGGCCTTAGACATTTTTATTCAGTTCCTTACTGAACATGATTCACACGCTGTGATGGTACTCAGGGGAAGTGCCGGTACAGGAAAGACTCGTCTTGCAGGTTCTATTGTGCGTATGATGGGCCGCTCGCATTATAAAGTCGTTCTGCTTGCACCCACAGGCCGTGCAGCCAAAGTCTTTTCTATGAATAGCGGTCATCCTGCCTATACTATTCATCGTCGCATCTATCGTGAAAAAGTGTATACTGGTATTGGTGGGGAGTTTAACCTTAATCGTAATATGTATCAGAATACCCTTTTTATTATAGATGAGGCTTCTATGATAAGTCAAAGCAGTAAGTCTGGGGGAGGGGCTTTTGGTTCTGGAAATTTATTGGATGATCTTATTAGATATGTTTATCAGGGGACAGGTGATAAGATGATGTTGATCGGAGACAGTGCTCAGCTGCCTCCTGTAGGTGAAGCTGAGTCTCCGGCATTGCAAGGCTCTGTCCTTCAGAGTTATGGCTTGAAGGTATATCAATGTGACCTTCAACAGGTCCTTCGGCAAAGTGCTCATTCAGGAATTCTTTACAATGCTACAACTATTCGTCAGATGATAAACCACCACGAGGATACTCAATTACCAAAAATTCGTTTTTGTGGGTTTGCTGACATTCGGATGATACCTGGTGCAGAACTTGTAGAGAGTCTTGCTACAAGTTACTCTGAGGTTGGTCTGGATGAAACGATGGTAATAACGCGTAGCAATAAACGTGCAAATATTTATAATCAAGGGATTCGCAATGCAGTTCTTGATCGTGAAGATCAACTTACAGCTGGGGATCTTGTTATGATTGTAAAGAATAATTATTATTGGCTGAAAAAAGAAAAAAAGAATCTGCATCAGGAAGTTAACAGTTCCTTAAGCATAGGATATTCTATGAATGTGGGGAAGTCAGAGTCAAGTATGAGCTTTATTGCGAATGGTGATAGAGCCGAAGTATTGCGAGTCCGTCATTATATAGAACTTTATGGTTTTCATTTTGCGAAAGTTTTGTTGCGCTTTCCGGATTATGATGATTATGAACTTGATACTGTAGTACTCCTTGACAGTCTGGCAACAGAATCACCGGCATTGACAGTCGAACAGAGTGAAAAACTTTTTCAGCAGGTTATGCTTGATTATGATGACATACCTTTGAAGAAAGATCGTATGGATAAAATAAGATGTGATCAATATTTTAATGCCTTGCAAATTAAATTCGCTTATGCTGTAACATGTTATAAGGCTCAAGGAGGACAGTGGTCACATATCTATGTAGATCAGGGATATATGACAGATGAATTACTTACTCCAGATTATATCCACTGGCTTTACACTGCATTTACTCGTGCTACAGACAAACTTTTTCTTGTCAATTGGCCAAAACAGCAAATGGAAGAAAAAAAATAGTGGGATATGCAATCGCATATCCCACTTCTAAAGATAAATTATATTGTCTTACCAAAGTTCAAGACGCTTATTTTTAGGAATAAACATTTTATCTCCTTCTTTCACATCAAAGGCTTTATACCAGGCATCAATGTGGGGTAGAGATCCCATGATGCGCCACCTGCCTTGTGAGTGAGGGTCAATCTTTACACGATTACGGAGTTCAGCATCAGTAATGTTATTGGCATAGATGCCGGCAAAAGCAAGGAAGAATCGTTGATCAGCAGTGAATCCTGCTTTTTTAGGAAGTGGGTGGCTGGCTGTAATATTTTTATAGGCATTGTAGGAAACCATTAATCCCCCGTGGTCGGCTAAGTTTTCACCATTAGTAAAGTGTCCATTGGCATGCAGACCTGGCAGTAGCTCTATACTGTCGTACCATTTCGCGTAGAGTTCTGTACGTTTTTTGAAGTTCGCGCCATCAGAAGTTGTCCACCAATTTCTCAAGTATCCGTCGGCATCGTATTGGCTGCCTTCATCATCAAAACCGTGAGTCATTTCATGTCCGATAACAACGCCAATAGCTCCGTAGTTGAAAGCTGCGTCTGCTTTGGGATCGAAGAATGGATATTGCAGGATACCAGCGGGGAAACAGATTTCATTGGTAGTTGGGTTGTAGTAAGCGTTAACCGTTTGTGGATACATCCCCCATTCGTCACGGTCTACAGGTTTACCGGCTTTACGAGCAATCTCGTCGGAAATTTCATAGTGGCGGGCTGCGACAACATTTTCATAATAGCTTTTGGATGGATCTATAGTCAGTGCTGCATAATCTTTCCATTTGTTAGGATAGCCTATCTTAACATAAAATTTATTGAGCTTCCTTTTGGCATTTGCCTTGGTAGAATCACTCATCCATGTTTGAGCATCAATACGTTGAGCAAGACTGATCTGTAGGTTCTTTACCAATTGTTCCATCATCTTCTTTGAACTTTCAGGAAAATATTTCTGGCAGTAGAGCCTTCCCATAGCTTCACCCATGAAGTCTTCTGTCTGAATTTCAGCACGTTTCCATAGAGGGTCATCTTCCTTGCGACCGCTGATAGTCTTGCCAAAGAAGTCAAAGTTTGCCTGACGAATATCGTCGGTCAGGTATTTAGCAGAACTGTTGATAAGACTCCACAACATAACAGCGCGAAGCTCGTCAGCAGTCTGTAATTCCAGAAGATGGTCCAAAGCAGAAAAAAAATCCGGTTGTCCTACTATCATCTCTTGGATATAACTGCTGCTTACGCCCTCTGCATTGAGAGTAGCCTCAAGTGGAATATTTGGATATTTTGCATTGAATTCATGAAGTGACATCTTGTTATAATTAGCCTGCGGGTTACGAAGTTCAGTATTACTTTTTGATACCAAGGCTAAAATGGTTTCCTGGCGATAAACATCGTCAGCATATTTGTTTGCATCTGTATCATTAAATCCGTAAAGATTGAACATGCGTACTATATGCTTTTTATATGCTGTACGTATAGCAGTTGTAGCAGAATCATTATTGAGGTAGTAATCTCTCTGTTGGAGAGTGAGACCGGCTTGACCAATTTTTAGAATATTTTTGGATACATTTTTGTCATCAGCATCAAAGTAGGTATAATAAGGCTGGCCATACCCGTCCATGGCATATTTTATTTGTAGTTGTCGAAGATCATCAATAGTCTTGGCTGATACTATTTCATTAATAATAGGTTGAACAGGAGTAATACCGGCCTTGTTGCGGGAGTCCATGTTCAAAGCTGATTGATAAAAATCGTTCATTTTTTGTTCAATGGTTCCTTTAGCGAGTTTTTTCTTGCTCAATGCGATGAGGATATCATTGATACGTTGGGAATTTTCATCTTGCAGCATGTCGAAGGTGGTGTATCGACCATAATTGGCAGGTAAAGGATGGAGCTTTTGCCAGCCTCCGTTGGTAAATTTAGCAAAATCGTCCTGCGGGCGATAGTTCCTGTCTAAATTCTTCGGATAAATATCAGAAGAATTCTGTGCAAATCCAGGAAGAGACAGCATGCATGCTGTAAAAAAAAGAATTATCTTCTTCATTTTTTCCATAATTGTGCTTGTGTTTAAAGAATTAATATATATTGTTATTTGATACTATTCATTCTTATAATGTCCTAAATTTTGTACAAATATACATAATAATCGTAGAAGTAGTAATAATCAAAGATGTAAATATTGCTAAAAGTGGAAATAAGATTTTAAGGGATAATACCGTTTACTGCCTTATCAGCCTACTTATGAGTTTCAGCAAGGCTGATAACAGGCGGTAAGTTTTTATTAATAAAGATAAGGTATATTATTTTCGGCTCCGGTCTACTGATGGCAAGAACTATTCTCATTATTCTATAATAGTAAAGATCAATGAACCTGCAGGTATCGCTGCAGGAGGAGGAACAGAAAAAAATACGACAGTTTTTATGCCTGCACAAGGTAAACTCTACCGTATTATTTGTTATGCAAGTCAATACTATTCAAGTAATACTAATTATAGCGGAGATGCACAATATTTAGAGCCGGACAGTCATGTCTTGAAGGCGACAACTGCTTATGACTGGCAGAATCCCCGGTTGTTATGGACTATACAGCATGATGCTGCAGATACAACACGTTTTATAATTCGTTCTTTTAGTACCAGGGAATTATTACAATCGACAGTGAATGCAGGAGGATATGCCTGTACGGGGGCTGGTACTGCCGATACCCCTCCGGAATATACGATTACATTTATAGGCAACCAGCTCCCTTCAAAGTCTGGGATAAAGGATTCTCTTTCTTTTTATCGTCTTAACAGTCCGGACAACAAAGATTACCAATTGCGAAGCAAGAGTGCTTCACAATGGTTTTGGGACAATGGCACTATTGCCCGTGCAGATATGGCTTTTACCTTTCAGTCTCTTGATTCCGCACTCATCGGACTTTATACGAAAAATCTGCAGGCCAGAATTACCGAAGGTGAGGATTTGATCCATAATGTCATTACGGGTACAGGAACACTGGAATATCCGGACAGCGCATGTGATGAATTTATGTCAGCTCTTGAAAAGGCAGAATTGTTTCTTGCCAGTGCACAGAAAACAGATATATCGCAGGTGGAAATAGATTCTATAGAGACTGTTTTATCAAAACAGATAAAGACCTTTCAAGCTCAGCAGAATAGAAACTGGGGTGAATATATTCCGGGAAAACTTTATGCAATTTATAGTTATGGTACAGCATCCAACAGTGGAACAACTGTAGCTACATCTTCGACAGCCCGTCGTTATCTTGCAGAATATGATAAGGGACTTGTCTTCCGTGTAGGGAGAACAGACGCGCAAGAAGGTATCGATACTCTTATTACTGCCCCGAACGCACAGTGGGTGATTGCTGAGGACGGCATCAATAAAGGTAATTTCTTGATACAGAATTTTTTCACAGGTAATTATCTAAATGTGACTTTGGGTAATACCATCAATACAGCCATGACGACTTATCCTGTTTATAATAATACAGATAACGGAAAATATGCTTTTACTTTCTATGCTTCAAAGACGAATAACCGCAGTCTCAGTATAGGCACTGTTGATGCTGATGGTCTGGGAGGAGAACTTCAGGGGTTTACTGGGACAGCAGATCGGACTCGTCTGCGATGGATCCTTGAGCCTGTAAGTGATGTTACCTCAGGTGTCAAGGAGATAAAAGAAGGAAAAGGGTATGCAGGAAACAATGACAATGAATGGTACAATTTGCAAGGCATGAAAATAAATAGTCCGCATCATGGTCTGTTTATTCATCAGCATAAGCCGGTGCTAGTAAAATAAAGCCTTATCCAAAACGGATAAGGCTTTATTTTACTTCTTCCCTGGATAGTCTTTCTCTCCGGGGAGAGGCCAGTATGGTGAAGGGACATGTTCCTTTTTCATTTCTTTATCAAATTTCTTAACGAGTTTCGGATATTTCCCAGCGAGGTTATAACGTTCAGATTCATCTTCTTTTATGTTATAGAGCTCTAAAGGTTTGCCGGGTTTTACCGTAACAGCCTTCCAGTCTCCCCGTCTTGCCGCCCGTTGTTTCCCGGGAAATTCCCAATAAAGCAGGCGATGGTCAGTATCAACTTGCTTACCGTAGAAGAGAGGCAGGATATTCATACCATCAATATTTTGAGGCAGATGTTTGGTGCTGCCGGTAAGAGCAGCAAGAGTAGGCATAAAGTCTGGAAAATAGACAATATTAGAAAGGGTCTGTACCGGCACTTTATTCGGTTGATTTACGATTAAAGGCACTTTAATACCTCCTTCGTAGAGCTGTCCTTTGTGTCCGCGAAGGTCAGCTCCGCATCTTAGCTCTTTTCTTGGAGCCATGATAGCGGCACCGTTGTCACTGGCGAAGATAATAAGCGTATTGTCACTTAGCCCCAGTTGTTTTACTGCTCCCAAGAGTCTCCCAATATTGTAGTCCATATGTGTAACCAGAGCAGCATAGCGTTTCGTGTCAGCAGCCCAGTTCTTTTCATCATACCAGAAGGTATCATCAATATGATAAGGTTCATGAGGAGCATCATAGGCAAGATAGAGAAAGAAAGGATGATCCTTCTCACGGGTGATGAAGCCGATGGCGTCATCCGTGGAAATTTCTGTGTTGTGCCTTACATGCGTATCGTGCTCGTTGGCTTTTATACTGATAAGTGTATCACCATGGAAACGATAGTTGGGGTAATAGTAATAATCACCATTACTTTTGGGGGTGGAAATGGTCCAACCATAGAATTCATCAAATCCCCTGTGATTAGGAGCTGCTCCCGGATCATATCCGTCGAGATGCCATTTGTTGACCAGACAAGAACGGTATCCCGCAGTACCAAGCACGGTAGCGATGGTTGTATCCTGTGGAAGAAGATTGGCACGCCGGTTGTAGGTAGTGTCACCTTTAGCACTGATCTTGATGCCTCTGATCCCACCTACCGGACATTGGTTGTCTCTGATTCTTGTCTTGCCGGTATTTTTACCGGTCATAAGTGAACAACGAGACGGAGAAGAGATACCGCTGCCTGCATAGCATTGCGTGAAACGGGTACCAGTAGCAGCAAGTTTGTCTATATTCGGAGTCTCTATATAAGGGTTTCCATAGCAGTGAAGGTCCCCATAACCCAAGTCGTCAGCCAGGATAAATATGATATTAGGGTGGTCGGGTGTTGCTTTTATCTGTTGAGTCTGTCCCATAGCCGTTGATGCTGTTGTCAGGGCAACTCCATAAAGAATAATCTCTTTTTTCATTTATTTATTAGGATAATTGTTTTATTGTAAAAATACCGTTCTATAGTTCTACAGCATAGATATCCTCATGTCCTTCAAAGTTGGCCCTGAAAATCAGCCATTGATCATCTGGAGAGAAATGGACATTCGGCTCCAGATGGTAATCCTGATTTTTCATGTTGACAAGTTTTTCTGCATGAAGTTTGTCCCCAGCATAGTTGAAACGGAATATCCACTGGTCCTTGTCAGAATTAGCTACAGAGACCTTATTCCCGCCATCACCGGCCAGGAAGGATTCATCCCAGGAAGAGGTATAGTGTACGCACCATTCATCCCGTGTAAGTTGATAATCCTTTTCTTCCCCGGTATAGGCATTGACTTTGCCTACATAGAAAGTCTTTCCGCGAGGTTTCTGGAGATCAAAGTAAATGTGCTTGCCGTCAGCTCCCCACCATTCATGGCCAGCTATTTCTCTGTCAATAGTGCGCTTGTGTATTAGTCTTGGGGCATCACTTTTTGTAACGTCAATAGTCCAGATACGATCGACCTTATGCCATGGGCCTTCATGGCAGAACATAAGCATATTGGGATCCGCAGGAGAAAATTGAAGATGATTGAGCCATGCATT
>RRZU013597366.1_pt1 | contig 25935 bp, 22 predicted proteins | sample 2165561 | NCBI WGS metagenome assembly RRZU01 (sample SAMN10456909, study PRJNA506462) | wastewater metagenome | isolation source: wastewater sludge | place: USA: Moscow, Idaho | reverse complement strand
CATATTTCTTGTTATCCTGAATTTTGCCTTAATGTAATTCTCCATTTTATTATCATACCTGTCCAGATGATCGGGTGTTATGTTTAGCAGAACAGCAATGTCTGCCTTGAATTCATACATACCCTCCAGCTGGAAGCTACTGAGTTCCAGTACATAGTAGTCATGTTTCTTCGTTGCCACCTGGAATGCATAGCTTTGACCGATATTTCCGGCTAAACCAACATTAAGACCGGCATTTTTCATTAAAAAGTATATAATTGATGTTGTGGTAGTCTTGCCGTTACTTCCGGTAATGCATATTTTCTTGGAGCTGTCATATCTTCCTGCAAATTCTATTTCTGAAATAACCGGAATTCCCACAGAGAAAATTTCATCCATAATAGGCACTGTATCAGGAATCCCCGGGCTTTTAATAACCTCATCGGCATCAAGGATCCTCTCTCTTGTGTGACCGCCCTCTTCGTAAGGGATGTTAAACCGCTCAAGCATTGCTTTAGCATCGTCCTGCAGCATATTGCAGTCAGAAAGGAATGTTTCGTGTCCCTTAACTATTGCTAATACAGCTGCTCCAACACCACTCTCTCCTCCGCCAAGAACTACTACTTTTGACATATCTATCTAATTTTCAAAGTTACTATTGATAAAACAGCAAGAATTATTGCAATAATCCAGAAGCGGGCAACAATTTTTGCCTCAGGAAGTGCCCTTCTTGGTCTCTGGATCAGAGCAGGTACACCCTCTTTCTGAAAGTGGTGGTGCAAAGGAGCCATCCTGAAAATTCTTACGCCCTCTCCGTATTTAATTCTTGTATATTTGAAGTAGAGCCTCTGTACTATTACAGAGATGCTCTCAACAAAGAAAATTCCGCAAAGAACAGGAATCAGAAGTTCCTTTCTTATCATTATTGCCGCTACAGCAATGATACCACCTATTGCAAGTGAGCCTGTATCTCCCATAAAAACCTGAGCAGGATAGGAGTTATACCATAAAAAGCCTACGAGCGCGCCAATAAACGCGGCAAGAACCACAACAAGCTCTCCTGTATTTGGTATATACATTATATTGAGATAATTGGCATAAATTATATTACCTGACAGATAGGCAAGAATTGCCAGAGTTACTCCAACAATTGCAGATATTCCAGTTGTGAGCCCGTCCATCCCGTCTGTCAAATTGGTGCCATTTGAAACAGCTGTTACAATGAAAATGACCATTAGAACATAGATAACCCAGCCCACTTTCTGTCCTATTTCTCCCTTCACCGGAGAGAGCCAGGCATAATCAAACTCGTTGTCTTTAACGAAAGGAATTGTAGTTTTGGTGCTTTTTTCATCTTTGAAATACTCAACCTTGTCTGTAAACCCCTCCTGTGAAATTACCTCAGCATGAGCCTCCTTTACCAATTCACTGGCGGGAACCCTCACAACAGCCTGATCACTCAGGTAGAGGCTTACTCCCACTATAAGACCAAGTCCTACCTGCCCGAATATTTTAAATTTTCCCTGCAGCCCCTCTTTATTCTTTTTAAATACTTTTATGTAGTCGTCCATAAATCCGATGAAGCCGAGCCATACGGCTGTAAGAATCATCAGTTGAACATAAATATTTGTAAGATCACCCAGAAGAACAGCAGGAATAAGAAGAGAGACAAGTATTATAATACCCCCCATTGTTGGAGTTCCCTTCTTTGACATTTGACCCTCCAGTCCCAGGTCCCGGATACTTTCGCCAATCTGCCTTTTTGCAAGTTTGTTTATAATCCTTTTCCCAACAAACAGTGCAATAAGCATAGAAAGAATTACTGCAGATATAGCTCTGAATGAAATATACCTAAACAAACCCAAGCCGGGGAAATCAACAGATTCTTGCAAATAATCAAACAAATTGTAAATCATCTTCTAGCTTTTTTGATTGAATAGGTTATTAATCTCCTCCTTATCGTCAAAATGGTGCTTCACACCCTTGACATCCTGGTAGTTTTCATGCCCCTTACCGGCTATCAGTACAATACTGCCCGGCTTAGCCATTATCAGAGCTGTTCTTATAGCCTCTCTTCTGTCAGTTATGAATAGAGTCTTTCCCATATCTTTTACAGAGAATCCTTTTCTTATATCATCAATAATGGCTTCAGGCTCCTCAAATCTTGGATTGTCAGAAGTAACAACTACTCTGTCAGAGTATCTTGCCGAGACCTCTGCCATCTCTGGCCTTTTAGTTTTGTCTCTGTTTCCTCCACATCCAAATACAGTTACAATCTCTTTACCCTCAGCGCAATCTTTTAATGTTTTAAGAACATTTTCAAGTGCATCAGGTGTGTGGGCATAGTCTACAACAGCAGTAATCTCTTCACCCCCCTTGAGATATTCGAGTCTTCCTGCAACGCTGGAGAGATTGCTAATCTCAACAAGGAGTTCATCCTCCTTTGCTCCCAGCAGAATGGCTGCTGAGTATACTGCCAGAATATTGTAAGCATTGTGACCGCCTATGAATCTTGTCCAGACCTCTTTACCGCCAATATTCAAAAGCATTCCGTCCAGTGTGCTTTCAATTATTCTGCAGTTGAAATTTGCCGGAGATTGACATGAGTATGTATATTTTGATGCTGCAGAGTTCTGAAGCATTACCATACCATTTTTGTCATCAATGTTAGTCAATGCAAAGGAATTTGGACTAAGATTATCAAAGAAACTCTTCTTAACTCTGATGTATTCAGCAAAGGTTTTATGATAGTCAAGATGGTCGTGTGTAATGTTAGAAAAGAGGCCTCCTGCAAATTCAATACCTGCCACCCTCTTCTGATCAAGGGAGTGAGAACTCACCTCCATAAAACAGAATTCACAACCCTCAAATGCCATCTCTGCCATTAATCTGTTTAGCTGTACAGGATCAGGAGTTGTATGAGTTGCACTCACCTCTCTCTCTTCAATATAATTTGCTATTGTAGAGAGAAGCCCGCATTTATATCCAAGAGCTCTGAATACTCTGAATAAAAGAGTTGCTGTTGTGGTTTTGCCATTTGTTCCTGTAATACCGACAACTTTCATCTTCTCTGAAGGTCTGTCATAGAAATTTGAAGATGCAATACCCAGAGCAGAGTGAGTATCTTTAATTTTTATAACAACTCCATTGGATCTCTCTGATGGCATCTCTTCGCACAAAACAGCAGCAGCGCCACTCTCAAGTGCTGCGTTAATGAACAGATGTCCGTCAGATGCAGAGCCTCTCTGAGCAATGAAAAGTGAACCAGGTGTACAACATCTTGAATCAAAGCATATACCTGTAATTTCACACATCTCAGGTGAACCTCCGGTAACTTCAATTAGATCAATGCCATTTAATATATTACTCAGTTTCATACCTCTCAGAAAGTTCTATGTTAATTATTCCGTTTTTTTCCAGGCCGCTTCCCGGAAGTGGGTTTTGAGTAATTACTCTTCCCTTTCCGGAGAATTTTACTCTGTAACCCTTGTTCTCAAGCAGATAAAGAGCATCTTTTAACCCCATATTCAATACACTTGGAACACTATCTGCAACCTCCCTTAACTCCCTGGCAACAACTCTTTCAAGCGAGTCTTTTTCAATATTGACCCACTCTCCGGGGAGTGCGAAATTTACTTTGGTTGAAGGGATTTGTTTTGCAATTTTCTTAATCTCTTCACTATTTCCAGACAAAACCTTTGCGTATGATGGAGTACTTTTCCCATCACCTTTAACGGGCTCTCCCCATTGAGGATTGTTAACGAATATTCTGTCAGAAATTTGTTTGAATACAGGAGCAGCCCAAGAACCTCCGTAAAAGTTTGCCCTAGTTTTATTTGTGTAGAGGACCACTATTGCAGAGTATTTTGGGTCATCACTTGGAAAGAATCCGGCAAATGAGGCCTGATGCTTTCTGTATCCCTGGGAATCTATGTATCTTCCGTCAAAAGCTATTTGCGCAGTACCTGTTTTTCCTGAGATTTTATATCTTGGATCATTAATCCCTTTTCCTGTGCCATGCTCAACTACTCCTCTCAGGGCTTCATGTACAAGCTTAATTGTAGATTGAGAGCAAATTGAACCACTCATCTCCTGAGGCTCAAATATCTTTTCAACTTCACCATGTTTCTGTAAACTTTCCACAAAATATGGCTTCATCATTTTTCCCCCGTTAGCTATCGCATTGTAAAATGCCAGAGTGTGAAGAGGAGTAATAAGAGAGGCATAACCCATTGCCATCATCGGAAGGGTAAGCTTACTCCACATAGCATCTCCAGGTGAGTGAATAACCGATCTGCCTTCACCCATAATATCTAGATTGAATTTTTCTCCAATCTTCATATTGTGAAGTCTGTCCACATACTTCTTTTCGTTGTTTGCATAATATTCAACTGCAAGTTTGGCAAATGCAACATTGGATGATTTCTCAAAGGCCTTTCTTACATCTATCAGTCCGTAACCACCCTTTGTAACATCAGTAAACTCTTTTGTACTGTATTTCCATCTGCCGTTTCCTGCATCAACAGGAGTCTCAAGATTTACATAACCATCCTCTATAAGGGCTACCAGAGTTGCAAGCTTAAAAGTAGAACCCGGCTCAGTTGCCTGACTTATAGCATAGTTAAATGACTCATCAAACTCACCGTTGTCCATTTTTTTCATATTTGTAATTGCTCTGACAGCACCTGTCTTTACTTCAATAACTATTGCAGTAGCACCTTCAAAAACATCTGACAGTGAGAGCTGATTTCTCAGCGCATTTTCTGCAGCCTCCTGGATTTCAATGTCAATGGTAGTTCTGACATCCATGCCATCCTGAGGCATAATAGTCTCCTCCTCGTTTACAGGCATCCACTCACCTCCAAGTAGTCGCTGAACAGTCTGCTTTCCGGGTATCCCTTTAAGGTAGTAGTCGTAGCTACCCTCAATCCCCACACCAACACCATTTGAGTTTATAAAGCCGATGGTTCTGTATGCCAGTCTTCCGTAAGGATTATTTCTTTTATTTTTCTGTTCGCTGATAAATCCTCCTCTGTTGCTTCTCTCTCTAAACAAAGGAAACATCCGCACCTCCATCATTTCCGAGTAGTCAACAAGCCTGTTGCCTATTGCCTTGTATCTGTTTCCCTTTTTTCTTGCAGAGAGCAGGTCGCTTTTATACTGGGCTGCACTCTTATCCTTAAAGAAGCCGGAGAGAGCAATTGAAAGAGAATCAATATTGTTGTTAAAAAGTGTCTCCTCCGGGAAAACGCAATCCATCCTTATCTGATAATATGGTACAGAACTGGCCAGGGATCTGCCGTCCCTTGCAAGGATACTTCCTCTTACAGCCTCAATCTCCTCGGTTCTGAATGATATCTCCTCAGAACTTACAGGAAGATCTGCAAAAAACTGCAGATGTACTATCCGGCCAATTACAATCAGGCCAAACAGTACCATAAAGAAATATATTACACCAATCCTTGATATTATGTCCTTCATATTCAGTCAAGTTTGATATAAGCAGGTGGGTTGGACGGAGACTTCAACTCGGAGCCAGATTCTGTAAGCCTTCTCTCTATCTCGGTTTTTTTACTCATATAAAGCAGTCTGGCCCTTTTTCCTGTGTAATCTGCCTTAAGGTTTTTAAGTTCCCTCTGGTTATGTCTCTCAGTTATTAATTTGCTCTCAATGTTAAAATTGAGAGATATGTAAAAAATCACAAGCGCAAAGAGATATAATACAAAACCAAGTTGCTGCAGAATTCCGCTGTGAATAAGAATCTGACCACCCATTATCTCTGAAACCCATCTCTTTTTTGCCATTTCAGTTAATCTCCATCTTTTCTGCGACCCTCAGCTTTGCACTTCTTGCCCTTGTATTTCTTGAAATCTCCTCCTCTGCAGGCACCATCGGTTTTCTGAAAACTACTGTAAAAGGTGAACTCTGCTTTCCGTAAAAATCCTTTTCAATTTTTCCGGAGACATTCCCTGTCTTTAAAAAGTTCTTAACCATCCTGTCCTCTAGAGAGTGGTAGGTTATTACAACAAGTCTTCCTCCCGGTTTTAACACATTCAGAGAGCCTGAAAGAAAACCCTCCAGCGACTTCATCTCTCCGTTAACCTCAATTCTCAGAGCCTGGTATATTTTTGCCAGATATTTATGACCTCCTGTTCTGGGAGTTACAGGCTCCAGAATCTGATTAAGCCTTGTCGTAGTCTCAATTGGCTCAATCTCTCTCTCTCTGCATATAATCTTTGCAACCCGTCTGCTGTTGTCAACTTCACCATATAATCTGAATATCTTATCCAGTTCGTCCTCTGATCTCTTTGCAACTATTCCGTCTGCTCCCTCTCTTGTTAACGGATTCATTCTCATATCAAGTCTTGAATGGAATCTGAATGAGAAACCTCGCTCCTCTGTGTCAAACTGATGGGAGGATACTCCTAAATCTGCCAGAATACTGTCAGCCTGAGATATGCCTAAATAATTCAGATGATTTTGAATAAACCTGAAATTATTATTTACAAAAATTATCCTCTTGTCTTCCGGTATATTTGCAATAGCATCGGGATCCCTGTCAAAAACAACAAGCTTTGAATTTTTCCCCATTCTTGAAAGAATCTCCCTGCTGTGTCCGCCTCCGCCGAATGTTGCATCAACATAGGTGCCTCCGTCACGAATAGCCATCGCGGATACACTCTCTTCTAGCAGAACCGGTGTATGATACTCACTCATATGCAACCCTCCCTATCCTAATATTTTTTCGGCGAGCGCCAGGTAGTCGTTGTCAGTGAGTTTGTGGGATTCATATGCCTCTCTTGCCCAGATCTCAATCTTATGCCCGTTTCCGGCAAATGTCACCTCTCTCTCTACCCCAATCTGCTCCAGCAGTTTTTTTGGAATTGTTATTCTTCCGAGTTTTTCATCCGGCTCTACGATAGCCCTCTCCCTCATATACTCTCTCCAGAAACTGGCATGCTCCCTGTTAAAGAAATTTAATCTGGATTTAACTTGTTCGCTCTCCTGAGTCCACTCTTCGTATGTGTACATCTCCAGGCAATCAGAGAAGAGATCCTTTTTCAGGACCAGTCTCATGTCTCCTCCGGGTGTGATAGAAGCCTTGAATGAAGAGGGGAGAATAAGTCTTCCCTTGTCATCAACCTTAGCATTATATTCACCTATGAATTTGACCATTTTAAGAGCTTTTACAAGTCGCATTACAACCTATGCAAAAATATAAAATGTTTTCCACTTTGTTACATTATTTTACATTTTTTTCCACAATTTTATCAACACACAAATTTGAAATCCCTATCTTAGTGGTGAAAAAATGAATGGTATGAGATATTTGAAGCTATTTTTATTTCTTTTTCTGATAGTTGCATGTAAAAATGGGCGAACAGATTCTATAGTAAACACAAATCAAAGGGACAGTCTTGAAGTAATAACTGAATTTGGGATACCAGTATCTGAATTTGATGTCAGGGAGGGGACAATCAGGAGAGGTCAGTTCTTTACAAATCTTCTGACAGATCTGGGTGCGGAAAATGCAGATATTTATGCTCTTACCCAGGCTGCAAGAACAGTTTTTGATTTGAAAAAAATGAGGATTGGGAATGGCTATAAAGCTTACTATACAATGGATGAAAATCCAAAACTAGCATATCTGGTCTATCAGGACACAAAGAGTTCGTTTGTTACATTTGGTGTTCACGACTCAATTTTTGTAGAGATCCACGAACTGAATGTAACCGTTAAAACCAGAGTGGGAGAGGCTACCATTAACTCTTCTCTCTGGAACGATTGTATCAATTCAGGAATGAGTCCTCTGATTGCAAACAGATTATCTGATATATACGCATGGACGATTGACTTCTTTGGATTACAAAAGGGAGACTCATTTATGGTTGTCTATGACGAGATTTATGCCGGTGATGAACTCCTGGATATTGGGACTATTCACGCTGCATATTTCAGGCACAATGGAGTGATGTATGAAGCCCACAGATTTGTACAGGATGAATCACCAAACTACTGGAATGAAAAGGGTGAAAATTTAAGGAAGGCTTTTTTAAAGGCTCCACTCAAATTTCCCAGAATATCATCTGGATTCAGTTATGCAAGGAGACACCCTGTTACTAGGGTGGTAAGGCCACATACAGGAGTTGATTATGCTGCTCCAACGGGGACACCTGTTATGAGCATTGGAGATGGGGTTGTCATACAGAGGGCTTACGCCGGAGGAGGGGGCAACACAGTTAAGATCAGACATAATTCAACTTACTCGTCAGCCTATCTGCACCTTTCAAAATTTGCGCCGGGGCTTAAGGTAGGAAAGAGGGTAAGACAGGGTGAGGTGATAGGATATGTTGGGAGTACAGGACTCTCCACCGGACCCCATTTGGATTTCCGTATTTGGCAAAACGGAAAGCCGATAAATCCGCTTAAGATGGAGGCACCGCCTGCAGATCCAATTAAGAAGGAGAATATGGAGGCCTATAGGGCTCAGCTTCTTAGATCGGCTGAGATCGCAGACTCTGTCAGGTCAGTGCAATATCTTGACTCTCTTGTTATAAAGCTTGGGGCAGGGAAATCTGATGTTTAATATTATCTTTGCCGCAAATTATAATAATTTATGGCAGACGAGAAGATAATATTTTCAATGAATGGTGTGGGAAAAATATTACCCACGAACAACAAGGCAATCCTTAAAAATATCTACCTCTCCTTTTTTTACGGAGCTAAGATAGGCATCATAGGTCTTAACGGATCAGGTAAATCAACTCTTTTAAAGATTATTGCAGGTGTTGAAAATGCTTACGACGGAGAGGTGGTATGGGCACCCGGTTACTCGGTTGGGTATCTGGAACAGGAGCCTCATCTTGATGATAATAAGACAGTTCTTGAAGTTGTTCAGGAGGGGGTTCACGAAGTGATGTCCCTGCTAAAGCAGTACGAAGAGGTTAATAATAAATTTCTAGAGCCTATGGATGACGATGAGATGGCAAAACTCATTGACCTCCAGGGCGAGCTTACCGAAAAAATAGAGCATGTAAACGGATGGGATATTGACTCCAAACTTGAAAGGGCTATGGATGCGCTTCAATGCCCGGAACCGGATGCTGTTGTAAAACACCTCTCCGGTGGTGAGCGCCGCAGGGTTGCTCTTTGCAGGCTTCTTCTCCGTGAACCAGATGTTCTCTTATTAGATGAGCCAACCAACCACCTGGATACTGAATCAATTCAGTGGCTGGAGGCGCACCTTCAGCAGTACAAGGGTACTGTAATTGCAGTTACTCACGACCGTTACTTCCTGGATAATGTTGCCGGATGGATTTTAGAGCTTGACAGAGGCGAGGGAATTCCTTGGAAGGGAAATTACTCCTCTTGGCTTGATCAGAAATCTACAAGACTGGCAACCGAAGAGAAGCAGGAGAGTAAAAGGCGTAAAACTCTGGAAAGAGAGCTTGAGTGGGTTAGGATGTCTCCCAAGGCCCGTCAGGCCAAATCAAAAGCCCGTCTCTCTGCTTACGAAAAGATGCTGAATGAGGATGGGAAGGTAAAAGAGGAGAAACTGGAGATCTTTATTCCGAATGGTCCCCGCCTGGGAGACAGGGTGATAGATGCTAAAGGAGTAAAAAAAGGATTTGGTGATAAACTGTTATATGAAGGTCTGGAATTTAGCCTCCCGCCTGCAGGAATTGTGGGGATTATCGGCCCTAACGGAGCTGGAAAAACGACTCTCTTCCGCCTTATTATGGGACTCGAAAAACCGGATGCAGGCTCTTTTATGGTAGGGGAGACAGTTAAGGTTGCCTATGTTGATCAGCAGCACAGACACATTGATCCGGATAAAACCGTATATGAAACGATAGCTCAAAACTCGGATTTTGTAAAGCTTGGGAACAAAGAGGTAAATGCAAGGGCATATGTCTCCAGATTTAACTTTTCAGGAGCAGATCAGGAGAAAAAATGCGGAATTCTTTCAGGGGGTGAGAGAAACAGACTTCACCTGGCACTCACTTTGAAAGAGGAGGCAAATGTTCTGCTTCTTGACGAACCAACTAACGATGTGGATGTGAATACAATCAGAGCTCTGGAAGAGGGCCTGGAAAATTTTGCGGGGTGTGCGGTAATTATATCACACGACAGATGGTTCCTGGACAGGATTGCAACACATATACTGGCATTTGAGGGTGACTCAAAAGTGGTATTCTTTGAGGGAAGCTATTCAGAATATGAGGAGAACAAGAAGAAGAGACTTGGTGATTTAACTCCAAAAAGATTCAAGTATAAAAAACTTATGGAGTAAGCTCCAGCCATCGATCGCTGAGCCGGTCAATATTTGAAATAACTTCACCTATTCGCAATGAGTATTTTGTAAGCTCCTCAGGTGAAAGAGAACCTGATGAGAGGGCAGCTTCAAGGCTGCTCTTCTCTTTTTCAAGAGCATCTAGCTTCTCATCAATCTCCTCGAGCTCCCTCTGCTCTTTCCATGATAACTTTCCCGCAGTTTTTTTTTCGTCATTATTCTTAATGATGGCGGGTTCTTTTGTCTTTATCAGCTCTCTCTCTTTTGCAGCCTCAAGCTCTTTAACCATTTCCCGGTACTCACTGTATTTTCCAACATAATCTTTAATCAGGCCATCACCTTCAAATACAAAAATATGATCTGCAAGCTTGTCCAGAAAATATCTGTCGTGAGAGACTATAATGAGAGATCCGGGAAAAGCCAGGAGATACTCCTCAAGTACATTTAGACTGACTATATCAAGGTCGTTGGTAGGTTCGTCCAGTATAAGGAAGTTTGGGCTTTTCATAAGAACAGTTACCAGATACAGCCTTCTTCGCTCTCCTCCGCTAAGTTTCTCAATTTTAGTATTGTGAGATGAGTGCGGAAAGAGAAATCTGGAGAGAAATTGTGTCACCGGAATAGTTGATCCATCTGCAAGTGTTACTACCTCAGCAACCCTTCTGACAGCATCAATTACAGTCTCTTCAGGATCAAAACTGAGTCCATCCTGTCTGTAGTGGCCAATAACAAGAGTCTCACCTCTGTCAATTTCTCCTGTATATTTCTCAATCTCTCCTGTAAGCAGTTTAAGAAAAGTGCTTTTACCGGCACCATTAGCACCTACAATACCAACCTTTTCCCCTTTGGCAAAGTTGTATGTAAACTCCTTCACAGTGCAATAATCATCCCAGTAATGGGTGAGATTTCTGCAGTTTATTATCTTGGTTCCCAGTCTTGATGCACCTACATCTATCTTCATCTGTTTTTGAACCACTCTCTTATCTGCCCTCTCCTTTAATTCGTAAAAGGCATTTATTCTGTACTTTGCTTTTGTAGCTCTGGCCTGTGGCATTCTTCTCATCCAGTCTAATTCAGTTCGCAGGAGATTTCTTGCCCTCTCTGTCTCTGTATTAAAAATATCTACCCTTTCATCTCTTTTTTCAAGGAAGTAGGAGTAGTTCCCCTTGTAGGTATAAAGCACCCCATTATCAAGTTCCAGTATATGGTTGCATACCCTGTCAAGAAAGTAGCGGTCGTGAGTAACCATTAGCAGGGATGAAGCGGTTCTTTTTAAGTACTCCTCAAGCTGCTCGATTATTTCAAGATCAAGATGATTTGTGGGCTCGTCCAGCACAATAAGATCGGCCTCATTTATCATAATTGAAGCCAGAGCAACTCTCTTCCTCTCCCCCCCGGAAAGTGTGGAGATCTGCCTTTGCGAATTTGGAAGGTTGAGTCTGCTTAAAACCTGATTAATTTTCTGCTCATACTGCCAGGCGTTGTGAATATCCATGTCATGAACAGCATTTTCAACCCTTTTGTGGTCGTTTGCCGCAATAGCAGCTTCGTACTCCACAATAACTGAAGATAGAATCTCTGACGCTCTGAATACCTCCTGAAAAATTGTTTTATCAGGATCCAGTTCAGGATCCTGCTCCAGCCAGGCTACCTTTGCCCCCTGCATCAGCTTAACCGAGCCATCACCATCAGATGAATCTTTGCCTGCCAGAATTCTTAAGAGAGTACTCTTGCCACTTCCGTTTGGAGCTATAAGGGCAATTTTATCACCCTCATTTATGTTCATATATAAATTCTCAAACAGAGTTCTTACGCCGTATGATTTTGACAGTCCTGCTGCCTGTAGTATGCTTGCCATTGTGCAAATATACGAACTACTATTGTCATCCTGCGCCCACTCAGGAACTTTTCCTCCTCATCCGCTTCGCTACTTCCGGCGGAGGTTCCTTCGTGTCTCGGTTGACCGGGGAGGGATTGTGCTATCTTTTCACAGGGTAGTTTGCATGACTGAAGGAGCTCCGCTGAGATGTTCTGGTTTTTCTGACAGTCTTTTAGTGAAAATTTACTAACTCGCTAAAGAGGTATTGGTTAGTATAATAATACTTTGCTCATAATAGGAGTGAGAAATTAAGTTCTAAGTAAGTGAAAATTAAGGGAAAAATAAGGTTGGATAGCAGAATGTGCAATAAATTTGATTCAATGATAATACTTTATTTTAGATAGATTAACAACATTAAAAATGAATTTTATGAAAAAACGCTATTCTTACCTAGTAGTTATGTCCTTTGTACTTATGATTCTTGGGATATTATTGCAGTCATTTATATTAAAAGATACGCTTTTAATGGCTAATGTAGAAGCTCTAGCACAAAGTCCTGATGTCGATGACTCTGACTCATCATATCCAGATGGAGAACCAGGAGGAGGAGATCCTAATCTATGTATGAAACAAGGAGGTGGAGATATGATTCGTACAAAATTTTGTGTTGCAAGTGACTGTGAGAATAAAACAGCACAAAAAGGGAAACTTGTAAATAAAAAGAATTGCATAAATTGAAGCGAGATGTATGTTATAATAAGTTAAATATCAATAGATATGAAATGGTCTTATAGTCTGGCTATTATATATTTTGGTTTAGCAACCTCCTGTACATCATCCACTGTATTTCTGAAAAAGCAAACTTTATCACAAGAATTGATGCCATTGAAGGGCATAACTTATCCATGTTATATTGAGATTAAACATCCTTACCTGATTATTGAAAATTGTAATCGTAATGATAGTATTTTTCATATATATAATACTAATAATCATGTATTACAAAGCGTTTTTGGAGTTTACGGAAGAGGGCCGGGTGAATTTCTATCGCCGTATTTATTTAATACTCAAATGTCAAATTTGTTTATCGAAAATGGTGAGGATATTGTCTATGTTTTTGCTATTGACTCCGTTGGAAACCCTGTTTTTAAAGATAGCAGGCTCCCTAATTATATTGAAGGTGTTTTGGGAGCTGCATTAATAAATGACTCGTTATATGTCCGAGATGGAATGTTTACCGCTGCAGAGTTACAATTATTGACCTTTGGAGACGAGTTGCCAAGAAAATCTTGGCAATACAGAAATCCAAATATAAATAATTGCTTTATAGACCCCGATTATGGTCATATTTATGCTAATTCCAGCCTGATAGTTCTCTGTTATAATTTTAAGAAACAGATTGATTTTATGGATATTAACCTTCGCTTAATAAAAAGGGTAAAGTTTAAATACTCTTTTTCAGAGAATATCACAGAAGATAATCAATTTGATATTAAAGTTAGTTATAGTGCTGGTTATCTGGGTAAACGATATTTGTATGTGTTGTTCAGAGACGCATCATGGAATGAGTACAAAGAGTTGTCTCACAGAAAGAGTTCTCTTGAAGTATTTGATTTAGAGGGCAACCCGATTTGTATTTATGAATTTAATGGCGTTATTCCTCATCGTTTTGTGGTTGACGAAGAAAATTTCACGCTTTATGGCATAAGAGACGATGGTGAACCTGAAAACTATGTGATTGTATATAAATTAACAGGACTCTCTTAAGCTTATGATTTTATGTTTTTAATATTTAAGTTGAATAAATTAAGTATAAATTTATTTGTCGCATTAGCGATTCTTTTGATAATATCTCATGCTTGTAGCGAGGAAGTTAGTAATAAAAAAGAGATAAGAAAAGAATTGGCCAATTTCAAGGGAACAAAAATTATAATACCCGATAATTTAGTAGGCAGAAATTATGGTAATCAGATATTAGACAGCGTATTACTGTGTAGGCCACATAAGATGATTGTATTTATAAATCAAGATGGTTGTACGGGGTGTAAAATGCAGGAATTAGTCCCGCTTTATATATTTATTCTGCAGACTACTCAATTTACTAGTTTAGGTGTGGTTATTATCTTAAATTCTTCTGATATTATTGCTACAGAAAAATTAATTTTTCAAAAACGATTTCGCTATTCTGTTTTTTACGATCTTGATGGCTCATTTGAGAGATTAAATCCACATCTTCCAAAAAATGAAAGATTTCACACTTTCCTTTTAGGAGAGAATGATGAAGTTTTATTGGTGGGTAATCCTGCTTTAAACATAGGATTAAAAAAAATATATCTTAACACACTGAATAAGCTACAAAAACGCGATTGGTAGTTTGTATAAACTTTTTAATTATCAGTTATCTGTATCAGCTAAGGAAAACTTTGGCTCCCTATATAATAAAAAAGGCTAACCAATTACTTTTTGGTAAGCCTCGTTTTATTTTATTGAATCGTGCAGTTAAATAGTAATCTTAACCGGTCTGATCATATGTTTAGGGTCAAGTATTTTGTCAAGTTGCTCTTTGGTAAGGATTCCTTTATCAAGTACAAGTTTGTAAACGCTTCCGCCTGTCTCAAGGGCCTCCTGGGCAATCTCGGTACACTTTGAGTAACCGATGAATGGTTTAAGAGCAGTAACGATACCTATTGAGTGTTCAACCATTTCGCGGCAGTGTTCAGGATTTGCCTCAATTCCATCAACGCATTCAACTCTTAGTGTATCCATTCCTCTGCGCATCCAGTCGGCTGACTCAATAAGGCTCTGTACAAGTACAGGCTCCATCACATTGAGTTCAAGCTGCGCAGCCTCAGATGCCATTGTAATTGCAAGGTCGTTTCCAATAACTTTAAAGCAAACCTGATTCATAACCTCTGGGATTACAGGATTAACTTTGCCCGGCATAATTGAAGATCCCGGTTGTTTTGGAGGCAGTTTTATCTCGGCAATACCTGTTCTCGGTCCTGATGAAAGGAAGCGGAGATCGTTACATATTTTTGAAACTCTGATTGCAAGAGACTTCAGTGCCGATGAGTATGCCACAAAGCAGGATGTGTCGTGGGTAGCCTCAACAAGATTGTAGGCTAGCTTCAGATCAAATCCTGTAATTTTTCTGATATGGTAGATACATGCCTCGGCATAACCTGGCTCTGCAGTGATACCTGTGCCAATTGCAGTAGCACCCATGTTTATGTAGAGCAGCTCGCGGGAGGCCTTGTCCAGCCTGCGTCTCTCGTGTTTCATCGCTGAAGCAAAGGCACCAAAGCTCTGGCCTAGTGTCATTGGAACAGCATCCTGGAGCTGTGTTCTGCCCATCTTAATGATATTGGCGAACTCACGCTCTTTTACTTCAAATGATTCAATCAGTTTGTCAAGAGCCTCTCTTACTTCAAAGTGAGTTATGTACATTCCTATGTGCATTGCACTAGGGTAGGCGTCATTTGTGCTCTGAGCCATATTAACATGGTCGTTAGGGCTGCAGAACTGATACTCTCCGCGCTCTTTACCCATTATCTCCAGTGCTCTGTTTGCAATTACCTCATTTGCATTCATATTCACAGATGTGCCAGCTCCACCCTGCACCATATCTATTGGAAACTGCTCCAGATGTTTGCCATCCATCAGCTCCTGACATGCCTCTACTATAGCATTCTTAACATCATCCTTAATAAGACCAAGTTCATGATTAGCCAAAACTGCTCCCATCTTTACAATACCCAATGCTTTAATAAAGTGTGGAAACTGTGAAAGAGTCTGTCTGCTTATATCAAAATTCTCAATACACCTCAGTGTTTGAACTCCGTATAATGCCTCTGCAGGAACCTGTTTATCACCCAGTAAATCGTGTTCCAATCTGGTTTTTGCGCCCGATTTGATACTGTTTTTGCTCATAATCGCACTAATTTTTATGGTTTTTAAAATGTGGCGCAAAGGTAATAAATTATAATTTATTACACCATAAAAAGTAAAAATCTGTAATTAAAATGGAGTGTTATGCAAAAAACTTATTGACTTTTGCAAGAGCAGTTGGAAGCGCAAAAACCACAACTCTGTCGTATGGTTTAATCTCGGTATCGCCTAATGCAATGAAGCTGCTGGTGCCTCTGATAATTCCTCCAATTATCGCATCTTTGGGGAATCCTAGGTTCCTGAGTTTATCCTGGGTAATCTTACTGTTTGGATTAACTATGAATTCAAGAATTTCTGCATCTGATCCGTTAAGACATTTGATGGACTGTACTTTGTTTGACAGGGTAAAACGGAAAATACGGCTCGCTGTTATGAGTTTTTTATTAATAACAGCATCAACTCCCATCCCTTCTGCGAGTTTTATGTAGTCAATATTCTCTACTTCTGCGATTGTTTTGGCGACCCCCATCTTTTTAGCCATAACGCAAGATAGAATATTTGTTTCTGAGCTGCTTGTGACTGCTACAAATGCATCAAAATCATTGACATCCTCTTCAATAAGAAGGTCGGTATTCCTTGCATCTCCGTTAATTACAAGGGTTTTTGTCAGGCTCTCATTAAGAACATCGCATCTCTCTCTTCTTCTCTCTATAAGCTTAATATAATCAACTGTTGGTTCAAGTTTTTTGGCTACCATCTCGCCAATTCTTCCGCCGCCAACAATCATAAGCCTTTTTACATCTATATTGTTTTTTCCGGAGTAGGTCATCACCTCCTGTGCCCCGCTTCTTCTGGAGATAACAAATACCAGATCTCTCTCCTTGAATTTAGTGGAGCCCCTTGGTATGATGGTATGTCCATCGCGGGCAATAGCAACCGCTCTGTAAAGAGGTTCAATCCCGGGAGTTGAATAGTCAGAAAGGGTTTTGTTGATTAAAGGGGCACCATCATCAAGCCGGAAAACAATAAGCTGTAGCTTGCCCCCGGAGAAGTCCATAAACTCAGAGGTGCCTGTCTGTTTAAGAAGATCAATAATTTCGTGAGATGCAATCTTCTCAGGATAGAACAACAGATCAATCCCCATCTCTGTAAAGAGGAGTTTGTTCTCGTTCTTCAGATATTCATCGTTGTTGATTCTTGCAGTAACCTTGCCGGCTCCCATTTTTTTGGCCAGCATAGCGCTGATAATGTTTACATCCTGCTCTTGTGCGGGACTTACAGCAATAAAAAGATCAGATCTCCTTACAGCTGCCTTTTCAAGTGTGGCAATTGAAGTAGGAGAACCGTATATGGGTATAATATCTGCAATCTCACCAACATGAGCAAGACGAGCCTCGTCGTTGTCAATAACGGTTAGTTCGTGATCTTCGTTTCCGAGCATCTTTGCGAGATGCGTACCCACATCACCCGCACCGGCGATGATAATCTTCATAAAGTATTAATTAATACTCCTCTTCGTTGAAAAAGAAGTCTTCCTTGCTTGGATAATCCGGCCAAATGTCCTCAATGCTATCGTAGATCTCTCCATCATCCTCCAGATCTTCGAGATTTTCAATAACCTCTAAGGGGGCTCCGGATCTGGTTGCGTAATCAATCAACTCCTCCTTGGTGGCCGGCCATGGAGCATCTTCGAGCTTGGAAGCAAGTTCAAGTGTCCAATACATAGTGTTAAAATGTTAAATATTAAGTACTTAAGATTCTCTTGCGAAAATTGTGTGCGAAGATAATCAATATATTTTAATTATAACACTATTGATACCAAAAATCATCTCCAATACCATTTTTAAAAGCTATATACCTTCCGTATACAAACAAGTAATCAGATAATCTGTTAAGGTATTTAACCACTTGCTCTACCCTTGGCTCCTCCATCAGAGATATACAAGACCTCTCAGCCCTGCGGCAAACTGTTCTTGCAATATGACACTGAGCTGCTGCACGGGGGCCTGCAGGAAGAATAAAGGCTATCTGTTCCGGAAGCTCTGCCACCATTAAATCTATTTGACTCTCAAGAAACTCAATCTCTTTAGTGTCAAATTCTTTCAGCCTTTTAGCTCCGTGGTCGTCAGCTGCCAAATGGGCTGCTACATGCATTAGATTTGCCTGAACTCTTCTCAGGTTCTCATACAGAGGTTCTCCTGATGCATCAGCTCTTATCAGAGCTATGTGAGATATTAGTTCATCTACATTTCCATAGGCGTTAACCTTTGGATCATCCTTTCTTACTCTGGCCCCTCCAACAAGTGAGGTTGTCCCTTTGTCACCTGTTTTTGTATATATGTTCATCTCTTTCATCAGGAATATTTTACCGGATTATGATTTATTTCGTCAGACTCAATCTTACCATCCCTTAGTCTTATTATACGGTGTGCGTGTCTGGCTATATCCTCCTCGTGTGTAACAACAATAATAGTATTCCCTTTGTTGTGGATCTTTGCAAAGAGTTTCATAATGTCCACAGATGTTTTTGTATCAAGATTACCTGTAGGTTCGTCTGCAAGTATCATTGAAGGGTTATTTACAAGCGCTCTTGCAACAGCTACCCTTTGTCTCTGTCCACCGGAGAGCTCGTTTGGTTTGTGGTGCATTCTGTCTGTAAGGTCAACACTCTCCAGGGCCTCTTCTGCTCGCCGTTCTCTCTCTGTTCTGGTGTCACCTGAATAGATCAAAGGGAGGGCAACATTTTCCAGAGCAGAGTACCTTGGCAGGAGATTAAAGGATTGGAAGATAAAACCAATCTCTTTGTTTCTTACCTCTGCCAGCTGGGAGTCTGCCATTGAGGAGACATCTGTGCCATTGAGGATATATTGGCCTGATGAGGGGCTGTCGAGACAACCAAGTATGTTCATCATTGTAGACTTGCCGGAACCGGAGGGTCCCATAATTGCCACATATTCATTTCTTCCTATGTGAAGATCTACTCCGTCAAGTGCTCTTACCTCCTGGTTTCCCACTTTGTAGATTTTTTTGATATCCTTGATGTTAATGACCTCGTTGCTCATCTTTTATCTGTTTATGTGGAACAAAACTACTAAATAAAGAGTTTATCTCTGTAAATAATTTTTGAATCTGTCAGGGAGAGCCGTTTGAAAAGTTCATAGACAGCCTTTTCTCCCTCAATTCCAATCTCAAGAGTGTTTTCGTTTACAAAAAGTCCGATATGTTTGCGCTGAACCTCAATATCCATCTCCTGAGCGTTGCATGATACATACTCCCCTGAAAGACCCGGATTTTTCATTGCAAATAGTATGCTCCTTTTCAGAACTCTTCCTACTTTCCGGGCGATCTCCCTCTCAATCCTGTCAGATACTGCTATCCCCCCCAGCGGCACCGGTAAGGCCGATATATTATGCCAGTTTTCGCCTAAATCCATTATTAGGTGAAGTCCTCTCTCCCTGTAAGTAAAACGCCCTTCATGTATAAGAACACCGGCATCAAAATTTCCGGATATAACCTCATCTGCAATCTCAGAAAAGAGAACAGGAGTTATCTCTCTCACCTCTGGGAAAGCTATTTTCAGAAGTAGAGCTCCTGTTGTCATATCTCCGGGAATTGCAATCTTACACTCTGAGAGAGCACTCTTTAACTCAGACCCGGATAATGCAGAGAGTTTGCTCCCCTCCGGAGTAACCAAAAGTGGTCCGTTATGGTATCCAAGTGCGCTTCCGCTTCTGAGCATTTTATATTTGTCCGCCATTTTAAAAAAGGCGTGATAACTCATTTTGCAGACATCAAAAGCATCTTTGGCGGCACCCTGATTAAGTTGTTCAACATCTCCAAGAGTGACTTCGAATTCAAGTCCTTCACAATCCACCAAACCATGCACCATGGCGTGAAATGCAAATGTGTCATTGGGACAGGGTGAGTAAGCCAGCTTTATACTCATTTTGCAATTGCCTCCATAAGATTCCTTACGGCATCTCTCAGAGATGAGAGTGCCAGCGGAATATTCCATTTCCCTCTGTCTCTCTCTCCAACCTCATTTGATACAGACCTTAACTCAGCAAAAGGGATCCTCTCCAGCAGACACACATAAAAAAATGCGGCTCCCTCCATACTCTCAATCTGAGGTTTGAAATCGTGCTGGAGCTGCACTTTTTTTTCCGGCAGTCCGCTGACTGTTTGTACTGTAACAGCGGCAGCACTTCCGTATTGTTTTAGTACACTCTCGGCCTCAGCAGAGAGAGTCGGCGCTATCAGAGCTCCCCCTTTGTAGGGATATGTATCGGCATCGAGTATTTTGTAATCAAAAAGAGTCTGAAAACCCGAATATGTTTCAAATCCCAGGTCTCCAAAAAACTCCTTTTCAACTCTGGCGACACTCCCTATTGGGTATTCGTCACTAAAAGAGCCCGCTATCCCGATGTTCAAAGCCAGAGCAAAGGGGGGATTACTCTCAGTAAGCATTTTTGTAAGTCTGTAGCTTGTTGAGGTTGTGCCTATCCCTGTAATCATATATGTGATATCCAGCGCGTTTTGCTCGCTTTTTGAGAGAGAGTTGAAGGCTTGTCTTGCTGTTATAAGCTCCTCCTCTTCGGCAGCTGTAATGAGTATTCTCATGTGTGGTTGGTGATTTTTTTGTAATATTGCACGAAATTAGAGAATTATTATGGCATATACAAAGATAGAGCAGTATGATGAGGAGGTAACTCAAGAGCTGGCAGCACTCTATAAAGGAGTACTTGCTAAAATTGGTGAGGACCCTGACAGGGAGGGGCTTGAGAAGACCCCCGTTAGGGTTGCCAGGTCTATTCAGTTTCTGACACAGGGATATGAGATGGATCCTGCAGCTATTCTTAATTCGGCAAAATTCAAGGAGGAGTATCAGCAGATTGTAATAGTTAAGGATATTGAGATGTACTCACTGTGCGAACACCATATGTTGCCTTTTTACGGTAAGGCTCATGTAGCTTACATTCCAAATGGATATATAACCGGACTTAGTAAACTCGCAAGGGTCGTTGATGCATTTGCAAGACGATTACAGGTTCAGGAGAGGCTTACTGTTCAGATAAGGGATTGTATTCAGCAAACACTGAACCCGCTGGGAGTTGCAGTTGTAATAGAGGCATCCCACATGTGTATGCAGATAAGAGGTGTCCAGAAACAGAACTCTGTAACAACAACTTCTGCCTTTACAGGTGCCTTTTTAAAAGATATAAGAACAAGAGAGGAGTTTATGCACCTGATTGGGGTAAAACTACATTAGAGAGTGAAAAGCTGAAGAGAAGACCTCCCCCCGGGAGGTTTTCTGCTTTTATCTCCCCATTATGCATTTTAACAGCATTCTTAACTATAGAGAGACCAAGCCCGGAGCCACCGCTTCTTCTGCTTCTCCCTTTTTCAACCCGGTAAAACCTTTCGAATATCTTTTCGATTTGATGGTCAGGAACTCCCTTTCCGTTGTCACTATACCTGAAAAATGCATCTTTCCCGGCTATTTGTGAACACTCTATTATAATGGATACATTTTCCCCGGCATGCTCAAGCGAATTGTCCGTTAAATTTTTAAACAGAGAGTAGATTAGCATATAACTACCTTTAATCTGAAGCTCTTCCGGAATTGTAATCTCCATCTTAATTCCTCTCTCATCAAGTTTAAAGGAGAGATCACTCTTTATCTCTTCAACACATCGTTTTATATTCACAATCTCTGTGTGAAAGGCCCTGGGTGACTCCTCCATTTTATTGAGGATAGAGATATCATTAATTATTGATGCCAGTCTCAGTGTCTGAGCGTAAGCTCTCTCAAGAAAGAATCGCCTCTGGTCAGGATCCATATTCTCCTGATTGATCATTGTTTCAAGATAGCCTCTGATACCTGTTACAGGAGTTTTTAACTCGTGTGCAACATTATGAGTGAGCTCCTGTTTATATTTTTTATTCTCCTCCATTTGGGTGAAGGCCTTCATTATCTTTTCACCTACATCTCCAAGATCATCATTGGGAAAAATAATCTCTTTACTTTCAAGCTCACCATTCTGAATTGCCTCCATAAACTCCTTGAGTGCAGCAACCGGTTTGTTGATTCTTCTTGCCATGAAAATTATTGCTGCCACTGAAATAAGCAGCACAATTATAATTATGGCCATATATCTGTTCTCCCTGATAACGAAAGGAAGGACAGACTCATTATACTCAAGGGCAGTTCTTATATAGATGTCCGGATATTTTGTGGCATGGTAGAGATACTGAGCCTTTAGTGTATTTGAGTATCTAACAGCAGAGCCGCTCCCGTGAGAGGTTGCATCAATAAGCTCCGGCCTGTCAAGATGGCTCTTTGTAATATTCTCGTATTCAGAGAAGTTATCATAAAGTACCCATGAATCTTCTGAAAGAATAGTTACTCTTATTTTTTGTGGAATGGCTGACTCAATTTCAGCCATTGATTCAGAAATACCTTTTCCGGAGGCTAAACTTTTTGATAAATGAGAGTGGATAAACCTCTGATAAGGAACCATCTCATTTTTTAACAGTTCAATTTTGAAAACCCTCTCCCTGTGGGTGTAGATTAGTGCAAATGCAAGAGTTACAGAAAGAAGCAGCAATGTGAAATATGCAACTACTCTATATCTGTATGCAAGTTTATTCTTCATTTAAATATTACAATTCAAAACAATAACCATATCCGGATCTGTTTACTATTGCGGATCCCATCTCTCCCAGTTTTTTCCTTAGTCTCGCTATATGAACATCAACAGTTCTGTCAAGGACATAAGATTCATTGTTCCATACGGCATCAAGAATATCCCCCCTTGAGAATATCTTACCTGGATTAAGGGCTAATCTGGAGAGAATCTCAAACTCCTTTTTAGTAAGTTTAACTACTTTTCCTGAGATCTCCACACCTTTTGTCTGCAGATTAATTACCATATCACCTCTGTGTATAATCTCAGTTTTTTCAACAGATGTATCTGCAAAAGAAGATGAAGGAGTTGTCTCTCCCTTTTTTTCCTTGCTTCTTAACAGTACAGCGTGCACTCTTGCCAATACTTCTTTAACAGAGAATGGTTTAGGGATATAGTCATCTGCACCTGCACCAAATCCTTTTAGTTTATCCTCTACGCTATCCCTGGCCGTGATAAAAATGATGGGGACATCATTTTTGTACTCATTTCTTATTAGTTCTGCCAACTTAATCCCGGAAATTCCTCCCATCATAATATCAAGAAGGAGGAGGTCGTACCCTGTTTTAAGCAAAGCAAATGCATCCTCAGCAGAATAAGCTACATCGGTTAAATAACCGGCAGATGTAAGATTATACCTGAGAATCTCGCAAAGATCCTCTTCATCATCAACTACAAGGATTCTCTTTTTTTCCATAATGCAAATGTAAATGATTGTTTCAAATTTATTAAGATACCTGCCATTTTGTAATAATATCTTAATTTTTTTGTCGCTTTCGCTTAACACTATAAGGATACTTTTGCCATCGATTTTAAATAATTTACGGTGAGAAAAAACATCTTTAAACTTACAATTTTTGTTGCAGCACTTTTGATGACAACAATAACAACTGCTCAGAATGCAGCTGTTCTTTCAGGAGTAATTCTTGATAAAAAAAGCGGAGAACCTGTGATAGGGGCAACAATATTTATTGAATCCCTTAAGAAGGGAGCATCAACTGATTTAGAAGGTAAATATTCAATTGAGGGAATTCCTTCCGGGACTTACAGTGCAAGGATTGACTGTATCTCATATTTGAGTGTAATTATTGAAGAGATAAAGATCTCTTCAGGAATTAACAATTTGGATGTAATGCTTGAGGAGAATGCTACACTTCTGCAGGAGGCTGTTGTTACATCGGCAAAAAGGATGAATTCTGATATTGCAATTGTCCAGGCAACAAGAAGTGCCGGTGTTGTGATGAGTGGGATATCCGGCAGACAGATATCTAAATCTCAGGACAGGAGTGCAGCAGAGGTTGTAAAGAGGATTCCCGGAGTCTCAATTCTGAATGACCGGTATATTATTGTCAGGGGATTGTCAGGCCGATACAATAATGTATGGATTAACAACTCGGCAGTGCCAAGCACAGATGCCGATACTCGCTCTTTCTCCTTTGACCTGCTTCCCAGTTCTCAGCTGGAGAGTATCATGATTGTTAAATCTCCATCTGCAGAGATTCCCTCTGATTTTTCCGGGGGATTTGTAAAGATTCTTACCAAGAGTATGCCTGATGTCAACGACTTATCAATCTCTTATGGTATGAATTTTAATACTGCAACACAGTTTAACGACCATCTCTTCAATGGATCTGCACCAACGAAGAGACCCCTTTTTGGAGAGAGAATGGATAATAACGATCCAGAACAAGTTACTCATATCACTAAAAATGGGTTTAAAAATAATTGGAGAGTAAAGAGCCATCAGCCCTTTCCAGATCAGAGACTTAATCTGATGATGAACAGAAACTGGGCTTTTGGCAGTGATCTTTCATTGGGAATGGTTGCAGCTGTAAACTACTCTCACGGATATCAGACATATGAAGATATGCTTAATGCCAGATTTGGAGTTTATAACTCTGTAAGTGATAAATCTGAGTACATATATAATTATGTAGACAATCAATACAGTATAGATGATAAGCTTGGTGTGATGCTTAATCTTACACTGCTTGACAAAGAGACAAAGATTGAGTTCAGAAACATCTTAAACAGATTGGACAAGACGAGATACACAACCAGGGAGGGGTGGCAAAATATAAGTGCAATGTATATTCAGGAGAAGCAGGAGTACTTTAACTCATCCAGAACAACATATACAGGACAGTTTTTGGGCTCAGGAAAGTTGGGAAGGGGAGAATATGACTGGAATGTAAGTTATTCATTTGCCGGTATGGAACAGCCGGACAGAAGAATCATTAACCGTGAGGAGAATAATATTTACGGAGATGAGTTCTTTGGCCATATGGCAATTGATCAGAATGAGATTACCAGAGATTTCTCAGAACTTGACGAACATATTTTTGCAGGAGCAGCAAACTACACTATTCCGGTTTTCAGATCGCTACCATCACCGGCAGAGCTTAAAACCGGGATCTACGCAGAATATAAGACCCGGAATTATTCAAACAGGCAGTTCTTTTACAGATTTAACAACTATGGCCTTCCAAGTGATTTTGTATACAGAGATGTGGTTGAGAAGATACTTCAGGATGAGAATTACTCCTATGATAAATTTTATATTTTTGAAGATACAGATAACAGAAACAGCTATATAGGGAGCAACGGGATAGGTGCTGCTTACCTCTCGTTTAAACTACCTGCGGGCAGGTTTAATTTTCTTGCCGGTCTAAGGTATGAAAAGGGTTTAATGAAGCTTACTCTCTATGATAAGATTTACGAATTTAGTACTTATGATAAGAAATATAATCATGGAGATCTTTTCCCTTCTCTTAATATTTCCTATAATATTGACAGAAAAAACCTTGTGCGAGTTGCTTACGGGTCATCAGTTAACAGACAGGAGTTCAGAGAGGTATCTCCATCAGTCTATTATGATTTTAATCTGTTTTCTGATGTTAAGGGTAATCCTGATCTAAAACAGGCAAAGATTCACAATGCTGATATCAGGTTTGAGCACTACCCCTCAGACGATGAGTATATAACACTGGCATTATTCTATAAATATTTCAAAAACCCGATAGAGTGGACATATCTTGATGCCGGGGGCTCGTACACTTACACCTTTGAAAATGCACTCTCTGCAAAAAATTATGGTGTAGAGATAGATGTAAAAAAGAGGCTTGATTTTATTGGTCTCAAGAACTTTGTCTTTGGAATTAATGCTGCTCTCATATCAAGTATAGTAGATTTTGACCAGGAGTACTCACTTGAAAAGGACAGGGCAATGCAGGGCCAGTCGCCATATATAGTAAACTCAACACTCTACT
>RRZU010162869.1_pt1 | contig 25937 bp, 23 predicted proteins | sample 2165561 | NCBI WGS metagenome assembly RRZU01 (sample SAMN10456909, study PRJNA506462) | wastewater metagenome | isolation source: wastewater sludge | place: USA: Moscow, Idaho | reverse complement strand
CGTGCTGCGTCGAGGTGTGGTTGAGCACCATGTCGAGCATCACGCCGATGCCCCTCTGCTTCAGCGCGGCGACCAGTTCGGTGAAGTCGTCCATCGTCCCCATCGCCGGGTCGATGGCGTAGTAGTCGGCGACGTCGTAGCCGTTGTCGACCTGCGGGGACACGAAGAACGGGTTGAACCACACCATGCCGACCCCGAGCGAGGCGATGTAGTCGACCTTCTCGATGACGCCGCGCAGATCGCCCACCCCCGACCCGGTCGAGTCACGGAACGACTTGGGGTAAATCTGGTACACGCTGAGATCGCGGAAGCTCACGGTGGTTCCTCCTGTTCGACCACAACGTAAGGTCGTCAGCGGTGGTCAAACACCTGGTTGCGTAGGTGCTTGCGTAACCGTTGCGCGCCACGCAACAGGGCGACGGGACGGGGTGGTGCCGCAGATTCTGTGGCACCTAGCACGCGGTGGACGTGTTCTGGCTACCGTGAGTATCGAAGGTCCCAACCGCCTCGGCACGGTCTCTCCCGCGCAGGTGAGTAGCCGGGCCCCGACGTTGTCAGAGCAGACAAAGGAACAGGCGATGAATACTTCGTCATCACTGGTGGACCTGATCGTGGGGGAGCTCAACGGCTCCGGCCTCTCCGATGGGGCGCAACTGCTCGCGTATGCGGCAGTGGAAGGTGATGCCTCCCTTGAGCAGGCGCTGGAGGGGAACGGGAGCCTCCCCGACGTAGTGCTGACGGCGTCCGCGGTGGCGCCGGTCGGGGCCTACCTCACGAGCGTGAGCGTCGAAGGGTTCCGTGGAGTGGGTCAGCCGTCCACGGTGACCGTGACGCCGGGACCGGGCCTGACAGTGGTGACGGGGCGCAACGGTTCGGGGAAGTCCAGCTTCGCAGAGGCGATCGAAGTGACGCTGACCGGCGCCAACCGGCGATGGCAGGGGCGCTCTGCCGCGTGGCTTGAGGGCTGGCGCAACCTCCATCATCCGTCGACATCGCTGGCGGTGGGGCTCGTGATCGAGGGGGAGGCGACGCCGACCGCGATGGCGAAGCGCAGTTGGGACGCGTCCGCGACGAAGGTGGAGGACTGCACCGCCGTCCTGCAGCGTCACGGAGAGCCCGCAACAGGCATGGAGGACCTCGGCTGGGCCGTGCCCCTAGCGACCTATCGACCGTTTCTCTCCTACAACGAACTGGGCGAGGTGCTGACCCAGGAGCCAAAACTCCTGTTCGACGCCCTCTCGGCGATTCTGGGACTGGAGTCGTTGACCGACGGCATCAACCGGGTGAAGAAGGTGGTCAGCGCCCATGCCGCCGCCACCAAGTCGGTGCGGGACAACGCCAAGGGGCTCGCTGCGGAACTCGGCGACCTCACGGATCAGCGGGCGGTGGAGTCGGTGCGTCTGCTGACGTCCCGGACGTGGGATCTGGATCGGCTGGAGCATCTCGCGACCCGTGCCAAGGATCCCGACCCGGACCATGTCGTGCTGCGGTCGCTGGCCCGGCTGAGCGCTCCCTCGCCGGAGGCGGCGAGCGCCGCGGCAGCGGAGGTGCGCGTGGCGGCGGCCAGGCTGGCTGAACTTGGCCCCGACCCCGACGCCGAGCTGGCCCGGCTGCTGAGTGGGGCTCTGCGCTGGCATGCGGAGCATCACGGCGACGCGTGCCCGGTGTGCGGCGTGGGAATCCTCGACGACGACTGGGCGGATCAGGCGTGCGCCACGCTGCATCAGCACGACACCGCCAGCGTCGCGCGGCGCGCCGCCCGGGACGCGTGCGCAGAGGCGGAGAAGCGCGTCCGCGATGTGCTGACGCCCCCGGCGATGGAGATCCCCCACAGTGAACTGGTGGACACCACCTCCCTTCTGGAGGCGTGGGAGCAACTCCGGGCCGAGCCCGTGGACGCCCAGCAGCTCGCTGAGCGCGCCGACGAGTGGGTTCCGGTGGTTGCCGAGCTGACGGCGCAGGTGATCCAGGAGGCCGAGGCGTCGCTCGACCGGCGCGAGGAACAGTGGCGGCCGTTCGCAGGACGCCTCATGACGTGGGTGCAGGATGCTCGCGACGTCGCCTCCAAGGCAGAACTCATGAAGGAGGCCAAGGCCGCCCAAGTCTGGCTGGTGAACCAGGAGACCGTGATTCGCGAGGCGCGGCTGGCGCCGCTGTCCACCCAGGCCGCCCAGATCTGGGAGAAACTCCGCCAAGAAAGCAACGTGACGCTGGAGGGCCTCAAGCTGGTCGGGGCCAACACGCGACGCAAAGTCGACATCGACGTGCGCGTCGACGGAACCGACACGTCGGCGCTCGCGGTGATGAGCCAAGGGGAGCTGAACGCCCTGTCCTTGAGCGTCTTTCTCCCGCGCGCCATGGTCCCCGACAGCCCGTTCCGGTTCCTCGTCATCGACGACCCGGTGCAGGCGATGGACCCCAGCAAGGTCGACGGATTGGCGCGCGTTCTCTCTGAGGTCGCCACGCAACGACAGGTGCTCGTCTTCACCCATGACGACCGCCTCCCTGAGGCTGTGCGCAGGCTGGGGCTCGACGCGACCATCGTGGAGGTCTCGCGCGGCGAAGGATCCGTGGTGACCGTCCGCACGGTGCTCAACCCCGTGCAGCGCAATTGGCTGGATGCGGACGCGCTCCTCAAGGACTCCCACGTGTCGGACGAGGTTGCACGCCGCGTGGTTCCCGGCATCCTCCGGGTGGCGGTCGAGGCCGCCTGCCAACAGATCGTCCGGCGACGCCGTTTGGGGGCTGCTGGGCGCAGCCATGCTGAGGTCGAGGACACCCTGCGGTCGCAGACCAGGCTGTATTCGCTGCTGGCTCTGGCGTTGTTCGACGATGAAACGCGCACCGGCGACGTTCTCGGCACCATGAACAACAAGTTCGGTCGCGAGGCTGCCGACCTCGTGGGGATCCTCAACAAGGGCGCCCACGGGCTGACCACGATGACGCGTGAGAGCCTGCAGGACACGGCGCGTGCGACGCGCAGGTTCCTGCAGAAGTGGCAGGTGTGGGACGCATGAACGACCTGCTCAACCAGGCGGCCCGCCTGCTCGATCTCGTGGACCAGCGCTGGGCCCGGGGCAGCGCGTTGCTGGCGCGTATCGCCTTGGAGGACTGGATCCGGGAGCAGTCTGCGACGCTCGACGCAGACCTGCCGCAGGCCACCATGCGCTCGCAGCTTCTCTGCCTCCCGCAGGTTGTCGGTGCTGAGCTGGCCGCGCGTGCCACCTTCGCTTGGAGTGAGCTGAGCGCCGCGTGCCACCACCACGCCTACGAGCTGTCACCCGCATCGGCGCACCTCACCGCACTACTCGCCGAAGTGACCGCCCTCACGGGCAGCCGTCCACCTCAGGCCTAGTCAGGCTGGCGGGTTAGGAGACGTCACGCGAGGTGGACTCGCGGACGATCAGCCGGGTCGGCAGGACGATGGCGTTCGGCGGGGCGTTGCCGTGGATGGCGTGCAACGCCAAGGTGGCGCCGACGCGGCCCTGCTCGCGGACGGGCTGGGCGAGGGTGGTCAGGCCCACCATGTCGGCGATGGGGTGGTCGTCGACGCCGATGACGGCGATGTCGTCGGGGATCTTCACGCCCGCGCGGCGCAGGACGGTCATCATCGAGGCGGCCATCTCGTCGGAGGTGACGAACACCGCGTCGGGGAAATGGTCGCCTTCCAGCAGCCGTTCGGCGGCCAGGCGTCCGGAGTCGGGGCCGAACGGCACCTTGAGCTGCCAGGTCGGGTCCAGGCCCGCGCGCTCCATGCTGAGTTCGAAGCCGCGGGCACGGTTCTGGGACGCGATGCCCGGGGTGCCGTCGTGGTCGGCGTACGCGGCGTACGCGATGCGGCGGCGTCCGGTGTTGATCAGGTAGTTGACGGCCTTCTGGCCCACGGCCAGGTCGTCGACGCCGACCGACGCGATCCCGTCGACGGCGGTGCCCGCCACCACCACCGGCACGGGCAGCGCGGCCAGGCGTCGGCCTGTCGTGGCGCGAGGCATGGGGACGAGCACGACGCCGTCGAACCGGCGCGGCAGATCGGCCGAGCGCAGCATCCGCACCCGCTGCGAGGACGACAGCCCCTGCAGCACGGTCAGGTGGGCGTCCTCGTCGGTGAGGATGTCGTGGAGCCCCGCCAGGATCGACCCGAACACCCACCGATCGGACTCGGGCAGGATCACCGCGATCCGCGGGTTGCCGTGGGGACGCCGCCGCGTCCCGCCGCTGGGAGCCAAATAGCCGGTGGAGCGGGCGATCTCGAGGATCTTCGCGCGGCGGGGAGCCGACACGCCCGCGGCGCCGCTGAGCGCCCGCGACACGGTGGAGACGGCGACCCCGGCCAGGGCGGCGATCTCGGCCATGCCGACCGGCCCGCTGGCCTCCTCGTCCATGCCGGTGAGCTTATCCATCGCGGCCACCAGTTTGACCCGCCGCGCGCCTCCCGGTGAACTGGTTCACATGACCTCCTCCCCGGCGCCCCCACCGCTGCAGCGCCGAGGAGACCTCCCCACGATGCGTCGCCGCATCGAACTGCTCGCCTTCCTGTTCGCCGTGGTGTCGTTCGCGTTCTGGTTCGGGATGGTCCTCAACGAACCCCACAACGCCTTCCGCATCGACGTGTTCGTCTACCGCGGCGGCGTCGAAGCCATTCAGGCCGGGCGTCCCCTCTACGAGCCGGTGTATGGGCCGCTGTACTTCGTGTACCCGCCGTTCGCGGCGCTGCTGTTCTGGCCGATGGCCTGGCTGAACGACACCCTGCTCAGCGCCGCCATGATCACCCTCAACCTGATGCTGGTCATCTGGACGGTCGGCGTCATCGCCCGCGAGGCCCGCGGCGCGGGCACGATCATCACCCGCGGGGCCGCCGCCTGCCTCGGCATCGGGTTCACCTTCCTGCTGGTGCCGCTCGCCGACACCCTGTGGCTCGGGCAGATCAACATCGTGCTGATGGCGTTGGTGGTCGCCGACCTGATCGCCGCCTCCCGGGGACGCCGCTGGGCGGGCATCGCCATCGGGATCGCCGCCGGCATCAAGCTCACGCCCTTGCTGTTCGTGGTGTTGCTGCTGTGGGGCCGCCGCTGGCGGGCCGCCGCGCTGGCGTCCGGCACCTTTGCGGTGACCGTCCTGCTGGGCTTCCTGCTGCTGCCCCGCGACGCCGTCGATTTTTGGACCGTCGCCCTGCGCGACACCCGCCGCATCGCCCCCTCGGAATGGATCGTCAACCAGTCCTTCGACGGGGTGATCGCCCGGTTCTGGCCCGGCGCCCCCGAGTGGATCTGGCTGATCGGCGCCGCGGTGGTGTGCGGCTGGGCGATCCTGCTGGCCGGACGCCTCATGGCGCGGCAACTCCCGATCCTGGCGGCGGCCGTCGTCGGGACGGCGTCCGCGTTCGCCGCCCCGTTCTCGTGGGAGCACCACTGGATCTGGCTGGTGATCCTGTGCTGGTGGCCGCTGTGCGCCGCCATGGTCGGGTTCGCCAACCGGGACCGCCGCTGGCCGTGGTGGGCGCTCGGGGCGCTCGCGATGATCCTGCTCACCGCCCGCTACGACAACGGCCACGGCATCGCCATCGGGGTGTTCGCGTTCGGCGGGGATGACACCACCTCGTGGTGGACGGTCGCCTACCCGGCCGGGGCGCTCGCCGTCCTGATCGCGATGACGGTCGCCGAGTTCATCGGGCACCCTCCGCGTCACCCACGGATCGCGGCCGAGGATCCAGTGTGATCCCACGATGACGGGGCCCCTCAGGGTGGGACGACTCCCCAGCCACGTCCCGGATCGCGCACAATGGACGTTGCCCCACCGCAAGGAGTCCCATGATCGTCCACACGTACGCGCTCACCGCGCCGGTGAGCCCGTCCGCAGTCTGGCGGCACTGGGTGGACGTCGACCAGTGGACCGACCACTTCCCCGGATTGGCCTCAGCACGGCTCAACGGTCCCGTCGCGATCGGCGCGGTCGGCCTCATCAAACCTGACCGGGGCCCGCGGTGGTCGTTTCGGATCAGCGCCGTCGACCGCGTCAAGAAGCGGTTCGCGATCGAGCGCAAGGTGCTGTTCGGCGTCGTCCGGCTCGAGTTCGCGCTGGAACGCCCCGAGGAGGCCGAGGAGGCCGAGGACGCCGCCGCCTTCGATCCGCCGCTGCCCGCCTCTCCCGACGCCTGGTCGATGGTCTACACGGTGACCATCACCGGCCCCCTCGCCGTGGTCTACGACCGGTTCGCCGGGCGCCCGATCGCCAAGCAGTTGCCGGACCTGAGCACCAGCGTCGCCACTGCGTCCCCGATCGACGACTGAGCCGGGCGACGGCGCTCCGGTCGACGCGCAGCGCCGCCGTCGTCGCAGCCCGGCAATCAGCGCGGCACGCCCCACTCTGCGCGGGCATCGCGACGCGTCGCTGATACTCAACCCGACCCGCGCGCACGCCGCCCCGCGTCCAGCCTCAGCGGACGCGGGGCGACGGTGTGTCGCAGAGGGTCAGGCCTCGTAGGGGGCGTAGGGGAGATCGGGGAACGCTCGGGCGACGCCCGCGTTGCGCAACACCCCGCCCTGCACGTTGAGGCCCTTCGCCAGCGCCGGATCGGACGCCAGCGCGCCCTCCCAGCCCAGCCCGGCCAGCCGCTGCGCGAACGGCAGCGTCGCGTTGGTGAGCGCCCACGTCGAGGTGTTCGGCACCGCGCCCGGCATGTTCGCCACGCAGTAGAACAACGAGTTGTGGACGGTGAACGTCGGATCGTCATGGGTGGTCGGATGGCTGTCCTCGAAGCAGCCGCCCTGGTCGATGGCGATGTCGACCAGCACCGAGCCGGGCTTCATCTCCGCGACCATCGCGTTCGTGACGAGCTTGGGGGCCTTCTCTCCGGGCAGCAGCACCGAGCCGATCACCAGGTCGGCGTCACGCAGGTGTTCGCGGATCGACATGGCCGTCGAATAGACCCCGGCGACCCGGTTCCCGTACCGCCAAAACGTCTGACGCAGTTTGGCCAGGTCGGTGTCGAGGATCGTCACGTCGGCGCCCATGCCCATCGCCACGTTCGCGGCGTTCTGCCCGGCCGTCCCGCCACCCAGAACCACGACCTTCGCGTTGGGGACGCCACCGACGCCGCCCATCAGGACGCCGCGTCCGCCGCCGGCCTTGAGGAGGGCCTGCGACCCCACCGCGGGAGCCAGGCAGCCGGCGACCTCCGACATCGGGTAGAGCAGCGGCAGGAGTCCGTCGGCTGCTTGCACGGTCTCGTAGGCGATGGCGGTGGTGCCGCCCTCGATCAGGGCGTGGGTCAGCGGCTCGTTGGCGGCCAAGTGGAGGTAGGTGAACAGCACCAGGTCCTCACGCAGGAACCCGTACTCGGACGCGATGGGTTCCTTGACCTTCATCACCATGTCGCCCGTCGCCCAGGTTTCCTCGGCGGTGGGAAGAATGGTGGCGCCTGCCGACTGGTAGGCCTCATCGGGCATGGAGGAGCCGACGCCCGCCCCTGCCTGCACGAACACTTCATGCCCAGCCCGCACCAACTCGTTCACGCTCACCGGCGTGATGGCGACGCGATATTCCTGGGTCTTGATCTCTGTGGGAACGGCGATCCGCATGGCGCTGACTGTAGTGACCCCAAAGGTCGCGAAAAATGCGGTCAGACTACGGTCTCGTTACGTCCCACCCGGCTCCCGTCAGGGGTTCAGCCGCCCGACTTGCGACGGAACGTGCGCTTGCCGCCCTGCTGGCCGTGCGGCCCTCCGGACGCCTTCGCCGACGCCCCGCCGCCCGCCGCGCTCCCGTGCTGGGCCGCGCGCTTCGCCTCCAAGGCAGCGCGCATCTGCTCCTTGGGATCCGGCGTGGTCTCGTCTGTGCCCGGCTCGCTCATGCGCACCACTGTCGCACCTGCGTGCCGGGGAGTCCAGGTCACCGCGCGACGGCGGACTCGACTCGGACCCCGGACGACTGCGGGAGGGGGTGGCACCATGTTCCCCATGACCCTCTACAGCGCCGGCATCCTGCCGTACTCCTGTGACGAGGGCGCGCTGCGGGTGTTCATCGTCCACATGGGCGGGCCGTTTTGGGGACACCGCGACCAGGGCGGATGGTCCCTGGCGAAAGGCATGTACGTTCCCGGGGACGAACTCCCCGCGGACGCGGCGCGCCGCGAGTTCGCCGAGGAGGTGGGCGTCCCGGCACCTCCCGGGGATCTGCTCGACCTCGGTGAGGTGCGGCTGAGCTCCGGCAAGCGGGTCCGCGGATACGGGATCGAGGCCCCGCTGGAGTTGGAGTTCGTCTCCAGCAACACCTTCGAGGTCGAGTGGCCGCGAAAGTCCGGCCAGCTTCAGACCTTTCCCGAGGTCGATCGTGCGGGCTGGTTCGATCTGGACAAGGCCCGCACGCGGTTGACGCAGGGGCAGGTGCCGTTCCTGGACCGGTTGAAGGAGTTGCTGGCCGCCAGCGCGTGACGCCAGACCGGGCCACCCGCGACCCGCGTGGGCGGGCTCCCCGGGTCGTCACCGGGGAGGGCTACCCTGAAACACCTATGTTCTTTCTCGGCCACCCCCACCGCTCGCACCCCGCCGGGGCCGGCCGGTGAGCCAATCCGCCTTCGACCGGCTCGGACCGGCGTTCCCGCAGCGCGCGCCCTGGGGAACGTCGTCGAAGCTGCGCGCCTGGCAGGCCGCCGCGCTGGAGAAGTACCTCACCGAGGGCCCCCGCGACTTCCTCGCCGTCGCCACCCCCGGTGCCGGCAAGACCACGTTCGCGCTGCGCGTCGCCGTCGAGCTTCTTCAGGCCCGCATCGTGCGGCGCATCGTCGTCGTCGCCCCCACCGAGCACCTCAAAGTGCAATGGGCCGACGCCGCCGCGAAGGTCGGCATCCAGCTCGATCCCGGCACCGGCGGACGCAAACGCGGACGCTCGCGCCAATACGACGGCGTCGCCGTCACGTATGCGGGCGTCGCGGCGGCGATGCTGGCCTACCAGACGATGACGTCCAACTTCGACACCCTCGTCATCCTCGACGAGGTGCACCACGCCGGGGACGCGCTGGCCTGGGGGGACGCCGTGCGCGAGGCCTTCCAGTACGCCACCCGACGGCTCGCCCTGACCGGTACGCCGTTCCGCTCCGACGACAACCCCATCCCATTCATCAGCTACGTGCCCGCCGAGTCGGGTGCGCTGATCTCCCATGCCGACTTCACCTACGGGTATGCGGACGCCCTGCGTGACCATGTCGTGCGTCCGGTCGTGTTCATGAACTACGGCGGCCCGATGCGGTGGCGGACCAAGTCCGGGGACCAGATGGAGGCCAACCTCGGCGAGCTGACCACCAAAGACATCACCGCGCAGGCGTGGCGCACCGCCCTGGATCCGAAGGGGGAGTGGATCGCGGCCGTGCTGGGCGCCGCCGACCGCCGCCTCACCGAGGTGCGCCGCCACATCCCCGACGCGGGGGCGCTGGTGATCGCGTCCAACCAAACCCACGCCCGGGCCTATGCCCGCATGCTCGAATCCATCACCGGGGACAAACCGACCGTGGTGCTCTCCGACGACGCGGGCGCCAGCAAGCGCATCGAGACGTTCTCGGCGTCGGAGGACCGCTGGATGGTGGCGGTGCGCATGGTGTCCGAAGGCGTGGACGTCCCGCGGCTGGCCGTCGGCGTCTACGCCACGGCCACCTCGACGCCGCTCTTCTTCGCCCAAGCGGTCGGGCGCTTCGTGCGGACCCGGCGACGCGGCGAGATCGCGACCGTGTTCCTGCCCACCGTGCCGATCATCCTGGCGCACGCGTCCACCCTCGAACGCCAGCGCGACCACATCCTCGGCAAGAAGCCGGGCGAGGCTGAGGTCGTCGACGTGTGGGAGGAGGCCGAGGCGCTGATCGCGGCCGCCAACCGCAACGACGCAGCCTCCGATGAGCTCATGGGCGCCTACGAGGCGATCGACTCCTCGGCGACGTTCGACCACGTCCTGTTCGAATCCGAGCAGTTCGGCATGCACGCCGTCCCCACCTCCGACGACGAGGCAGAGTTCCTGGGCCTGCCGGGCCTGCTGGAGCCCGAGCAGATCACCCACCTGCTGCGCGAACGCCAACGCCGCCAGATCACCCGCCACGACCGCGCCCAGCGCCGCGAACGCGTCGCCCCCGAGGTGGCCCTGCACCGCGCGCTGGAGGCACGCCGCAAAGAACTCAACACGCTGGTGGCGCAGTACGCGCGCGTCCACGGCGTCCCGCACAGTCACGTCCACGCCGACCTGCGCCGTCAATGCGGGGGACCCTCGCTGGCCCAGGCGACCACCGACCAGGTCGACGCGCGGATCGCGAAGATCCGGGAGTGGAACAACCGCTGATCGTGCGCGAGCGACCTCGTGCGACCCAGCCCGGACGGGGCTTCACGCCGCCCAGGAGCCGCGGGCGTCGGCGTCGAGCGTGGTCGCACGGCAGGCCAGCCACGCCTCGTCCAGGCCAGACACCAGCGTGACGCCCGCGCAGACGCCCAGCACCCATCCCGGGAGCACGCCCGATGCCAGCGCGGCCACGGCCGTCACGCCAAGGACCAATCCGGAGGCCTTGTTGGCGAGGGTGTGCCGGATCGCCCAACGGCTGGTGCGCACCCGGGTGATCAGCGCGGCGGCCAGCCGGACCAGCGTCGCCAGCCCGACGAGCACCCACGGAAGGAGTTCGGCGGGCAACCGGACGCCCACCACGACGGCGACCAGCACGGCGCCGAACAGGACGGTGTCGGCGACGGAGTCGATGCGGGCGCCCCGCGGTCCGGCGGTGCCCTGCGCCCGGGCGACCGGCCCGTCCGCCACATCCGTCAGCAGTGCCATCGTCAGCACCCCGGCCTGGAGGGCCCCGGGCGCCGCGGCCACCGCCAGCGGGATCAGGCACACCGCCAGCACCCCGCGCCCGACCGACAGCACATCCGCCCAGGGCACCGTGGCGAGGGATCGCGGCATGAGGCGACGCTAGCACCGGAGATCGCCGCGGAGTCCGGGTGCGGACGCGGCTGCGAGCGAACGGAACGGACGCCGCGTTACGCGCATGTGTCGCCCGCGGACCAGGTGCGTGAAGGTCGCCGGGAAGCCGTGGCGGGTGCCGCGCACAGGTGACAGGCTCAGCGCATTCAGTCGATGCGGACGGCCTCCAGCCTTCTGCAGGAGACCGCCCTCCCGGCACCAGTCACGATGGATGAGGAGCGGTGCGATGTCCCTCGATACCCGCGATCAGGCCCCCAAGGGAGCCCCTGACGCCCGGCAAGAATCCGACGCCTACCTGGAGAAGCGCTCACTGAAGTCCGGCTCGGCCGGATGGGTGCTGCTGGCCGGGCTGGGCGTCAGCTACGTCATCTCGGGGGACTACTCCGGCTGGAACGGCGGTCTGGGACAGGGCGGGTTCGGCGGCCTGCTGATCGCCTTCGTGATCATCGCCGTCATGTACTTCTGCATGGTGCTCGGCATGGCCGAACTGTCCTCGGCGCTGCCCGCCGCGGGCGGTGGATACACGTTCGCCCGAGCGGCGCTCGGCCCGTGGGGCGGGTTCGCGACCGGGGCCGCCGTCCTCATCGAGTACACGATCGCCCCGGCCGCCATCGCGACCTTCATCGGCGCCTACGTCGAATCACTACAACTCTTCGGAATCACCGACGGCTGGTGGGTGTACCTGGCCGTGTTCGCGATCTTCGTGGCGATCCACCTCACCGGCGCCGGCGAGGCCCTCAAGACCATGTTCATCATCACCGCCATCGCGCTGGTGGGCCTCGTCGTGTTCGCCATCGCCTCGGTCGGCCTGTTCGACCCGGCCAACCTCACCAACATCCCCGTCAACGAGTCCGCCGCGGGCGCGTCCGCGTTCCTCCCGTTCGGGACGCTGGGCATCTGGGCGGCGCTGCCGTTCGCGATCTGGTTCTTCCTCGCCATCGAGGGCGTCCCGCTCGCCGCCGAGGAGGCCGACAACCCGGCCAAGGACGTGCCCCGCGGCATCATCGTCGCGATGGCCACCCTCGTGGTCACCGGCGCGGTCGTGCTGTTCCTGGCCACCGGCGCGGGGGGCGCCCTGGCGATGTCGACCTCCGGGAACCCGCTCGTGGAGGCGCTTGGCGACTCCGGCTGGGCCGTCGTCGTCAACTACATCGGCCTGGCGGGCCTGATCGCCAGCTTCTTCTCCATCATGTACGCCTACTCCCGCCAGACGTTCGCGTTGTCGCGGGCCGGATACCTGCCCACCAACCTGTCGGTCACCAACAAGCGCAAGGCCCCGGTGCTGGCGATCATCGTCCCCGGCATCATCGGGTTCCTGCTGTCGCTGACCGGTCAGGGCGGCGTCCTGTTGAACATGGCCGTGTTCGGTGCGGCCGTCAGCTACGTGCTCATCATGGTCAGCCACATCGTCCTGCGGGTGAAGCAGCCCGGCCTCAACCGGCCCTACAAGACCCCGGGTGGCATCGTCACCACGTCGATCGCGCTGGTCATCGCCGCGGCGTCCGTCATCGCCACGTTCCTCGTCGACGTGCTCGCCGCCGGGCTCACCTTCGCCGCGTTCGCCGCGATGATGGCCTACTTCGGGCTCTACAGCCGCCACCACCTGGTCGCCAACTCCCCCGATGAGGAGTTCGCCGCCCTGATGTCGGCCGAAGAGGAGGTCGCGTGAGCGTCCGGACGAGGTCGGTCCACGGCACCACCTACCGCTTCGACGGCCTGGTCGACCTGCTCGCCAAAGCCACCCCGAAGCGGTCCGGGGACGAACTCGCCGGATGCGCGGCCACCTCGGCGGCCGAACGGGTCGCCGCCCAGTGGGCGCTCGCCGACGAACCCCTCACCACGTTCCTGAACGAGGAGGTGGTGCCGTACGAGACCGACGAGGTCACCCGGCTCATCCTGGACGGCCACGACGCGGACGCGTTTGCCCCCGTCGCCTCCCTGACCGTCGGGGGGCTGCGGGACTGGCTGCTGGAGGTCGCCACCCGCCCGGACTCTTCGCCCATCCTGACCTCGCTCGCTCCCGGCCTCACCCCCGAGATGGCGGCGGCCGTCAGCAAGCTGATGTCCGTCCAGGACCTGATCTCGGTGTCCCGGGCCGTCGAGGTGACCGCAGCGTTCCGCACCACGCTCGGGCGGTCCGGGACGCTCGCCACCCGGCTGCAGCCCAACCACCCCACCGACGACCTGGCCGGGGTGTCGGCGGCCATCCTCGATGGCTTGTTGATGGGATCGGGGGACGCCGTGGTCGGGATCAACCCGGCCACCGACTCCCCGCAAGCGGCCGCCGACCTACTGACGCTGATCGACGACATCCGCCAGCAGCTCTCCATTCCGATCCAGTCGTGCGTCCTGACCCACGTCACCACCACCATCGGGCTGATCGAGGCGGGCGCCCCCGTCGACCTGCCGTTCCAGTCGATCGCCGGCACGCAGAAGGCCAACGCCGGGTTCGGGGTCACGCTCGACATCCTCCGGGAAGCCGACGAGGCGGCCCGCTCCCTGCACCGGGGCACCGTCGGCGACCAGGTGATGTACTTCGAGACCGGCCAGGGTGCCGCCCTGTCGGCCGAAGGCCACTACGGCGTCGGTGGGCGACCGGTGGACGAGCAGACCCTGGAGGCGCGCGCCTACGGCGTCGCCCGGGCGTTCGACCCGCTGCTGCTCAACACCGTCGTCGGGTTCATCGGACCCGAATACCTCCACGACGGCAAGCAGATCATCCGCGCCGGGCTGGAGGACAACTTCTGCGGCAAGCTGCTCGGCGTCCCGATGGGCGTCGACGTCTGCTACACCAACCACGCCGAGGCCGACGACGACGACATGGAAACCCTGCTCACCCTGCTGGGGGCGGCGGGCACCAACTACGTCATCTGCGTCCCGGGAACCGACGACATCATGCTGGGCTACCAGAGCCTGTCGTTCCACAACGCGCTGGCCGTGCGCCGGACGCTGGGCTTGCGTCCCGCACCCGAGTTCGAGGAATGGCTGCTCGGCATGGAGATGGCCGACGCTGCGGGCCACGTGCTGCCCCGCGACCCGCTCGGCTCCCCGCTGAGCCGACTTGTCCTCGGCGGTGCGGCGTGAACGGCACCGCGGTGGGCCGCACCGAGGGCACCGTCGTCGACTTCTGGGCTCCACTGCGCCGCAGCACCCAGGCCCGCATCGGCCTGGGACGCAGCGGCGACGGCCTGCCCACCACAGAACGACTCGCTCTGCGCGAGGCGCTCGCCCTGGCGCGGGACGCCATCACGACCCCGCTGGACATCCCGCTGCTGCGCGACGACCTGGCCGCCGTCGGCGTCCCCGACGTGCACCACGTGACCAGCCAGGCGGCGTCCCGCGACGAGTACGTGCGGCGTCCCGACCTGGGGCGCCTCCCCGCCGACCTCACCGGCCTGCCGCGTGGGCCCTACGACGTCGGGATCGTCGTGGCCGACGGGCTCTCACCCCGCGCCGTGGTCGACCACGGGGCGCTCATGCTCGCCGCTCTGCGCGCCGCGCTCCCGGAGGGACTGTCGCTGGCGCCGGTCGTCATCGCGACGAATGCCCGGGTCGCGCTCGGGGACCACCTCGGGGCGGCGATGGGCGTCGAGACGTTGTTCCTGCTGATCGGGGAGCGTCCCGGGCTGTCGGTGGCCGACAGCCTCGGCATCTACATGACCCACCGCCCCGAGCCGGGGCGTGCCGACTCCGAACGCAACTGCATTTCCAACGTTCATCCGCCCGAGGGCAACAGCTACGCGGCGGCCGCGGCCACGGCCGCCCGATTGCTGGGGACGGCACGCGCGCTGGGACGCTCCGGGGTGGACGTCAAGGACATCGGCGCCGACCCCGCCCTGGGGAGTTGATTGCGGCGGGCCGAGCAGACCCCTCGGCGCGCCGGATGGACGACGGTGTGACTCAGAAGAAGGGGAGCGCCAGCGCGAGGATCCCGCCCAGCGCGAGGACGAACCCCACCAGCCCGACGATCACCAGGGGCCGGGTCCGGCGCGGCTTGCGCGCGACGGCTCCGGCGGCGATCGCCAGCACCAGTCCGACGGTCAGCGGGGTGGCGACCAGCGGCCACTCGGCCGGGGTGTGGCCGCGAAGCCACCAGGCCGCCAGCATGACGGCGGTGATGCCGAACCACACCAAGGCCGACTGCAGCAGCGGCCGGGACTCGGTCACCAGCTCAGGGTGGGCGCCCGAGTCGCGAAGCCGCAAGATCATGTGCCCATTCTGACGGGTCGGGTCCCAGTCGGCCGCATCGTGGCACCGGCGCGCCGACGCTAGGGTGAGCGCACACGATGGGAGGCAGACATGCCGGTGTTCGAACGCGACTCGCGCTACCCGTTCCCGCGGGAGGAGGTGTTCGCCTGGCACGCCCGCCCCGGGGCTTTCACCCGGCTCACCCCGCCCGGCATGATCACCGAGATGACTCCGCTCACCAACGGGATCCAGGTGGGATCGACGGCCGATGTGGTGGTCTCACATCCGCTGCTCGCGGGCCTGCTGCCGCACGTCCCGCGGCGCGGCGGATCCGGGCCGGTCGGCGTCCGCTGGCGTCTCGCACACACCGAACTGGAGCCCGGACGCAGGTTCGTCGACGAGCAGGTCCGCGGCCCCTTCGCCTCCTGGCGGCACGAACACCTCTTCGCCGACGGCCCCGCGGGCTCCACGATCATCACCGATCGGATTACCTACCAGCTCCCGGCGACCCTGCCTGGACGCCTCCCGCAAGCCCTCGTCGAGATGCAACTCGACGGGCTGTTCGCCTTTCGTGAGCGGCAACTCCGGGACGACCTGGATCTGCACTCCCGCCTCGCGGGGCCGCCCCGCCGGGTGCTCATCGCCGGGAGCAGCGGCACCATCGGTACCCAGTTGGCCGCGCTGCTCACCAGCGGAGGGCACCACGTCATGCGGCTGGTACGCGGCGGCGTCGCGACGGACGCGGTTCGCTGGGATCCCGCGCGCGGACGGCTCGACCCGGAGGCGATCGCCGAAGCTGACGTTGCCATCAACCTCGCCGGGGCTCCGCTCGCCGGGCGCTTCACCCGATCCCATCAGCGGCGCGTCCTCACCTCGCGTGTGGATGCGACGACGACGCTGGCGAGGGCCGTCGCTGCCGCCCGGATCCCCGCCCTCGTGCAGGCTTCGGCGATCGGGCTGTACGGGCCGCGTCGGCCCGGGGAGCTGCTGACCGAGGAGTCGGCGGCGGGGGAGGGGCTCTTAGCCGACGTGGTCACTGCCTGGGAGGGGGCGGCCGCTCCCGCTGTGGCGGCGGGCACCCGGACGGCGTGGATGCGGACGGGGATCGTGCTCACCGAGTCCGGCGGGTCGCTCGCGCCGCAGATCCCGCTGTTCTCCGTCGGTGTCGGTGGACGCATGGCGCCCGCCGACGCATGGCTGAGCTGGATCAGCCTCGACGATGCGGTGCGAGGGTTCGCCCACGTCGCGCTCACCGAGGCGGAGGGCCCGTTCAACCTGGTGGCTCCGCGCCCGGTCACGCAGCGGGTGTTCGCGGAGACGCTCGGCCGGGTCTTACACCGGCCCGCAGCCGTCCCGACGCCGCCGCTGGCTCCCCGGCTCGTACTCGGCAGGGCCGGCTACGACCAGATGATCGACACCGATCAGCGGGTGTCGTCGGCCCGGCTGGCCGACTCGGGGCTGTGGTTCGCCCAGGGCACCCTCTCCGATGCGCTGCGCCACGCGCTGATGCGCTGAGGCCCCCCGCGCGGGCCGAGGGGCCTCGACGCGGGGAGCACCGTGGTCAGCGTGCGTTCTCGTCGGGCTGGTGCACCCCGAAGGTGTTGCCCTCGGTGTCGGTGAAGTAGCCCTGCCACGCCATGCCAGCCAGGGCGTACTTCGGGAGGGCGGTCTCGCCGCCCAACCGCAGGATCGCCTCCTCGGTAGCGTCGAAGTCGTCGTCCTCGACCGTGACCACGAACGAATTCGGGGCGTCGAACTTCGGAGCGGGGGTACCCGTGCGCGGCAGCAGCCCACCGTTGATCCCGGGCGTGCCGTCCTCGCCGGTGACGACACCCCAATAGGGAGTACCGGTCACCTGGGAGTAGTCGACGAACTCCCAACCGAAGACCTCGGCGTAGAAGTTCTTAGCGCGCTCTGCGTCGTCGACCTGAATGTCGAAATGAACCGGACGAGCCATCACAACCTCCTTGGGGTGGGCCCGAAACGGGCCGTTGATCGTGGCGCGAGCCTACCCGCGGGACCCGACAAAAAGGAGGCCGTGCCCGCGAGGGTCTACTTCTGGCACCGAGGGTCTACTTCTGGCACAGCGACAGCGTCAGCGCCTCGTGCGAGGTCCGGAAACCCATGGTGGTGAAGAACCCCATGACGTGGGCGCGGTCCTTGTCCATCGCGACCATCAGGACGCGGGCGCCGCGGCTCTTGGCGTAGTCGGCCAGCCAGGTGAAGACCTCCTTGCCGATGGCGATGCTGTCGGCACCGGCGCGGATCCGGGCTCCGGAGACGAACGCGCGGATGCCGCCACCGCGGGCCATGGTGGTGAGGAACGACAGCTGCAGCGTGCCGATGACACGATCGGAGTTGTCGATGATGACGAGAAGCGACTGGTGGGGGTCGGAATCGATCCGGTCGAAGGCTGCCCCCAGGTCACTGTCAGACGGGGTCGGGCCGAGGACCTCGTCGCCGATCAGGGTGGTCGTGGCGACATAGTCGGGCGAGGTCGGGTCGTCGGCGAGCAGTCGTTCGATGATCGGAATGTGATCGCGCGTGGCGCGCGCGATCGATGCTCGTTCTAGGACGGCTTGGATCTCCATGCTTTGATTGGACACCCGCTGCCCGCGCGGGGGCAAACGCGGGAACAACGAGGCCCCGCCCCGGCGAACGATGTCGCCGGGGCGGGGCCAGGTGTGTGAGCGAGTGTGAACCCGCGCAGGTCAGTTCGTCGGGCGACCGTAGTAGCCGTTGTCGGAGGGCGGCTGATCTTCGGGACGCTGACCCTGCTCGCCCTGCTGATCCGGGTTGCCGGTGCCCGGCTGATACGGGTTCTGCGGCGTGGACTGACCGTACGGGGCGGAGGCCGCCCCCGGCTGGCCGTAGGGATCGGAGGACGGCGTCTGCTGCCCGTAGGACGCGGGGGGCGCGTACGGATCCGAGGCAGCCCCGGGCTGACCGGAGGTCGGCGGCGTGTAGGGAGCGGACGAACCCGGCTGCCCGTAGGGCGTCGAACCGCCCTGCTGGCCGTAGGGATCGCTGGAGCCGGGCTGACCGTAGCCACCGGGCTGGGTGTACGGGTCGGCGGCAGGCTGACCGTAGCCGCCGGTCGCGTTCTGAGCGGGGTCGGTGAACTGGCCGCCAGCCTGGTCGCCGTACTGATCCGGGGTCTGGCCGAAGGGGGTCGCCGGGGCGCCCCACGCGGCGCCGCCCGGGTAACCGGACTGGGGGTAACCGGCGGCCTGGTTGGCGATCTCACGGGTACGCCCCACGTACATCAGGCCCAGCCAGATGTTCTGCACGGGCATCAACGCGAACGACAGCGCCAGCAGGACGAGCGAACCCAGGAAGATCATCACGGACGAGCCGCCACCGGACGCCGACTGGGCCCCCGAGGAGAGCATCGCCTGCGGGATCGACGTCACGATTCCGATGGCGAAGCCGATCACCAGCAGGTAGCCGAAGGTCCGCCAGAACGCGCCCTTGGTCAGCGCGAAGGAGCGACGGATGGCGTCCATCGCGCTCAGTCGCTCTTCGGCGAGGACGACGAGCGTGTAGGTGACCTTGATGCCCACCCAGACCACGCCGACGATGAAGGCGACCCACAACACGAAGATCAGGAAGGCCGCGCCGCCGGAGGGGGAACCGCCGGACGCGCCCAGGATCGCCACCAGGACGAGGGCCATGACGAGGTACAGGGCGATGACCGCCCCCGCGTAGATGAGGACGAGCTGCACCAGGCGACCCATGAGGCCCTGGGTGCGGGCCGCGAGGGAGGGGCCGGTGGGGATCTCGCGCCCGGTGGCGTAGTCGATGGCCGCGATGTAGATGCGGCTGTAGTAGACGTAGGAGATCAGCGACACCACGATCAGCACGACCACGCCGAGGAGCGACAGCCCCACGATGCTGGCGATGAGCCCGGAGGGGTTGGGGGTCTGGGTACCGATCATCGACCCGATCGCGGGTGCCAACATGGCGAAGGCGGCGACGCCGATTACCACCGCCGCCGCGAAGGCCAGCAGGATCGGGACCAGGCAGAGCATCAGGAAGAGCTTCCAGCCCGCCTTGTACGTGGCGAACAACGAGGAGAACAGATCACCCAGCGTCAACGGACCCGGAGGGGCCGTCGGCTGGTTCGGGGGCGTGGGGGCGGCTGATTGCGGCATGGACCAAGTCACAACGGTGATCCTATCGACGAGGATCGTCCGCGCATAGCACCGTCACCCAGCGTGTGGACACGCGCGGGTCTGGCGGTGGATTCAGCCTAGCCGAGGCGGGGCGATCAGGGGCTGCGCAACGATGAGTTCGTCGCCGTCGAAGGCCAGCGACGGAGGCCCCTGGAGTTGGTAGCCCTCCTGGAGCGCCTCGTTGACGCGCCGTTCGAAGTCCGCGTCGCTGCGCCCGGTCACCAGTCGGTACCGCGGGGCCGATCCGTTCACGGGATCAGCCGGGACACGCGCGGCCCGCGACCGCGACCGCAGCGGGGCAGGCTCACCGTGCTCGAGGGAGGGGACGGGGGCCTTGATCGCCGCCTGCGCGGCTGTTCCGGCGTCCACGACCACCACCTCGCCGTGCCGGGGAACCACGGCGTTGAGGTGCAATTCGCGCTGGATACGGGCCGCGAGTGCGGCGGCCGAGTCGGCCTCACCGTGGACGCAGTACACGGTCGCCGGGCGGGGGTGCAGTTCGGCGAGCCAGTCCAGGAGGTCGGAGCCGTCGGCGTGCACCGAGAACTCGCGGTCGTGGTACACCTCGGCTCGCACCGGCACGTAGCGTCCGTTGATCTTGACCTGTTCGGCACCCTCGGAGAGCTGCCTGCCGCGGGTGCCGACCCCCTGGTAGCCGGTCAGGACCACGGCGTTCCTCGCGTCGGGCAGCAGCGTCTCCAGATGGTGCAGGACGCGGCCGCCGGTGGCCATCCCCGAACTGGAGATGATCACCGCCGGGCGATGCCCGTTCGGGGCGGTGAGCCGCTTGGAGTCCTCGGGGGACTCGACGGCGGTGAGGTCGGGGATGGCGAGGAAGTCCTCGGGTCGCAGGTCGGGTCGCAGTTCGTCGGGCTGGGACTGGTAGACGCGCAGCGCCCGGACGCCCATCGGCGAGTCGACGAACACGGGGACGTCGGGGATCCGACCGTCGCGTTCGAGATCGGAGATCGTCTTGAGCACCACTTCGGTGCGGTCGATCGCGAACGCGGGGACCACCACGCTGCCACCGCGCTCGATCGTGCGCCGGATCACGTCGGCGAAGCCCTCGTGGGGCAGGGTGTCCGGTTCGGGATGCTCCCGGTCGCCGTAGGTGGACTCGATCAGCACCGTCGGCGCGCCCAGCGGTATGTCACGAGGACGCAGGACGGGGTGGTCATGGCGTCCGAGATCGCCGGAGAACAGCACGGTGGCGGTCGGGGTCCACAGGTTCACCGAGGCCGAGCCGAGGATGTGCCCGGCCCGGGTGAGGCGGATCGTCACGGTCTGGCCGGGATCGGGGGTGAACCCGGGGCGTTCGTCGCCGGTCAGTTCGAAGTCGGTGTCGTATTCGAGGGCGACGAACTGGGGGAGCAGGTCCTCGACATCCGCGGTGGTGTACAGCGGCAGGGCCGGGGAGTGCTTCGAGTAGCCGCGCTCGTTGGCGTCCTGCGCCTCGAGTTCCTGGAGCTTGGCCGCGTCCCGCATCACGATCTCGGCGAGTTCGCGGGTGCCGGGGGTGCACCACACCGGCCCGTCGAACCCGTTGCGGGCCAGCGCGGGCAGGTAACCGACGTGGTCCATGTGCGCGTGGGTGAGGATGACGTCGGAGATGCTCGCCGGGTCGACCGGGAACTCCTCCCAGTTCTTCAGCCGCCACTTCTTCTCGCCCTGGAACATGCCCGCGTCGACGAGGATGCGGCGCGCTCCGACGGTCACCAGATACTTCGATCCCGTGACCGTGCCCGCAGCGCCGAGGAACATCAAGGTCGTGGTGAGTGCGCCCGCCATGCCTTCACCCTTGCACGCCCCGCCCCGCCCGGGAACCCCACCTCCGCCGAGGACTGAGCCTGCGGGTGCCGAGGACTGAGGCTGAGGCCATCCAGGACTGCGCCCCCTGGCGCGTGGCTCAAGCCGACGGGACGCCTCCGCCGGTCACCCCCGCTCGCGTTGCTGTCCGACCCGGAAGGCGACGATGGACGCGATCAGCTCGCCGGGCAGCTCCCGATCCAGCGGGAACTGGATCGCTCCCTTGCTGTATCGAAGGCCGAGTTCGTCGAGCCGCGCCGCGGCGAACGACACTCCGTCGGCACCCGGGTACAGGCCGACGTGGCTCTTGCCTGGCGCGAAATGAACCAGGTTGCCGTTGAGTTTGTACGTCGGCATGCCCCAACTGATCGCCTCGGACGCCTCGGGTGCGGCCTCAACGATGATGGCCCGCAATTGGTCGAGAAGCTCCCGGTGGCGTCCGCTGACGCTGGACAGGTAATCGTCGATGACGGACATGGCGGCACCCTAGTAGCCACACGCCCGCAGCGGACCCCCGCCAAAGCGACGATGAAGGAGGCGGCGTGAGCATCGAGCGCGCGAGGCGGCACCTGGACCAGTTCGGATGGGGCGACCGGATCATCGAGACGCAGGCATCCTCGGCGACCGTCGCCGAGGCGGCGCAGGCCGTCGGAACCGAACCCGCACGCATCGCCAAGACCCTCTCGTTCGACCTGGGGGACGGGGTGTCCGCGCTCGTGGTGGCGGCGGGGGACGTGGTCGTCGACAACAGATCCTTCAAGGCTGAGTTCGGGGTCAAGGCGAGGATGCTGCCCGCCGACGCCCTCGTCGACCGGATCGGGTTCGCCGCAGGCGGGGTGTGCCCGTTCGGTGTCCAGCCGGGCGTGCGCGTCTTCCTCGACGTGTCGCTGCGCCGGTTCGCGACCGTGTTCCCGGCCGCCGGGAGCGGCAACTCGGCTATCGAGTTGACGGTGCCCGAACTGGAGACCGCCTCGGGGGCAGAGGGGTGGGTGGAGGTCACCCGGACGCGCGCCTAGCCTGGTGCGGTGAACGAACCCCGTAAGCCGCGCCGCCCCGCCTTCCGTGACCCGTCCGCGCTGGAAGCGCTGGGGGAGCGCCACGATCCCATCGCTGAACTGCACGCCGCGCATGAGACCGCCGCGGCACTGCTGCGCACCGGGCGCGCTGCCGAGGACCCGGCTGTGACCCTGCGCCTCATCGCGCTCGTGGACGAGGTCGGCCTGGCGACGCTGGCTGACCTGTGGGCGACGCGCCCCGCCCGGTCGCTGCCCGGAGCGCTCTACCGCCTCTACGTGCTCCGCGAGGGTGTCCGCCATGACCCGACGGGGGTCGCCCGCGAGTACGAAGCGGGCATCCGATTCACCGAACCGAACCACGCGGTCGCCGGCGCCGATCCGGCGGGCCCGGACGAAGTGGTGAGGGTCGCGGACGAGATCCTGCAGGGTGCGTTCCGGGGCGACTTCGCCGTGGCGTTGGAGCGGGCGGCCGCGTTCGCGCACGTGGTCGCGGCCGGACGCGCCGACGTGACCGCGGGGATGCCCGCCGTCGTCGGGGCCGGACGCCTGCAGTCGTTTGCTGCCGACCTGACGGCCGCAGCGGCCCTCTGGCGGGCCGGGGAGCTGCGCTGAGCCGCACGCGCCTCAACAAAAAGAAACCCCTCCCGTAGGAGGGGGCGCGTCGGGCTGGGAGCGCCTCTCGGCGCGTGGCCGCTCGTAGCGGCAAAAGTTGGAGCCCGGGGCTACCGCAGCCCGACGCGTCAATGAGGATAGGCGCCCGGCGGCGGTTGGCCAAGCCCTGTTCACATCGGACGGGTCAGCGCTGTGCCAGCGGCACGCACAGGCGGGGTGTCGGGCCCGAACCGAAGCGGTAGTCGTACTGGACCCCGTCGACCTCGACGATGACGGCCATGCCCTGCTCGAGTGCCTGGGTGGAGAAGCTCCCGGGCTGGGGGCACCCCCAGGAGCCGTCGTTCCAGACGACCGCTCTGGCGCTGATGACGGTGAGCCCGTCGGCGGAGATGCCCCGGGCGCTCAAGTCGGCCCGGATCGCGGCGAGGTGGTCATCGGGCAACGGGGTGGGCGTGCCCGTCTGGTCGGGCAGGGGCGGGGCCGTTTCGAAGCGCTGGTCCGGGGAGGGTTGCCCGCCGGTCGCGCTCGAGGAGGCTCCCGGGGTGGTCGATGAGGTCACGGTTCCTCCTGAGCAGCCGGCGAGGAGCAACGCGGCTGCCACGGCAATCAGTGTCCGCATGGTTCCTCCTTCGCGACACGGGTCGCTCTCCAGGCTAACCATCCTGAACAACGAGTGGGGGACGAGGCGGGCCGCCCCGACGCGTGGCGCCGGAGCGGCCCGGAGGCGGAACTGCTCGTTCAGCGGCGACGCAGCAGGATGGCTTCGTCGGAGCCGGACTTGTTGTCCATCACGACCACCATGACTCCCTCGGGACGCTGGACCGCGAAGGCTGCCGCATCGACCTTGGCGGGAACCTTGACGTTGCGGGCGCCCTTCTTCAGCGACACGGACTGCCCGTTCTCGATGGCGGGAGTCCACGGGTTGTACTTGGCCGTGCCCTCGAAGGCGTCGGTCGCCGACCCGTTGGCCACCGACGAGATCTCGCCGGTGTAGCTGAACGTCCCCGTCGCCTTGGTGATGCCCAGGCTGCTCGCCTTCACCGGCAGCAACGTGGTGCTGTTGTCGGTGGGGGAGAACGCCATGTAGCCGGCGGCGGTGGTCGCCTTGGTCGCGGTGTCGTAGATGAACACCTCGTTGCGGCCGTCTGCCGAGCCCGAGCGGACCAGCCCGGAGTCGACGGCGTAGACGATGTACTCCGGGTTCCCGTCGTTGTTGCGGTCGATCAGCACCTGCGACTGGTTGCGTGCCGCGTTGGAGTAGCGGTCGTAACTGTTCATCGCGAACACCAACAGCTTGTCGCCTGCGGTGCCCAGATCGCTGGACTGGACGCCGAGAGCCCGCAGGTCGATGCCGGGCTCTCCCTTCACGGTCGCATCGCGGCGGGCGTCCACCAGGCCGAGCTGGTAGACGTCCGCTGTCGTGGCGAGGGCGCCGCGCCGGTTCGACAGTTCGATCTGCAGGTTGGGACGCGACACGCCGCCGCGGCTGTCGACGCCGAGTGCGGTGTCGATGCTGACCGAGGTCGCCTCGACGCCGTCGGTGACCGCCGGGTCGGCGGTGCCATCGGCTGCGGCCTCGGTGCTCGTGGTGTCGATGTTCTCGGCGGTTCCCGCAGCCGCGTCCTCAGTGCCCTGAACAGGGGCAGCGCTGCTCTGGGTGGTGGTCTGGGTACCTGTCGTGGACGTTCCGGTCAGATCCTGCGTGCGGCCTCGCGTGGCGCGCAGGGTGGCCGACACGTCGGATGAGGCCCGGGGGACCAGCAGCCACGGCACCCGCAGCTGCTGACCTTGTGCGGTGAACACCACGTTGCCGGAGGCTTCATAGAACGCGTACCCACCGGTGAGGGAGGAGCCGACCTTCGTCATGTCGACGTTCAGGTTCACCGTGACCGTGGTAGAGCGCCCCGCCGGAACGGTGACGCGGCGCGAACTGAGCGACACGGTGGCTGGACGGCTCTGGGGGGTCGCCTCATTGGTCACGGTGAACGTGACGGGGGAGCGGCCATGGTTCGTCAGGGTGACGCGCTTGCGGTCGCTGAACCGGTTGGTGGACTCGGCGAAGCCGAAGCTCAAGGTCGCCTCGCGGAACCGGCCGTCCTCGGTGGTGTAGCTGTCTCCCACTGCCGTCACCTGGTTCGCCACCGACTGTTTGACGTCGATCATGCCGGTGCCGCCCAGGGTCAGGCGGTAGTCGCCGACCTTGCTCGGATCAGCCGTGTTGACGAGGTTGGCGGCGGTGTCTGGTGCCGACCAGCGCGGGTGCGCCTGCACGTTCAGCGCCGCGCCCCCGGCCACGTGGGGTGCGGCCATCGAGGTTCCGGACTTCACGTCCGGGCCGTTGCCCGTCCCGACGCCGGCCGACACCGTCGACACGCCCGGGGCGGTGACGTTGGCCTTGAGGCCCGAGTCCCCGGTGCGGGGGCCGCCCGAACTGAAGGAGGCGAACTGGGTGTAGGCCGGGTTGTCCAGGGGCTTGCTCGCCAGGGTGATCTTCTGGCCGTTCGCCGCGACGAGCTTGTCACCGTCGTCGGTGGCGGCGCTTCCGAGGATGCCTCGCACCCCGAGGAACGGGATCGTGACCGTGAACGGCTCGCCCGTGTCGAGGTTCTGGGTGATCGCCCCCTCGAAGGGCGGGTAGTTCGCCGAGGTGTCGATCATGGCTGCGGCCGCGGCGCCCGCCTGCTGGGCGTAGACCGGACGGGCCGCCCGCGCGCACGTGCCGCGCACCGACACGGCGAGCTGGTTGCCGCCCGCGATGACGCCGTTCTTGGTATAGGCGGCCACCGAGCATCCCAGCGCTTCGTTCTCGCCGGTCGCCGGGTCGTCCTTCAGTACCACCACGGTCAGCGGGCCGGTGGGCAGAGGGGTGAGCCCGTTGGCGTTGATGGCCGCGATGCTGGACCGGTCGGCCAACGTGAGGGTTGCCCCGGGGAAGGTCGCGGTGGAATCGTTCGCGGCCACGCTGACCACGCCGCGGCCTGTCCCCGGCGAACCGGTGAGGTACGGGTTGGCGCCTGCGTTGCCGGCGGACGCCACGACCACAACACCCGCGCCGACCGCGTTGGACGCGGCCACGGCGGAGGGATCGTCGGCGGTGCCGTAGCTGGACCCCAGCGACATGTTGATGACGTCGACGCCGTCGGCCACGGCACGGTCGATCGCCTCGGTGGTGACGTCGGTCGTTCCGGTG
>RRZU013235111.1_pt1 | contig 25947 bp, 23 predicted proteins | sample 2165561 | NCBI WGS metagenome assembly RRZU01 (sample SAMN10456909, study PRJNA506462) | wastewater metagenome | isolation source: wastewater sludge | place: USA: Moscow, Idaho | reverse complement strand
TTCCGTGAAGCTCCGCCACGTTTTCCGTTCCGGCCTTCTGGTGCAGACGGTCAACGTTTTGGGTGATAATTCCCTTAATATATCCATGCGATTCCCATTCGGCTACCAGTTTGTGTCCAATATTGGGCTGCACGCTGTCAGGCACGTAGAGACGGGCTTTGTAGAACGCCAAAAAGTCGTCATAACGGCGTTCCAGCACCCCAACTGACGCCAGCTCTGCCGGGTCGGCGTGAGCCCAAATACCGTCTTTTGAACGGAAATCCAGCAATCCTGATTCCGTGCTCAGCCCCGCACCGCTAAAGATGGCTACGTCTTTCTTTTTTATCTGTTCCGCCAGCCATTTCTCATTTTTTTCGTCCGGCATTCCCAATTACTCCTCCACTTCGACCTCGCTAAAACGAGGTTTTTCTTCACCGTCTGTGTTCACATTTTCAAAAAACATATTTTTAGCCCGAACCCAAACGCCGCTGTCATTATAGAGAGGACGGTAAACAACCATTTCTTCCTCTGTTTCTGAGTGACGGGCTTCGCAAATATATTCGTAGAGCCCCCCTTGTAGTGACGGAAAATCCTCACATTTTCCCCTCCTTAAGCTTGCGGACATTGAGTGCCAATGTTGCGCCTAAGCGCCTCTTAGTGGCGCAAAGTATGAGGTTAGCAAGCAGCAGCGACACTGTTATGGGGCCAATGCCTCCGGGCACAGGGCTGAGGGCTGCGATAACGCCGTCGGCTTCCGGATCGACGTCGCCGACAAGACGCCCGTCTTCGGTAATGTTTGTGCCAATGTCAATTACCCAAGCGTGAGGAGGCAAGTAATCGGGTTTAATGATGCCGGCCTGGCCTACAGCCACAATTGCCACATCAGAGTTTTTAAGTATTTCTTTGAGTTGTTCGGTGGAGGTTCGCGTATGACATACGGTAATCGTCCCCTGCCTGTGCATCAAAAGGAGGGCGGCCGCGCGCCCGACATTGGCACTGCGTCCGACAATGGCACAGTTCTTCCATTCAAAAGAGCTTCTGCCATACCATTCAAGAAGCGAAATAGCGGCCCAAGCTGTGCAGGGAAAAGGAATTTTCTTCTCTCCAAGGTATAGCCTGCCAAGATTCTCCGGGTGCACCCCCTCCACATCTTTTGACGCAGGAATAGCGCTTAAAATTTCGTCGGGGTTCCACCCTTGAGGAAATGGGGTTTGTAAAATAATGCCGTCAACATTTTCATCTCTATCTATGGCAGTGAGACTTCTCAAAAAAGCTTCTTTGGTAATATCCGCAGGAAATCTTTCAAGACGGTATACTATTCCCGCTTCATTGCAGGCTCTTCTCTGGCTTCTCAAGTAGCGTTCCGAAGCGGGATTTTCTCCGACCTGTACTGTAACCATTGTCGGAGTCCAGCCATGCCTCTCTCGTATGCTACGTACAGATTCAGCCACCCATTCCAATATCTTAGACGACGGCTCTTTGCCGTCAAGTCTTATCGTCATTAACGCACCTCCGGCCAGGCACTCCTATTAGGAGCGATAATCTTTATTGATTTTCGTCTTTAAACGTAGCTTCTTCACGCGCAAGAGCAATACGCACCTCAGCAATAGACATGCCGCGCTCCTCTGCAATTCTAAGGATATCATCAAATTCCCATGACTGTTTCTCAATATCGACACCAAAGGCTCTTTTGAGGCGAGCTTTTCCCAAAGATGTATCCACTGTGTCAATTTTTCTTTGCAGCGTCCGCCGCTCAACATGATTCATGCGCACCCCAAGTGTAGTGGTGTGTTTTAATATTAGCTTTGCAAGCTGCTCACTGTTTTCAGACGTAGCAAGCGCACAAAGTTTAAATGCGGGACGGTTTTTTTTCATCTGGATGTTTTCAAACCAAACATCAAGAGCGTCGGCACGCAGAAGAACATTCATCATTACGGATATATCCTGGGGGGTCATGTCGTCAATATTAGCCGAAATTTCTACGCACTCATCGGCCAAGAAACTTTCGCTTTTATTTCCCCATAACGAGCGGATAATTTTTGAGATAGACAGAAGAACACCTCCTAAATTTTACTTGTACTTATATTATACTATCTACGTAAATAATACCGTACATAAATATAATTGTGAGGTAAACTATATACCAATAAATATTCTTTTTTGGAGGGAATCAACATGAAAAAATTTTTACCGGTAATGCTCATTGTCGTGCTGATAATTTTTAGCGCGTCAGCGGCAATGGCAGCATCTCTTACACTTACGGTTGACGGGCTGACTTTTGAAGCTGACACTAAGCAGGATCTCCTTGGCTCCGGCAAGACAAGAACTGCAGACGGCAAGGTTGACGCTACTTTTACCCTTTCAGTAAGCGGCGCCCAGGCTATCAAGGAAATATCCCTTAAGAACGAAACAACAGGAAAAGTATGGAGCACGACCTCTTCAGGGTCAGATGAACTTCTTCTCGTAAAGAGTTCTTCCGGTGCAGTAGTCAACACAGGATCAAGAATGGCGGTTACCCCGGTTCTGCTTGCTGCAGACTTTACCTTGGTGATTAATGACGCCGCAGCAGCAATTTCTAAGGATTCAACCTTTGTTGTCAGCGTTACGATGATCGACAATAAGGTTGTCACCGGAAAGACAACAGTTAAGGCCCTCGCACAGCCCGCACCCTCAACCACCGCTCCATCAGATCAAACCCCAAAGACCGAAACAGCCGCCACAGACGGTATCAGCAAATTTGAAAGCCGCGGTAAGAGCGAGCATGACTTCGCCGGTGCAGGGGAAAAGGTAGGTTCGGACGGCAAAAACGATTTCCAGTTTGATTTAGACCTCAGTTTTAAAGAAGCGACAGTTAAGGGTATAAAAATCAGCGCGGCCGCAGGCAGCAAAAAAGCTGATTGGGACACCGTTGCTGACAACAAGCTGCCGATAATCACTATTATCGATAAAGACAGCAACATCGCCAACAAAACCAATGGAACAGTGTCATTTACGGTAAAAGGCACAGCTCCCTATACACTGCTTGTTCAGGATAACAGCGAGGTTCTCTCTGCCTCTGACGCCAAGATAAAGATACTTATCAGCCTCGCTGACGGACGTATGTTTGAGAAAGAAGCGACAAAGGGCAAAATCATGGCTGCTAAGGACTCTTTTACCGTAGAATACAAAGGCATCGCCAAGTATGATTTTGTCGGCTCCGATGAAAAAATGGAATCAAATATGAATCCTGACAGATTTATCTCCGCGGTAGTCAACACAATCGGGACAATCACCGGCGTTCGTATCAAAGATATGAAAACCGGGAAAATATGGGACACAATCTCCGGCAATAAAAACCCCTTAGTGGCTGTCATGAGTATGAAGGGCGAGAAAAGCAATAAATCGGACGGCACAATTTCCATAGCTATCAAAGATACAACAGAGATGCTCCTTTGCTTTGACGAGGAAGACGACAAGGCTGTCGGGCCGTACCAAGTAACTTTCGTACTATCCAACGGACAACTTATGGAAGCTTCAACCGGTACAGTAAAAAAATCTCCCTCCGCAGCAGAAGAAACCGTTACTAAGGCTGATAGAGAAGTAAAATTCCTTTCTAAAAAACCTGCAGTTGTCAATGTTGACTTAGTCGGCAAAAGCAAAAAGAAGGGTGCCAGCGGCGCTAAAGACATGACCATGAACCTGCAGGTAACAGGTAAAGGCAACATCACCGCAATGGTACTTTCCGGTGCGGACGGCAGGGGCTGGGACACATTACCGTCAAATAACGGCAGATGGCTCCTTGGAGTACGCCAAGGCAGCAAAATGCTTAACGCAGCCAACGGCTCTGTCAAAATCGTCGTAAACGGTTCAAAGACATACCAGCTGCTGATGCAGGACAACGGCAAACTCGCCGCCAAAACAGGAAAATTCACTCTTACCACAACCTGGGGTGACGGTGAGGTCACAGAAACGCCGATAGCCTGGTAATAAACATCGCCCAATATAAAACAGCCGCTCCGATTATAAAATCGGAGCGACTGTTTTATATAAAGATTTCGGCAACAGCAGCTAATTCTCCAGGCCGGCTTTAAATGCGGCGATGTTAAGCTCCAGCAGCCTTGCAGGGACAAGTTCTTTAATGACAGATTCCCAGTCAAGGCTTTCAAGCCCCATCGCCTTTACCAGCGCACCCAAGAGCACCACATTCTGCGCCTTAATATTGCCAATTTCTTCGGCCATAGCTCCGGCGTTAAGAACTTTCAGCTTAGGAACCTCCGCCATCAGCTTCTCAATGATACCATCGGGGTATACAGCCGCGCCTGTAAGGACAGGGAGGGAGTATATTTCAAAATCGTTGACCACCAAAGTTCCGTCTTTTTTAAGATAATTCAACCAGCGCACTGCCTCAACCTTCTCAAAGGCCACCAGCACATCAGCCTCTCCTACAGGAACAATTGGCGAGGAGACTTTGCTGCCGAAACGGACATGTGTGGTTACACTGCCGCCGCGCTGCGACATTCCGTGAATTTCCGACATTTTGACATCATAACCCTTACGGACAAGACCTTCGGATAATATCTTTGACGCTAATATCGTACCCTGACCTCCAACACCTACAAGGAGAATGCTCTTTGTGTCGTTCGTTTTCATTCTACTGATCCTCCCTTGTTATCGCCTGCTTGGGGCATATCTGCGCACAAATTGTGCAGCCGTTGCATGAGGCCCTGTCAATGTAGATTCTGCCGTCACGGAAGTTAACCGCAGGACATCCCGCCTTCAGACACATTTTGCATTTTATACATTTTGATTCATCAACCTTGCATTTCATGCTCGCTCTTGCTTTGATGACGTCCTTAATCAGCGCGCAAGGCGAAGTTGTAATGATAACAAAGGGCTCGGCAGCCTCATAACCGGCCTTAACAGCTTCTTTGGTAGAGGTCAGATCATATGGGTCTATCAGACGGATGTTTTCCTGCTTCACACCGCATGCGGCGCAAAGCGCCTTTAGGTCTACCTGGTGAGTCGGCTCGCCCATTAATGTGCGTCCCGTGCCGGGATTCTCCTGGTGGCCGGTCATCGCCGTGATTCTGTTGTCAAGAATGTTAATTACAATAGGGGCCTTGTTCACTACAGCATCTATCAACCCCGTTATGCCTGAGTGGAAAAAGGTAGAGTCACCGATAACAGCAAAGACCTTTTGCTTGCGTCGGGCAATCTCCGCCGCTTTATGGAACCCTACGCCGGCAGAGACGCTGGCGCCCATGCATATAACCGTGTCAAGAGCAGACAGCGGGGGCACCATTCCCAAAGTGTAGCAGCCAATATCCCCTGTCACCACAATATCCTTGTACTTGGCGATCTCGTAGTAAAACCCTCTGTGAGTACAGCCTGCGCAAAGTACCGGAGGACGCGGCGGCACCTGTGCATCAATGGCGTAGTTCTGCTGTTTCGTGCTTTCCGGGAAGAAGGCTTGGCGGATTATTTCCGGTGTTAGTTCGTCAACCCAGGGAAGTTTTTCGCGCCCAACGCAGGGAATGCCTAGGGCTTTGACAAAAGTCTCAAGGTAGGGCTCATTTTCCTCAATAACATAAAGAGATTCCACGGACGCAGCAAAGGTGAGAATCATCTTTTCCGGCAGAGGCCAAGTGAAACCAAGCTTCAAGTACGAGGCTTCTTCTCCGAAAACTTCTTTCGCATGGTGGTAGGAAATTCCGCTTGTGATAATTCCGACCTTAGAGCAGCCTTTTTCAACTCTGTTAAGCGGTGTCTTTTCGCTGTATTCAGTCATGGAGGCGATACGCTCTTCCATCTGATATTTGCGTCTTTTAGCCGCTGCCGGAGCCATAATATATTTCGCCGGCGTCTTTACATACTCTCTTACGGCAACTTCTTTTTTATCATCGGTCTCCACTAAAGTTTTGCTGTGGCATATTCTTGTGGTCACACGGAACAGCACCGGCGTGTCAAATTTCTCAGAAATCTCAAAAGCTTCTTTGATGTAATCCAGGCACTCCTGGCTGTCAGAAGGCTCGACCATCGCAAGCTTAGCATGAAGAGCGTAGTAGCGGTTATCCTGCTCATTCTGAGAGCTGAAAAGTCCAGGGTCATCAGCGGTAACAATAATGAGTCCTCCGTTAACACCGGTATAAGCTAGGGTGAAAAGAGGGTCTGCCGCAACGTTGAGTCCCACATGTTTCATTGCAGCAAGGGCTCTGCCGCCGGCAATACTGGCTCCGGCAGCTACTTCCAAAGCAACTTTTTCATTTGTTGCCCATTCTGAATAAATATCTTTATATCCTGAGATATTTTCGAGTATTTCAGTAGACGGCGTACCGGGGTACGCGGCCGCGACATGTACTCCGGCCTCCCACGCCCCGCGCGCGATCGCTTCATTGCCTGTCATAATTCTCTTCATTTAGTGGCTGCCTCCTTTTAAAAATCCCGACTCAGGCAAAGAGCGCCAAAGTCGGGAATCGCATACAGAACTATTGGTCACTGTCCGGCGGTAAAATAGCTGTTAGTGCTTTTCCTCAATCATTTCATGCTCCTCAAGTACCCAAGCCGCGCCGTCAAATCTGACAAGTCCGCTCGCAATATACATCAAAGCAATGGCAAGGAAAGCTTTTTCCCGAAGAAGTACAAAGCAAGCCACAACCACACCGATAATGGCATATAACTTTATTCTGTTCACATTTTGTTTTTTCAGTTTTTTTGCGTTGCAATAAGGTACGGAACTTACCATTAGACCCCCAATAAAGAACATCGCGGCAATAGCCACAAGAGGCGTAAGCGGAAGTCCGGCGATAACAAAAGACGCCAGAGTGAGTCCTCCCGCGGGAATGGGCAGCCCCTGAAACGGCCCGGCAGGAACATGGGTGACATTAAACCGCGCCAAACGAAGCACACCGCAGAGAGCAAAGAACGATGCCGCCAGCACGCCCCATACTCCCCCTTCAATACCTATATATGCTACATACATGAGAAAGGCGGGGCAGACTCCGAAACTGATAGCGTCAGCCAAGCTGTCAAGCTCTTCTCCAAAAGCGCTGCTGCCGCCAAGACTGCGCGCCACTCGTCCGTCCATCACGTCAAAGAAGACAGCAAAACATATAAGTGCCGCTGCCGGCAGCAAATGTCCATGATAAGTCATTATCAAAGAGGAAACGCCGCAGAAAACACTGCCGCTGGTAATCATATTGGGAATGATCTTTCTTATCGGTATATTTCTGACACGTCTGTCGCGTTTTCTCATCATTGCTTAAGCACTCCTATCACAGTCTGCCCGGCGATAACCTTATCACCTATTTTGACAGCCGGCATAATTGAGTTCGGCAGGTAGATATCCACCTTTGAACCAAGTTTTATCATACCATATCGTTCGCCCCTGTCCAGAGCATTACCGATACGAACTTTACAGACAATTCTCCTTGCCAATATCCCAGCAATTTGAGTAAGGACAAAACGTCCATATTCACTCTCGGCACCAACATAAAAGCGTTCGTTTATTTCAGAAGCTTTCGGAGCGATGGCAAACCACTTTTTACCGGGTACATATTTTGTATAGCCAACGGTGGCGGAGACTGGAAATCGGTTTACGTGAACATTGAACGCGTTCATGAATATGCCTATTTTTACCGCTTTGCCGGTATATTCATGTTCCGTTTCTTCTATCTCGACCACCTTACCGTCGGCAGGGCTAAGAAATCCCTCCGCCGAGTCGGGTGTTCTTTCAGGGTCACGAAAGAACCAGACAACGATTCCCAGAGGAATGAGCAAGGCAATAGAGATACAGGGAGAGACAAACCAGCCGACAAAGATCATCAGTATCAGGCCGCCAATGGTCGGCCAAGCTTCACGGGCGAGTTTCATTCTGCGCTACTCCTCCTCATCTTCGTTGCGTACGATGCTCACATCCGCCACTGAGTCTCCGTCATCCAAGCGGACTACTTTATATCCGGTGGCACTGCGGCTAAGGCTTGCCACTTCTTTTGTATGTATGCGCACCATACGCCCCTTGCTGCTAATGACTACTATCTCTTCGTCGTCCGCCACGCCCCAAGCACCTACAAGACGTCCTGTTTTATCTGTAAGCTTCATTGCCCTCACGCCGTAGCCGGCGCGATGGTGCTGAGTAAAGTCTTGGTACGGCGTCCTTTTGCCAATACCAAATTCACTGATTACGAGCACTTGACGTCCTTCATTAACAATATCGCAGCCTACGACTTCATCACCATCGTCCAGCTTGATACCTCTTACACCCTGAGCCTGTCTGCCAAGAGGACGGAATTCCTCTTCCGAAACACGGAGCGTCTGTCCCATAGCAGTGGTGAGCAGCAGCTCATCTGTGCCGGTTGTGACTCTTACTCGTGAAATATTGTCATCTTCCGCAAGGCCAAGCACACGGCGTCCTGCACGGGTGAGTCCTTCAAGCTCCTCTACGGGCAAACGCTTGGCGGTGCCGTTGCAGGTGACAAAAAAGACATATTTGGCACCCTCCAGCTGACTGTCTTTAATCGCCACAACTCTCTCATCTTTTTCTAAGGTGATGATCGTGCCGATAAGCTTACCCTTTCCTGTTTTAGGCTCAGGCAGGGAGAATCCCCTTATGCCAAAAACACGCCCCTTGCTTGTGAAGAGGTACAGTGTTCTGTGCGTATTTGTAATCGTCAGCAGCGCTATTTCATCTTCAGATTTGGTAGCGACACCCTTTACACCTTTACCGCCCCGCGACTGCACACGATAATCCTGGAGAGGCATACGGCGAATATAGCCGTCACGGCTCAACGCAACGACAATTTCCTCTTCGGGAATCAGATCCTCGTCCGCGACTTCCTCAACGGAATTTTCTATCTCGGTTCTGCGTTTGTCTTGGTATTGTCTGCGAATTTCCAGAAGCTCGTCCTTCACCACGGAATCAAGAATCGCACTGCTTCCGAGAATACTGCGGTAACGTTCTATATCCATCAGCAGCTGGCGGAGTTCACTGTCCAGCTTCTCGCGCTCTAGACCTGTCAGCCTCTGAAGTTTCATATCAAGGATTGCTTGAGCTTGGGCTTCTGAGAAACCAAGCCCTTCGACAAGGTTGTTTCTTGCCGAAGCCGCATTATCGGAAGCCCTTATTATCTCAATAACTTTGTCAATGACATCAAGAGCCCGCAGCAAGCCTTCCAATATATGAGCTCTTTCCTCAGCCTTGCGCAAACGAAATTCCGTCCTCCTCCTGACAACCGTTCTACGGTGGTTGAGAAAGACAAAAATCATCTCTTTAAGAGGCAGTTCTCTGGTCTCCCCGTCAACAATGGCAAGGTTGATGACGCCGAAAGTGCTTTGAAGCTGAGTCCTTGTGTAAAGTTGGCGAAGAACCAAGTTGGGGTCTGCGTCACGCTGCAAATCGACAACAATTCTCATGCCCTGACGGTCTGATTCATCTCTAAGATCGGAGATACCGTCGATTATTCCCGTCTGCACGCCTTTGGCGATTGTTTCTATAAAATTGGTCTTATTAACCATGTAAGGGATTTCAGAAATAATAATGCACTGCTTGCCCTTGCGCCCGTCTTCAATATCAACCTTGCCTCTGACTACCAAACGCCCGCGTCCGGTTCTGTATGCGTCAATAATACCCTCGCGCCCCAGGATAATGCCTCCTGTAGGAAAGTCCGGACCAGGCAGGATAGACATCAGCTCGCCCAGCTCAATAGCTGGATTGTCCAAAACAGCGCAGCAAGCGTCAACCGATTCAGCTAGATTATGCGGCGGCATATTGGTAGCCATGCCAACGGCAATACCGGTACTGCCGTTTACGAGTAGGTTGGGAATTCTTGACGGCAGTGAGAGCGGCTCTTCAAGAGATTCATCATAGTTAGGTCCCCAGTCAACCGTATCTTCGTTAATATCGGCAAGCATCTCTTCCCCAAGAAGATGAAGTCTGGCCTCTGTATAACGCATGGCGGCCGGTGCGTCTCCGTCTATAGAACCAAAGTTTCCTTGTCCGTCCACTAAGGGATACCTCATGCTGAAATCCTGAGATAAACGAGCCATCGTATCGTAAATGGCGGAGTCTCCGTGCGGGTGGAATTTACCCATTGTTTCTCCGACGATACGAGCGGACTTTTTAAAAGCCTGATTATGGCGTACGCCCATTTCCAGCATTGCATAAAGTATTCTGCGCTGAACAGGTTTGAGACCATCTCTTGCATCAGGAAGAGCGCGTCCGACAATTACGCTCATCGCATAATTAAGATAACTCTGCTTAATCTCCTCTTCGAGAGGAAGCGGAATCACCTTGTTTATTTCAAAAAGATTTGCCTGCTTGTTATTGTGATCCATTTAAAAACCTCCAACTGCCTTCGCTAAATAATGAGCGGCGGTCAAGCCGCCGCTCAATCTACAGCCTCTATTATTTTACCACGACAAATGGTAAGTATCACCACTTATTAATGTGCAGAGAAGCACAGTCTATGCCATTGTGAGGATCATGGCTCTCAAAAGGGTGTCCGATTGCCGCGATACCGAGAACTGCCGCATCGGCAGGAATGTTCAGAATTTCCTTGATAACAGATTCTGCCTCTGATGACGGGCTTCTTACTCCAAGCCAGACCCCGCCGAGTCCCTAAGCATTGGCCGCCAAAAGAATATTTTCCATCGAAGCGGCACAATCCTCCTTCCAAGAAGAAAGGGCCATGTTTTTGTCTATATTCTCTTTGCACACTACAATGGCCAAAACAGCGGAAGCAAGTGCTTTGCCGTAAACCATGACAGACGCTAAAGAATCGAGTATTGCCCTGTCTGATACCGCAACAAAATGGCGCGATAAATAATTGCCGGCGCTGGGAGCAGCGCAAGCACATTCCAAAATTGCCGCTAAATCCTCCTGTGAAACAGGTTGGGAGATATCAAACCTTCTAATACTCCTACGGCTGAGAATATTCTCTATCGCCGCATTATCAGCCACAGATGACCTAAAGCTCCGCGAAAGAGCTATCTCCGTTCACAAGCTTTATGGGGTCTATTGGGCGCTCCAAAACAGGAGACGAAAGGACTATAGCCGTAGTAGTCATACCGCAGCTTCCCATCTGACTGATGACTTCCTCCAAGTGACCCACAGAAGAGACAACAACCTTAAGAATCACACCGTCACTGCCTGTAAGGTGGTGGCATTCAAGGACTTCCGGGATATTTTTCGCAAGCTCGTCGGCCTGAGGCAGATTGGAAACCGGGATTGAAAGTCTGATAAAAGCCATTATCGGATAACCGATACGAGCCTGATTAACAACCGCACGATAGCCGAGGATTATTCCCGCTTCTTCCATGCGGCGGACTCTTTCCGCCACTGCGGGTGATGAAAGTCCAACTCTTCTGCCGAGCTCATTAAAGGAGATTCTTCCATCTTCCTGAAGAATTCTTAGAATTTGTCTGCCGATGTCATCCAACAATTTGCTGCTAAGCATGGATACTCCTCCATTTCCCTATTAAAAAAAACTATTTTCTATAATGTGCCTATATATATTAAGACATATTTAGAAAAAATGAAAGAGCAACATTAGTTTATTTGATTATTTTTCGCAATACTTCCAAGAACCGCCCAAATCGCGGGTATAGAGTGGAATGATGGAACACAGCTCGCGCAAGCGCTTCTTCTCAGATCCGCTCCGCTGGTGATATGGTACTCGCTGCCTCCTGGAATATTCAGCATCATATCCCATTCTCCCGCTCTTAGTCTGTCTGCAAGTTCTTCCGGCTCAGCAAGCTGAACGTCCATTCCCCATTGTTTAAGACAAGCGGCTGTCCCCGTCGTGGCAGATATTTTCCACCCTAAAGCTATAAACTGCGAGGCTACCGGCATAATTTCCGCTTTATGAGAATCAGCCACACTCATCAGCAGCCGCCCCTTCTGAGGGGGATTCCACCCAGCACCTCTGAGCGCATCACCTATAGCATCTGCAAGATTCGTTCCCATGCCGAGGCTCTCTCCTGTTGACATCATCCTTGGCCCTAACTTGGGGTCAATACCTGGAAGTTTGTCGTTGGAGAAAACAGGTACCTTTACCCCCCAAAGGCCGCGGTTTTGCAGAACACCGGTGCCATAACCCATATCAGTAAGCTTTTCCCCCAAGGCCAGCCCTACTGCGATATCCACCATAGGAATTTTTGATATCTTGCTGGCTATCGGCACAGTACGGCTGGCTCTGGGGTTAGCCTCAATTATCCAAAAAACGTTGTCGCGGAGCACAAATTGTATGTTGAGCAATCCATGAATATCAAGCTCACGAGAAATCATGCGCACAACCTTCAGCACTTCGTTCTGCTGTATATCATTGAGCTGAAAGCTGGGGAAAACCGCCATTGAGTCTCCTGAGTGTATTCCCGCCGGGTCAATATGTTCAAATATTCCCGGAATCAGCACATCGTCGCCGTCACAAAGAGCGTCGCATTCAAATTCACGCCCCTGTAAAAACCTATCAACCATCACTTTCTGTCCTTTAACCGCAGCAAAGGCTTCTCCGAGAACTTCAACCAATTCTTCTTCCCGGTAAACAGCCTTCATTGCCACACCGCCAATTACAAAACTGGGGCGCACCATCAACGGATAACCCAGTCTGCAAGCTAGCGTTTTAGCCTCTTCAACGGACGAGACGTCCACTCCCTCAGGTTCGGCGATATTCAGCTTCGTCAGCAAACGGGAGAATTTTCCTCTGTCTTCCGCGGCGTCAATCACCTCAGCTTGAGGACCGAAAAGCTTTATTCCCGCTTCCGCAAGCTCCAGCCCCAAACGCAGCGATGTCTGGCCGCCAAAGCAGGCAAACACCCCCTGCGCCCGCTCCCGCAAAAGAACATCCCGAGTATCATCTAAAGTCAGAGGTTCCAAATAAAGCGCGTCGGAAATATCGTGGTCGGTGCTTACCGTTTCCGGATTAACATTCACCATAATCGCCCTGATGCCTCGGCGCCGCAAAGCTTCAACAGCCTTGACGCAGCAATAATCAAACTCCACTCCCTGAGCTATTCTGATCGGGCCTGATCCTAAAACGGCTATACCGCCCTCTGCCTCGTCCCATTTGTCGCTTCCTGCGCCATACACACCGTAGTAATATCCTGAACCTGACGGGAACTCGCCGGCGCATCCGTCAACCTCCCGATAACCTACAAGGCAGCCTTCATCTTTAAGAACAGCCTCTGCTGTCTCCCTTGAAACGCCGCAGCCTTTAGCTATCCTCGATACGGTAAAGCCAAGTTTTCTAGCTGCAACAATATTTTCTTTTACAAAACCGTCTTCCTGCAAATACTTTTCCGCAAGCTGAATGGCGTTAAGCCTCTCAATGAAGTAGCGACGAATATGGGTGCGGTGCGCCATCTCCTCCACGGTAACAGAACCTCTCCTCAAAAGTTCGGTGATAGCCTCAAGACGAAGGTTTGTCGGTGTATTTACCTGCCGCCAAAGCTCCTTCTTATCCCAAGTTCTCATACGGCTGTCCGGCAGAGTGTGTCCTCTTTCCAAAGAGCGGCAGGCTTTGACCAACGCTTGAGAAAAATCTGTCCCTAGCGCCAGCACCTCGCCGGTAGCCTTCATTCTGGGGCCTAATGAATCGTCCGCCTGCGGAAAAGTGTCAAAGGGCCACGAAGGTACCTTTACCGCCACATAATCCAAGGCAGGTTCTGAAAGAGCGCTTCCTGCGCCAGTAACGGGATTCGCCATCTCCGTTAAATTCATTCCCAAAGCGATTTTTGCCGCCATTCGGGCGATAGGATATCCCGTTGCCTTGCTGGCAAGAGCGCTTGAGCGGCTGGCGCGCGGATTAACTTCAATAACATTATATTCAGAGCCGTCTGGCGCAAGAGCAAACTGCACGTTGCAGGCGCCGCGAATATCCAGAACATCAACAATTCTGAGAGCCGCTGTTCTGAGCATTTGCCATTCCTTATCGGTAAGAGTCAGTACAGGAGAGACGACAATGGAATCTCCCGTATGGACTCCCATAGGGTCAATATTTTCCATACTGCAGACTGTAAGGGCATTGCCGGCGCAGTCACGAATGACTTCCACTTCGAACTCATGCCAACCCTCAAGATAACGCTCTATCAGAGATCTCCCCACAGGAGAGGCAGAGAGGGCATCCTCAACCTGCACGACAAAATCCTCTAAATGGCGCACAACCGAATTCCCCGAACCTCCAAGGGTAAAATCTGGACGAAGTATCAGCGGCAGACTATTGTGCAGCAAAAATTCCTGAGCTTCTGCCACAGAAGATATTCCCATACTGGAGATTATCGGCTGATGCGCTCTAATCATCGCCCGTCTGAAAGGTTCGCGCCCCTCGGCGCGTTCAATTGCCTCAGGCTGTGTTCCCAACACACGGCAATTAAACTCTTTCCACATCCCCAGCTTCTCACACTCCATGCAAAGATTCAGTCCCGTCTGCCCACCCAGTGTGGCAAGTACGCCGTCGGGTCTATGTTCCTCAAGGATGCTGCGCACAACATCGGCAATCAGAGGTCTAATGCATACAATATCTGCCACAGAATCATCTGTCTGTATGGTAGCGGGATTGCTGTTTAACAAAATAACCGTGCATCCCTCTTCTTTAAGTGCGCGGCAAGCCTGTGTGCCTGCGTAATCAAACTCCGCGGCTTGTCCTATTTTTATCGGCCCTGAACCCAGCACCAGTACTTTTTTTATTGTTTTATCCTTCATTGCTATGCCTCCTTAACAACCTTAATGCGGGCGACAAAATCATCAAAAATATATGAGGCGTCTTCAGGGCCGGGTGACGCTTCCGGGTGAAACTGCACACTCGCGGCACCATATTCTTTATGCAGCAGTCCCTCAACAGTACCGTCTCCAAGATGGCGGTAGACCACCTCAAGCCCTGTACCGCCAAGACTAGTCTCGTCCACCGCATACTGATGATTTTGGCTGGTTTGCAGACCACGCCCGCTTTGCAAATTGACTACAGGCTGATTGGCGCCCCTATGTCCGAAATCGAGCTTCTTCGTCGAAGCACCGCAGGCTCGTGCCAGCAGCTGGTTTCCCAAACACACGCCCAATACGGGAACTCTTCCAAGAAGAGAGGAAACCGTGCGGCTTTCATTATCAAGCACAGCAGGGTCGCCGGGGCCGTTGCTTAAAATCAAACCGTCTAGATCATAAGACATAATTTCTGACGGCGAAGCGGTATTGGGAAAACGAATAACCCGGCAGCCGCGTGAAACAAAACTGCGAATAATATTTTCCTTAACGCCATAATCAATCAAACCTACAGTCGTCTCTCCCTCTCCGGCAAACTCCACCTCTTTGACTGATACCATGGTTACCATATCATGGGGAAGTTCCGTTATTGTCGGCATTATAGGTTCATAATCAATGCGACCCATCATTGAACCTCGTTCTCTTATCTTCAAAATTAACGCTCTTGTGTCAATTCCATCTATAAGAGGTACGCTGCTTTTCGTCATCCATGAACTTAATTTGTCAAAACGACCGCGCTCGGTTTCGTCTAATTTACCTACAAGCGCTCCTGAAAGCCACACGCGTCGTCCTTCCAGCCTCTCTTCGTCAACTCCGTAAACGCCTATCGGGGGGAAAGCAAAGACTACTATCTGTCCGCAATATGATGGATCGGTTAAAGTCTGGGGATAGCCGCAGGATGCAGTAGTAAAGACAACTTCACCCTCGGTCGGCGTTATATTTTCGCCGATTCCGCTCCATATACTGCCATCCGCTAAAGTCAAAAAAACATGGTTTTTCATAATCGTTTATTTCTCCTTCACATGTTTAAAACTGCAATAAAAGTTTAAATTTAAGACTCTCTTGACAGATAAATAAACCTAAAATTAAGTTTTGTTTACAAACAACTTTTACCCTATGTTCAAAAGTTGTTGAGTATTATACAGATGCCAGTCCATAAGTCAAGTGTTTAGCAGTAACAAATTTATTTGTCTTACTAACAGGTCAACCGATTGCATTATTTTATAATTTACTGCTTTTGGGGTTATAATATTCTACAAAGGAGGGTGAGTTTTTATGGATTACAGTTTTGCTCCGCTTATCGACATCCATTGCGAATTGTTAATATTAGGCTCACTTCCAGGGATTAAGTCTCTTTGCGAAAACCAATATTACGCACACCCTCATAATCAATTCTGGCCGATAATGTGCAAAGTATTGGACGAGGAATTCTCCATAATATATGAACGCCGCTGCTCCATGCTGCTGAAAAATAACGTTGCCCTATGGGACGTCATCAAATGTGCGGAGCGTAAGGGCAGCCTTGACGCAGAGATAAAAAACGAAATCCCCAACGACATTCCTGCCCTTCTCAAAAACTATCCCCGCATTAGACTGATAATTTTTAACGGAAGCTGCGCCTTCACCAAGTACAAAAAACATTTTGGCATGCCAAGCCTGCCTTACCACCGTGTGCTTTCCACCAGCCCCGCCTGTGCTGGAAGGGACTATGAAAAATTTCTAATGTGGCAAAAGGCTCTGCAAGAGATAAAAATCCCCTAAAATAATATGTACCCCTTTTACCGGGCATCCGATAAAAGGGGTACATATTAAATAAGGGGCGAAACTTATCTTTGTAAAAAGAGTTAGTTCTTTTTTAGCCAACAAAAGCATGATACATAGCATTAAGAATTCATATACCCAAAACCCGAATAAACAGGATTTCCATACATCATCGTCATTTGGATTATTGTTGTTATTGTCGGAAAACAATATTTCTACACTATGGGATCAAAACCGTCCATCAAACACGCTCCTCACATTTTTTCTTTAATCCAATATTGCGGTATAAAACCATCGAAGGCTGGTGTATAAAATACCCTAATTTACAATATGTGCTCAATACCTGCCCGGCTTCGGGGATTTTATTCAGAGCCGCACCAATGATTTTGGGTATGCTCTATTCATATTTCAGCGCATCAATAGGATTCAGCAAGGAAGCCTTCCAAGCGGGATAATAGCCAAAACCGACTCCAACCATCGCGGAGAACACAAAAGCCAAAATTATCGAGGCTGCGGTGAATATCGGCGGTGCGGAGGTAAATGAGGCAAGAGCGTATCCTGCGAAGATTCCAATGATGATACCGAAGGTACCGCCTATCATCGAAAGAAACATCGCCTCAATCAAAAACTGGGCTCTTATATCAATGGCCTTGGCACCAACTGCCATTCTGATACCGATTTCTCTGGTACGTTCTGTTACTGAAACCAGCATTATATTCATAATCCCAATACCCCCGACAACCAAAGAGATAAAAGCAATGGAGCCAAGAAGCATCGACATTATCGTCGTCGTTTTGCGGCGCGCTTCCAACATCTGGGTGACGTTTCTGACGGCAAAATCATCTGCCTCTCCCTGTTTTATGCGATGGCGTTCTCGCAGCAGAACTTCTGTCTCATTTTGGATATAGCTCAGAGCGTTCATGGAAACACCCTTGATGTAAATATTGCCGATACGTCCCGGGGTATTCCATCTTACCAACCGTTTCTGGGCTGCGGTCAAAGGCACAAGGACAAAGTCGTCTTGGTCACTGCCCATCTGAGACTGTCCTTTGGCGGCAAATATACCCACTATTTTAAAAGGTATCTTGTTAATTCTGATAGTTTTACCAATAGGGTTTTCACCGAGAAACATTTTATCGGCAATGGTACGCCCCATAACAGCAACTTTTATACCCTGGCGTACATCGCTCTCCGTTATATCACGCCCAGATTCTATTACCCAGTCCTGAACATAGGAGAATTGATTAGTGCTGCCTGTTACTCCTGTGCTCCAGTTCATGTTGCCGTACACCAGCGTGACAGAGGTGTTAATCATCGGAGCGACAGCGTCTACACCTGAAACTTCACGTTCTATGGCTTTGGCATCATCATAAGTCAGGTAGCGTCGGGTCCCTCCCGCCGACATTGCCGCCCTGTCAGGGAATACCATGATAAAGTTGCTGCCGAACGATGCTATCTGTTCGTCAATGCTTTTATTGGCGCCCGCACCAACGGCGAAGGCGGCAATGACCGCAGCCACGCCGATAATTATGCCTAGAGCTGTAAGCATCGAGCGCGTTTTGTTGCGGCGAAGCGCGCGAACGGCAGTTCTTGTTATTTCTTGAGAGGATATCATGCTCCAGCCCTCCTCATGTTGATCTCATCGCTCATAATCATGCCGTCTTTAAAGTACAGAATTCTCTTAGCGTAAGCGGCGACATCTGCTTCATGAGTGACTAAGATTATTGTGATGCCCTCCTCGTCGTTGAGCTTTGTGAAGAGCGACATAATTTCGTCGCTGGTTTTGGAGTCTAAGTTCCCTGTTGGTTCATCAGCCATCAATATTGGTGCACGGTTTACGATGCCTCTGGCAATGGCCACCCGCTGCTGCTGACCACCCGATAACTGTGTAGGTTCATGGTCCATTCTATCCGCCAGCCCCATCTCGGTAAGAGCCGCTGCCGCCCGCTCATGTCTCTCCTTTTTAGGAACACCGGCATAAAGCAGCGGCAGTTCAACATTTTCCAGTGCACTGGTTTTTTGCAGCAGGTTAAACCCTTGAAAGACAAAACCGATCATGCGGTTTCTAATCAATGCTAATTCATCACTTTCCAAAATTCCCACATCGCGTCCCTCAAGCAGATAGTGACCAGAAGTCGGCCTGTCAAGACAGCCCAATATATTCATGGTCGTTGATTTTCCGGAGCCTGACGGTCCCATCATCGCCACAAATTCGCCGCTTTCTACAGAAAGGTTCACACCATGAAGGATTTCCACCTCTTCTTTTCCCAGGATAAAACTCTTTCTGATATCTTTCAGTTCCACCAGCGCCATCTATTTACCCTCTTTGGGCACTATTATTCCGGTAATGACCCTATCGCCGACGTTGATACCGGAGATAATCTCGGTATTCTCCCCATCGGTTATCCCTTTTTTAACTTCAACTCTTATCGGCTGCTTTTTACTGTCCAAAGTATATACCGCAGGAGACGCCACTACTGCGATATTACGTTTTCCATTACCGGGAGGTCCCATTTCCGAACTTTTTTCATTGGGGTCGACCGGTTTGAAGCGAAAGGCGCTGTTTGGCACTACAACTACTCCGCTGCGCTCCTCCATGATCAGCGAGACATTGGCCGTCATTCCGGGCATCAGTAAATTTTCCTCGTTCGCTACCTTGACTATTACAGTATAGGTAACAACATTGTTCGCTGTCGTAGGAGAGAGACGCACCTGAGTAACAACGCCATGAAACTGCTTGTTCGGATGTGTGTCTACCGTAAAAAAAGCCTTCTGCCCTTCTTTGACTCCGCCGATGTCAGCCTCGTCAACATTGACCTCCACCTGCATCTGTTTAAGGTCTCGGGCGATCTCAGCTATACTTGGTGTCTGATAGCTAGCAGCCACTGTCTGCCCTCTGTCCACGTTCTTAGCCACCACTACGCCGTCAACAGGAGAATATATCTTGGTGTAGCTGTAATTTATTTTTGCTTTTGCAAGCGAAGCCCCGAATTGTTTAATTTTAGCCTTAGAAGCTTTCACCTGTGCCTTTGCCGAGAGGTAGGAGCTTTCATCCGCATCAACGTCCGCTTTAGCTATGAGATCTCTTTGTGAGAGTTCTTTTGTTCTGCCAAGTTTTTTCCCTGCATTAAACAGAATCGCTTCACTGTTCATCATGTCTGCCATGGCGGAGCTGAGGTTGGCCTCCGCCTGAGCTACATCAGCGGCTTGCGTAGCGGAGTCTATCTCCGCTATCAGCTGACCTTTTTTTACCACGCTATTGTAGTCAATGTAAATTTCTTTGATCGTTCCTGATATCTGAGTACCGACATCCACAGTTTCAACAGCACTCAAAGTACCTGTAGCCTGAATAACAGACTGCAGTTCCGTGCGTCTTGCGGCAACAGCGCGATACTCTATCTCGGCCTTTTTATCTCCCCAAAAGTACCAAGCTCCGCCTGCGGCAGCGGCAATTACCAAAAGCAGCAAAATAAGTTTGAAATGAAAAAATTTTTTAATATTCATTACTAAAGTCCCCCCATTGCCTTTTCCAAAGAGAGTCGGGCTTTTTTACATTCGTACAGAGCCAGAACACTGTTTGCCTGAGCAGACGCGTAACTCTCAATAGCATCGGATATTTCGAGACTGTTGCCTACTCCCGCCCGGTAGCGTCCTTGAGCGAGGTTGAGAGTCTCCCTTTGCTGATATTCAGCCTCACGGGAAGCAGACAGAGCTTCCTTCGCTTCGCGCAATGCTTCCCATGCTTTGCGGACCTCCAGCTTCACAGAGTTAGCAAGACTCTTATACTCTGCGCCAGCGGTCATAAGCTCCGCAGCCGCAGCCTCTGTTCTGCTCTTGGTCAGTCCTCCGTCCATAATGGGTATATTTAATGATAATTTGGCGTTCCAGCCATTGTCGTCAAAAGGAGCTGACCCATACCAGTTATACCCTGCTGACGCTGAAAGGTCAGGAGCCATTCCCTTCTGAACCAGTGCTAGATTTGTCTTAGCATATTCCACGCGCTTCATCTTTGCAAAGAGCTCCGGCCTTTGATTCTCGGCCCGCTTCATGGCGTCCTCTATTGGGATATTCCACTCTTCATAGTCAATTGCATCTGCAACCTTTTCAATCTTTAAAAGAGGGTCCCCCATCGCAGAAGCAAGCTGAGCACGATACTGCGCGGCAGCCGACTCCGTCCGCACCAATGCCAGTTTTGAACCGGCTAAATCGGATTGAGCCTTTGTCACTTCAATCTTCGCCTTTGTTCCGACTTCATAATAGGACTGCCCCCACACAAGCCGCTTGCGGTAATTGTCGTAGCGCGTTTTTGCCACTTCATATTCACGCATGGAACGATTAAGTCCGTAGTAGGCTGATTTAACTTCATAGATAACGCCATCCCGCGTCTGAAGGTAATCCATCTTCGCCGCATCGCTGTTAATAGATGCTCCCTTTACCTGCAAACGCCTTTTTCCCCAATCGTAAACTGACTGTTCCAAAGCAGCCGACATGCCGTATCTGCCAGAAGAATCGTCCTGCTCACTGCTGCCGCTTCGGTTGTAGTTCACACCAGCACTTAATTGCGGTAACCCTGAAGCTTTAGCTTCACCGATTGATGCTTTTTTCGACTCAACCTTCCCCTCTGCTGCCTTGAGGTCTGGGTGGTTCTCCAAAGCTACTGCGATACAGCGGTCCAATGTCAGAGGCTCCGCCGCCCAAAGAACTGAAACCATCGTTAGGTGGAGGAGTATCCCCAGCAGTATTGCATGTCTTTTCAATGTATGCACCTCCAAAATCAAATTGTTTGTATGTCTCTTCTAACCGGTAATGTAATAATGAAGGTACTGCCTTCACCTTCTGTGCTTTCCACTCTGATAGTGCCCCCATGCGCTTCAGCAATGGCCTTGGTGATAGCCAAACCTATCCCCATGCCGCCACTAGCTCTGGTGCGAGATTTGTCAGCGCGGTAAAATCTTTCAAATATATTCGGCAGATCAGATTTAGCAATACCGATACCATTATCCCTGACAATAATTTCCAAATAGTCTGGCAGAGTCTTTAAAGACAAAAGAACCTTTCCTCCCTCGTCTGTATAGCGCAGTGCGTTTGAGAGCAGGTTGGTAACGGCCTGTCTAAGTTTGCCTATGTCCACTGCTGCCTCCGCCCCGCCCTCAATATCAGCTGTGAGCGATACGGACTTATTGGCGAAAAGGGGTGAGAAGGAGAGGACAATCCGCTCAAGCTCATCGGAGATATTAGCTGCTGAAATTGACAAACTGTTTTCCGTTCCTTCGATGGCGTATAAATTCCCCACCTCCGATATTAACTTAGAGAGTCTGTCTATTTCACTCACAGTAAGCCTCAGCCTCTCCGATGTCGGCTCCCACACACCATCTTCAAAAGCTTCCAAATGAGATTTCACAATCGTTACCGGATTGCGCAGTTCATGAGCAATGTCGCTCATCAGCCTTTTACGCAGCTCCTCCTGCATCTCCAATGCCTGCCCTAAACGATTCATACTCTCAATTAAAGTCTCTATCTCGGTAATATCAGAGCTCGTTTCGTCATCAATCTTATACTTGCCGCCGCTGATTAAATGTGCACGCTTGGCTGCGTTCAGCACGGGACGGCTTATTCTATCCGCCATAAAAAACGCTACTACTGCGGAAAGGATCAGCATAAAACCTACAGAAAGATAGAGGTGAAAATTAAATTGCCGCAAAAATTCGCCCTCACGACTGTCTTTGAAAGGCAGGCAGCTGAAGGAGACATGCCCAACATTTTCGCCGCTGACGATAATCGGTTCATCTATCATGCGGCATTGGGAGTTTGCTGCTCTTTTCAACGGCATATGCTGTGCGTCTTTGCCATTGGGGCGTCTTCTCATAGCACGGCTTAAACTTTTCACCAGCTGTCCATCGGCGTCATAGACGTTGATAGCAGCTATGGGCCAGCGCATTGTCTCACCTAACAGACCCTTAACTCTGACTTCGTCCCATGAATTTGTCCTAGCGTAGAGACTTTGCATCAAAAGAACGACTTCTTGCCGCTCCTCGCGTAGGCGATCCTCAGCGAACATACGAAACTGCCTATCAAGAAACCAGGAAATAGCCGTTGGTATCACAAGCATACAGAGGACCACAATAGTCGCATATTGAATAAACATCTGCGTGCGCAAAGAACGCTTCATCATCATTCCTCCGCTATTCTGTAGCCAAATCCGTGAACCGTTCTGATATATCCGTTTTCATGAGTATCATCAACAAGCTTTTTTCTGATATTTTTAATGTAGCTGTCTATAGAGCGTTCAAAACCCTCGTACTCGTAGCCAAGGGCATAAGTTATCAATTCATCTCTGCTCCATGTTTTATCGGGTCTTGCAGCCATTTTGGAGAGTATCAAAAATTCGTTCCTGGTTATCGAGATAATTTCACCGTTTTTTTTCACGGTAAAGTTGTTAACGTCAATAACAATAGAACTACCCACATAGAGCAGAGCAGTACTCTGTTCCGCGCATGTACTCTCCGTCTTTCTGCTATTGGCACGGATACGTGCCATCAGCACTCTGGGGCTGAATGGCTTGATAATATAATCATCGGCTCCGGCATCCAAACCTGAAATCACATCATCCTCACCACTGCGCGCCGTCACCATAATAATAGGAACAGAGGAGGTCTTTCTTATTTCTTGGCAGACATCTATTCCTTGCATACCGGGAAGCATGAGGTCCAGAATAACCAAGTCGTAGGAGACGGCGCGAAAAAGTTCCAGCCCTCTGATGCCGTCCGAGGCAATATCCGCAAAATAACCTTCGCGCTCCATATAAGCCCGTTCGACATCAGCGATAGCACTCTCATCTTCCACAATAAGGATCCTCATACAAAAACCTCCCCCGTCTTTTGATTAAACACACTTAATATCCATCCCTATTTTAATCCGCTCTCAGGCGATACCACCACGTAATTTAGCGTGTAAATCACGGGGCGGATCTTCCGCCCAGTTTACTTATTACCGCTCTATGATTTAGCTATCTGCAAAACAGACATCCTCTGCCGTAACCATTATTCATAAACATCGGTGAATCTCTATACTTTTCCGGGTTCTTCAACATAAATTCAAAACGCGCTTCAGAAATTTCTCTGTTAAGTTTTTTCATCCCGCCATGCAATGCCAAGACCTTTGATTTATCCGGGGTTGTTTTTGACATCTCTGTCCGAAACTCATCGCGGAGTTTTTCCACTTCTGCAATTTTAGCTTTCATCTCCGGAGTTGCACCTGCGTCCACCCTGCCTGCGCCGCTTTTTGGAGCCGGATTCGCCAGACATTCATTAAATCTCGCGTCTGCAATGCTGTTTTTAATATCAAGAATCTTTCCATGAAGAGCTTTCGCTTTTACTTTATCGGGCACAGGCTTTCTCAATTCTACTCTAAGTTCCTCACTTAAATTCCGCAACTCAATAATTTGCCCCTTTGATTCAGACGTTGCCGGAGCACCGCAATTTCTGCCAAATCCGCCGGCTCCATGCTTGGAGCCGCAGGGGAAAGCAGCTGCACTACCGACAAAAAGAAGAACTAGCACCATTGCCGCAAACACATTTTTCATTTCTATCTACCTCCATATTTTAACTCGGGAGTTCTTCCCCCCTGTTGATAGGAAAATATTAACAACAGTCTGTGGTAGTTTTATGGCATAAATATGTAAATTATATGGAGAAAACAGTGTCCGTCGAGCAGAATAAAAAAGGGGGAAAATCCGCTGATTACGGACTTCCCCCCCCTTAAAATACTGTGTCGCTTGGCTAATTAATGTACTTCAGCCCCAACTCGCGCCCCAAAGCATAAGCTTTCAGATTGCTCTCCAAAAACTGCGGTTTTCTGGCTCCCAATTTTTCCGCTATAATTACTTTCGCTGTTTCATCGGCAATAATATCGGAAACCGCAACAATTGTTCCCAAAAGCACCACATTCAAAGCTCTTGTGTTACCGACACTCTCGGCGAGTGTTGTAGCAGGAACGGCAATCACCTTAATGTCGCTTCTTGTCGGAGTATACCGGGAGAGATCCTCGTTGTAAATAAGAACACCGCCGGGTTTGACAATACTCTCATACTTATCCAACGACGGCTGATTCATCGCCACAGCCATATCCGCCTTGACAACAAAGGGAGAACTCACCTCCGCATCACTTATAGTTACACCGCAGTTTGCGGTGCCGCCGCGCATCTCCGGACCGTAAGAGGGCAGCCACGCTGCGAATCGTCCCTCTTTAATTCCAGCATAAGCTACAAGCTGACCTAAGACCATAACGCCCTGTCCTCCAAAACCTGCGCAGAAGAGTGTTCTTGTGAAATTTGCCATTTTACATTCCTCCCCTACTTAAAATCCTTGAACAGCCCGAGAGGATAATAGGGAATCATATTATCTACCAGCCAGTCACAAGCCTGAGTTGGTCTAATACCCCAGTTTGTCGGACAGGTGGAAAGCACCTCCACAAAAGAGAAGCCTTTGTTATCAAGCTGGTTTTGGAAAGCTTTTTTAACCGCCCGCTTAAGCGCCGGGAGGTGAGCCGGTTTCGCAGCTGATACTCTTTCAATATAACCGGGAGCCTCAAGAGTAGCCAGTAACTCACACATCCTCATCGGATATCCGGCCCTTGCCGCGTCACGCCCATCTTGAGTTGTCGTAGTCTTCTGCCCCAGAAGGGTCGTTGGCGCCATCTGTCCCCCCGTCATTCCGTAGATGGCGTTATTGATAAAGATCACCGTAATATTTTCCGAACGGTTAGCCGCATGCACAATTTCAGCAGCGCCGATAGAAGCAAGGTCGCCGTCTCCCTGATAGGTAAATATTAGCCTATCATTGCGGATTCGCTTAAAACCTGTAGCGATTGCCGGAGCTCGTCCATGCGGAGCTTCGATAAAGTCAGTGTCGATATACTCATACATCATCGCAGCGCAGCCAACGGGTGCGACACCGGTGGTAATATCCTGAATGCCAAGTTCATCTAATGTTTCGCACAACATACGATGAACAATACCGTGGGTACAGCCGGGACAATAGTGCGTGTGAACGCCGTCCATCCAGCTCTTCGGTCTCTCATATATAACTTTTTCACTCATGGCCATTACCTCCGCTACTTGAGCCCCGCAAATATTTTGCGGCACTCATCCTCTATTTCGCTGACACTGGGGCACATCCCGCCGCTGCGCCCGTAGAAACTGACGGGGATTTGATACTTGACTGCATTTCTCACATCATGCTCCATCTGTCCCCAGTTCATCTCTGTATCAAGAATATGTTTGCAGGTGGGGATAAGCGACTCAAAGTCGCTGTTTGGGAAAGGACTGATGAGAAGAGGACGGATCAGACCTATTTTATACCCCTCAGCGCGAAGATTCTGCACCACAGAACGGGCTATTCTGCCCACAGTGCCGAATGCGGAAATAACCACCTCTGCATCGTCTGTCAGATATTTTTCGCAAGCAGTCTCCTTTTCGCAGATAG
>RRZU010951716.1_pt1 | contig 25951 bp, 23 predicted proteins | sample 2165561 | NCBI WGS metagenome assembly RRZU01 (sample SAMN10456909, study PRJNA506462) | wastewater metagenome | isolation source: wastewater sludge | place: USA: Moscow, Idaho | reverse complement strand
TCATGGGCTTAGTGCGCCCAAAATTTGGGAAATAGCCTTGAGTAAGACTCACAAACAAAAATTTACAAGAAATAAACTGTAGATTAAAGATAAATTTGACGCTCTAGATGCTCTACTGGTGTTTTTAGAGGTTCCCTTATCTCTTTCTCCAAACGCCCGGTCAATCAACTTCTCCCATACATGGTCAAAATTATCTGTACCGAAATAAAACTGTTTATCCGACGTTTTCTCGTCCATGAATTCAAGCATATCTTTCATGCCCTGAAATAGTGTTCTTTTCTTGTCATCGTTAGTTCCAGCAAGTTTACTTTGTACGATGGCAATGGATGTTTTTACATCAGGATGCGGTCCTGGTTCTTCTATTGTATACGGTACATAAAGCCAACCCAATCTCTTAAAGGCTTCATAAACACAATATCGATTTACTTGCGTGATGAGTTTCGTATCATTTGGTGTGACAGAACGAACCACAAAATCCGTATAAATAAAGGAACTCACTCCATTTTTAGACTGCACAAGCGGCATTTGATTTCTAACAGTTCTCGGCCAGTCTTGGTTGCCAGTTGCTGCTGTTTTGTATGTAGCATCTGTTTCAACATAATATTTTCCGCCAATAGAAAAGAAATACTCAATGACACTTTTGAAAGCATTTATAGGAAAGTCTACACTTTGAGGTGCTGCAAATCTGTTTAATGCCAACAGGCGATCGGCCTTAGTCGTAAACTCTGAAAGCACCTGTATCAAATGTTTTATATCTGTTCTGATTTCAACATCCGTTTCTGGCAGTTCATAGCCGATAGGGAAATAGACCATCGCATTATCTGAATCTGCTTTTATTCCTACAAATCTGTCGCCATCTTCATTGGAATTAACGTGGCAGTGATCTCTTAAGTCAAACTCCATAACAGATTTTAACGCTGAGTCCAAATCCATATCTAATCACCACCTTTATTGTTCAGAGTCTCGGAAGTCACTTATTACATTTTCCTTGAACATCTTAAATCGATCTATGCCCTGTGCATACATAAATGCACGGATTACTTGTTCCAAACTCTGATATTCTGTGTTTTCAAAAATAACCTCACGCTTAAACTTGAAAGCATCGTCCCATAGATACTTAATTACCTTTTCCGGGAATTTTCTGTATTGTTTCATTGCATCACGAATTTCGTCAAGCAAAACTTTCTCTGTTTCAGTAAGTGTTCCGGCGGACTCCTTTTTTCGGAGTTCATCATACTGTTTAGTTGATAGATTCGTCATCAATTCCTTTGATCTTTCATCACTCTGTAAATCACGCAGATGAACAAAGTATGCACCAAGTCTTTTATCTTCAGATGAAGTCATCCTTGCGCTGTTTCCAACCACAATGCCGTTTATAGCTGTGCAAAAATTTCTCCAAGTAATAGTAGTATCAAGGATTTCTGCATTAGCCAATTCAGGATCGACATTGTCAAAATTATTCTCAATCAGTCGCATATCCCATCTTCTTTGGAATGCTGTATCTAAGGTAAACACATTCTGATCAGAAGTATTCATTGTTCCAAGAATAGAAAGATTTGACGGGATACGAACTTCGCGAGTAGGGTCTCCATATACAATTTTTGCAATATTAGCATTGGTTATTCCATACTCACTAGTTCCGACAGGAAATCCATCATCGCCGTCGTTTATTTCAACTTTACGGTCGAGCAACTGAAAAACTTCTCCAAAAATAGCAGGAGCATTGCCACGGTTGATTTCTTCGATAATAAGGATATACTCGTCCTCTGGGTGTGTATACGCATCCAACAGAATGTTGGTAAATGGTCCAGCAGTGAACTTATAGCTTACCTGTCCATCTTCTGCGACATTCGGAAGAATCTGTCCGATAAAATCAGAGTAAGTATAATCAGGATGGAATACCAAACGCTCAACTTTGCTGTCCTTTTTGCAGTATTCATGCATTATTGTCCAGCTTTTTCCTGAACCGGGGACACCATAGAGAAGTACATTGCATCCAGTTGTAAGTCTATGCTCTTCGTACTGCTCTGGCGCAATTCCTTCATCTTCTGCATCCATGTCTTCTAAGCCAATGACTTTTGTTGCCGATAAGCGTAAGAATGTATCCACTCTTTTCTGATAGGCTTCCAAATCGCCAGTTCTTCTCTCTACGACCGATACACTTCCGTTGGAATAACTAAGGTATGGATTCATTCCATCAGACAGCAATGACTTCAGAACACGTAAAGAACCTTTGGCTTCTTTGTCCCCGTTAATATCAACAGTTTCTTGTGTTTCAAGGACTTTACGGTATAAGCTATTTTGGTTGAAAATAACATCTCTGCTACCATCCATCAATTTGAATACGGCGCCTTCAGAAAGAACCGTGAGAAGATTCGTTAAATTCACTTCACACTCAGGATCTGCATTTACATTGAAACCAATCCAAGCCATAAGAACTCTCATATAAGCATCATGATTGCTTTCAATTATGGTGTGAATAATATCTGCATTAACTGTATAAATCAATTTTTTAGGATAACGGGTTCCGCCCGTTCTTTCAGCACTTGCAGCTTTTGTTTCGTCTACAAAACTAACCTTTGCTAATTTCCAAACGAGTTCAAACGCTACAATGAGCGCTTCCATTTGAGACTTGAACAATTGATTTTCATTAATCGCAGATATCAATGACTCTGCATCAATTTCATCTTCTTCGCAAATTTCTGACAGGCAATCAATGACCCATTGGTCTAAGTCATCTGTCATAACAATCCCATCACCATTCTGCTGAGAATATACCAGTTCTGCAGGACGGTCGGCACACTCCCATATCAATATAGCGAGTGCAATTGTACTTTTCACGTGAGGAAGCGAGGACTTAATTCCCAGCTTCAAATCCAATTCATCATATACAGATATGTTATCGGGTCTATTCATGGTTCGACTCCTCCTTTATATCATTCATAATTACTTCCGCAATAGCAGCCGCTAAGAGTGGCGGAACCGCATTTCCTACCTGCTTCATCTGTGAGCCTTTATTTCCCACAAATCTAAAATCATCAGGAAATGATTGTATTCTTGCTGCCTCCCTAACAGTTATCGCTCTATCCAAAAATGGATGGGTAAACTTGCCAGAAGAAGGTGTGTCAAATCTTGTTGTAATAGTCACTGAAATTTCATCTTTACGCATTCGAGTCCATGTACCGCTATATATGGATTTCGTAAGATGTTCCTTCGGCAACACCTCTCTACCTGCATTCGGAGGAATTAAAGCCAGTCTTTCGAGTGCAAGCGGAGAATGCTTAGTCACTACATGATTATATAATACCTTTGAGTTGTCTCTCAGAATTTTCTGGTAATCACTCTCAGGAGCGTTTTTGTATTCCTGCACATATGCACCTTCCCCAGATTCAAGATACGCTAAATCACTAATTGCATCCCATATAGTTACTTTGATATCTTTAGGTTTCGGAAGCTTAGGTGCTACTCCATTTAGCTTGCCAACGATTACAGCTCTTCTACGATTTTGCGGAACTCCATAATCAGAAGCATTAAGCACTCCATGTTCCAATGAATATCCCATCTTATTAAATAGTTCTTCTATCTCCTTCAAGAAAAAACCGTTTTCTGCTGTCAGTAAGTTAGGCACATTCTCCATAACAAAATATCGCGGCTTTACTAGTTCTACTACGGCAACATAATATTTAAAAAGAAAATTTCTTTTGTCATGAATCGTCTTACGCTTTCCTTTTTGAGAAAACCCTTGGCACGGAGGTCCACCAATAACTACGTCTATTTTCCCAGTATATGGCGCAAAAATTTTCTTTAAATCCAAAGAGGTTATATCTCCGACAATCATCTTTGTGCTTTTATGATTTTCCGTATATGCAGCTGCAATTGATTTGTCATATTCATTTGCGATAAGAACCTCAAACCCTTGCTTCTCAAATCCTAGAGACAATCCACCTACTCCAGCAAACAAATCAATTACTCTTGGTTTCATGTCTTTTCTCCCTCAATCCTTACTTTAGCCATGTCAAAATATGTTTTGTCTAATTCGACACCAATGAAATTTCTATCCGTACGTTTGGATACAACACCTGTTGTGCCACTACCCATAAATGGATCAAGAACCCAATCCTCCGGGTTTGAAAGTATCTCAACAAAATGCTGTATTAAACTTTCAGGCTTTTGTGTAGGATGTTTGCCGTATCTTCGCTCTCCGTTCGGAGTAACAGATGTTTCTATATAATCATGGAACATAGCTCCAGCATTGTTAAACGTTCCTGTTCTTGTCTTGTAAGTAAAATAAATCCACGCTTCAGTTGAGTTCACAAAATGCAAATTCATATTTCTTGGCATCGGATTAGTCTTGTGCCATATACCTGTTGTCTTATAATAAAAACCATGCTTTTCAGCAAGCTTAATAATTGATTCAACCTTTATGATCGCCATAAAGGCAATCATAGAACCACCTTTCTTCATAACCTTTGCTGATGCTTTAAAGAAATTGTCCATCGATTTTTCCCAATCATCAAACTCCATATCATCCCAACCAGCTGCTCCAAAAAAATTGTCTCTCATCTTACTAAGATTGGTATCTCTATTTTTCATAAAATTACCAAGATTGTATGGTGGATCTGTTACAATAAGATCTATTGACTTATCTGCAACTTTTTTCATTGCGGCAATACAGTCATCATTATATAATTTTATTTCCGGCATCGTGAAATTCTTCCTTCCTAAGTGTTATCAATATTTATTCAGCACTTTTACCGCTTGCAATCCACTCATCTAACTCAGAGCGTTTAAACTTCCATAGCTTACCCAAACGGTGTACCGGAATATCTGGTTTCTTCTTTATCCAGTTGCGAAGCGTTACAGTTTTAATTCCTAAATACGTAGCCGCCTCATCAATACTTATATAGTTGTCCTCAATTGCATTGTTTTTGCTCATTTCAATCACCTCTGTGGTTTCTATTGATGGATATAAACTCACAAAATATAGTATATCATTTTTCTAATCAATCTTCAACGGTTTTGTGGTATTTGGTGATATATCATGATATTTATTTGTATTTTATTATACAATTATTTGTGTCTTAAGCGATATTCGTATACTAAAACCCCAATATTTTATAAGCAACTGATTTCTAACCTATCTCGCAATTTTCTACTTCCTTTAAAGTCTTACCATCATCTGTTTTCCATTCAATATTTCCGTTTGCTGACGCACCAAGCACAAATGCCGCTGAACTCGATGGCGATTTGAACAGCATTTCATTTTGAATGATACCCTTATCGTCAATATTGTCCTTGTTGTTTTTCCTCTCAGCCTTTACATAGTCTGGACAACTTGGAACAATATCCGTTCTGATTTTACTGCCTGCCAAGACGACAAACCCTTCACTTGTTAATTTCCCCTTTGCATCAGCACCACTACGCTTTATGTAAAAAACTCTATCGCCACTTTCGGAATTATCATCATTTGCAACAATTGTTGTGACTGATGCAGTGAGTGATTCAAAAACCTTATGACCAAGCGTACCCATTATTATTTTTGCATAATCAATAAACTCTTCTAGCTCACTTTCTTTTTCTTCTGTGATATTACCGGGAGTAGGGTCGTTCCCATTTTTAACAACATATCGTTCCGTTTCTTTAGCGATATTTGTAAACCTATTTTCAAGATAGCTTATCTCCGTGGGACCGAAGGAATTATTCGAAGTAGTGAATACCACAGCTTCTGTCCAATAGTCCTTTTCAGGGTTACGCTTATGTTCTTGCAAACGGTATAGAATTCCTTCTCCATTTTTCCTAACGCCAGCCTGTCCTATATAAACTACGCTTTCGCCTGTTTGATCAGATATGCCGAAGAGAAAATATACGCCACTTTGTGAAAGATCATCTCGACCCTTGCAGCTATCAAGTTTTGTTCGTGGAATTTTATATGCCACTCCTGTCCAATTAGCAAGTGTACATTTCATTCTTCCGTTTGGCTCACCATCCATTAAAAATAAGTTGATACTTTTTCCCCGCATATCTTTTCAAACCTCTTTTCGTCCGTTTTCTATATACTCCTTGATGTCTCAGATTGCTGTCAACACCCCTACACACTCACACTATGTCAGTAGTCTTAAGCACTCACTACGCCAAAACCTACTAATCGGTCAGCCCTTGTAAACACTCAAGTTGAGTGCATACGGCTATTGTTTTTTCGATATTTCAGCAATTACGAAAATCCACTCGCCAATTCTCGTTTTCAAGAAATGCCGTGTTTACGGGGTTTTTCGGCACTTTTATCCCTCAGTTCGTGTTAGCAGACAGACACACTCAACATGCCTTGTTGCTGCAATTCTGATGACCATTGAGCCTGATATCCCCTTGGCGTAAGCATACTTTCCAATCCAATATAACCCGTGTAACCATGAATATTATCTGTTCTGGTTTGATCTAAGTTTAATTTTAGAATGTATTAGAAGAAAAGCGTAAAATTGTTAATTTGGATTTAGCTAGTTACTTCAGCAAACACAACTATCAATTCGCTTTTATCCAATTAATTATATTATCCTTATTCAACTGAGGTTGTCCTTGCCTTCCATAATAATGGGAAAACCTTGCTTGAATATCTTTATTGAATACGGGATTAATTGATGCTATCACAGATGCGCCGTCTTTGAACTCTTCTTTACTTACACTGTTTATTAACTGGAAGTCAATAAGCCCACCACTAAATAGTTGGCACGGTGGCAATAAGTGATATCGTGCTTTTGCATTATTCACATACTTTCCAAATTCATTAGTAGCTGTATTACTATTATTCTTAATACGTTCTTTTAAATCATCAATTATACTACAATTAATTTGACATAAAACCACAAAATCTGAGTTGTTTTGCTCCATATCACAGGCGGCAGTAATTACAATATATTTTTTCTCATCATAAGTAATAATATCACCAGTAAAAGGAGCTTCTTTTATTGCTGGTCTTATGTAAAATTCTAAAGCATCATAATCATCATGATTATCATCTGTATTAATAGTTAACATCTCATTAATTCTAGTAACAGCAAATCTAAGCATCCTTTGAGTCTGGAAATTCTTTTCCTGGTTTTCCCATTCAGTAATGACACTTGACATATGATCCCAAAAAACTCTACTAAGCATTTTATCAATTTTACTATAATTACCTAAAACATTGGTATATCCCGTCTTATATAGTTTTGCAATTTCCAGCAATAATTCATAAACGTCAACTTTATCTCGTTGGTATTTCTTAAATATTGGACTTTCATCATAATCTTCATCTAATAGATGAAGATTGCCAGAGACAATAAAAATAGGTACTCTGCAGTCTTCATAAATTTTTTTACTAGTCTATTTCCTTCATTCTGTTGGGAACCAGTTCCCCAATCCAAGTCAATTATAATTGCATCAATATGATTATTGTACAAAATCTGTGGAATATCATTGTCATTTACTAATGGAAAAGTTATGATTTTATATTCACTATTTTCTCTGTTAAATTCATCAATAGTGTCTTGGTACATCTCTTGTAGAGTTTTGTCATCTTCAACGATAATTATCTGTATAGTATCTTTATCCATTTTATTGCTCCTCTTTTTTCTTCGGCAACTCTATTATAAATTTAGCACCTTCTGAAACATCTATTACTTTTATTTGACCACCATTTCTGTCAACTGCTTCTCCTGCAATAGATAAACCTAATCCCGTACCAGTTCCATTTTCCGTAACCCTGCCAGATATACCAGGGGTGAAAAGGGAGTCATCATCCAGTAAATCCCTGATGATTTTGGGACCATTATTCCATGTGCTTATTTCGATTGAATCATTCGTCTCGTATAATGATATTTCTAAGATCTTATCCTCTTTGGCAAAATCTACCCAATAAACTGCATTTTCAATGATATTTGCTAATGCCGCTAAAATATCTTCTCGCCAGCCTTTAAATAGAAAATCATTTTCTATGTTTAAATTAAGTGTTATATTTTTTCTTTGGATCTCATCCGAAAAGATATCAATTGAGGTTTGGATTGTATTCACTAGACTAAACACCGACATGGCAGTTCTCTTTCTAGTAGCTAAAGAATTTAGTCTACTAAATAAATCAGTAATAGTCTTTAATTGCTCAGGAGTCTCTTCAACAATTTTCATTATCTTATTTAAGTCTTGGGCGTTGCTATCTTTCATATATCTTTTATATGCACGGTCTATGTTATTTGTCTGGTTTTTTATCCAATGTAAAGGTTTTCGAACTTCGTGCATAACAACATCCATAATTTTCCCCAATGTAGCTTGTCCTTGGTACATTGCAATCTGTCTCTCTAACTCTTGTGCAACTTTTAATTTATTATTGATATCCCTATCAATAAAATCATTTAATTCATTCATTTCTTCGCTGCTCACATTTGCTTTCTGCATAACAGAAATCACTTTGTTTTTTACTGCAGAGAAGTCGGTTAATATACTCATTTGACTGCTAAATAAATGATTTTTTCTACCTTTGCCAGTCTTTTGCCTAAATGAATACCTCTTAAGCTCCATAAAAATTAATAATTGGCTGATAACAGATATTAAGCCATCGTAGTATGCATCTTCTTTCAATCCATCTCTTGCACTTTTTTCAACTAAATTCGAAATTTCTTCATCTTGTATTTCAATAATTCCCGAAATTTGATTAGCACCAATCTTCAACGCAGGATTTTGCACTCTTTTTTTATCCAAGGAAAGCCAATCGTTGCCATAGTCACCATAAGGTCTTATTCTAAATCTATTTCTAAAAATACTAACTCCAGAAATATCATTTAACAAATTTTTAGCTTCATTTTTTCCTAACTTTTCTTCTCCAGAATTGAATAATTCATATACCAAATTTTCAATGGATTCTGGATCTCTATCGAAAATCCTAAAATCAATATCTACGATACCAGTAAATTTTTCTTTATCATTTAAATAAAACTTAAATTCTAAAGCATCTTCTTCTATCCCAGAATTTTTATTTTGATAAATCAAAGTGTTGTTGCCATCCGGAAAGATTTTTCCTGAAATTCTGTAGTCATAGTAATCGAGTAGCGGTAGAGGTTTTATTGCTATTGTTTCATTTTGATACTTTTTTGATATGAAATTTTTGAATATAACAGTAATGTTAAATATATCATTATTACCATTAGTACTTGTGTTGTCCATTGGGGTTAATAGTTTTCGAAGTTCTTTAATAAGATATTCTATTTCACTATCATTCCATAGCTCAAGCTTTTGAGCTGAGCCTTCGATATTAAATAATGTACCATTCCTTTCGCTAGAATCTGAAGTAGATATATCTATTAATATTTCATCAAGGTACTTGCTTTCAACAAATTCATTCCAGTTAATAAATAAGCTAGTTTTAATATTTTCCGCTATCGTTTCTAGTTCCATTTTTTCACCTAAAATAGCAGCAGCAAATCTTCCAATTCCTTTCCGTCCTTGCATTATACGCCCATTGGGACTAGTTCTACGTTTAAGTTTATCGCTGGTAGAGGGAACAAGCCACTTATCAATTACCACATGTTCTTTCATTCCATGACCGTTATCTTCCACTGATAAAAGAAGTCGCTTATCGTTAGTTGCTTCAAAAGTTATTGTAATTTCGCTTGCATCAGCATCATAAGAATTTTTTACTAGTTCAACCACAGCTGCATGCATGTCTTTGATAATATCTTCACCAATAGTACCGATTAATCTCGCTGAAGGTCTAAATGATTTTTTCATTCTCATACCTCTTCCAACATATTCATAATTTTATTAGCCAATCCTTTGGCCATTAGCGGTGGAACTGCATTTCCTATTTGAACAAATTTAGCCGTCCTAGAACCCTCAAAATAATAACTATCCGGAAATGATTGTACACGAGCAGCTTCACGAACAGATATAGATCGACACTGTTCAATATCCGGATGTATAAAATAATGACCATCTTTAGAAATATGTGCAATCATTGTATGTGAACACCTAATGTCACCCGCTAATACTTTATATCTATCTAAAAATGCTGTAATATTTTTATGTGTTTTAAGTTCATCTGGTAAATCTGTATATTTTATTCTAGTTTGATTATCATTCCATGCTTGAATGACTTTTTTATATATCTTCCTATCATTTTCATTATGTTTTCTGCAAATGTGATGTGTCAATATATCTTGGCTATTTCGTATACCTGATTCTCTCAAATACTCGTTTTCATCGGCTATATATTCATTTTTTTCTTGGCCATGCTCTAAGGCTGCTAAATCGTATAGGATATCAGACACTGTAACATTCAAATCAATATTACAATCTTCAAAACTTGGATATTCTAAATCAAACTCTTTTCTCCACCCTATGATTATTACTCTCCTCCTATTTTGAAGCACTCCAAATTCTGAAGAGTTAAGTATTTTATAATCCACTGTATAGCCAATGCGATCAAATTCACTTAATATAGCTTTGAAAGTTTCGCCCTTTTGAGCTGTTAATATTCCTGGTACATTTTCAAAAATAAATATTTTAGGTTTATAATGTTGTAAAAACTTAACATATTGTATATATAAAAAGTTGCGTGGATCAGTAGACATTTTATTCGAGCTTACAGCTCTTCCTACTAATGAATAAGCCTGACAAGGAGGCCCCCCTATTATTAAATCTAATTCTTTTATAGTTTCCTCCTTGATAATATGGTCTATTTCGTTAAAAATGCCTTGTATACTGTTCTCACTGATTTCATTATTTATAACAGTTTTTAACAAATCTTCAGGCACCTGACTATAAAGTTCAGCTTTCTTCACTTGACTCTTCTGATACTTTTCATAAATATCTATTTTTCCGTTTTCCTTTAGATAATGGTAAACTGACCTTGTTTGCAAAGTATCACAAGCATCTTTATTCATTTCAACATGTGCTAGTGGTGTAAAATTACCATTCATAACAAATCCTTCGGAGAGACCCCCAGCACCTGCAAATAAATCTATAAACCTATACTTTCTATCGTTCATAACATAATCTCCTCAGCACTATATCAAATTTTAAATCTTTTCGCCTGAATCTAGAATGAAGTAGCGTTCAAATGTACATGAAACAACAGATGCAATTCTTTCTAAATCTTTTATGGTAAAACTTTCTCTTTTCATTTTCGCGTTAAAGTTTTGGGGAGAAGTACCTACTCTTCTAGCGAGTTCGGCCACACTTATGTCGGAGCGTACACATAATATTTTTATCTGTTCTGAAATTGTCATTTTCATTCATCCTTATATCATTCTACTTATAACTATCCATTGTCAATTATATGCGTTTAATTTTACATTGTCAACTTTTTAGTAACATTTATAAAACTATTAAAGTCTATAAATACAGCAACCCCATCCACAAGTGAGCCAATCACTGTGATGGGGCTAATTCCGTCTACATTTCAATTGTAATTTCTTAATTTTCTTCTACTTATACGCTCATCGTTAATTTCAATCTTCATAAAAAGGAATTTCTTGTTCCATGACAATGCCATATTTAAAGTGGATTTCTATTTTGGATTCATGGATTACCTTGATCCTAAGTATCAGGCGCCTTATTAAATCCTCATCAAACTCTCCCACTTTACAGCTTACCCTGCCAAGGCAAGAGTCCATTCCTTCTAACCTTTGCCCATATTCTCCAGCCGATTTTTGTTCTCTTGCATGCTTTAGTTTCTTCATTTTAAGAGCTTGCATTTCTTCCGCGATTTTTCTATACTGCTCATCAAAATCTTCATTGACGGCTCCCCGCTTGGCATTTTCTTCTATCAGCGTTAATAGTTGCTCCTGGAGTTTGGATATTTCGTCATCAAACTCTGTTTTTATGTTCTTTGTTGTGTAGTTCCCAATTACTCGGATCACATTCTCTCTGAATGCCCCCACAACATCTCTTTGATTTTCTACTACGCTGTTCACAGCCGTCATAATCGCTTCATGCAGAGGTTTCTCTTTCAAGGTAGCGGAGTGCTTGCATTTTTTTGTTCCGTTTAATAATCTGCTTTCACATCGCCATACAGGAGTAATGACCCCATTCCTTGACCATGTCTGCCTGCGATAAGGGTGGGAGCATTCTCCGCAGACAAGGATATCCGAAAGGACATATTTTGAACTGTACTTGCTTTTTTCTTTCTTTGCCCTCCTTGCTATGGAAGGTTTGTGAAGACTTGCTCGTCTTGCTCTTTCTTCTTGCACTTGGTAAAAAAGCTCTTTTGGTATTATTGCTTCATGGTTATCTTCAATATAATACTGGGGCACGATGCCGTTATTTTTTACCCGTTTTTTAGTAAGGAAATCCACTGTATATGTTTTTTGCTGAAGAACATCTCCCATATATTTCTCATTCTGGAGTATCTTTGCGATAACAGTATCATGCCATTTATCTTTTCCAGTTACCGTCTTGATACCTTCTTCCATAAAGGTATTGGCTATCTGCTGTGTGCTTGATCCTTCAAGATAAAGACGATAGATTCTTCTGACCAACTTTGCTTGTTCCGGTACGATGACCAGCTCGCCATCCTCATCTTTTGTATACCCCAAAAACTTTTTATGATTGACCAGCACTACGCCGTTTTCATATTTTCTTGCTATTCCCCAGCGTGTATTTTCACTTAGGTTGCGGCTTTCTTCCTGTGCCTGGCTGCTTAAAATAGTGATTAAAAGCTCGCCTGTCGCTTCCAGTGTATTAACTCCCTCTTTTTCAAAAATAATACCTATGTTTTTCTCCTTGAGCTTTCTTATAGTTTGCAGAGAGTCTACTGTATTTCTTGCGAAACGGCTGACTGATTTGGTCAATATTAGGTCGACTTTTCCCGCCATGCAGTCATCAATCATGGCATTAAAGTCATCTCTCTTTTTTGTATTAGTTGCAGACTTCCCATCATCTGCATAAATACCTGCCAGTTTCCAGTTTGGATTCTGCTGGATTTTTTCCGTATAGTAAGATATCTGAGCATCGTAGCTGCTTTCTTGCTGTTCCAACAAGGTACTGACACGGCAGTACGCAGCTACTTTTAATGCTTTTAACTGTACCTTGATGTTCCTGTCATATGCAGGCTGCGAAGGTATAATCGATACATTTTTCTTTTTTACTGCTTGCATATTTTAACCTCCTTCAACATAGTTTCATGGACGATAAACCCATTTATAAATTCAACTTCAATGCGTCCATCTTCATAAATGACCAGCTGTTTGATTATCTGTAAAAATAATTCTTCGTTAAACTCTGTTTGCTGTTTTCTGTCCGCAAGAGCTTGCTTTATCTTTTCCGTTTGATGTTCGTAATCATAAATCTGTGCCGACTGGTAAAGGAGTTTTGCCCTCTGAAAAATTAAGGTTGATAGCTCCTTGGACGAGAATTGTTCATTTATTTCCATGTCCTTTATTTTTTGATCCAGCTTTAAATATTCGGGAGTATATCGCTTTGGGAGTTCCTTTTGTTTTTTCTGCAGCAGGGAAGGTTTTTTTATCAACTCGTTTACTGCAAGGATAAAAACTCCTTTTATCTGTTCATCTGTCATTACTCCACAGTTGCAATGGACCCTGTTTTTATAAATATAATGCTTACATTTCCATTTACTCTTCTCTGAAGCTTTTCCGCAATTCTCTATATATTTTCTAAATGGCTCCCCGCATTCTCCGCACCAAAGTCTGCCGCTGAAAGAGCTTTGATTATTCATACTATTTGGCTGCACAACCCTCCCGAGCTTTTTACGCTGTTCCTGCCTTCGGTTCTGCACCTGTTCAAAGATTTCTGTATCTATCAACTTGGGGTACATTTCATCTCCCAGATACTTGACATTTTCTAAGATTTTGCCTACAGAGCCATGATTCCAAGATGGCTTATTATTTGCGTTTAGAATCCCACTTGCTGTAAGCTCTCTTGCAATTGCATATGTGGATATTCCTGAAAGATAATCAGTAAAAACCTTTCTTACGACATTTGCTTTTTCTTCTTCAAAAAACACTTTACCATTTCGCATCCGAAATCCCATCGGCGTATGTCTTTGCATTGCCATTATCATTGCCCTCCTTTCTATAGTTCTCCGTAAGCTCCAAGCTGTTCTTCAAGCGAAAGCTTACAATTTCACCTTCCCTGATTACTATCTGCTCCACGGTTTGCAAGAACAAATCTTCACGGTATGTATCCTGTATTCCAGGATGGCTCTCCAGCAGCCCTATGAGCTGTTCGGTATAATAGATTTCATTTTCAAATCCGCTGTCATCCAGCAAGGCTTTCCTCTTTTTTCTCATGGCATCCAGTTCTATTTGTAATGCAGTTTGCTTCTCTATAAAAATAGCAGAGTCAAGATATCCTTTTGCGGCTACACCGCTTAAGATATGACTCTGCTTTGACAATTCTATAATCTTATCGTTACACTCTCTGATTTCTTTTTCCTGCTGTTCATCAGCACGCAGTCTCTTTAATGATTCCAGCAGTGGGAAAAGAATTTCCGTATAGTTACTGGAGAGCTTATTCCACATTGAGGTAAATGCGTTTTGTATAATATCCTCTCTGATTGCTACCATACTACACTTTTCTCTATCCTCAATGTGCTGAATACAGCACCATTGCACTTTCTCATACGGCTTTCCAATATAGATTTTCTGTCTCCTGAATACCCTACCACATTCTCCGCATATGATTTTGCTACTGTATGCATACCTGTTTTGCGATTTTGTGCCATCGGCTTTCATCTGCCTACGGCGATATTCATAAATTTCTTTGACCGCTTCTGCTTCCTCCATACTAATGATGGGTTCGTGATTCTCAGAAATAAAATACTGAGGCAGCTCTCCCTTATTTCTTTTTCGCTTAAAGGGGACTCCCTCAGTAGTAAATGTCTTTTGCAATATTAAGTTTCCTGTATAGATTGGATTTAGAAGAATTTCCTTTACTACTCCCTCTGACCATTTTTCAGCACTTCGAATAGTTTGTATACCTTTCTCAGTCAATTCCCTTGCAATTACATAAGAGCCCTTGCCGTTTAAATATTGTTTGAAAATATAGCGTACGGTTTCTACCTCCTGCTCATCAATGACCAGTTCGCCATTCTCGTCCTTAACATATCCGTGGGCAGGTGTTCCTATTTTAAAGCTACCTTCTTGAAACCGTTTAACTGCTGCCCATTTGTTGTTGGTTGAAATACTTTCGGCCTCTCCTTGTGCCAGTGAGCTTAGGATTGTCAAGAGCATTTCACTGCTCTCAAATAATGTGTTGATATTCTCTTTTTCAAAAAACACTGCAATGCCAAGCAGTTTCAGCTTACGTATTGCTTTAATGCTATCAACTGTATTTCTTGCAAAGCGGGTAACTGATTTTGTAATGATCATATCAATTTTTCCGGCTTCACAATCTTTTATCATACGCAAGAAGTCATCTCTTTTCTGGAGCTTCGTTCCACTTCGAGCTTCATCTGCATAGATTCCAGCATATTCCCAATCGCTTCTTTTGCCGATCAACTCTTCATAATAAGCTGTCTGTGCAATAAAGGAATTTTGTTGCTCCCTGGAATCTGTGCTGACACGACAGTAGGCACAAACCCGTTTCTGTGGCTGAAGCTGCATCATTACATGAGGTTTTACAGGATTTATTTTTGTTATCTTTTTTATTTTTTTCTGTTCGCCTGCCACTATAGTTTCCTCCTTTCCAACAGAATTTACCTTCTGTTAGCAACACACATTACCACACAAGTTTTAGAATAGCTACTGTTATTACACATATACTTTTGCAAGCTGAGGAAGAAATGTTTGGCGGTTCAAAGCATCAATTTCTTCATATTCTTCGCTGGTAATCAGACCGTTGCGAAGCAGGATTGCTAAGAACTTCAATGTGATTTTATATTTGACTTCATTGGCTGTTTGTTCTTTTGACATAGAAATAGCCTCCTTATATCCAATTTGATTTTTCTTATATCCGAATCATTTTGCTTGTTCAGTTATATCCATTGACAGCCCTACGCTAAGCGATAATGCCTCGTCAATTAAAAGCATTCGTAACCTGCTTACGCTTCCTATGTATTCCAAAAGTCGGATGCGATCTATGGTTCGTATCTGTTCAAGTAAGACAACCGAATTTTTCTGCAGTGCTTCCATACAGCCAAGTTCCACATGAGTAGGCAGCTCTTTTTTAGATTTGCTGGTTATAGCTGCAACGATGACCGTAGGGCTGTACCGGTTTCCAATATCATTCTGTATAACAAGTACAGGTCGGATACCACCCTGCTCACAGCCCACCACCGGGCTTAAATCCGCATAGAGAATATCTCCACGCCTTATAATTCTTTTTTGTTCTCCCAAAATGTGCACCTCCTTTTGTTTTCTTAATGGCACAAAAATACAAACCGCTCTGTTGTAAATACTCTGTTTGCTATGACAGAGCGGTTTGCATGGCTTCTGACATTAAGTCTTTTTCTCTGTGCTTAATTCGACACTACTTCCCAAGCACAAATGGCAACAACCTAAACTGCGGTTAGCTATACCGCATCATGGGACTTTCACCCTCGCCGGGATCTCCGCCGACTGCCCTCATTGCCTGCGATGGGTTGGTACCACTCGGACTGTGACTGGACAGAAGTATCATTATAGGCTGACGGGATTATTGCGAAACAGGCTGCCACAGCCTGTTTTACGGTCGGATGGGTACCGCTTAGCACCTTGTTTGGCCGTCTTTGATAGGTTGATAGATGAGAAGGAATGAACAGAAAAGAAAAATATAGATAGGCAGTTTCATTTTCTCATTAAAATCCTACAGGTGGTCTTGGCGCATCCCTCGAAGTCGCTTTACTCTTTTAAAGCACCGTCAGCTAAAGTATTTAGGTTGTTGGATATGAAATTTTCAAAGAACAATCGGGGTATTAAAAAGCCCCCTCACTACTAAGCCGAAATAGTAAGGGGGTTGAGCGGATTTATTTTTACTTTTCTAAAAGATTTTTGAGTTTATCAAGAATTCGTCTTTTACGATCATTGATTGTTTTCTGAGGAATGCCTGTTTTGGACGCCCATTCACGTTCACTGTATCCAGCATAAAAAAGTGCATTAATGAGATCCATTTCAGATTGGTTAAGCAATACCAAGCTTTTATTCAATTTCTCAATCATAATATTTTGTATGACAACCTCCTCGACAGTCAGTGAGGTCTTATCAGGGATTCCATCCTCGCCAGTAGTATCTTCCGTATCCAAACTGCTGTAATACACTAAGCCATTGATTACATCACGTTCTACCAAGTATTGAGCACGGCGCATTGTTTGATGATGCAATGTATAAATCTCCTTATTAACTTCGACCAACTGTTCTGCTATACGAATAAAATATCTTTTTTCCATTTGTAACCTCCAAATTTTTGATTTAATGAGCTGTTCAATCAAAATTTGAAGGTTACGGATATCGAGCCTTATAACACTCCCAACGCTTCACGGTTCCTCCTTTCCGTAGCTTTGAGAGCGTAAAAATGGTAAAAAAAATAGGCGTGACTAAGCAGCTATCAAAGCTACTTGTCACACCTAAATCTCATCACGATGATTATTCATCGCCGGATTGGTACTTGTACTAAAAGTAGAAAGTATTTAATTTTTAGGCATTGTTCAGCACAACTTGTACCTTTTTGCCACACCGACCGCATTTTAACTCTAACACCAAATCCAATGCACTTGGCTTAAATGGTTTGCTACCCGACTGGATGTCCATGATGCGACGTTCGCATATAGGACAACGGACAACCATTTTATCTTTTTGCTCAGTCAATGATTTTGTTTCCATATGACCACCTCATTTCAAAAACCTATATTAGCCCTATGGTTTTGAGGCGGATTTCCATTGCTTGTACAGATACATTATACAGCTGCGCCATTTGACTAATTATGGCTTCCTGTCTAAGCTTAGGCTTTAATCGACAAAATGCCACTTTTACTCTGCCATAGGGCATGAGTAGAGCCGCACCAAGAGAATCAGCCTCTCGCTCAGTTCTTATATCAGAATCAGAAGAGGTTTTGCTTGCTAATTCATCTATTTCTTTGTAGTAATCTTGGTGTATCATCCAATGAGCAAGCTCGTGAGCCAATGTGAATCGGAGCCGTTTTACTTTGTTTTCAGCTAAAAGCCTGCTGTCAATAAGAATGGTTCCCGATTTTGCAAAACTGGCTTCATATCGCTTTAGCTGTGTATCATACACTGGGATGATGCTATCCTCGAACACGGTGATTCCATGAATTGTTCCTTTTTTTGAAAGATTGCGATATTGAACAATGATTCCAAAGTGAAATTCGATCAGTTCCTCTATGGGTATTTCGCATGGCTCGCCACATATAAGTTCCTCTTTGTAGTGTTTAAGGGCGTTTTGCGCCAGTGTTTCAATTGCCTTTGGCTTATAGTTTTTAAGCATCTACTGACCTCCTTCACCTCGGTTTTCTTTTAATCTTCTCATGAAATCTTCCCATTCTTCATCAGTGGCATCCAAATCCTTGGCAACACGAAGAGCAATTCGAACAATTGCATTTTCTTGAACTGTTTCTGCAATATCCAATGGTAATGGATTGGATGTTTTTGTCTGGGCAGCTAAGTCATATAGCTTGTCAGTTTCATCTTTGCTGAGAATTAGAGCATCAGCTATGCTTTTTAAGACTTCGCCGGAAGGAGCTGCTTTTTCATTGTTTTCCATGCCAGAAACAAAAGTGGCAGATATCCCTATCTGCTTAGCAAATGCCCTAAGAGTTACTTTTCGCTCCAGTCGTTTCTCCCTAACATATTCACCGAATGTAACCTTCATATCAAGCTCCTTTCTGAGATATTGTTCACCATTTGGTTTACACTTCTATTTTAACAACCAAACATACGATTTACAAGTATATATGATAAACAAAAAAGAGTTGTCAGTTTAATCCGACAACTCTTTTGTAATCACGTAAATTACTTTTGTTCTATTTTATTAAATGGACTTAGATCAATAAACAGGTCATCACTTGCAACATCCGCAATTTCTTTATCCAGGAATTCAACCAGTTCCTCCTGTCGTGGTTGCCCTAATGTAAGCCGATACAGTGAAAGTATCTTGATGAGTCTTAAATATTTTATTCGGTCTTGGCTCATGGGATACATTGGTACAATCCGTTCTATTTTAACAGTTTCAGCTTCATCCCCAGTTAAACACCAGTATGGAATTAAGTCTGAGAACTGTCCTTTTTCCTGTTCAGAGGCTTTTTCAAACATTGTATCCCACGTTGGCTCAGTACCATATTTATTAGCAATATTCTGCCTTACAGCCAGACACTTATAGCGGTTAATCCTTCCTTCTCGCTGTTCTAAATCAACAGGGTTAGATGGTAAGTTCCAGTGCATGACCTTTCTGCAGTAAAAATGAAAATCCAAGCCCTCCTGCCCGATGGATGTTGTAGCGAGCACAAATGGTCGAAAGGGTGAATTAAATGCCTTTCTAATTTTTTCGGTTCGGATGACATTTTCATTACTGATACGTGCATTAAAATATCCTACAGCAAAATGTGTGCGCATACGTGCTTTTTCCTGATCTACTCCTGTAAAAGATTCCATAGTATCAACTTGCAAGGATGCGGTATCTACAAATGAGTTGATGACGGCATCGGCAAGTTCTACTCCAGTTTCACCAAGAATATGCGCATACTCATCTAAAACAGCCTGAAGGTTTCCATCCACGCAATAACGAAATACCGCTTCATAGTAAGTATCATCCTCGCGGCTTCCATAGAGCAAGTCGAGTATTGCAGAACTTTCCGCTTTATTGAAGAGGCTGACAAAAACCTCTTTTGCAATACGCTCCGCTTGCTCAGCATTACTTTTCAAGAGACGAAATGCACAAATAGCAGGAGAACCAATGGCCATATTGACCAGCGTATCCACTGCACCTGTTGGAATGGCGGTGGGTGCTGCAAATTGTCGATTATCCAAGGCTTTGATTACTTCTATCAATACTTTTGCACCAGCAACACCGCTTTCACTTATACCGTACTTCTTTTTAATAGCATCTAACTTTGGAGACAACTTAGCATTAAGATCTTTTCGTATTTGTCGGATATCCCAGCCGATATAATCAGCCGGGGAATAGAGCCGGGCCAAAGTGTGAGAAACCAGACACAAAATGTCCTCACTTTCATTTTTCAAGCGACTAATGCCGTACCTGCGTTCTTCTCTTGTAGCAAAATATCCTCGTCCACGTTTTTTCTTTGCATTATGAAATAATTTGCCAATGGTCATTCGTTCAGCTTCATAAGAAAGCATAACTGAAAGCATTCTTGGAACCATTTCCCACGAAGAAAATACCAGCACCTTGGAGTAATCTTTATTTTTATCAAATACACTCCCGGTACGGTAATAAGCCTTTGATGTCGGAATCCAAAGCAAGCTTTCTGCGCCATTTTTTCCATTCTCAAATACTACCTCTTTCAGTTTTGTAAGACGCGCATTGTTTGAAGGGATAGGTTTATATCCATGAATCAAACTTTTCTTAAGCAACAAATATTTGCTATTCGTGCCCTTAACCAAGTCTAAATGCTTACCCGTTGCAAAACAACTCGTTATCTGCTTCTTGAGTTGGTAACTCTCCATAAAAGAAAGCAAGTAAGGGGCTGATTTTACATAAACTATCGGAACATTTCTATACCGTGGAGGGCGTTTGCTATTCTTGCTCATATCATCCAAGATTGACTGCATAGCACTGTAAGAAATAATATCCCCTTCAGATATGCTGATTTCAGTTGCTCCGCTGTCATCTATAATTCCACTGTTAAACCGTTCTGTTCGGCATACTCCTTGATACAATACATCCTCAGCAGTATTCTTTTTTGCAATCAGCACGGTCAAATTTTCTTTGGATATTTCACACAAAGCATTGGAGTAATCCTGCCACACCCCATGAAATTGCTTATGCTCGTGATCTGAATAAAAAAGAAATCGCATAACTTCCATAAATTCACGATAGTGCTCAGTACTCTCATCCGCATTGATTTCCTCCAAAGTAGAGTATGGTTTATATGGTGTGGCGGACAAAAGAAGCACCTTTGTGTCAGTATTCTGGAGAAACTGGCGGCTGAGCATGCCCTGTTCATCATCAGAGGGTGAAATCAAATCTCGAAATCGTTGGAACTCATCCATGATAACTAAATCAGGATCCAGCTTATCCAGGCTAATCTGAGCAAATATCTTGCGCAATGCATTCAATAGTGGCCTTGAATCCCTCTTTCTCGAAGGGTTCTTTGAAGTGCAATTATCTATGATTGATTCAATGAGACCCTCAGTCGCCGTAAGCCGCTCGGTTAATTCTTTGCTCATTTCAGCAATGTAATTACTGCCACCACTATCGCACTCTGTTACAAGGTTCTCGTAATGCCCTACATAATAGCGATCCCACCATTTTTCAGCATCATATGCAAAAAAGCGAGAAAGTTGGGAATGCAATCCTTTAAATGCAGGCAGCCTTCTTATATGTGCATACATAAGAGCTCGTTCTTCCTGATTTCCACAGCCGGAGGTCATGGAAAAAGAGGTTGCCGGTGTCAATGGAATCAGCTGTTCATAGCTATGGTTTGAGTTTTTGTTTTGATATATTTTTAGGTGCTGCATGGAAAGCCTGCTTTCAGAAACGTTCATCAGGTCAGCAATTCCTAATTTTCGTGCATTTTGGTTGGCAATATTGATATTGGAGCAAACATAAATCACCTTAAAGTGATCATCTTGTTTCTCATATTTATGCCAGTTAGCCACCTGCCGTATCACATCACTTGCAATGATAGTTTTTCCAAGTCCAACCTCATCAGCGAGGAGGATTCTATTCTGCCCACTTCTAAATACGGTTAAAATTCTGTCGGCGGTGGCCTGTTGAAAGTCCTTTGGTATCATTTTTTAAGCCTCCTTGCCGCTATTTCAAATTGGCTGTACATTGCCATAAAATCATCACCTACAATTTCAGGGTCTAATCGTTTGATAACATCCGATAGCTCTTTAATTCTTGCAGGATTTTGATGAAGAATACGTAACATCTTTTCATACACCCCAGCGGAAAAAGTAGCATTTCCCTCCGAAGGTTCTACTTCCTGCAATATAAGCATGTTTTCTGTGGCATCCAGGATCCCTGTTTGATAATCCTCCGATAGCATGAAAGATACATAGGATAAAAACTTGCCTTTGGAATCAATGATGCTTTTATATACGGCATTATCACGTTCAGTAGGTATCCCCTTTGTTTCCAGCTTGATGACAATCCTCTGCCCTTGTATGGTTAGAATATAAAACTCGCTCAATTCTTTTAGAAGTAAACCCTTCAATAGCGTAGAGCTCTTTACATCTTCTATAATATCCGGACGTTGAAGTGGGGATATTTTAACATTTTCTGAGGTTTTAAGCTGTTTTGAATCAATTTGAATATCATAAGTATTACCATTTTGAATCACTCGCCCGCCGATAAGTGCATAGACTGTTTCTTTAAAGGCTTTATCAATGGAGTTCTGCAAGATATCAGTTTCAGAAACCTCTGGAATATTCTCGATTCTTTCATAAGGACAGTTTTCTTCAGGGATAAAGTCGCCAAAAAATGTTTTAAAACCAACACAATTTGGCTTGTACTTTAGTTTGATTAAAAACTCAATATTGTTATGAAACGCATTATGAGAAGCATTTGCTGATCCAATATAGAGATAGTTTCCCTGGGCTGTCACTGTAAAGTACAGCTTTGCATGGATATCCTGTTTGATGCCGTACTCATTGTCACTTAGAACCTCTTTTGTGATATATACTGCATCAAAGCTTTCAAGGACTAAGGCAGTTACTGATGCTTTACGGGTTACAAGTACCTTGTTATATGGGCATTTTGAAAGTTCTCGTATAATATCATCACTTAAAAATGGTGATACTGCAAAAATATCGTATTTATGGTCAAACAGCTTCGTCTGTTCTTTGTCATGATTATCAATGCCCAAAGGCAGAAACTCATAGTCCTCAAAAGGATGCTCAATATCGAAATTCTTTATGTGCAGGATTTCCTCCGCTAATGTGAGGATTTTATGTCTTTTTTTCTTATCAGCATATCCCGCCACAAATTCGAGCATATCCGCCAAAGGTTGATTGCGCTTATGTTTCGTTCGCATAATTTCACCCTGCAGACAAACACAGAGATCTATGCTGTTGTCAAAAGTCAGATTACGGCTCAGAACAAGAAGTTTTATGTACGCTCTCCCATCTTCATTCTTATATTTTATAAACCACAGCTTGGGATGGAAGTTCTGTTTATTTTTCAATTTCACCTCGAATACGCTGTTTTCTAACAGGGAATAGACACTCTGTATTTTTTGTGGCAATGCGATGCCACCGGCATTGCAGAAAATAGCAATATTATCACTACTCTTTCGAATCGCCTCTAAAAGATAGAAAGGACTTTTCATTGCATCAGAGTCAGCTTCCTCAAGAAGGCCCAGCGATACAGGTATCCCAAGGAGAGCCTCAAGATCGAGGGAATAAGTCAGTCCAACAGCAAAATCCAGTGCATATCCTGGTTCTGGCATCAGTAGTTCACTATAACTCAAGCGATTATGTGCTGCATCAAACATAACCATACTTATCCCTCCAATCCCATAATAATATCTCTAATAATTGTCTTGGCGGTGCCAAAGCGAAAATCAAGCCTGTAAAAGTGAACTGGTCTGTCGTAATTGTATCTATATTCCGCAGGTTTGTGCAGCTTTGCACGATCACCTTTTACCGCTTTTTCTCTGAAAATAATCAATTCGTCTATCTTTTCCAGATGGCCACTATATGTAAGCTCCATGAAATCCTTACAAAATTTTTGGGTTGAATTATTGCAAGTGATACGAGATAGAATAGCCTCCAAATCAAATTTACGGGCTATGAATGCATTTCTCCAGTTTTCCCATTCCTGAATCATTTCTATATCTTCATATTCCGAAAAAATCACATTATAGCGAATATGGGCACCAATAATGAAGTCAGAGAAATCCCGGGCCAACAGGTAGTCCCGCTTGATTGAAGCAGGCAAAATATCAATTGGCATTTCATCAAAGCTATTGCAATCGAGCTTATTTTTCACCAAGAAAGCAAGGAGCGTATCCTTGCTTGCAATTGCTTTACTGATTTTATCAGCCAAATATTCTGCCTCTTTTTTCGTTAGAAGGATAGAGGCTTTATTTTCGAAATCGTAGTCAGGGGAGATGGGAGAAAATAAAACTGTGCCACTTCCGATTGCAGCACTATCGTCAAAGGTTTCTCCCTCTGTTTTGATTTCCAAATCATTTTTTTGCTTTGCAGTCTTTGCAGTTATCGTACATGCTGCCGCCATAGAAACTCCGCTAGCCCGAATGATTTCAAATGTTCGAAGTCCATTCCAATAAATACTGGAAGGCTTCATTTTTACTGCTCTTTTCTGTCTAAGTGCATTCTTCCCGATGATGCCAGTTTCTTCACTTTTACTGTTTTTAAGTAGTGTTTCCACCAGCTTGTCCTCAGAATTATTAATCCAGCGCAAAACCTCACGGCCGCCGGATAGGTTTTGATTGCCGGCACGATTAAATAAGTATGGAATCAAAACAAAGTACTTTGCCCTGGTTTGGATGGTTGAAATACCCGGGAACAATATATCTGCATAGGCATCACGAATCACGCCAATTCCTAATTCATCCAGAGCCGTTTGTGTTCCGAGAAGCTTCAATGTGGCAAGAATTTTATTTCGTTCCTCTTTTGAAAAATCTATAAATCCAATTTGCATCGGTATCACCCCGCTTAATTCCATCTTATTTTTATCTGATGTATCCATTTTCTTATAAAGCTTCTAACTCTTTTAATCTTCTTAATATTGCTGTAAATACTCCATTTTGAACACAGCTCGCCCATAACCCATCGCAAAATCGTTCACCACGGATATAGGCTGTTAAGACTGCCAATATCAATTCTGTATTTGCAGTAGCAATTACCTCTATCAATCCATCATCGTCTGTACATCCATAACTTGCAAGGGTATCATGATAGTTATAATCCATAAACCCCAGATCATATGGTAGTTCCGTAAATTCAATAAGCGTTTTATCATAATTAGGATAAGGCATTATGATTGTACCATCTTTTTGTTTTCCACCGCTCCATTGGTAAGTAGGGTTACTCTCGAAATACTCCATATATGTGTAAAGTGGCAAGAATGGTCTGCATATAGTTTGAAATTTTTCACAGAGATCAAAAACCTGCTGCTTTTTAGGAATAACAGCTACCCAATCCTCCGGAATTGAATGATAACCATATACAATCCCTGCAAGTCCCCCTGCAACAGCTCCAACGGTATCTGTGTCATCCCCTAAGTTTACGGCTTTTAATACACAATCGTGGAAGTTATCAGTTGTCAAAAGACACCATAGGGCAGCCTCCAATGTATCCACCACATACCCGCTTGAGGATATCTCAGTTTCTTTCAGTTTTTGAATTTCTCCATCCAACACTCGCTGAAAATGCACCAGCTCATATTCATCTTTATAAATATTTTTGCATTCATCCATCATACGATGATAGGCTTTTTCTTTAGAATATCCCTTGATTAGCTCACAGGCCAGTTGTACATAAATCCCGCAAGCAATTAGCGTTCTTTTGTGGGAATGGGTAAGGCGCGAAATATTATGGACAATTTCAAATCGCTCTTGCTTCTTCATTCCAAACGTATAGAAAGCAAGTGGCAATATGCGCATAAGTGAACCATTTCCATTGTCATACTCACTACTTCCACCGCATTCAAGAGGTGATGTTCCACCAGCGAACCTTCGGATTGCCGTCAGGGTCGTTCTGCCGATATCAAACATCTCCCCATAAGGTGTCATATATCCAGTATCTGCCCAGTCGAGAAATTTTGCGGCAATATCATCGTAAGAGAGACCACTATTCAGACTATCTACAAGACAAAGTGTCATAGAGCTATC
>RRZU013560352.1_pt1 | contig 25960 bp, 25 predicted proteins | sample 2165561 | NCBI WGS metagenome assembly RRZU01 (sample SAMN10456909, study PRJNA506462) | wastewater metagenome | isolation source: wastewater sludge | place: USA: Moscow, Idaho | reverse complement strand
ACCTCACTTAATTCATTACTGTATTATTCTATCACATAAATTGTGTTGTAATTATCGTTTACTCTTTTGTTTAATATTTAAATCATCATTTATCTTAAGGACGACAATAATAAAAACATTAAGCAAGATTATATAATTCTCATAATGCTTTTCATCAGTAGAATCCAGGAGCGGATTAGAATGGGCATATTTATTCCTTAATTTTAACCCATTTGTATACGTTCTATCGTTCAAAACATAATCAAAATAGTTAATCTCTCCTTGTGTAAAAAGTTTACTCTCAAAATAACACACTTCTTCCTTAATCAAGATGTCTAAATCTTCTCTTCTACTATCGTCTACATTCCAATAACTTATTACCTCATTATCAAATAAGTCTTTTAAATTGAGTACTCTCGGAATATTCACAAACCGTACAAATCCTTCGGCATCTATTCGTAAATATCCTTCTTTTACATAAAAATCTATAAACGCCAGTACATTTTCATTTTCAATTCTATCCTCTTTAACTTTTTCTTCTTTCACCTTATAAAAAAAAGATTCAAGTTCTTCACCCTTAGTATATAAACATGATGCAATGCGGCTTTGGTTAGAAAAGAAGTTAAATAGTACATCACTAACTTTTTGCGAAGAGTTATTTAAATATATATATTTTTTATCATTGACACTCAAAGATTCCGAATAATCTTTTTGACTCTTTAGTTTAGAAATATTCTTCAAATTAATTTCCCCATATTTGGAATAATAATCAAATTGAGTTAGCACAGATGAAAGCAGTGGCATTAAGGAATAACATTTTTCCAAAAATGATGAGTTTTCTGTGGGCATCGATAATTTGAAATTTTTGATATTGTGGTTTTCCGACAAGTATTCTTCGAAGAAATACTCAATAACATTTTCTAATCTTACTCCATTCTCTGCTAAATAATTGTAATAACCACTTTGAACTAAGATAGACATCGACTGAAAAAGTTCAAACGAAGATGACTGTGGATATACATATTCTCGCTTTATTTCAAATGCCTTTTCTAAAGCAGAAGAATACTTCCGCTTATAGTGATATGAGTATCTCCCTTGGTCATCTATAACACCAAATAAGTATATGTAATTATTTAGTAAAGTTTCATTATCTTGATGATTCTGCATCCAATCTAAGGAAACACCGAGTGATAATGGTCCATCAGCCAGTCTTATACCTTCAGTGTAAGGGACCTCATCCGTTATAGAGAAAGACATGGTATAGCGTCTATGAATCGACTCTTCGGAGTTTAGCGCTTCCTCATTCATTTCATCGATTTTATCATAAAGTGAGAATAGAACTTTTTCAGTAAACATTATGGTATCATCACTTTCTCTAAGATTCCTTAATTTCTTCAAATGATTCCATGATGGGTATTCAGAATTAATATATCTTAATATAATTTCATTTCGCTCTTCATTATTATAAATTAGTCTTAAATTACTTTGATGATCATTATCTAGATAAAAAATTTCCTCAATTAATAATTCAGCAGTCCCCTGATAGTCTTTTAACCAAATTCTAAGCTCACTTTTATATCTATCAACGATTGATTTGTATTTTAAAAGATGTTTAACAAAGAGATTCTTATCATCTAAAGCTTTTTGTAAAGTGAACCATGAAATGTTTTCAAATTTTTTATACTTTTTCAAAAGGAAAATAAAGTCATTGATATACGTGTCATTAATTTCTTCAAATATTACTTGAAGAGACTCATCTTCAAGACTATTTATGTATTTTGAAACATCTGTAATTAACCTTTTGCGATAACTTTGTATCTCTTCTTCAGAATACCTACCATTAAATTCGACAAAAGAATCATCTTCAAGATATTTTATAACAATGGATTTTTCTATGATTTCGTCTATATCCTCAGTGTACGAATCATCTTCTAACAATGTAAAAACTTTTTCCAACATATAGTTATAAAATAGATCTCCTTGGTTAACGAACTTTAAAACCTTCATGCTGACCTCCAAATATAGTAAAAGTGACCCCGAAAGATCACTATACTATCTCTATTCCTCTAAACTTAATCTTATGAGCGATCTCTTTAATGACATCTCTGCTCTTTGAATATCATCAGCACTATCTTTAGCTTCGATTCTTCGTTGAGCACGTTCTTTTGAAGCTTTCGCCCTCATAAAGTCAATGTCTTTACTATTTTCCACTGTATCAACTAAGAGACTCGCCTCATTATCTTTAAACGTAAATAATCCTTCAGAAATTGCGTACTTTTCGACAAGATCACCTTTTTTAACTTTCATAACGCCAATATCGATTGGTGTTATGAAATTCATATGATTTGGAAGCATCGTAATCATACCATCACTTGTTGGAAGTGTTACACGGTCTGCTTCTAAGTCATAGTTTTTACCTTGTGGTGTTACTATCTTGAGCGTAAACATTATTTACTCTCTTCGTATTTCGCATAAACTTGATCAATATCAGATGCAAACAAGAATAATGATTCAGGGATGTGATCACAGTCCCCATCTAAGATTGCTCTAAAGCTTCTAATTGTATCTTCTAGATCAACAAATTTACCATCAATTCCTGAGAATGTTTCCGCAACGAAAAATGGTTGCGATAAGAAGTTTCTTACACGTCTCGCACGGTTTACAGATAATCTGTCTTCTTCACTTAATTCATCCATTCCTAAGATGGCAATAATATCTTGGAGTTCTTTGTATCGTTGGAGTAGAGTTTGAACTTCGTTTGCTGTTCTCACATGTTCTTCTCCTACGATTTCAACATCAAGTAGTGTACTACTAGACTCTAATGGATCTACCGCTGGATAGATTCCAAGAGCTGCGATATTACGGTCTAATACGATTCTCGCATCTAGATGTGAGAAAGCAATTGCTGCAGCTGGATCCGTTAAGTCATCTGCAGGCACATAGATCGCTTGTACTGATGTAATTGATCCATCCTTAGTCGATGTAATGCGTTCTTGTAATTGCCCCATCTCAGTCGCTAGTGTTGGTTGGTATCCAACCGCTGATGGCATTCTTCCAAGAAGTGCTGATACCTCAGATCCAGCTTGTGTGAATCTAAAGATGTTATCAACAAATAATAACACGTCTTGGTGTTTTTCATCACGGAAGTATTCTGCCATTGTCAGTGCTGATAAGGCAACACGCATACGCGCTCCTGGTGATTCATTCATTTGTCCATAAACAAGAGTTGTTTTATCTAAAACATTTGCACTCTTCATTTCATGGTATAAATCATTTCCTTCACGGGTACGTTCTCCAACACCTGCTACAACAGAAATACCACCATATCCAATTGCAATGTTATGAATTAACTCTTGCATTAATACTGTTTTACCAACTCCGGCTCCACCGAATAGTCCGATCTTTCCACCTTGTGGGAAAGGACAGAGTAAGTCAATAACTTTGATTCCTGTTTGAAGAACCTTTGTCTCTGTTGTTTGGTCTTTGAATGCCGGTGCTTCTTTATGAATACCACGATAAAGATCTCCTGTAAAGTTCATCTCATCAATTGGTTCTCCTAAAACATTAAACATTCTACCAAGAACAGCATCTCCAACTGGAACTTGAATTGCGGCTCCGGTATCTACGACTTCAACATCGCGCATCAAACCATCAGTAGCTCCCATAGCAATCGTACGGACGCGGTCATTTCCAATATGTTGAACAACTTCTAATGTCAATTCAACATCATTATACTTAACTTTTAGCGCGTTGTATAAACTTGGTATTTGATTATCCGAGAACACAACGTCTACGACTGGCCCAATAATTTGAACTATTCTACCTATATTGTTTGTACTCATTCTAGGCCTCCATTCCTGAAATTAATTCTGATATTTCTTGTGTAATCGCCTCTTGACGAACACGGTTATATACTAATTGTAATTCTTCAATCATCTCATCTGCATTCTTCGTTGCACTTTCCATCGCAATACGACGTGTCGTATATTCACTAAACTTAGACGCATAATACGTATAATAAATCATTGCCTTCATAACAATCTCACTATAACGTTTACTCACATCTTCAAAGCTAGGTTCATATACAACATCATAGTCATTCGATAAGATGACATCCAATGTTTCAACAGCAAATTGCAGTGACATTGAACTACCGTAACTTGGAACGATTAATTGAATACTGTAATCATCTAAGTATTCTTTACATTCCTCGATAAAGTAATCTAAGACAACATCTTCACTGTGAGTTTTCTCATTAATAATATTAAAACCTTGTTTAAGTGCTACATCATAACCTTGAGTCCCTATCCACAAGACATCTCCTTCTTCTAAAGTTTTTAGAAAACGGAACAGTCCATTTGTATACGCGGACACTAAACTTAAGTCAGGAGCAAACACAATGTATAAAGGTTTTAACTCTGATTTCTCTTCGTTCTCAAAATCACGGGTAATCTTTGCGACCTCTTTAAAATAAGGCGCTAAGGAATCTTGTAACTTCTTATACTGTTGAAGTTTACTGATTGATACTAAGCGCATCGCATTTGTGATCTTTTGAGTCGACTTAATTGCCGCTACTCTCTTTTTTATTGCGTTTAAGTTACGCATTTTTACTCACCTTAAATGATTTCAGTGCTTCTTCCACTACAGCTTTCATTTCTTCAACAAGAGCATCATCTAAAGTATATGAATCTTTCATTCGGTCTAAGAGTTCTGCATGATTGTTTAAAAGACTGTTGTGTAAATATTTCTCAAATTTAAGAACATCTTTAACTTCCAGTTCATCAATATAGTCATATCTGTTTAAGAAAATACTGAAAATCATTAACTCATGCGGAACATTGCTTAATGCCGATTGTTTTAAGAGTTCTGTAATTCGCTCTCCACGATCCAACACTTTCTTAGTTGATGCATCAATATCACTACTAAATTGAGCAAACGACAACATATCATAATATGTCGCTAACTCTAATTTAAGTGAAGCACTCACTTTTTTCATTGCCTGTGTTTGTGCTGCTGATCCAACACGTGATACAGACATCCCACTATCTACCGCAGGTCTGTTTCCTGAGTTAAATTGATCCGCATTTAAGAATAACTGTCCATCTGTAATTGAAATTACGTTTGTAGGAATGTAGGCACTAATATCTCCGGCTTGTGTTTCAATAATCGGAAGTGCTGTCATTGAACCGCCACCATAGTTGTCATTTAATTTCGCTGCACGCTCTAAAAGTCTAGAGTGTAAGAAGAATACATCTCCAGGATACGCTTCACGTCCTGATGGTCTTCTTAAGAGTAGTGAAATTGTACGGTACGCTACCGCATGTTTTGAAAGGTCATCATAAACAACGAGTACATCATCACCATTGTCCATCCAATATTCCCCAATTGCACAGCCTGTGTATGGTGAAATATATTGAAGTGGCGCGAGTTCACTCGCTGATGATGCGACTACTGTTGTATATTCCATAGCTCCATGTCTTTCTAAACTATCGACAACATGTGCTACTGTTGATGCCTTTTGTCCAATTGCGACATAAATACATTTAACATTTTGACCCTTTTGATTTAGGATTGCGTTAACTGCAATACTTGTTTTACCTGTTTGTCTGTCTCCAATGATAAGTTCACGCTGTCCCTTACCAATAGGAATCATTGCGTCAACAACTTTAATTCCTGTAAAGAGTGGCTCTTCAACACTTTGTCTTGTCATAACGCCTGGCGCAATTCTTTCAATTGATCTGTATACATCTGAGTTAATTGGTCCTTTATTATCAATTGGTCGTCCTAATCCATCGACGACACGTCCTAATAATTCATCACCAACATTAACCTCAACAATTCGTTTTGTACGATAAACTTCATCACCTTCACGAATGTCTTGATCATCACCAAGGAGAACAACCCCGACTTGAGCATCTTCTAAGTTTAAGGCTAAACCATAAATATCATCTTTAAAGTGAACAAGTTCGTTTGCTAAAACATCATCTAATCCTCTAACAAAGGCAATACCGTCTCCAACACTATAAACACGTCCTACATCAACTGAAGATGTTTTAAACTCAGTCTCTAGAATTTGGTCTTTAAGTTGTTTAATCAAATTTTCTGATATCTTACTCATTTATTACACCTCCAAGTTTTTTATTTTCATAAGTCTTGATCTAAGACTTGTGTCATAGACATCCTTATTTACTTTCAAAATATACCCACCTAATAAGTCTTCATCAACACTAGTGTTGATTCTAAACGGTTGTGGATACTTTTGTTTAATCATTTCTAAAATTTTATTAATCGTTTGATCATCCAATTCCTTTTGACTCTTAATGCTCACCAATGATAATTTTTGATCTTCCATTAACAATTGTTCATAGCGTTCACTGATTTCATCAATGCGATACAACAGTCTTGCATTATAAAGAAGTTCAATAAAGTTAACGAATGATTGAGTAAATATTTCTTCAAGTATTTCTTTAACGTTATTAAAATTATCATAAGTTTTAAAAAAGAATTGTCTAACATCCTCATCGCTACTAAGTAATGCATTAAACAAATCCAATTCTTCCATATACTTCAGTGGATCTGCCTCTAAGCCAGCCTCATACAAGGCTTGTGCATACATGTTAGTGTTGATAGTCATTTTGATCAATTTCCTTTTGTAGTGCCGCTAACATATCATCTTCATCGTATTTAACATCTTCTAATACCTTGTGATTGATCGTTGCCGCTACTTCTAAAAGATTAGCATACAATTCCTCATGCATTTGTTCACGTTCTAAGCGTAATGCTTTTTCGTTTTGTTCTTTTAAGACTGTAATTTCTTCTTTTGCCGCTACTAAAAGTCTTTCATGTTCACGTTTTGCATCTTCTGTTAATTTTTCTTTTAAGATTGCAATCTCTTTATAAAGATCTGCATATTCTGCTTCACCTTGAACCTTAATGGCTTCTGCTTCATTTCTCATCTTCTCAGCACTTGCAAGTTCATCTGCAATTAAAGCTCTTCGTGCTGCGAGATAGTCTAAAACAGGTTGGTGTAAGTGTTTCTTATATAAAAGATAAATAACACCCGTCGCTGCTAATTGTGTAATCATCGTGAGGACATTAGGAATTAGTTTTGATAAAATATCAAAATCCATAGTTATCCTCCTTAATTAAAATACAAATAAAATTACAAATGCAATTAACAATCCATAAATAGCAGCAGTTTCCGCAATCCCCGCTCCTAAGATTAACATTGTTCTAATTTCATTTACTGCATCAGGGTTTTTACCTACTGATTCAACAGCTTTTGCTGCTGCATACCCTTGTCCGATTGTTGAAAAAATTCCTGTCATAACTGCTAAAGCTGCTGCGATAGCAACTAATCCATCTCCAATTGTTCTTCCGTCCATAATAAAATTCTCCTTTTCTAGTCAGTGTATTCCACTGAAATTAATACTGACGTTAACGTCATAAATATAAATGCCTGTAAAAACCCTGCAAACAAATCAAAATATAAATGCAGCATTGGCGCCAGGATCACACCAAAGAAGTTAAACCCTCCAATCAGTGGTACAAGACTACTTAACCACGTCGTAAAGGCATATAACATACTCATAATAATACCACCTGATAAAACATTACCAAACAAACGCATTGATAAACTAATTAACGGTGATATTGCCCCAAATATATTGGGGATTACAAATGGAAAGAAAGGTTCAAAGAAACCCTTGAAATACCCTTTTAATCCATTTTGAGAAATACTTACACCTTGAATTAAAAGCCATGTAATAAACGCAAACACAAGCGTTACACTAAGGCTGCTTGTCGGTGTCTCAAACCCTGCAAGTCCAATTGTATTCGCAAGAAGTAAATAAATAAACACACTTCCCAAATACGCTGAAAACTTACCACCATGCTTCTCACCAATATTGGTAACAATCATGTTGTGCATCGTCTCTACATATAGAATACCGACTTGTACAAATCCTTTAGGATTTGATTTGACCTCTAATTTTTTAACTCTCCTGCCTAGAATTACAATTCCTGCCCCAATTATAATTGTTACCAAGATTATTGAAAACTGCTCAGGAGCTAAAAGTTCTATAATTTTATTCATGCTCTTTCTCTCCTGTCTTAAAGGCGTTGCTTATAAATCTATACCCTCGATCTGCTACAAAGGTAAATGCCAACGCATAAGGATTAAAAATGTCTTGATAGACAAACGCTAACCCTAATGTCCCAATCATAATCAAAATAACAATAAAAAAGTGAACAAAAATAATTCTACTACTAACTTCAGTTGCATTCATAATCGTGGTTTCCATCTTTTTATGCGATAGATTAATTAACTCTAAACCAACGACTCCTAAAATAATACCAAGTGCAACTGAAACGTTAATAAATACAGAGATTAAGGCCGCAAGGATTGCTAATATTCTAAAATTTAATTTCATATGCATCCTTTCTGTACTTTTTTTATAAACTATCTACTGCGTTTTTTAAGCGGTCCAGACCAGCGACCATCACATGTTTTGGTGTCGCAATATTCCATCTTAAATATTGAGCTCCACCTTCACCATATCCTTCACCTGCGGTTAAGAACAAGGATGCTTCATCAACTAAGAAGTCAAAGAGTGCTTCATCACTCATCTCAAGACCACTAAAGTCGATCCACTGTAAATACGTACCTTCTAATTTAACAGCTTCAACACCGTCGACTTGGGTATTGATGAAGTCATATAAGTATTTATGGTTATCATAAACAACTTCTAATAATTCATCTAACCAATCTTCACATTCACTGTAGCAAATTTCCGCTAACTTAAACCCAAATGCGTTTAATCCAAAGAATGCATTCTTTGATTGAACTCTTTCAAATTCAGTTCGAAGTGCTTCATTTGGAATGATTGTCATTGATGTTTGAGTACCCGCAATATTAAACGTCTTACTTGACGATGTCAATACGATACTGTTATTTAATGACGCTTCATTTAAACTTGAGTAAATGTAATGTGTATGACCACCGAGAATAAGGTCCATATGTATTTCATCAGAAACCACAAGAATATCATTCTCATTACAAATATCTGCTAGCTTAAGTAATTCCTCTTTAGTCCATACACGGCCAACAGGGTTATGCGGACTACATAAAATTAAAATTTTATTCTTAGGATCTTTTGCTAACGATTCAAACAAGTCATAGTCCATTGTAAAATGATGATCATCATTTAATAACGGAACATTAACAATTGTTCTTTCTGTATCGATAATACTTTGTTTAAAAGGTGGATACACAGGTGTCATCATCATAACACCATCCCCTTTATTACTAAAGGCCTCGATTGCTGTATAGATTGCTGGAACAACACCATTACCATCCAAGATCCACTCCCGTTTTATATCAAAATGATTACGACGCGCTACCCAGTCAATAAAACTTTGGTAGTAAGTCATCGTTGGACGACTATAACCAAAAATCATTGAATTTGTATATTCATTAAATCCCTCAATAAGTTGTGGGGGATACTTGAAGTCTGTATCTGCTACTGAAAATGGCGGAATATCCTTTGGCATATCTTCTTTACGCTTTAACATTCTTTCCCATTTTCGTGAATACATACCCGAACGATTCACTAACGTTTCAAAATCATATTTCATTTTATCACCTCCATAATTATATACTTTTATACGCCTTTTTACACTTTTATTCATTACTTTCCACAAATAAATTTCTTTATTGCTACTTACTCGACCTAAAATAATAACCATCGTTAACAGGTTTCACAATCACATCCTCTTTAGATCTCAGCTGTTTTTCAATTGTATCATCAAAATACACGTCCAGACGATCATAAATTTCTCTTAATGATAAATAGTGATTTGATTCTAAAACGTTATCGATTGTATATTCTTTTTGATCTAATACTTCAAGACCATGTTTGCTCATGACATCGTTAAAGATTCCAATATCTGTGACACCACGAATAATCATCCCTTGTCCATCTAGGCCATAAACGACAACCGATGGAAAACCTTGAACGCCATTCATTACGGTATACGCCATATTCTCTTCAAATTCATCCAATATTTCAGGGCTGTAGAAGTCGATTAAAAACTGTTCTGAATTCAATCCCAGTTCTTCTACTAATTCTACGAGTACTGCTTCCTTAGAAATATCACGATCTTCCACATACACCGCTTCTCTTAACCTTCTTAAATATACATCCGACAGTTCTTCGTCTTGTTTTCTTATCGCAAGATATGCAAGTGAAGGTGGATATGATGATGACACTGGATTTTCTCTCATGAGTTCACCACTCATTGGCATGTTAAAGGCCTCTCCCATTTTTACAATGTTATCCGCCATTTCCGCTCTTTGTTCCTTAGGCAGTTCATCCTTAGGCATCATACCCCCTAATACATTTTTAAATTCAATTTGTTCGCCATACATTTCCTTAACAGCTTCTAATGTTGCATCAAATGCAAAACATGCTGAACATAAGGGATCTGTAAAATACTCCACTAATATTTTATCCTTGATTACTGGTGCTTTATATTCGAATTTACTTATATCCAAATCAATATTCACTTCACAAATTCCAGTTTCTAAATTACACGCTACACTACGAGACATGTTTATTCCTCCTTCTTATGACGCCAACACCGACTCCTAATGAGTCTAAGTGTTTGTAGGCCGTATTCATTAAACTACTTGTCTTATCTAGTTTTTTTATTTCCTCAAGATCAACCGTTCCGTATATACGACTCAGACTTTGTTCAATACCGTGATGGGTCCCTATGATTTCAAAACGATTTTTAAATTTAATAATATTACTTTCTTCATCTAATATCTCATCTAATCCAGGATACAATAACCACGTTCTTGATATATAGTAATCAAAGTCATACTCAGGAAAATGTGTGTCAAAGAAAATGTCTGCTGAAGCAAAACTTGATGTTACCGCTTCTTCACTTAAATCAGCTCCATTTGCAATGTGAACATACACTACATTCAAACCCTCATAAAAGTTTTTCTTAACAGTATCTGATAAAGGGAGGTAATCAATCCCTGTTCTCTCAATCTCAGCATAGGTCAGTGGATACTTACGATACTTCAAACTTCCTATTTGAAAGGTTTCATAGCGATAAATATAGCCCAACCATTTCATATCGTGTGCACTTAAGCCATAGGCATCGTTCACAGCATAATAACGTTCTATACGATACTTCAAATCTGATAAGGTATCTAGCATTATTGCGCTGGAAATATTCTTAGCATTATAAAAATCCATAAGTGTTTTTAATTCACTTAAAGCCATTATTAAATAATCATCTTCAGTATACTTTTCTAAATCAAAACAAACAGAAAAGGCATCACTAAAATCATGATTTAATCTTAAGGTTTTAAAGTATTCAATAAAGTGTTTTTCAAATTCAAGTTTTTCAATCAAATTCAATAAATCTCTATCCACATAATCACCTATTATATATCTTAACATACGAGCACCCTTTTATTAACTCTAGTGCTGTCGCATTATGTTGTGGAAGCATGTTATAATAATACGTATACATAAGCACAAGGAGCATACTATGAATCAACTACAAGAAGAAATACTAAAAGTACTCGTAAATCTAGACAAAATCTGTAAAGAACATGATATTGAGTACGCATTATATGGGGGTACTTTTTTAGGTGCAGTAAGACACAAAGGTTACATTCCTTGGGATGATGATGTGGATGTCATCTTAACGAGAGAAGAATTCACCAAACTTGATAAGGTACTCAGAGATCAAAGTAACCTTCCTGAAGGTTATTATTACCAATCTATTGAGACCTCGAAGAAGTACGCAAACAGTACCCCAAAACTAAGAAGTAATACTCTAAACATTCAAGAAAGAATGCCGACGACTCAAGAACCTCAAGTAGGACCATGGGTTGACTTATTTATTTGGGACAACATTCCGGATACTGAAGAAGAACAAAGAGCCTTCTTCAAAAAAATAAAAAGAATTGATTTAATAATTTTCATCACAACATTCTTACAAAAGGATCCAAATGGCAGTGGCCTAAAGAATTCGATAAAAGGTATCGTACAAAAGATTAATGAGATGCTACACCCGCTATACTTCTTTGTATATCCGCTCTTAAGAAAGAGAGATAAATTAATTCAGTCATATAACAATCAAGATACTAAATATGTAGGAAATAATTCATACTGTTATTACAGAGATTACGAAGAGTACTCTCATGAAATACACTTAGTCGAAACCTTGAAAGAGTTTGACACATACAGTTTCGAGAATCACAATCTCCCTTCATATAAAGATTATGATACTTTTCTAGAAGTAATGTATGGAGACTATATGACACTTCCAGATGAAGAAAATCGAGTCACTCACAATATCGAATATTAGATAGTTTTAAGATTTGCTAAAAGGGCTGATAAATGCTACCATTATTTAGCAATAAGTTTATTATTTAAGGAGCTAATTATGTTTAAAGAAAATACAAAAAAGATAGTTATAATCGGATTTAAAACATTAACCTACGGATTATTACTATTCACATTCATGTTCTTAATGGAACGCGTTAACTACGCACTTGGAGAAAGAACACGTACCGCAATCATTACAGCAAGTTCGTTTATACTTGTACTACTCATGATGCAAAGTATCTACGGAAACTTTGAAATCGGATATAAGAAATCAAAACCAGTATTCTTAACGACAATGATCAGTGTATTAATCGCTGATGGAATTGCCGCTATTACGATGATTATCATGGGACTCATTCAATTCCCTGTTTCTCAAGTTTTATTCCCAACCTTTATTAACTTAATCCTCATATATTTATTACAAGGATTATTAATATGGGTAATGGCGCACTTAGGAAACGATTTATACTTCAGAATGTATAGTCCAGCGAAATTGTTAATATTAAACAACAATGATTTCTTATATAAAAAGATTTATAGACATCTTAAGAGTCATGACAAACAATATGAAATCATAGAAACGTGTAACGACTGTAAAATAAATAATGTTAAAAACAATGATGTTGACCTTGTATATGCACTAGGATTTACAAACGGAGAGTTAAAAGAGCTCATTCATTACTGTTATAGAAACAGAATTACACTAGTTTATGATATTGAGATTAACGAGGTACTTGCTGGCCAAAAAAATACATTCGTTATTGATGATGTATTACTCGTAGAAATAGCCTCGAAAGAATTAGGCTTATTCCAAATGTTTATTAAACGTTTTATCGATATAGTCGGAGCGTTAGTATTATTAATTATTTCTTCACCAATTATTCTAGTTACTGCAATTGCTATAAAACTAGATGATGGAGGACCGATTTTCTACTCACAAGAAAGACTAACTCAAAATGGAAGAGTCTTCAAAATTTACAAGTTCAGATCTATGAAAGTAGATTCAGGTGATAAACCAGTCGAGAAAGATGATGACCGAATTACACCAGTTGGTCACAGAATAAGAAAAATGAGAATTGATGAGTTGCCTCAAGTCGTTAATATTTTAAAAGGCGATATCAGCTTGGTGGGACCTAGACCTGAAAGTAAAGCACATGCGCAGAAAATCATGAAAGTAGAACCAGATTTTGATTTACGTTTGAGAGTTAAAGCCGGATTAACTGGATATGCCCAAATCTTCGGAAAATATAACACAACTCCTCAAATGAAGTTATTATTAGATTTGTATTATATTGAAAATTACACAGTCCTTGAAGACTTTAAACTAATACTACAAACACTCATGGTCTTCGTAAGACCTGATAGTACAGAAGCATTTGATACCGAAGATGATTTAAAATAATGAATGTAGAAAAATACTATAATCTTCAAATAATTACCTTTAGAGTTAAATGAAATATTTTTCTCTAGAGGTTCTTTTTACTGATTAAAAGTCGGTTTTTCTAATGAAAAAAAGATTGCTTTCAGCCTCATGCGACCTCAAACAATCTCTTTTATTATTTAATTAGGTAATTCAATAGACCCATCATCTTTTTAGTACTTAATTGATAAACAATTCTGCGCTTTATATTTTCTTTAATAATTTTTTTTCTAGTTTTTTTATCTAGTGTAAATCGATTCTGGTTTTTATAAAAAGCTTCGTTAAATTCCGAGACTAAATCATTTTGAAGTTTTTTGTCAGACTTTGTTTTCTTAATTACTCTTACTATAGGGAAAACCAAAATATGTAAAAATAAAACTCTATACAATTCTATTTGATAGTTGTCAAATTCTTGTTTGAGTTCATAATAATCTAAAATATCTTCGACACTTTTAATGACCATTAAATTTCTTTCCACATCTGAAATTCCATGAATGAGTGAGTTTTCTCGTTCAAAATAACGGTAGTAAGTATCAGGGATATATACAAAACTATTCGCACTAAGAATAGCTTTAAACAAATAGTTAATATCTTCTGCAATCATAATTTCCAAAAAATCAAAATCTAATCTATCTATCACTTCTTTTTTGTATACATTACTCGTTAAACTTGTAATCTCAGAAAGATATTTAGGAATAACCTCTTGACCATATACTTTGTTATACTCAAGCGAGTACGAGCTTTTATTTACTGTTCCATCTAACTTAATGAACTCTTTATTAAGTGAAATAACATCTGAAGAGTGTCTTTCAATGGCTTCTTTTATATTTGGTATAGCATTTGGTGATAATTCATCATCTGCATCAAAAAACATAATATAGTCTTTACTTACATGTTTCAATCCATAATTACATGCTGAACCTGGACCTCCATTTGTTTTTTTGAAGTATTTAAAGTTAGCAAGTTCATTTCCTTTCAAAAAATCTTGTATTATAAACTCTGTATTATCTGTAGATCCATCGTCTATCAAAAGAATTTCATCATCAACACTAACCTGAGAAATAAGACTGTTAAGCGCTCCTAATATGTATTTTTCTTCGTTAAATATTTTAACAATTATCGAAATCATAATGACCCTAATCTCTGTTGAAAACGTCTCGAGTATAAATCTTATCTGAATATGGTTTTAACTCTGCAGACATCCTATTAGCAATTACTACATCACAATCTCTCATAAAATATTCAAAATCAACATAAACTTTAGAATTGAAAAAATAGTCATCATCTAAGCTTGGTTCAAACACAACAACTTCAATTCCCTTTGCTTTAATGCGTTTCATAATACCTTGAATTGCTGATTGTCTAAAGTTATCCGAGTCTGTCTTCATCGTCAGCCTATATATCCCAACTCGTTTTGGATCCATCCCTATGATTGTATCCGCAATGTGATCTTTTCTAGTGCTATTTGAACTAACAATCGCCTCAATAAGAGTCTGTGGTACATCAGAGTAGTTTGCTAATAACTGCTTAGTATCTTTGGGTAAACAATATCCTCCATAACCAAATGAAGGATTATTATAATGTTTACCTATTCTAGGATCCATTCCAACACCCTTTATAATTTCTTCAGTGTCTAGTCCTCTGACTTCAGCATATGAATCTAACTCATTAAAGTAAGATACACGCATCGCTAAATATGTATTAGAAAATAGTTTAATTGCTTCCGCTTCTGTAGAGCCCGTAAACAGGACATCAACATCTTCTTTTAAAGCTCCTTCTTGCATTAAACTAGCAAATTCTTTTGCTTCATCGGAATTCGAACCTACAATAATTCGCGATGGATATAAATTATCATAAAGTGCATTTCCTTCACGAAGAAACTCGGGCGAGAAAATTAATTTATCGGTATTATATTTTTTTCTCATTTCTTCAGTATATCCCACTGGAACGGTTGATTTAATAATCATAGTTGCATCGGGATTTATTTTAATGATTTTTTCTATTGTGCTCTCAACACTTGATGTATCAAAGTAATTCTTCGTTTCATCGTAGTCTGTTGGAGTAGCAATAATTACTAGTTCGCCATGACTTATAGCTTCTTTCTCATCTAATGTCGCTTTCAATTTTAGCGTTTTAGTATCAAAATATTCAGTTATGTATTCATCTTGTATTGGAGAAATTCTATCATTTATTAGTTTAACCTTTCCTTCAATAATGTCTAAAGCAATAACTTCATTGTTTTGTGACAACAAAACCGCATTAGATAAACCAACATAACCTGTACCTACCACCGTAATTTTCATTGTTTTATACCTCTTTCTTTACCATAATATTCAACATACCAATCAGTAAATTCTTGCAACCCACTTAACAAGTCAGTTTTTGGTTTAAAACCAACTTTTCTTTCTAATTTTTCTGTTGATGCAAAAGTAGCTTGAACATCACCAGGTTTTATCGGTTCATAGACCTTTATAAATTCAACTTTTCTGTTTAACGAGTTCGAAAGAGCTTCTTCAAGAGTAAAAATAAAATCCATTAATTTAACAGGTGAATTATTACCTATATTGTACACTTCATGTCGCGCTCTATTTCTTTCTGTCGGAGGATTATCTATTAAACGAGTTACACCCTCAACAATATCATCGATATATGTAAAATCTCTATATAGATCATTTTCAAAATCCATGTTATTAAATATTTTAATAGGTTCTTCTTTAAAAAACTTATCTGTGAAAGAAAAGTAAGCCATATCCGGTCTACCTAGAGGACCATAAACTGTGAAAAATCTTAATCCACTCATAGGAATACCAAATAAGTGGCTATATGTATATGCCATTAACTCATTAGATTTTTTTGTAGCTGCGTATAAAGAAACAGGATTGTCAACCCTATCTTCTTCTTCAAAGGGCACTTTTTCGTTTGCTCCGTAAACCGAACTAGAAGAGGCGTAAATAAGATGATCAACTGGAAATTTACGACATGCCTCGAGAATGTTATAAAATCCAGTCATATTACTTTCGATATATGCATCGGGATTCTCTAAAGAATATCTAACTCCAGCTTGAGCTGCTAAGTTAATGACTATGTCAAATTTATATTTTTTAAATATTTCATCAACAAATGTTTTATCTGCAATATTACCTTTAACAAAAGTAAACTTATCATTGTTACTTAGTCTTTTTAATCGTTCATATTTTATATTCACATCATAATAATCATTTACATTATCGATTCCAACAACTTCCGCACCTTGAAGCACAAGTTTTTGAGCTACATTACTTCCAATAAATCCTGCGGCTCCCGTTACTAAGACTTTCATATTACTCCTCCTCAAAAAACTTAATCATTTCTTCTGTAAAAGTTTCTTTCGTTTTTACAACTTTACTTATATTATAACCTTTATACGGTTTATTAGAAAGAACATCATTAATTGTTTCCACATATGCGTTAGTATCTAAGCTTACTAGAACTCCTTCTGACCCCAATGATTCAACATTCGGTTCAATGTTACTAGCAATTATAAACTTGTTCAATATAAGAGACTCATTAACAACCCTGGGGAACCCTTCATATCTAGATGTAGTTAAAATGAAATCCGAATGTTTCATATATTTATAGGGATTTGACTTTACACCTTTCAATACAATAATTTCATCTTCTATTAATTTATTATAAGCGGAATTTCTTTTTAACTCCCTAGCGTAGTCTGTATTAGTATTACCAATCAAGTGCAAACGGAAATCTTTTCTTATCAACGACAGTTTATAGATTGATTCAAATAAAATATCATAACCTTTTTGCTCCTCAATCCTTCCAACAGTCACAATATTAATCAAACTAGTGCCTTCAAAAGGGTTTTCAACATTCCCTTTTTTTCTTATGGAGTCAATCTCAAATCCTGTCGTAATAGCAACTGTTCGATTTGAAGTCTCGGGATATTTCTCGACAAACTCTTTTTTTTTTTTTTTTGAAACCGTATGTATTTTTTTAAATTTACTATACATTTTATGCTGCATCGATTTTCCCTTAGGAAGTTTATCTAATGCAGTAGCGTGATCTTTTAGTCCAACCCGAATAGACGAAAATTTATTTTCACTTTTTAAGGTTGAGACAAACAGAGAAGGATATCCTTCTAAGTACGCAATAATGTAATCATACTTATCCTTATACATGTATTTATTTGCTGGAACTCCAATTAATGTCAAGCCTATTATCCCTGCATTGATTATTGATTTTAGGATATTATTTTTATCAATTAGACCTATTACATTAATTTTAGGTGAAAGTCTATCTTTTAATATACCTGTGTTAACAGTTAATAAAATATCAACTTCGCAATCGTAGTTATCCACCATACTATTCACTAATTCAACTAGTCCTGTTTCGGCTCCACCAACATTAAGTGTATTAATCATAAATAAATATTTTTTACTCATAATAAAACTCCTTTATACTTTTGTGATAATTATTGAAATCTCTGTCAATAAATACTTGAGGAAACTCTTTCGGATAATCACCTATTGCCTCTATAACGACATCTTTCGCAACTGAGATATCTGTGTCCTTTATCAAATATTTTTTTAGATTTTTTGTCAAAATATAGCGTGGGCCATAATCACAGTCTACGCTAACAACGGGAGTTGATAAGACCAAGGATTCAAGTAAGACAAGTGAATCTGACTCAAACTGAGAAGTTAGCAAAAGTAAATCAGCATTTTTAATATACTTATAAGGATTTTCTACAAACCCTAAGAAATGTACTTTATTAGATAATTTAAGAGACTTAACTTTTTCCTTGAGCATACTAATTTCGGAACCTTCCCCTAAAATCACAAAGTCAATTGCTTTTTCTTTTTGAACTTCATTAAAAATTTGCAAAGCCAAGATACATCTCTTCACTTTCTCAAGTCTTCCTACAAAAATAATATAGGGTCTATCAAATTCTCTTTCCATCAATTCTTCTGATTGTTGAATAATGTCTTCCGAATCGATAAAATTCTTAAGAATAATATATTTTTTAACTTTAAACATCTTTGTAAAGTCATTCATTATTTCAGCATTCAGAAAAGTAGTTTTCTTATTAAAGTATACTATTTTGTATAATATCCTCATCACTTTGAAATCACTATACGATTTTATAGTGCTATGAAAAACATATATACCTGAGAAAGCCAACTCGCTTAAGCTTAATATTAGGTGTGAATAAAAAAGATGACTAGTAATTAACGTAATTTGATTTTTACCTAAAAATCTGCTTGTATTATTGACTTTCAAAATATTTCCGATTGGATTCTTTTTACTTAACTTTATACTTTCGACATTTGAATAAGCAGAATCTAGTGCACTCTCACTGAAGACGACTACTTTGTTTAGTTCCGCCGATTTAATCGCTAAATTATTTGCTACTTTTTCAGCCCCGCCTCCAGAAAAATTATTTACAAAAACAAACTCATATTGATCTGAAGATGTTCTTTGATACTCCAGAAAATAATATGTAATCAATAATAGAGCAAAAAATTGTAATTGCAAAATTTCATACGACATACTAAATATAACGAACAATATACCAAAATAACTAACTTTTTTATCATATGCTGAAACAATATTAATCATAATCATGGAAAATAGAAGTGTTATAAAGATTCCACCTTCGGCTAGAAGTTGTAATCCTGTACTATGTATTTGAACCACACGACTGAACAAGCCGTAATATGATCTAGCGGCCCCTATTCCACTTCCAATAAGTGGAGATTTAAAAAATAATTCGACTCCTGATTTCCACATTTCATATCGTTGCCAAACAGTTGAATAATTACTCAATAGAACCTTATCCAGACCAGTAACAATAATAATTACAGGTGTGAAAATTGCTAAGAGCAAAAATACCCAAAATAAAAATCGTCTCAAGAAAATCTTTTTGACATTAATATCATCACCTATAGAAACTATTTTGTTGGAAATATACACAATAATTATTGTTCCTAAAGCTCCTAGAGTAACGGTGGTAGAAGCTGTAAAAAGGATCGATATAAAGAGAGGGGAAATTATTAAAATTTTCTTGATTTTTTTCATATTGGAGAAAAATATAAACAAAATCGAAATTACAAGAGAAAAAGTCGCGTAATTTGGATCTTGAGCATAGCCTGGTGTTCTGAAATTAAGACCTATAAAATTTCTTATCTCTTTTCCAGCGATGACTCCTTTTATGTTAGAAAATGGTAAACCAAAGTCATAATTAAAATATGAAATAATAAAACTTATTAAAAGCACATAAATAGAAATAGTAATATATTTAACTAATCGCTTATATGAAAATTGTAAAAACATGGATAAATACATAAACACTATATAATTTGTGAAGTGTAAAATTATAAGACTTACTTGAGAACTCTTATCTAGAAATTCAATGTTTGGCCTTTTCAAAAGACTAATTATAAAAAACAATCCATAGAAGGCTGTTACCATAAAGTGAAACTTATTTAACACTATTTTTTGATTTGCAAAAACATTTACTATAAAACCAATTCCTATTAGCCCTAGTAATATAAATCGTAGATCAATTCCTAACGGTTTGAATTCTCTATTTATCGTTGTGAAAATAAAAACAAAAAATATCATGTTATTTATATTATGAACATATTTATTTGCGGTTTTTATGTTACTTGTCTTCAATCCAAATCACCTTTCCAGATCTATCTATAGAAACTATTTTGTTTTTTAAGTGTAGTTTCGCGATTCCGTCATAATCAAATTGCTCTATCTTACTATACATCATATCAACTAATAATTCTCTGTTCTCATCTAATATAAAATAGTATTTTCTCTGGTAATATTCAATTTCTAAAAGATAGTATTTATAAGGAGTCTCAAAGTGCCAAAGCATTGCTTCGTCAATACTCGTATTATAATATTTCCTAACCCCATTTGGAATTTCATTGATCTTTGGATTCGAATAATCTGGTCGGAGAGAATCAAATCTTGCTTTCTCTTCCGTATATTTAATCTTTTCTTTTAATGCATCTTCTATTGGTACTTCTTCTCCGTCAAAATCAATAAATTTGGTAAGTTTCATTCCCGAACTTTCGCCTATATACTCAATAATCCCATTATAAATAATAGGTTTTTCATCAAACTCAAGATTTTCAATTAGTTTTCCATCCTTCTTCATAACATAATACTTGTTTTTAATTTTGACCGGAATTTCTTTTTGCAAACTGACTTCATTATTTTCTAAATCTTTTTCTACTTTCTCGAGATACTTTTCCGAATAATCCTCTTGAGCTACTAAAATGCTATATCTATTATAGTATTCATTTGTATTAGGGTTGAATATCGTTTGATATGTGTAGTAATTGTTATCACCAACAAAACCTACCTGGGCCTCATATGATTTTAAATCTTTATAGAGATACACTGTACTCATTGTCAAAATAGATAGGAATAAAAACCCCTTCATCTTTTGATTATTTTGTTTTTCATATATGTAAGGTAATAATATTACTATTAATATAAATGTGAATACAAAAAATCTTCCTGCGACTAATTCTGAAAACTTTAACAGGAAGTACATTGGGTAGCCCAGTAAATGAACTTGTAGTATTTTATATTCATATGTTCCTTTTTCGAATTCATCATAAAAGAATATAACTATAACAAAAAATATCAATCGAATTATTGAAGGAAATAAAGACCATGTTCCAGACAGCTCACTAAAATATGAACTATTCCGTAATACCGGAATATAGGGGATTAATATCGGCATTAGTTTCACAATTAAAAAAGAACCTAAGACCGAGGCGCTTGTGATTATCAAATGTGCTTTCTTAGAAAGATTTATCTTTTCTGCTAACATAAGCAATAAGTATATTAAGGCTGAGTAGTGAATTGTAGATAATAAAATGGTTATAATAATTTTTGTTTTATTAGATAATTTTATATCTTTACTATAAAAACACAGTGTCGCAATTGCTAATACAAGCCCTTGTCTATACGCACTAAGAACCCAGACTAAATAAAAAAATCCGTAGAAAATCATTATTGATATTTTCCAATTTTTAGAACTCTTATATATCCAAGTGAAATAAATAAACAACATTACTAAAGTAAGTACAGTCGCAAAGACATGATAATTTATTTTTAATGTTTTCGCAATAAATATTAACAGATTAAAACCAATTTCATTTTCTCCTGTAAAAATCGAGACTGCTGAATCAGCTTTGAATATATCAAACAAATAGTTATATGAAAAATAGTCAGTTCCAATCCCATATCGGATTACAGTCAACAAGATTATTGGGATTGTCATTATAAACAAATTCATTTTTGTTTTTTTCTTTAAAATTAACGCCATTATAATTATATAAAATAAAATAATAAAATACATATTTCCTCCCAGTGGTTTTTAAGCCAAATATTTATCTAGCAATTCAATATTTTTCTTAATAACGTCTTGTCTACTAGATACATCGATTAAAGTGTTACAGAATTCAGTATACCTTAATCCTTTTTCACTAAATTCTTCTATTGATAGAGTACTAAGTGAATAAGAGTCTTTAATATAGTTTTCCATCTTGTTTGAATATGCTATTGGATAAAACGGAATTTTAAATATCTCAGCCAAAATTGCACTATGAAATCTAACAGCAAGCATTTTGGAACATTGACTGAACTTTTCTAAAAACTTTTCTACATCGCCAATATAGGGAACTATCGTGACTCTCGTAGGATCACACACTCTTGACAAAACCATTTCCGCAACCACTAAGTCATTTTCTTTTAAAGTATCAAAAGCAAACAGAGAAATTCTTACATTCTTGTCATTTTTTAGAATATCGTCACTTATTTGTATATACTCATTTACTAACGAATCTATGACTTCTTGTGTGCCTGAAGGTGTGAAACATGAAATTCCTACAACTTCCTTCATTTCTCTGACTAAATCTTCTTCTAACAATTCAAAAACAATATCATCAGAAAAAACAACTTGATTACCAACATGTTGTTTTATATATTCATAAGAATTACTGTCTCTTACTGCAATATCATCATTCTTGGATAATTCATATCTGGTTAACATTTCTCCACCAATAACATTGAATGGTCCTAGATTAGATCCTACTGTGATAATCTTAGCACCGTTTCGTTTCGCCTTTAATATAGACATTATTTTCTTAAGTCTAAACACTAAATTCGCGGGTTTTCTGAAAAGAAAAACCGATCCACCTAAGGTAAGGTAAACATCAACCTCATTCATTATGGAACTCTTGTCTTTTTTCGATATAAAAGTAAGGTTTTGATTTTCTTCGTATGTTTTATGAACACTATCATTATCACTGACAGTATAAAACTGATGCTTGAGATATTTATTTAAAACACCTTTCACCATAATATCATCACCTAAATTGTTATCTAAATACACATCTAAAAATATCTTCATTAATAAATCTTCCTCCAATTTATTGAGTTTTACCATATATATTATAATCTATTTAACATATATTATCTACTAAACAGTCAAGACTATCTTAATTATTAAACACAGTCCTCTTTTGTATTGCCGCTTAAACCTTCTTTATTATGATTTATTCTTTTGTTTTATTAATAATTCATTTAAAAAAGCACGCTATATAATTAATAGTGTGCTTTTGTGAGGCGTTAGCGACCGAGTATTCGTGCCAATCTTCTTTTATATAGATATAAATACATTTTTATTGCTGTAAAAGATTTATTGAAATCTTTCTTATATTTATCATTTAAATATTTAACATCTTTGAATGAGGGTTTTGAATTACCGATATAAAACTCTAAGGTTACCATATAGTGTTCATCAAACCAACTCGGGTGGGTCTTCATAAGATTCGATTCTTTGAATATTTTGTTTTTTTCGGAAATATTCTCCTCTATAAATTTCATTGGCATTTTCTCTGATATATTATTTGAATGAATGTGATAATAGCCAAATTCTTTATCAATAACGCGAACAATTCCTTTACCTAGAAAAGCCCTTAGATATATCGATGAATCATTTATCGTAATCATTTCTTCTAATTGAACATTAACAAGATTTTTCTTATCAAAGAATGCTGTGAATGTAGAGTTTGGCTTAGTTTTAGTCAATTGCATGGTGTCGAGCATCTCATCACTAGTAAATTCTCCTTCGTATCCAAGAACATGTTCTGCAATGGACTCCCCATTTTTTGTGTTTCTTTTAGATGTAGTGAGTACTGCAATAACGTTTTTCTCAAACATTTTCATAACAGACGTAAACAAATTGAGATCAGTATATTCATCGTCATCATCAAAGAATACCACTACATCTCCCTTGCTCTTTTTAAAACCGATTTTACGACTATCACTAGGCCCAGAATTATTAGGTTTTTTGTGAAAACTAATTTTATTATTCTCTTTCACTATTTTCGCCATATAACTTTCGGTGTCATCTGTAGAACCGTCGTCTACCACAATGACTTCATAATTGTCATAATTTTGCATCGTTATAGAATTCAAGGCTCTTTCAATAAATTCAACTCTATTATAAGTTGGGATAATTATTGAAATTAAATTATGTTCCATATCTTTTCCTCTATCTTTCATATATATTCCTATTATATGTTCCTATATACACAATTGCAAGTACTTATATGTCACACCTATTTATAACAGACAGTCGCTTGAATAAAACCAAGTAATCATCTGGAATGTCAACCCTTTAGTGGACATTCATCTATATAACATTTTCTAAACGATACTGTACAGGCGTTAAATAATTTAGCGTCTGATGGTATCGTTTATTATTAAACCACCATACATATACTGCTAACTCTTGTTTCAATTGCTGTAGTGTTTCAAACCTATTTGGATAAACAAACTCAGTTTTTATTGACTTAAAGGTTGCTTCAGCTACGGCATTGTCATAGGGAACGCCTGCTTCACTAAGTGACCTTGATATTCCGAATGTATTTATAAGTTCTTCTATAAGAGAACTCTTAAACTCCATACCTCTATCGCTGTGAAAGTATTGTACATTACTCAAACTTCCTTTAACTGTTGCGAATGCTTCTTTGACAAGCTGAGCCGTTTTTCTTGGTCCTGCACTGTAACCTATTATTTCTCGGTTAAAGAGATCGACAATTACACATACGTAGTTCCAACTACTTCCTACTCTAACATAGGTGAGGTCACTCACGATTACTTCTTTCTTACCTCTATTATCAAACTCCTGGTTAACGACATTGACGACTTGATCACGGTTTACATTCTGTCTTTGCGGCTTGAATTGAGCGACAGTATAACGTGACACAAGGCCTTCTTCTGCCATGATGTGACCGATTCTACGTATCGATATGATAACACCTTGCTCTGAACAAGCTCTCTTAATCTTACGTGTACCGTAGATTTGCTTACTATCATGGAATATCTTAACAACCAAGTCTGTGTGAATATCTTTCTTCTTAGAGAAGTCTTTATCTCTATACTTGTAATATCCGGATCTACTAATCTCTAAAATTTTGCACATCTCGCTGACTGGATACTTATGTTCATTTTGTTTTATTACTTTGATTTTCGTCCCATAATCAGCGTTGCTTGCTTTAAAATATCAACCTCCATTTTAAGTTTTTGATTCTCCTCACGGAGTTTTCTTAGTTCATCTATAGACTCTTTATTATCTACAGTAACATCATCATTCGAATTAGAGCCATACTTCTTACGCCACTGATATATTGAAGCCGGAGACAGATCATACTCTTCAATTAGTTCAGCAGGAGATTTTCCTGACTCATACAAAGAAACCATTTGTTTCTTAAAATCTTCACTGTAAGTTCTTCTTTTCTTTGAACTCATAGTATCATTCCTCACTTTCCCTTATTATAACATTTCGTTATATAGAGAAGTGTCTACTTAAGTGTAACCTTTCCATTCTTTGTGTTTTAAATCTTCTGTTGCTTCTGCATAAATATTCATTGTCGTCCTAATATCAGAGTGTCCTAATACTTCTTGAAGAACCTTTAAATTAACATTTGCTTCTACTTGTCTTGTAGTAAATGTTCTTCTTAATGAATGACAACTTATATTAGGTAGGAATGTTATATTTTCAATATTATCTTCTTTCTGAAGTTGCTCTTCATTATAAAGTCGTATCATTCTTCTT
>RRZU012401413.1_pt1 | contig 25986 bp, 34 predicted proteins | sample 2165561 | NCBI WGS metagenome assembly RRZU01 (sample SAMN10456909, study PRJNA506462) | wastewater metagenome | isolation source: wastewater sludge | place: USA: Moscow, Idaho | reverse complement strand
GCGACAAGCTGCACCTGGCCAATCTCGGCCTCAAACTCGTGGCCGTCATCGTCGTACTTCAGCCAGGCCAGGCCGTCAGCACTCGGGCGACGATTCAGCAAGATGCGGCCCTGGCGGTCGTCGTGCTTGACCACAACGATGGCCTTCTTGAGCTTGGTGGGGTCTTCCTCCTTCTCCTTCTTTTCCTTGGAGTCGTCGGCTTCGCCGCCATCGGCGGCACCCTCCCCGCCCTCGCCCGCACCGCCCTGGTCGTCGTCAGGCGCACCGCCCTGGCCGCCGTCCTCGATGAACTCGCGCAGGAGCTTCACAGAGCCCCGCGTGATTTCCTGGCTGTCGTCGGAAAGCCAGGTGTCCACCTTCTCCGGGTCGTCCTTGTAGGCCCTCACCAGCTCGTTGATGACGGTCACATCGTTGGTGCGGCCGTTGTTGAACGCCTCGGCGATGGGGTCAGGCAAGTCCAGCAGCGCCGCGTGCTGCGTCACCCACGGGGCAGACTTGCCCAGGCCCTTGGCAATGTCGCCCTTCTTGCGGCCCTTGGCCAGCTCGCGCCCGATGAAGTTGGCGATTTCACGCGGCGTCAGCTCGTTGCGCTGAAGGTTCTCGATCACCTGGTCATCGTCGTTGTAGTCGTTATCGACAAACGCCGGGATGCTGGTCTTGCCCGCGATCTTGGACGCACGGTAGCGCCGCGCTCCGTGGTTGATGAGGTAGCGGCCAGGCGCTTCCTGGTTCTCGCGCACGCTGATGGGCGACTTGACGCCCCGCGCCTTGATCGTCGCGGCCAGCTCGCCCAGGCTGTCGGCCGAAAAGCCGGGGTTGTCGGCTTCTCGCGGCTGGTTCGGGTCTTCGTCGATCAGCGCCAGGTCAAGCTCAATCGGCCCGCCAGTACCTGGTTGCTGGGTTTCGCCCAGCAACGCGCCCAGGTCGCCCAGGCCATCGAGGCCCAGGCCGGAAGTTGCTGCGGTCGTGCTCATTGGGAAATCTCCATCTTGGTGTAAACGTATTCGGCCAACTGGCGAACCTCTTGGGTCGCCCGGCGTGCTGCGGTCTTGCGAATCTTCCAAACCGGCATCTGCTCGCCCAGGGCCTCGGCGATGCTGTCTCGCGCACCGATGCTGAAGGGCAAGATCAACTGCGGGTAAGCCTTCTGCAACGTGGCCAGGTTGGCGACGTGGCGCGGCTTGCGGGCGTCCACCTTGTTGGGAACCATGCCGAGAAACTTCAGCTTGGGGTTCATCTTCCGAAGGTTGCCGATCACCGTCACCATCTTCTTCATGCCTTGCAGGCTGTAGGCTTCCATTTCGATGGGGGACAGCATGTAGTCGGCGGCCAGCACGGCCGAGGTCATGCCCACGCCCAGCGACGGCGCGGTGTCGATCAGGCACACATCGAAGCGCCCGGCCAGGGCCGCGATGCTCTGCCGCAGGACACCGGCAGCGGTGGCCAAGTCGGCCTTGTCCAGATTCGCCAGGGCCGCGTCAGCGGCGATGACGGCCAGGCCGTCAACGGTGCATTCACCGGCCGCCCAGGTCTTCACCTGCTCGGGACTGGTGAACAACTGGCTGGCGTTCAGGCCAGTGTGATGGCGCTCCAGCGTGAAGCTGGCATTGCCTTGCGTGTCGAGGTCGATCACCGCAACCTGCAAGCCACGCTCCGCGAAGTCATACGCCAGGTGGCAAGTGGCGAACGTCTTGCCCTGGCCGCCCTTCTGGATCGCCGTCACGAGAGTTTTCATGCCTTGCCCTTTGCTTGCTTTGCCCACTTCTTGACCTGATACGCCTGGTGCGCGGGCAGAACCGCCGTCACCTTGACCATCCCGGCCGCTGGCTCCTGCTCGTGCGCCTTCCACACTCGGTTGACGGCCTGCGACACCGCGCCCTTGCTGAGTCCCAGCCTGGTCACGAATTCCGCCTGTGGCTTGCCCTCCACCAGCACGCCCCGCGCTATTTCCGCCGTCTGCGGCCCCACATTGGCCCGCGTCAGAGCCGCCTGAAACTGTTGCTCCGTCAGTCGTTTCATAGTGCTCGCTCACAGTTTTCTCCACGTTCGTTGGTTGCAAAAACGGCGGTGCCAGCCGCCACCCGATGCCGCTAGTTTAGCTAAACTGCGCTAAAGCGTCAACACCTTTAGCAGCTAAACGCGGGAGTGTTCATCATCTTGGTGACAAAGCCCGCGTCCACCATCTTGCTGACCAGCTTCCCGTCAATGACCTGGAATGCAACATATCCCTTGGCGTTATCCAACTTGAACAGCCGAAGGTTCTTCGGCTGCTCCACCACGCGATGCACGATCTGCACGGGAGGCGGCGACGGCATTGCAGCGGCCACCGGGCCAGCGGAAACCGCCCCAATGGACATGACGGCCAGGCCGCACAAAGAGGACAGGCCAGCGATGATGCTGGCCTGCATGGATGGGGACGCCAGGAGGGAGGCCGCCAGGATCACCGCGCCCAGGGCGATGAAGGTCAGCCGATTGATGGTGCTCGAAGTACGGGATGTGCTCACGGTTTTCTCCACGTTCAGGGTTAATAGAGGCGGTGCCAGCCGCCAGGGAACGGGAGAAAGTTTAGCTAAACCGTGGCGGCGCGTCAAGCCCTTTTAGCGGCTAAACCGGCCTTCACCGGCTCGGGAGCACCACGCGGGCGATACACGCCGACGTAGTAATGCAGTGCAGACAGCACGGCAAAATGGGCGAGAAACTGCCACCCGGCATATACCCCTGGGGTGTCCCAGTAATACACCATCCGGCAGAACTGCCAGAAAACATCAATGGCAATTATCCAGCGAAGGATTCCCCAAAGCAGAACCGTCACCATCCAGATACCCAGGGCCAGGCCGCCAAGCAAGCCAAGACCCTCACGGCGCTTCGGGATGATTTTCGGTATTTCAGCAGCCCGCACGGGTGGCGGTGCCGCCTTGGGAAAGGGAATGATCCTGGCCATGTTTGACCTCCTTCGAGGATTACTGTTTAATTCTGGTGACTCTCCACGTTCGGATGAGTGGTTTGGTGTGCCAGCACCTGACCTGGTGCCCCGGCTTTGTCCGGGGCATTTCACTTTCTGGCGTCACCATCTGGTCATACCGTGACTGACCGCCTTGCGGACGGCCTCACGGGCCTCGGGCGTCACAGGTGCGTTGTCGAGCACAAACAAGCTGTTCGACACCGCTCGCGCAACTTCGCTGCCGAAGGTTTCGGTGAGTTCGTGAGCGAAGCTGTCAGCCTCTTGGCCAACGTACAGCAGCACTGCCTCACGCAATCGAAGCTGCCCGAGCATCACGCCAATAGAGGCTTGCCGCGCCTGCTCAAGATCAGCCTGCAACTGAGCAATGAGGCGACCCTGGCGCTGAATCTTCTCAGTCAGCGTGTCCAGCACCACGTCATCACTGGTGGGCATCGCCAGCCCTCACCAGCCCATCGGTTTCGTTGTATCGCAAGCCAGGCACAAGGTCGCCAAGCTGCTTGAGGGCGTCAAGAATCTCGCTGTCGCCTTCTGGCGACGATTTCATTCCAAGCAGCCGGGACAAGGTAGACAGCGAAACCCCGGTGGTTTCTGCCGCCTCGCGCATGGAGCCCAGCGCAAGAAGCACGTCCTGCGCAAACCGGGGCAGCGCATCCCGGCCAGACCGCATGCCCGACATGCCTTCGCGGGTAGTACCAAACATCAAAGCATGTCCCTTGAAATCGGAGTCGAAGTAGGATTTCATCGGAAGGTTTGTTGTGCAGTTATCCATCACAACTTCGGCAATTAACGGGGTATCGGGTGGGATGAGACGAAGCGCAGCCCGCAATACAGATTTATCGTCGCTATTCATAAGAAGCTCCTTTTCTGACATTAAAAGATTAGGGCAAAATGCCCTACAAGTCAAGCGGTTTAGCTGATCTTTAGCGGCTAAATTCATCCCCCTGGTGTCAAGACCAGATGATCCCCAGGCCAGCGGCATGGCAAAGCAGCGCCCAGGCAGCGTAAGGGATGGCCGTTTCGCCACCTGTCCATCGGCGCACCGTTCGGCCACCCCCAAGACCAAGACCCAGCAAGGCCGCCGCGTCGGCTCCAGAAAGCCCGGCTAGGGCCAGCACTGCCTTTATCTCGTCGCCCGTGGGTGGCGTCCAGTTTTGCGCAGCGGCCAGGCACTCCGGCCTGATATTCGCGTTGCTCATCTTTCTTCCTGGCGTAATAAAACCATCACCATACTCGATTAACCCCCACCCCGGCCAGGCAGCTCAAGCCGCCCGGTATCGTGCATGTGCAGCATGGACAGGAAATAGGTCGGGTCGCCCGGCCAGGTGCATTGCTGCCAGTAGGCCCGCAGCTCGGCCCGGATGGGCTCGGGGTAGGTGTGCAGCCGTTGGCGGGCTTCGCGCCACTTCATGGCGCGGCGCTGCCGCTCGGCGGCCTGCCTCTTGTTCCAGTGCTCGCGCCTGGTCGTCATTTCATCGTCAACGCTGCCCTGCTGCTCTGCGATCAGCTCGGCAAACAACGGCATGGCGCCTTGCTCGGCCTTGAGCTTGCGGACGTAGGCCGCCCGCTTGCGCGGCGTGTCGTTGAACTCGTATCGGCCAAAGCGGGTGAAGCGCATAGCGTGGCCTCACCGCTCTATGGCATTCCGTTGAGCGACGGCGGCAACAGCCGCCCGCTCGGACCGAAAGCACTTCGGCCGCCCGCTCACGTCCTTGATGTACTCCACGCGAGTGCGGGACACGAAGCGAGAACAGAACCAGAACGCACGGCCGGATGGGTTGCGGACTAGCTCAGTGCCCCAGGGATGGGGATAGGGAGACTTGGTAACGGCGCTCATGTCTTCAGTCATCAGAACCGTCATCGAACACCCAGGCGTCGTGCCCTTCGCCCAGCTCGCGTACCGCAGCGGCGTCCGCCACCTCGCGGGACGGAAAGGCCGCTGCCTCGAAGAAACTCAGAGTCCACCAAGTGGGCTCGCTGGGCTCGCCTGCGGCCAAGAAAACACGGTCGGCAGGGCGGTAGACGTAGAACATGGGAACCCCTTTCAGAAGTCAAAAGGCCCCGGCCAGGCCGGGGCGCATCGGTCATCAGTCAACGGCCGCCAGGATCAATTCCCGCTCGGCGTGATCCGCCGCGAAGGCTCGCAGTGCGATGTATTGCTCTGTCAGTGCGTCGGTGTCGCCACCGCGCTGACTGACCTTGAACGCCAGGTGAGAAAGGGCGTACATGCAGGCGATGATGCCCGCCGCTTCCTCGGACACTTCGCCCTCGAAGTCGTTGGGCGCTTCGATCTTGACGCGGCCCATGCGCGGGGCCATGAAGTGGCCACCGTTGGACAGGCTGTAGAACTCCCAGAAGCCGCCCGTGTAGCTCTCTGCGAGCTGGCCCATCCAGTCGAACACCTCGGCCTCGCCCTGCATGAAGTAGCGGCCAAACAGGCGCTCCAGGAAGCCCATGCGGTCGCGGTTGTCCTCCACCTTGGTGGCGGTGATGACGGAATCAGGAATCATTGCATTCATCGGTCTTTCTCCGGTTTTGACCTTGGCGACATGCCCGGCCTTGAGACTCAATATTAGGGCATTTTGCCCTATGTGTCAACGGATAAACCGAAAATGTTTGCTCCTAAATCGGCCTGTTCTCCTGGTGTTGGCAATACTGACAGCCACGATTGAGTACGCCGTAAGGCGTGGGCTTCCACAGCGTCAAGCCCTTCTTGCCGCAGCTCGGGCACCGGCAGCGCTTGGGCTTCACACGAGGCCCCTGCCCCTTGCGGCCAGTGGTGTACCCGCGATTCACGCCCATGACTTTCCCCCTGGCGTAATCACTTGCGCCCCTTGGGCGCTGCCTTCCCCTCGGTTTCCGACTTCTGAGGGACACCGTCACGGCTCAACGCTTCCTCAAGCCTCTGCATCTCCAGCCCAAGGATTGACAGCTCGCCGATCTGGCCGTGGACGCGATCCTCAAGCGCACGGTTGCGCTCGCGCTCGCGCTCCAGCTCGGCCGTGAGGGCCGTCAGCGTGCCGCGCAGTTCCGCCAGGTCTTGCTTGGCGTCCATTGCCGCCTTCTCGGCCGCCGCCGCCTTCTCGGCCTGGCCAAGCTCGAACTCCAGTTCGGCGCGAAGGCGTGAGGCTTCGGCTTGCGCCTGGTCGGCACGTTCGGCCACCACCTTGGCATTGGTCTGCTCTGCCTGAAGGGCTCGCGCCAGGTCGTCGGCCCGGTGTGCGTTGTCCTTCGCGCTCTGCTCTGCCAGGGCCATGCGCTGCTGTGCCTCGGCCAGTTGCTGGGTGATCGCGGCCAGTTGCTCGCCCTGCTCGATGCCAGAAGCCACGGCCGCATCGAGTTCGCTGGCCAGGCGCTCGCGCACCTGGTTGGCCTGGTCGAGGTCGGCGCTGACCTGGGCCGCCAGGTCTGCGGCTTCTCGGCTCTTGTCCTCCAGCTCCACCCGTGCGGCCTCAAGGGCTTCGCGTTCTGACGCCAGGCGGGAATTGGCCATGCCCAGCGCCACGGCCCACACCTCAGCCAGCAAGCCGCTGAACTTGTCGGCCACCGCTGCCGGTGGCGGCTCCTGGAGCGGCGCAGGCTGCGCCGTCCGTTCGTCCTTCCACGCGGCAACGCCCTCGCTGATGGTGGTGAACGAGCCACCGCCCAGCGCCTTGCGCACGTTGGCCAGCGTCGGGTTCTTGCCTTCGGCCACCAGCGCATCGGCCGCCGCGTAAATGTCTTCCTTGGTGATCGCCATGATGAGTGTCCTTCAGAGTGGGGTTGATCGGGCCGGTTTGTTGTATGTTGTAGGATACTACATACATGCTACAAATGCAAGCCCGCCATCCCTCAAAAGTCGTGATCGGTTCGCCTGGTCGGCCTCGGCGACGTGCAATCGCTCAGATTCGGCCCGGTGGCCACCGGCCTGGCGCGTGCAATCGCTTAGATTTGCCCGCCATCAGCCTGCCCAGCGCGTGTAATCGGTCAGATTCCGGCCCCGTGGGTCGATGGCCACCAGCTTGGCGCGTGCAATCGCTCAGATTTGCCACCTGGCCACCGGCCTGGTCAGCGCGTGCAATCGCTTAGATTCCGCACGATCACGATCTTTGAGGGACACCGGCACCAGCTCTGGCGCGAGGCGTCGGCCGCCGTCCATCGCCACGAGGCTGGCCAGGTCGATCACGATCTATGAGGGATAGCAGCTCGGCCGCGTCTACCGCGCCCCAGGGTCAGCGCCTCGAAATCTGACCGATTACACGCGCTGGCCAGTCTGGCCAGGTGGACGGCCGCCACAACAGCCGCAGGAGCGCTTAAAGCCGCCCCGCTGGCGTCGAGCCCTGGGCAACGGCGCGAAAGCCCGTTCTAGGGCCTCCCAGGGCCTCGGCTGGGCCGTTTGCACCGGCAGGAAGCCAGGCGACCCCCTTCCTTGGCGTAAAACATCACAACCTTGGTGCGCCACCGGCGTTCCGAGTAGGCTACGAGCGGTTGCGTTGAGACCCGCCAGGGCAACGCCCTGGCAAGCGCACAAGCTCCTGAGCGGGCAAGGCCCGCTCTTTGTTAGCTCCAGCGCCCACGGGGCGCTCACGAATCAGGGGGGGATGGGGAGGCCGCGCAGCGGCCGGGCGGGATCGAGAAGGGGGGTCTCCCCCCTTCGGCGGCGGCTCGGGCGAAACGGCCAAATTTCGCTCGATTTTTGGGCGGCTTCTTACTACGGTTAGATAAAAAGGTTATTAAGGTTAAGACAGTTAGAAGAAGGGTTAGGGCTTCCAAAAGTCGCGCTAAGTCCTTGATATTGCTAGGATTTGTTATCCACAGCCACCCTCAGAAGTCGTGTTTTCGTACCTCAAGAGTCGAGATTCCGTCCCTCAGAAGTCGAGAAACCGTCCCTCAGAAGTCGTGTTCTCGTACCTCAGAAGTCGTGATAATCCACAGGCTTACCCACAGGTTCTGTGGATAACTCTCGCCTCATAACAACTTTTGTCCACACTCGTACCTCAGAAGTCGTGATGTGCCCGGGCCGCCTGGCGCTGGCCAGCCTGGCCAGGCTCCAGCGGGCCAGGTTCACCGGCCCGAGCTGGCCACGGCCGCGCCTGGTGCTGTACCTCAGAAGTCGTGATGGCCCCACCGGGGCAGCCCCTGGAGTCATCCCCCAGCGGCGGGCCTCTGGCCCGGTGAGCGCGGAAAGGCGCTGGAAGCCCGCAGGGGCGAGACACGGCCCCCGGCCGGGGCTCGATGCCAACGGCACGACATAGCCGGTTTTTCGCCCCTTCGCGGGCGAAAAATTCCCCTGACCTGGTTGGTGGACGCCAGGCAAAAAAAACGGGAGCCGAAGCCCCCGCATCACCAGCTCGTGCCGCATCGTCTAGCTCTTGCGGATCACGCGAATCGAATCGTTCTCATCGAGCCAGGCCGACTCAACCAAGCCCTTCTCTCGCAGCTCGTCGCACATTTCCTTGCAGAGCTGCCGCAGGCGCGTGTTCGTGTAGCCCGCCAGAAAGGCCATCTGCGCGAACTGGCGCATGGGCAAGGGGTTCGGGGCGCGATGCGAAAAGGCGTAGTCCATCAACCGGCGCGACGTGGGTTTCAGCTCCAGAATCGCGTTCCAGTCCTGGCGGGCGTAGTGCTGGCCAGCGAACAGGACAAGGATCTCACGGGGCATGCTGATCGTGGCATAGGTGCGGCGCTTGTTCTCGCGCTCATGAATCGTCAGCCGCCCGGCCAGCGCCACCGATACCAATTTGCCCCCCAAGCGAGGGGTTTCAAGCTGAATCGTGAAGGATTGCAGGCGGATCAATGAATCGGTGAGGCGTTCATAATAATCCTTGTTTTGAGCCCATTTGAGTTCACGCAAAAAGGCTCCAAGGTGAAATTCAAACTCCTGCCCGGCTGGATGGTGTTTTGCCAGCTCGCAAAGCTGGTTAAATACTTTCTCGTCATCCTTAACCCGCAATTCCTGGCCGGTGACGGTCAAAACCACGTCCTTTTGAAGCGAGAAAAGCGGCTTGCGCATGAAATTCTCGCGGGGGGTTTTGTGGTTTCTGGCCGAGAAAATGGCGGTTCGTGCCAGGTCGTTGGGCATTCCGCGCTGATCGTCTGACCACGGGGCGATTTCAAACAGACTGAGCTGCTCGCCCTGGGCGATCTTGGCCAGGTCGTGAGCCGTGCGCGGGTTGGCCGGTGCGGGAGCGGCGGCCTCCGCGCTTTGCGCGGGCGTTGCAGCCGCAGGCTGCTCCAGCGGCGCAGCCGCTTCCTTCTTACGGGCGGGGGGTGGGGATGCGGCCTCGGGGGCCGCCTTGGCGGGCGCCGGGGCCGGTGTTGGCTTCGCCGGGGCCTGCTGTGCAGGCGCGGGCGCTGGCTGGGTGGCCTTGCTGGCCCCCTGGCCTGGCGGCGTCACCGTGCGAGCGGCAACCTTCATCGCGTCGGCCTCGGAGAGGCCGCTGGCGATGAGCTGTTTTCGGTAGCGCTCCTGGTAGGGGGTCAGCATGGATGTATCTCCTTTGCTGGCCCATATTATGGGCCAGTCGATCTAGTTATTTGGACTTGGCCGACGATGCGCCTGGTTCGTTCGTTTTCAGATATTCGATCTTGGTTGCGATGAAATCGTGGCCGTAGACCGTCGCGCCGTCCTTCTCGTATTTGGTCGGCTGAATGTGGCCCTGAACAAATACCTGCGAACCCTTGCCCAGGTACTTCCCGGCATTGGTGGCCAGAGCATCAAAGCACTTGACGCGGAAGTAATCGGTTGCCTCCTGCTTCTGGCCATCAGAACCGCGCCAAACGCGATCTAACGCCAGGTCGAACGCGGCAACGGGGGCCTGTCCGCTGGTCGTGAGCTGGGCATCCTTGGTAAGATGCCCGATAAATTGAAATTGATTGTGCGACACGTCCACGCTCCTTGAGTGTTGGTGAGTCGCCAGTTTAGCTAAACCCGTTGCCGCCGTCAACCCCCCCGCGCCCGTAGTCGCTTTTTAGCCGCTAAAGGTGGCGGCAAGAGGGAAGGGGGCCAGGACAAAGACTTTGTACAACCATATATTTTTCACCAACGTGCTCAGAGTCCTCGCGGAACGCGGGATGACCAAGCTCGAATTGAGTGAAAAGTCAGGCGTGTCAATCAGCTTCCTGTCTGATCTGACGAATGGAAAGGGCAACCCATCATTGAAGGTGATGGAGAGCATTGCGGTTGCCCTGGATGTGAGCTTGCCGTACCTGCTGGAAGTGACCGACCTAGACCGGGCTTCCTTGGAGGTGCTGGCAGGCGGTAAGCCCCCCTCTCAAGGGGGATTGCCGCAGGGATACGTGCGAGTTACCGCGATCCTTCCGGCGCACCGCGCTTTTGAAGTGCAGAAGTGGAACGACGAGGCAGTTAAGAAGATTCAACAGACAAAGAAAGACGCGCCTAAGTAGGTGACGCCAGAGAATGAGGGAGGCTCAGAAGACGGCATTTAGCCGCTAAAGCCTTGTCAGCCCGCCGGGCGGCCCAGCCCCGGAATCACCGTAGCGCGTGGATTGTGCAATCCACCGCTGCGGCGTTGTAAGTGCATCGCAACCTCATGCCGATGTGTCATCGCTAGGGCGCAGTGATTTCATCGCTTGCGCTGCTCCCCGTATCCGTTATATCGTATCCGTGGTATAGTCGCGCAAAGCGTCACACGAGATAGCGATATGACAAGCAACAACCACAAAGAAACAGGCGATTCCGTCAAGGCTCGCGCCAGGCTCAAGCTGGAGCGGGACATGGGGCCTGCGCTCCTGGCAGCGCTGCATGACCCTCACACCATCGAACTGATGCTGAACGCTGACGGCTGGGTGTGGATCGAGCGGCTGGGCGAGCCGATGCAAAAGCTCCTGGAGCTGCGCCCGGCACAAGCCCAAGCAATCATCGAAACCGTTGCCGGGTATCACGGCAAGGAAGTGACTCGCAACAAGCCGCTGCTTGAGGGCGAGCTTCCCATTGATGGCTCCCGGTTCGCGGGGCAACTGCCCCCGGTGGTGCCACAACCCACGTTTGCCATCCGCAAGAAGGCCGTGGCCATCTTCACCCTGGCTCAGTACGTCGAGAAGGGCGTGATGACGGCCGGGCAGCGCGATGTGATCGTCAATGCCGTCCAGTCGCACAAGAACATCCTGGTGATCGGCGGCACGGGCAGCGGCAAGACCACGCTGGTGAACGCCATCATCAACGAGATGGTGGTGATGAACCCGATGGAGCGGGTTTTCATCATCGAAGACACGGGCGAAATCCAGTGCGCCGCTGAGAACTTCGTCCAGTACCACACCAGTCTTGACGTGACCATGACGGCGCTTCTGAAGACCACGCTTCGGATGCGCCCGGATCGCATCCTGGTGGGCGAAGTGCGCGGCCCTGAAGCCCTCGATCTGCTGATGGCCTGGAACACCGGCCACCCCGGTGGTGCCGCCACCCTGCACGCGAATAACGCCCGTGCTGGCCTTGATCGCCTGGAAATGCTCATTTCCATGCACCCCGATTCCCCAAGCCCAATTCAACCGCTAATCGGCGAAGCAGTTGATGTTTTGGTTCATATCGCCCGCACCCCCTCTGGCTCGCGCCGCATTCAGGAAATCGTTGAGGTTTCGGGATACAGCAATGGCCAGTACCTCATCAATTCCCACCACTGACCTTTAGGAGTCCTGCAAGTGAAATCCACACTCTCCCTTTCCACCCCGGCGTTTTTTAGCCGCGAAAACGCCAAGCTGGCCATGCTCATGCTGGCCGTGCTGTGCGTGTTCCTGCTGCTGCCCAATGCCGCCCACGCGGCTGAAGGCACGGGCGGCGGTCTGCCCTATGAGGGCTGGCTGACCAACCTCCGAAACTCCATCACCGGGCCGTTCGCCTTCACGGTGGCCGTGATCGGCATCGTGGTGGCTGGTGCGGTGCTGATCTTCGGCGGCGAGCTGAACGGCTTCGTGCGTACCTTGGTCTTCATCATCCTGGTCATGTCGCTGATCGTCGGCGTGAACAACCTGATGAGTGGCCTGTTCGGTCGCGGCGCGGAAATCGCGCAAGCGGTGCCCGCCACTGAAGTGGCCCAACTGGTCATGAGGGGCTGACGATGGCACTTAGCACCATCCCCATTCGCCAGTCGGGCAACCGTCCCAATCAACTCCTGGGCGGTGATCGGGAAGGCGTCCTCGTCGTCGCCCTGTTGGCCTCCACCCTCCTGTTCGCGTCGTTCATGGGGCAAAGCATCCTGGCGGCTGGCTTTGGGGTGGTGCTGTGGTTCGCAGGGCTTTGGGCTCTGCGACTCGCGGGCAAGGCTGACCCCAAGTTGCGTGACGTTTACATGCGCTCGCTGCGGTACGCGAAGTACTACCCGGCGCGGTCAACGCCATTCCGAATCAATCCCCCCAGCCAAGGGAAGCGCTACCAATGATTCAAACAATCGCCTTTATCACGGGGGGGATCGGCCTGCTGTTGATCCTGCTCCTGGCCGGACGCCTGAAAGCGGCGTTCGATCATGACAAGCTCACCAAGCACCGAAGCACGCAAGCGGGTGTCGCTGACCTCCTGAACTACGCTGCGATGGTCGATGACGGCGTGATCGTCGGCAAGAACGGCGCATTCACGGCGGCCTACCTGTACGCGGGTGACGACAACGCCAGCAGCACCGACGAGGAACGCAACAACGTCGCGCTGCGCATCAACCAAGCATTGGCCGCGCTGGGCAATGGTTGGATGGTGCATGTGGATGCTGTGCGCCGCCCGGCCGTCAGCTACCCGGAAACCGGCCTATCGGTTTTCCCCGATCCGGTCAGCAAGGCCGTGGACGAGGAACGGCGGCGCTACTTCCAGTCCCTGGGCACCATGTACGAAGGCTATTTCGTCGTGGCGTTCACCTGGTTTCCGCCCACGCTGGCACAGCGCAAGTTCGTGGAACTGATGTTCGATGACGAGTCGGCCGCGCCGTCGAACAAGGCCCGCACCAACAGGCTGATTGACCAGTTCAAGCGCGAGCTGGCCTCGCTGGAAAACCGCCTCTCCACGGGCCTCAAGCTGACCCGCCTCAAGGGTGAAAAGGTGGTCAACGAGGACAACACCACAAGCACGCATGACGGCCTGCTGTCGTGGCTCCAGTTCTGCATCACGGGCCGCCATCAAACGATGCAACTGCCCAGCAATCCGATGTACTTGGATGCGGTGCTTGGCGGTCAAGAGCTGTGGACTGGCTCCGTGCCCCGCATCGGCCGCCAGTTCATCCAGTGCGTGAGCATTGAGGGCTTCCCGCTGGATTCCTCGCCGGGCATCTTGTCAGCCCTGGCAGAGCTGCCCAGCGAATACCGTTGGTCGAGCCGCTTCATCTTCATGGATCGGCACGAGGCCATCGCGCACCTGGAGAAGTTCCGCAAGAAGTGGAAGCAGAAGATTCGTGGCTTCTTCGATCAGATTTTCCAGACTAACTCGGGCAAGGTTGACCAGAACGCCATTGACATGGTGGCTGATGCTGATGGTGCGGTGGCTGACCTCAACACCGGCCTGGTCGCCTCGGGCTACTACACGTCCGTGGTCGTTCTCATGGACGAAGACCGCCAGCAGCTCGAAGTGTCGGCGCGGGCCGTCGAGAAGGCGGTGATGCGGCTGGGCTTCGCGGCTCGCATTGAAACCGTGAACACGGTTGACGCCTACCTGGGCACGCTGCCTGGTCATGGTGTTGAGAACGTGCGCCGCCCGCTCATCAACACCCTCAACCTGGCGCACATGCTGCCCACGTCCAGCATCTGGACAGGGAAGGGCACCGCACCGTGCCCGCTGTACCCGCCGATGGCCCCGGCACTGCTTCATGGCGTCACCCACGGTCAAACCCCGTTCCGGCTGAACCTGCATGTGCGCGACCTCGGGCACGCGCTGATGTTTGGCCCCACGCGGGCGGGCAAGTCCACCCACCTGGGCCTGATCGCCTTGCAGGCGCTGCGCTATCAGGGCATGAGCGTGTACAGCTTCGACAAGGGCATGTCCATGTACCCGGTTACTCGGGGGGTTGGTGGCCTGCACTTCTCGGTGGCCTCGGATGCTGTGCAGTTGGCTATCTGCCCGCTCCAGTACCTGGCCACTACGGGGGATCGCGCCTGGGCAATGGAGTGGATCGACACCATCTTGGCGTTGAACGGCGTCAACACCACGCCCGCCCAGCGCGGCGCGATTGGTGAGGCCATCATGTCGATGCACCGCAGTGGCGCTCGCACGCTGTCTGAGTTCACGATGACCGTGCAGGACGAGAGCATCCGGGAAGCCCTCAAGCAATACACGGTGGACGGCATGATGGGCCACCTCTTGGACGCCCAAGAGGATGGCTTGGCCTTCTCGAACTTCACCACGTTCGAGATTGAGGAACTGATGAACCTGGGCGAGAAGTACGCCCTCCCGGTTCTGCTGTACCTGTTCCGTCGCATTGAGCAAAGCCTGCGCGGCCAGCCCGCCATCATCCTGCTTGATGAAGCCTGGATCATGCTGGGCCATCCGGTCTTCCGGGGCAAGATCAAGGAGTGGCTGAAGGCGTTCGCCAAGAAGAACTGCGCCGTTCTGCTGGCTACCCAAAGCCTCACGGATGCCGCCAATTCGGGCATCTTGGATGTGCTCGTGGAATCCACGGCCACCAAGATTTTCTTGCCCAACGCCACGGCACGGGATGAGGAAACCTCGGCGCTCTATCGCCGCATGGGCCTCAACGCCCGCCAGATTGAAATCCTGGCCACGGCCATCCCCAAGCGGCAGTACTACGCGCTCTGCGAAGACGGCCGCCGCCTCTATGAGCTGGCCCTTGGCCCGCTCGCGCTGGCCTTCGTCGGTGCCACCGACAAAGACAGCATCGCCCAAATCAAGCAGCTCGAAGCCAAGCACGGCACCGCCTGGGTACATCACTGGCTGGCTGCTCGGAACCTCAACCTCAACGACTACCTGGAGTGAACATGAACCTGTTCAAGAAGAAGCCCCAGGGCGAAGCGCCGCGTGACCAGCGGCGCGGTGAAAAGCCCATTGCAGACGGTCGGCGAGCTGGTGAGGGCGGCAACCCGTACCTGAGCGCCCGGCGCACCTGGAATGACCATGTGGGCCGCATCGTGGCCCTCAACAAGATGCTGATCCTGTGGGGCCTGGCGGCCTTGATGATCGTCCTGGTGGCTGTGGGCGGCGTGATCCACATCGGCAGTCAATCGAAGTTCGTCCCCTACATCTACGAGGTGGACAAGCTCGGACAGACACGCGCCGTTGGCCCGATTTCGGCCAGCAACAAGGCCGATCCCCGCGTGGTGTCCTCCATGCTGTCGGATTGGGTCAATGACGCCAGGATGGTGACGGTGGACGTGGCCTTGCAGCGCCGCGCCATCCTGCGGGTGTACGCGAAGCTGTCACCCAAAGACCCGGCCACCATCAAGATGAATGAGTGGCTGAACGGCAACCCTGAGAAGAACCCCTTCAAGCGTGCCGAGAACGAGCTGGCCGAGGTCGAAATCAAGTCGATCTTGCAGCAGACGCCCGAAACCTGGCAGGTGGATTGGGTGGAAACCACGCGGGATCGAAGCGGCGCACCGAAGACCGCACCCGCCACCTGGCGGGCGCTGGTGACGGTCTATCAGGCCGAAACCAACGAGGGCACAACGGATGAGCAACTGCGTGCCAACCCTGCAAATCTTTTCGTCCGCGATTTCTCCTGGTCGCGCGTGCAATAACCGTTTCGAGTGAGGTATCTACACATGAAAACCCGTTTCTCCCTTGCTGCTGCTGCGGTTGTCGGCGCGGCCATCGTGAGCATGTCCCTGCCGGTGTCGGCCGCCCCTGGCGATGACGCTGCGGACAAGTATTTCTCCAAGCAAAACCCGAAGCTGACGCCTCAAGAGTTGCGCGCATTGGAGCTGGCCAAGCGCTGGTCTGCGGCCGGTGGCACGGTCAGCACGCCGGGCGGCCAGGTCAACGCCCCGCAAAGCGTGAACCTGCCCGTGGCCGGTGCCGGTGGCGTTGTGCGCTTCCCCTTCGGCTCGGTGCAGCCGTCCATCGTCTGCGCCGTGCTGCAAGTGTGCGATGTGGCCTTGCAGCCTGGTGAACAGGTCAATGGCATCCAGCTCGGCGATGCGGCCCGCTGGTCGGTCGAGCCCGCCATTTCCGGCGCTGGCCCTACCGAAACCATGCACCTCATCATCAAGCCGCTGGATGTGGGCTTGGAAACCAGCCTGGCCGTGCATACGAACCGCCGTTCGTATCACATGCGCCTGCGCTCGCACCGCACGGAATACATGCCGCTGGTGGCCTTCACCTACCCCGAGGATCAACAAGCCAAGTGGGACATGGCCAAGCTGCGCGAGCAAAAGGCTGAACAGGCCCGCCAGGACAACACCATTCCCCAAACGGGCGAGTACCTGGGCAACCTGAATTTTGAATACACGGTTGATGGGTCGGTGGCCTGGAAGCCCACCCGCGTTTACAACGATGGCAAGAAGACCATCATTGAAATGCCCTCGGCCATGAGCCAAACCGAAGCGCCCACGCTGCTGGTGGTTCGCAAGGATGGCGGGCTGTTCTCGGACGCGGAAACCGTGATGGTCAATTACCGCGTTCAAAGCAATCGCTACATCGTGGATTCGGTGTTTGACAAGGCCATCTTGGTGGCCGGTGTCGGCTCGTCCCAGGATCGCGTGACCATCACCCGGAGCAAGTGACATGAAGCGCCTACTTCTTGCCGCTTGCGCGGCTGCATCCATCGGCCTGGTCGGCGGCTGCGCCACCCATAGCCCCTATGGCTCGTTTCTGACGGCCGAAGCGCCCGCGCCGCTCGATGGCATCGCCTCTGACGCGGTGCGCAAGCTGGCCGCCACCTGGAAGCCTGCCAAGACCCGCCTGGCCATCCAACACGCGAGCGCTGACCCGTTCGGCGTGGCCTTCGTGGGTGCGCTTCGCACCCAGGGCTATTCCGTCCTGGAGTTCACCCCGCCTGGCAAGGCACAACCGGCCGCTGCGGCGGCCTCCGATGCTGCCCCCGCCACTGACGTGGCCGGTGAAGCAGTTCCCGTGAGCTACGTCCTGGATCGTGCCGGTGACTTTTATCGGCTAAAGCTGCTCGCTGGCCGTGAAGTCCTGAGCCGGGCGTATGTCGTCAATGCTGGCCAGTTCGCCCCTGCCGGGGCCTGGTCGCTGTTGCGTCAGGAGTGATGAAGCATGGCCAACACCTCCCCTGAAACCCAACCGAATGACGATCTGATGGCCCCTGAAGCCTCGCCGGGTACGGCGAGCGCTGGCGGTGTCCGTCGCGTCAACAAGGTGCCGCTGATGATCGGCGGCGTCGTGCTGCTCGCCTTTGTCGGTGTCGTGTCCATCGTTGCGAACAACCAAAGTTCGCAACAGAAGGCCCCCAGCGACAAGAAGGAAACGGCTCGCGCTGCGGCATCGCTGGCTGATGACATCATCGGCGACAACAAGAGCCGCACGGGCACCATCGAGCCCGCAAAGCCGCCTGTGCTGCCCGACAACGGGCCGCTGGGTCCCAACCCCTCGGGCGCGGCTTCTGCGCCCGCTGGGACGCCTCCGGTGATGGTGGCGCGTGCTGATGCACCGCCTACCCCTCCGGGCGGCGGCATGGCCCCCGGCCGGGCTCCCAATGCCCCGGCCGCGCCCGTGGCTGAGAACCCGGACGATCAGCGCATCCGCATGGCCAAGCTGGCCCTGTTCGATCAGGCCCTGAAGGCGAAAACCACGGTCAACACCACAGCACCGCGCAGCTCGGGCAGCAGCGCCTACGGCGCGGCTGCACCTGGTCAACCGGCTGTGACCAGCACCAGCGACGTGGCCCAGCGCCTGGCCCAGGTGCGTGCGCAAATCGCGGCGGCGCAGGAGTCGAACCCCACGGCGGCCTATCAGCAGCGCCTTGAGCAAATCAAGGCGATGCAGGCCAATGGCGTGATCGGCTCTGGTGCCACGCAAGGCGCGGGCGGCTCGGGCGGTGCGAGCTTGATGCCGGTGAGTGCTCAGGCCCCGGCCACGGGTGGCGGCAAGAACGGCATGGGCCAGTTCGCCAGCGCGAACGGTGGTGATCGCTGGAAGCTGGATTCGCAAGTCGAGCCCCCACGCTCGCCCTTCGAGCTGCGGGCAGGCTTCGTGATCCCGGCAACGCTCATCAGCGGCATCAACTCGGAACTGCCTGGCCAGATCATGGGCCAGGTGTCGGCGAACGTGTACGACACGCCCACCGGCAAGCACCTGTTGATTCCGCAGGGCTCGCGCCTGGTCGGTGCCTACTCGTCGGATGTGATCTATGGCCAGTCCCGCGTTCTCGTGGCCTGGCAGCGCATCGTGTTCCCCGATGGCAAGGCCCTTGATCTTGGCTCCATGCCTGGCGCTGACAGTGCCGGTTATGCGGGCTTCAACGATCAGGTGAATAACCACTACATGCGGATTTTTGGCTCCGCTCTGCTCATGTCCGGTGTGGTCGCTGGCGTGACCTACACCCAGCAGCAGAACCAGCAGCAAACCGTGAACGGTGCGCCGTCTGCGCAGCAGACCATGAGCGCCGCGCTCGGCCAGCAGCTCGGCCAGGTGGCCGCGCAAATGATTTCCAAGAACCTGAGCATCGCGCCCACCTTGGAAATTCGCCCTGGGTATCGCTTCAACGTGGTGGTGGTCAAAGACCTCACTTTCTCGAAGCCCTACGCCAGCTTTGATTACTGATCCCTCAACCCTTGGAGTCTTACGCCATGAAGAAGTCTCGTATTCCTTTCGCGGCTAAAGCCGCTGCTCTGGCCACGGCTGTGCTCTTGAGCACGGCACCGGCCCATGCGGGCATCCCGGTGATCGACGGCACCAACCTGTCGCAGAACATCATGACTGCGCTGGAAAGCGTTGCTCAAACTCTCAAGCAGATTGAGCAATACAGCACCCAGCTCCAGCAGTATGAAAACCAGCTCACGAACACGGTCGCTCCGGCCATGTACATCTGGGATCAGGCGCAGAACACGATCAACAACCTGCAACGCGCCACCGACACCCTGAGCTATTACAAAACCCAGCTCGGTAGCTTGGACAACTACCTGGCCAAGTACCAGGATGTGAACTACTACCGCGCCAGTTCATGCTTTCAACGCTCTGGCTGCACCGCTGACCAGTTGGCAGCTTTGGACGCCAATTCGGTGACAGCTTCCCAAGCGCTCAAGAAAGCGCATGACGCGATGTTTCAGGGCATCGACCAGCAGCAATCCAACCTGAACAACGATGCGGCCCAGCTCCAGCGGCTGCAATCGCAGGCGCAGGGTGCGAGCGGCCAAATGCAGGCCATTGGCTTTGCCAACCAACTGGCGAGCAACCAGGCCAACCAGCTCCTGCAAATCCGCGCCCTGCTGATTGCCCAGCAAAACGCGCTTGCCACTCGTTCAAGCGCCGACGCTGACCGGGAAGCGCTTCAAAGCGCAGCGTCCAAGGCACTTCGCAATGGCACCTTGAGTCGCGGCACCGACACCGGGCTGAGGGCGTACTGATGCGGCGGCTGTTGCTGCCGCTGCTCGTTGGTGTGCTGGTGGCCGCTTGCTCTAAGCAAGAGCCACCAGCCCCACCAGCTGCGATGCCCGAAGTAAACGATGCCAACTGCCATCCCGACGCGATCAAAGCCATGCCCGATGACGCCAGGCGTCAGGAGTTTGCTGGGCTGTGCCTGCGACGTGGCAGCTTGAAAAAGGGTTCGGACAAGGGACTCACGATGTGATGGTGCTGAAGGGCAGGGCGCTCTAAGCGCCTGCCTGACCCCACAAGGATTTGATGATGATGAAGCGACTTCTCCCCTTCCTCGGCCTGGCCCTGCTGTTCGTGTCGTTCGGTGCCCACGCTGAGTTGAGTAACGACGGTCTTCTGACCGACATTGCCACACGCTACCAATCGGCTGCGTCAGGCTGGGCCACCTACATCATGGGTCGCGCCACCTGGCTCTACTGGACGCTCGTGGTCATTTCCCTGGTCTGGACGGGCGGCATGATGGCGCTGCGCGGTGCCGGGATTCAGGAGTTTTTCGCGGAGTTCGTCCGCTTCATCATGACTACCGGGTTCTTCTGGTGGCTGCTGATGATGGCCCCAACCTTCGTGCCGGGTATCTACAAGTCAATGTCGATGATCGGTGCATCAGCCTCGGGCCTGAGCGATGAACTGAAACCTTCCGGCATCGTAGATATTGGCTTCGCCATCTTGAATGCGGTGCTGGATAAATCGACCATGTGGAAGCCGGTTGACAGCATCATGGGCTTTTTCATGGCGCTGGTCATTCTGGTCGTGCTGGCCCTGATCGCCGTCAACATGGTGGTGCTGCTGATTTCCGGCTGGGTCGTTGGTTACGCCGGGATCATCTACCTGGGGTTTGGCGGTTCGCGCTGGACTTCGGAAATGGCCATTAGCTTCTACAAGACGGTGCTGGCCATCGGCATGCAGCTCATGGCCATGATCCTGCTGGTGGGCATCGGCAAGACATTCATGGATGACTACTACGCCCGCATGGCCACGGGCATTCAGTTGAAGGAAACCGCCGTGTTGATGGTGGCCGCCCTTGTGCTCCTGGTGCTGGTCAACAAGGTGCCCCAGCTCATCAGCTCGATCGCCAGCAGCAATGTGGGCATGTCGGGCCTTGGTAGCTACGGCTCCGGGACTGCGCTGGCTGCGGCCGGTGTGGCGGGCGCTGCCGTTGGTGTTGGCGCTTCGATGATCGCGGCGGGTGCCGCAAACATCGCTGGTGGCGCGTCTGCCATCAAGGCCGCATTCAGTCAAGGCGGTGCCAACGTGGCATCTGGCACTGACGTGATGGCCAAGATGGCGGGCGGTGCCGGTGGCGGCGCGATGGGCGGTGGTTCGGATGCAGGCGGTGGCGGTGGTGGCGGTGGTGCAGGCACCGCCAGCAGCACGCCGTTTGCACAAGCGGCCGGGTTGGATTCACAAGGCGGTGGGGCCTCGGTGACTTCGATTGCAGGCCGCTCCAGCTCTGGCGGCGACTCGGGCGGCGGTGGCGGCTCGGGTGGGGACGTTGCTGCGGCTGGTGAGGCTGCTGCGCCCGCTACGGGCGGTGCAGCCGGTGGCAACGAAGGCGCGGCCGGTGGTGGTGGCGGTGGGTCGCCCTCCAGCTCGGTAGCGAGCGAAGGGGAGGGCGGCCAGGCTGTGGCCGGTGCCTCATCGGCTGCGCCTGCCGCTTCTGATGGCCCGATGGCTTCGGCCGGTGGTGGCGAAGGTGGCGGCTCGGGCGGTGGCTCCGGCGCTACCGCGCCGTCGATGGCCAGCCGTGCGGGGGCCGCAATGGCCAAGGCTGGCCGCATCTCTGCTGATGCTGGGGCCAATCTGGCGATGGGCGCGTTTGACGTGGGCAAGCAAGCCGTGGCCAACCGCATGGAGAAGTTCGGCGAGCGTGTCTCGCAAACCGTGGGCGGGAAGATGGCTGATGCCATCAATCAACGCCAGGAGTCGGGACGTGAAGCGGCGAGCGAAAGCCCCACCTTCTCCGGTGACGGCATCACGGGTGCCGGTGTTTCGATGGCGTCTGCCGGTGCTGCGGCTGCTGCCGCTGCTGGCGAAGGCGAAGCCAAGACCGCCGCGCCGCTCGATCCCGAGGTGGCCAAGTTCATGCAGCGTGATGGGAGCGCCGGATGATCCCAGCCATCGCCGATCTGCCGCCGATGATGCAGGAGCGCGTTGTGTGCTCCATCGCAGCAGCGGCGCAGTACCAAATCCCGGCCAACGTGGTGTTGGCCGTGGCCGAGACTGAGGGCGGCCGTCCTGGCCAGTGGGTGCAGAACACCAACGGCACGCATGACGTGGGGCCGATGCAGTTCAATACCTCGTACCTGGGCACCTTAGCCAGGTACGGCATCACCACGGGCGATGTGGCGGCCTCGGGCTGCTACCCGTACCAACTGGCGGCCTGGCGGCTCGCCCTGCACCTCCAGAACGATGCGGGCGACGTGTGGCAGCGTGCAGCGAACTATCACAGCCGCACGCCCCAATACAACGCGATTTATCGCGGCAAGCTGCTCGCGGCCGGTGCCCGTTGGGGTGCCTGGCTGGACAAGCATTTCAAGACCGTGGACGTGGACGGCAAGCCCCGCGCTGCTGGCCAGGTCGTCGCGCAAAGCGCGGCACCCACCGGCCAGGCCAGCCAGCCAGCTCCAGCAGCTCGGCCGCAAGGGCCTGTGCGCCAGGTGCGCCAGGTTCAAGCCGCGTATGTGCCGCGCCTGGTGGCCGTGTCGGAAAGGTCGGAGTGATGCCACGCCTGACCTTGACCAACGGCGGGGCCGAAGCCCTGAAGTGGCTCGCGCTCCTGCTCATGGTTGGCGATCACGTCAACAAGTACCTTTTCAACGGCACGCTGCCGGTGCTGTTTGAAGCCGGGCGCATCTGCGCCCCGCTGTTCGCCCTGGTGTTCGCGTGGAACCTGGCCAGGCCAGGCGTTGCAGCTCGCGCCCATGTGGTCGCGCTGCGCCTGGTCGTGGTTGGTCTGGTCGCCTCGGTGCCGTTCATCGCCCTGGGCAAGCTGATGGCCGGTTGGTATCCGCTCAACATCCTCTTTGCGCTGGCCTGCATCGCTGGCCTGGTCGCGCTGGATCACCTGGCCGATGAACTGGCCCAGCAAGGCCGCAGGAAGGCCCGTGACGGCGTTTTTCTGGCCTCGGCGGTGGTGTTCATCGTCGGCGGTGGCCTGGTTGAATTCTGGTGGCCTCTGGTGGGCCTTGGCCTGGCGGCCTACTCGTACTTCTCGCGGCCGTCGATCTGGTCGGCTGGCATTGCTGCGCTGTGCCTGGCTGGCCTGTGCTTCATCAATCAAAACCTGTGGGCTGTGCTGTCGGTGGTCTTGGTGGCCACGGTCGGCCGCTGGTCGTTGCGCGCCCCTCGGGCCAAGTGGTTCTTTTACGCCTTCTATCCCTTGCACCTGGTCGGGCTGTGGCTCATCCGCATCCCGATGGCCAAGGCCGGTTATCTGTTCTTCTGATTGGAGTCATCTGTATGCGACGTACCGCCGCCCTTTTTCTGTTCCTGGCGTCAACCCCTTTGTGGGCTCAGTCGCCGGAGCCTGAGCCGCTGACGATTGAAGCCCGCGAGCCTGCACCGCCTGCTGCGGTGAACTGCACCGATGGCCTGCCGGTGATGGCGGGCATCAGCGTGGCATTCGCTGACAACAGTTCAGCGTTCCGGCCATCGCGTGAGCAAGTCGCGCTGCTGCATGACGTGCTCAACGCCAAGCTGGTGATGGTCAAGGGCCGCACCAGCACAACCATTCCCACGGCCAAGGATGAAGCCTTGGCTTTGGCACGCGCAATTGCTGCGCGTAACTGGCTCGTGAGTCTCGGCGTTTCGCCGCTAAAGATTTACGTGAACTACCTTTCTGCTGGTGACCACAAGGAGGACAACAGCACGAAAGATGGCCGCGCCGCAAATCAGCGCGTGGACATTGAGGCTTATTTCGTTGACCTGAAACCCTGAAAGAGGACACCACCATGCAAATGAGAAAGCATCTGCTCGGCGCTCTCGCGTCGTTCTTCATCGGCGTCTTCGGCCTGCTTGCAGCGCCCAGCGCTCACGCGGCCGATGGCTGCAAGTTCCTGCTCTGCATCGCAGGCCCGTGGAAGGGCATCGCGGAATGTCGGCCCACCGTGTACGAGGTATTCCGTGACCTGGCCAAGGGTAAGCCGTTCCCGACTTGCGCGATGAGTGGTGGCGGCAATGCGGCCTCCAACCTGTGGGCGACTGAACCGACGTGCCCGATCATGTACCGTCAGTACGACGGCGAAAGCGGCCAGTATTCCGGCTGCACTTACCCCGGCCAAATCAGCGTCCGCATCAACGGGCAACCCTGGTCAACGGTCTATTGGGACTTCGGCGGCAACACCAGTACGCAATGGACTGACGCGGCCTTGGCAAGCCTGAATCAGCCAGGCGCTGCGCCGGTCGATCAGACATTCCAGAACGATGTTGGCTCGTGGAATGCGTACCGCGTGAGCCAATGCACCGGCCAGGGCGGGACGGTCGTTTACAACAGCTACGGGGCCTTCGAGTCGTGCAACAACCCGTGGTGGAACAACGGCGGTGGCGGCTGATGAGCAAGCCCAAGTATTCGCACCCTGAAAAGGTCGCGGCGTTCTTTGACCAGCTCAAGCAAGCCGCGCCTGGTGCTCCCGATTGGATGGCCGATCTGGAGCGCCGGGCACTCAAGCGACAAGCCGGGTGGAAGGCCGATGCGGATTCCTATCTGCACGGCCTGGTGGCGGCCGGGGCGCTGTCTGCTGATGCAGCGGCGTCCTGCCGGGATCGCCTGGCGCAATGTCTCGGCAGCAATCCGGGGTGGCGTGAATTCCTCTTGCCGATGGCCTGGATCGCACTCGTGGCGGCCGTGGCCGTGACGTGCCGGGCCCTGGCCAGTGACCTGGTGATGCTGTCGGCTCTGCTGCTGCTGACGGCCGTTGCCGGTGGCGTGTGGGCCAGCACGCGGCCGTGGCTGGATCGTCGCAACGATCCACGGCAAAGCCGCTGGGAGCGGCCGATTGTGGTTGGCATGTGCGCCCTGATGGTGCCCGCGCTGACCTACTTGATTCCGATGGTCGTTGGCCTGGTCGTGCAATGGGCGTCCATCGAGCAATTCAAGGCGGATCGGTCGGCGTTTGTGGCCGATCCCCAGGGCTTCCCCATGCTGCGCAAGCTCGCACGCGAACAGTACGGCGTTGAGGTCGTTCTTGGCGATGCTGAACAGAGCTGGGCGTCCACCACGGTGAACCTCCCTAACGCCTCGGTGGCGTCGATGGCGCTGCGGCCTGGTTACTGCCATCTGAGCCTTCACCGCTCCAACGTGCTGCGCGGCTTCGAGCCGGTTGGCCAGGTTGACCCAGCGCTGTGGGTGCAAGGCGTGATGCTCCATGAGTTCGCGCACTGCCTGGACGGTGCCCGCGACATGCCAGCCTTCGGCCAGCGTGCCGTTGGCGCTCGCTCGGTTCCCCCTGCCGTTGCCTCTGGCGTCAAAGACATTGAGGGCCTACTTGAGGCAGGCGCTCGGCCGACAACCCAACTCTGGCGTGAGGCTGTGGCCGACATCATGGCCGTTGGCTTCTGGAAGTTGGCTGCACCTGGTGCGGCCCCCGGCCTGGTGGCCAGCCTTCGCCAAAAGCGTGCCGGTGACGAACAAGACACCACGCACGCAACCATGTGCTGGATCGACTTCGCGGATCGAGCTGCGCCGCCGTCCTCGACGGCTGGCCTGTTCGATTGGGCCGACAAGCTGCGAAGCCAGGCCCCGTGCGAGCTGGTCACGGATCGCAAGCTGACCGCTGCACAGCAGTGGGTCAGAAACCTCATCACCACTCACCAACCCTAAGAAGGAAACTCCCCGATGAAGAAGACTCTCGCACTGGCCACCGTGGCCGCATTCGCGGCCCTGGCCTCTGGCTGCGCCTCGGTGGCGGTCAGCAATGACGCCATCGAGCAAAACACGGCCCAGGCCCTCGGCCTGGCCAAAGGCTCGTTCACCATCGCTGATCGCGTCGATGACGGCGTGAAAGCCAGCTACACGGTGAAGACCAACACCGGCAAGCAATACGCCTGCTACGTCACCGGCACCGTGTCTGTGGTCGGCCGCGTTGTGTCCGATCCGATCTGCTCGGAAGTCGGCAAGGGCGGCAAGCCTGCGGCCGGTGCCGCTGCGGCCGGTGGCTCGTGCAACGCGCTGCTGAAGGCTGCGGGGAAGTGCTGACCATGAGCACTCCCGAAACCTTCTGGACTGAACAAGCCGATGAGCTGCGGGCCAGCCTGGCGGCCCAAGGCCCCGAGTTCGTGGCCACCGCCAGCCTGGCGGAAATCGAAGCGCTGGCCGGGCCTGGCTTCCTGGCCCAGGGTCAGGCGGCCAGGCTCTCCATCATCGCGGTGATGCGCGGCCGGTGAGGCTTCGCGCAAACGGTCGTTTCTGAGAAGCGGCCGATTCTGAGAACGGACAGTGTCATTTTCAGAAGACGACTGCACCAGTTCATGAGGCTGGCCGCCCCGTGTGCAGCCGACTTCTGACCGGGTCGTGTCAGCAGTCCTATGCACGAAACTCCAAGAAGGG
>RRZU012631680.1_pt1 | contig 25993 bp, 25 predicted proteins | sample 2165561 | NCBI WGS metagenome assembly RRZU01 (sample SAMN10456909, study PRJNA506462) | wastewater metagenome | isolation source: wastewater sludge | place: USA: Moscow, Idaho | reverse complement strand
GGAGACACTGGATCACCTTTACAATACCCATGTCAAACGATTTTACTCGTCTCCTCAATGGCGCAAGCGCTTTCGTTCCCGGGGTTGGCAACATCGTCACAGCATTATGCGGCTTATTCGCCACCTCCCCGACTTCCTCTCTGCCATGCGGACCTTTGAGCCAGAGAAAAAAGCATAGCTTTTCATTTTAAGGTGTCTTTTCCCAGGTACTATAAGGGAAGCGGCTGAGCATGGCGTTGGTGTATCTGGGATCTCCGCTGACCTCGGCCCCCAGCCACTCAGGTTTGGTAAAGAACTCATCTTCAGATTCGAGTTCAATTTCAGCAACAATAAGTCCCTTATTTACCCCGAGGAATTCGTCGATTTCCCAGGTAAATCCTTCATGAAAAACGCGGTAGCGGGTCTTTTCAATGCAAGGCTGAGCGCAAAGGGTCGCCAATAACTGAGTGGCATCCTCGAAAGGAATTTCATACTCAAATTCCGCACGGCTGATCCCCTTAGTTGCCCCTTTAATAGTGAGAAAACCTGTCTTGCCAGCAAGCCGAATGCGCACTGTCTTCTGTGAATCTGCACAGATATAACCCTGCTGAAATAGTTCACCTTCAGCTAATAGACGCCAGCCGTCGTTCACAAGCAAAAATTTACGCTCGATCTCCTGCCCCATTTTTTCCACTCCTAAAAGCCAGCTCCCCTCTTCGTCAATGTGAAAAGGCCTTACGCCAACCCAACTCAGTCTGATTCTATCTCTTCCATTTCCCTGGTGAGTCTGTCAAGCAGGTATGCGCTCGTTTCGTCAGCCACAATGTCGTCTGGGGCATGAAAGGCCACCATAGAAAATGTCAGCTTTTCACTGGCAAGGCCCTCATGTTCTATCTGCAGGTTCTTGACCCTTTTCAGAACAACCTGAAATTCCGGCTCACCAGTTTTAGGCAAAAGGAGCCAAATTGTTTTCTGGTCAAACCGACTGAGTAAATCTGCGCTCCGAATATGCTCCCGCAGGCGAAAGACAAAGCTGTCGCACAGATCCATAACACCACGTCTCACATCGGTATTATCAAAATTTGCCGCTGAGTTAATGCGAATGCCCAACAAAGTGAATGCTTCACTGTTATGTCGACCGCAGAAATCAAGCAACCAATTGATCATATTGATAAAAAAAACTGGGTTAACTTGATTGCCAATCTTCAGTTCATGCTCTTGAAAAGAGGTAGAGATCTTACCCGCAATCGCAGCGGCAACCCCCTCTTCAGTCAGCTCATAATTATAGACCTGCCGCACTAGCAAACGCTCAATCGGCATAACCGTTCCGCAACATAGACAGTGGGCCTGAATTTCGGCTCGCCGAAAGGTATAGCCACAAGATCGGCAGTGGAAATTTCCTTGCACCCAGTCGTAATCCTCTTTTACCTGCCGCAGAATCCTTTTACAGTTGTTGCAAAAGAGATAGTCATCCTGCAAAAATGCCTCTTCCGGCTCTGAAGAGTGGCAGTGGTTACAGGAGATAAACAGCTGCTCCTCAATATCGCTGTGCTTACAATTGGGGCAGAGGTCTATGTAGTTTATCTGTAGACTACTGCATATCGGACAATGGGTTGTTCGATCGACTAGATTTTTTCTGTGCAAATACTGCCATTCGCACAGCGTGGCTAGGCGGGAGGCAACGATATGCGCGGAGCCAAGCATGGCTTCCAATAATGAATAGGCATAGGCATATTCATCAAGCCATACCCTATGCGGCGCCAGGCGCATATTGGGTCTTGAGTACAGAAGGGCAAGGACGCGAATATAGTCATTTGCATCCTCGAGAAAGACAGTCTCATTTAAGCGAAGGAGATGCTCAAGAATAGGCCCGGACTTGTCAGCAATATCCTCTTCCGTTTCTATGCTTCCATCCACCAGCAGATCAAGTGGCTTACCAAAGGTTTTTGTGGTATAGAGAGGCTGTAGCCCTGTGCGCGGGTCCTGACGCAACGCATGAACAATCCGGGAAACTGCCTCAGAATTTGTATGGGTAATAACAAAAATAGTATCTCGTTTACTCGCAAAGGTAAATTCCGAAAAGTTAACAATGAGTTGCTCAGGCACTGTGCCATGTTCTTCGCTATATTGAGCAAGACCATCTTGGTCAAAAAAATATACTATCTCCATGTTTTCCTATACTTTCTTCCGTCAATAATTCTCTTGATAAATGCACGAATAAGCCTTTACCAAAAAAACGCATTGGGCACTGGAAGCACTAAATAATTAATTACCTTTACCTACCTTACAGTATCTGGTGATAAACACGCTTCAGTGAATAACAAATTTGTCAATGCGCATCACCAAAAATCCGCCGATTTGTCGAAAATATTGCATTTTTTTTTATAAGCATCTACAACAAAACTGTATAGAAAAAATCAACAGCCTCACAGAGACTATGCAACAAACCCTGCACAACCTGCTCCATCAGATTACCGCTAAAAAGGGACAGATTACCGTTCTTACTGGTGCCGGCATATCAGCAGAAAGTGGTATTCCTACTTTTCGAGGGCCAGAGGGTTATTGGACCGTTGGATCCAAAGTCTACCATCCTCAGGAAATGGCCACCTTTGCCATGTTTTCCCAAATGCCCGATGAAGTCTGGAAGTGGTACCTGTACCGCATGGGAATATGCAGGCAGGCAATACCCAATGCGGGTCATTATGCCCTGGTGCAGATGGAAAAATCTTTGCTCGATCGTTTTACTATTATAACACAAAATGTTGATGGTTTGCACCTGCGAGCAGGCAATAGCCTTGCCCGTACCCTGCAGATCCACGGCAATGTCGATTTTATGCGCTGCGCTCTTGAGTGCACAGATGAAGTGTTCCCCATCCCTGCAGGAGTTGCTCCAAAAGGGAAAGATGATCCCTTAAGTGAAACAGACCGCGCCTTGTTGCGCTGTCCGAAATGCGGAGCCAAAAGCCGCCCGCATGTGCTGCTCTTTGATGAATGTTACAATGAGCAACACTATCACTTTTACAGCGCCCTGGCCGTTGCAAAAAAAACTGACCTTTTGCTGGTGGTTGGCACAGCAGGGGCCACCAATCTTCCGAATCAGGTTGCCGGAGAAGTTTTCAGAAAAGGCGGAGCCATTGTCGATATTAATGTAGAGGCAAACCCCTTCTCACAACTGGCAGAGCAGAGTGCAAACGGTTTTTTCTACTGCTCCCCCAGTGCCAGTGCACTCCCCCAAGTGGCTAAAATTCTTGTGCAGTAGATCTTCTCATTCATTTTCACACTGTTTGTCATTCAAAAGTTCCATGGATATCAGCTCTTTTCGCCAAGATTACACTAAGTCTAGCCTCTCGCGCGAACAACTTAACCAAAACCCCATGCTGCAGTTTGCAGCTTGGTTTGCAGAGGCATGCAACGCTCAGATCAACGAGCCAAACGCCATGAGCCTTGCCACCGTTGATGCCAGGGGATGTCCCAGTCTGCGCACGGTTTTGTTGAAATATTTTGACCAAACTGGCTTTGTCTTTTTTACAAATTACGGTAGCCGGAAGGCCAAAGAAATGGCAGACAACTCGCAGGTGGCCCTTCTTTTTCCATGGGTTGCTCTGGAGCGGCAGGTCGCCGTAACAGGCAAGGCTAAAAAGATTAGTGTTGCTGAATCTGCCCGTTATTTTGCCAGCCGACCACGGGACAGCCAACTTGGTGCTTGGGTCTCCCAACAGAGCAAGGTAATTTCATCCCGTAAACTGCTTTTAATGGAATTTGAGAAGGCAAAGAACAAATTCTTACGCGGTGAAATACCTTTACCCGATTTTTGGGGAGGATACCGAGTTTACCCTGAAACCATCGAGTTTTGGCAAGGTCAAAGTAGCCGCCTGCACGACCGCTTTCTCTACAAAAAAACCGCCGAAGACCTCTGGGTAATTGATCGCCTTTCGCCATGACAAGATAAGTTCACTCACAATCAGTGATAAGCCTTAATTGGTTTCTTTTTTTATCCATCTTATAGATGCATCCGTATGAAGAGACAAAACTCCTTATTATTATTCTTTTTTCTAACTACCTTTGCCTTTTTTTTCATCGGCAATACACAGGATTTACTAGCCGCTCAAGAGAAAGCTGGCAATACTAGTCCGCCTCCCGCCCAAGTCAAAACAACGTCTGCCATAATCAATAACCTGAACAACGACTCACCGCAAAAAACACCCCAGGAGACGTTGACGCTCCTCTCCTCTTTAATGGAGCAAATGCAACGATTGAATACTGCGGCAGAAACGGCGGCAAAAGACCTTATGCAAAAAGGTGGAGACAATCAAAATGCCGACCAGACGCAACTAAAGACCATAAATCAGCAGTTGACAGAGACAAGCGCAGACTTCGAACGCACGGCAACTGGGGTAGACCCTTCCCTCTTTGGTTCGCCTCAAAACGAAGTATTCAGCTGGAAAGATCAGCTTACCTCACTTTTGCAACCCATTTTCAAAGGGCTAAACGACCTAACGAGCCAGACTCGTAAAAAAGCGGAATTAAAAGAAACAGCCTTGTTACTCCAAAAACAGGCGAATGCAACAACACAAGCAATCACAAACCTGCGGGTTCTCATTAGCCAGAGTAAAGACCGCGAGCTCAGCAAATCACTAAAAGAGCTGCTCGATACCTGGACTAAAGAGCAGCAAAGGATAAGCGATAAAATTGAATTGAACCAATTGGAACTCAACTCCCTTTCGGCAAATCGCGATTCTTTTTTCAACACTGTCAATAAGCATGTATTTGATTTTTTTAAAACCCGTGGCCTGTACCTGACCCTGGCCCTACTTGCCTTTGTCGGTGTTTTTCTCATTTTGCGATACCTCTTTAAAATAGTGCTGCGCAATCTCCCAAAAAATAGCCATGGCCGTCAATCAATGTCATCAAGGATTGTGGCGGCATTTTCCCACTTCATCTCCCTGACTTTTGCCGTTATTGCACTGGTTGCAGTAATTTACGCAACCGGTGATTGGCTGCTCTTTAGCATTATCATCCTTTTGCTCCTGGGACTTTTGTGGACGGCCCGTCAAACCCTGCCAAGCCAGTGGAAACAGACCATACTCATCCTCAATCTAGGTGCGGTGCGGGAAGGAGAACGTCTGACCATGGATGGTGTTCCCTGGCGTGTTGACAGCCTGAGCATCTTTTGCCGAATCTCCAACCCTGATCTGGGACTGTCTCTGCGAGTACCAATCAGCGTCATGCTTGATAAAATCTCGCGGCCATACAATTTGGAGGAACCCTGGTTCCCCTGCAAAAAAGGTGATTGGATAAAACTAAGTGACGACAGCATTGCGCAGGTAACTAGTGTCTCGCATGAACAGGTGGCGATTAACCGCTACAGCTTAGACATTGTCTATCAAACCAGTGATTTTCTTGCCATGGCAGTGGCCAACATGTCACAGGCATTCTTTGTGCGCATCGCATTTGGCCTTTCTTATGACCTGCAAGCAACAATCACCACTTCCATTCCGCCAATATTTCGCTCTTTTATCCAAAAAAGGCTTGACGATGAAGGTTATAGTTCCAAGTGTTTAAGCCTGAGCGTGGAATTTAAACAGGCAAGCAGTTCTACCCTGGACTTAGGAGTCTACCTTGAATTTTCAGGGGATCAGGCCCATCTTCGCCACCGGCTTGAGCGATCTGTGCAGAGATGGTGTGTTGACTGCTGCACAGCAAACAACTGGGAGATTCCTTTTAACCAACTGACTTTAAACTTTAACAAACAAAATGAGTCTTGACCACATTGACGCCCTAGTTGCGCAACTTGCCGCAATAGTTGGGCCCGAACAGGTTTCCAGCAAGAAGGTTGACTTGCTTGCACACTCCTTCGATGCCACTCAGCACCATTTTGCGGCCGATATCGTTGTGCACCCAGGTAGTACTGCAGAGGTTGCTGCTATTGTGCAGATAGCGGCAAGGCATAAAATACCCATCCTCGCGAGAGGTGCAGGCAGTGGCTTTACTGGCGGGGCCTTACCGATCCATGGCGGCATAGTTCTAGTTTTAACCCGTATGGATCGCATCCTTGAGATTGACACCGATAATCTCATTGCCGTCGTGGAACCCGGAGTTGTGACCGCCTCCCTGCAAAACGAGGTGGAAAAACTGGGGCTCTTCTATCCACCAGACCCTGCTTCCAAGGCCTTTAGCACGCTGGGAGGTAATGTGGCTGAATGTGCTGGCGGCCCTCGCTGCCTGAAGTACGGGGTAACCCGTGACTATGTCCTTGGTCTGACTGTGGTAACCCCTAGGGGTGATGTGCTGCATACCGGCGGCCGCACCATGAAAAATGTGGTGGGCTACGATTTAACAAGGCTTATTGTCGGTTCAGAAGGGACTCTGGGTATAGTCACCCAAATTATTCTGCGGCTTCTCCCCAAGCCAGCTGCCAAGAAAACTATGCTCGCCACCTTCATTAGCATACATCACGCGGCAAAAGCAGTTTCCGCTATTATCCAGGCAAAAATCATCCCGGTTACCCTTGAGTTTATGGACGCCTCGGCCATTGACTGTGTCCGTCAGCAGCCCGGAATTAACCTGCCAGCAGAATGCCAGGCGCTCCTTCTTCTTGAGGTGGATGGCGATATCGATCAGCTCGACTCACAGTTAAACCGCATTGTAACGGTAATAAAACCGCTTGGCCTTGTTGCTAGTACTATAGCCCACACGAGTGACGAAGCAGAGGCCATTTGGCAAGTGCGCCGCAGTGTCAGCCCTAGCCTGCGTCGATTAGGCCCGAACAAGTTTAATGAAGATGTGGTGGTGCCCAGGTCAAAATTGCCGACCATGCTTGAGTTGCTTGACGATATTGGCAAGCGCTATCAGGTGCCCATTGTCAATTTTGGACACGCCGGCGATGGCAATATTCACGTCAACGTCATGATTGATCTTAAGGAACCGGGCATGTCAGAAAAAATTAGACAGGTGCTCGAGGAGATTTTTCGTGCCACGGTCTCCCTTGGCGGAGCAATCAGCGGCGAACATGGCATTGGCACCGCAAAGCAGCCATACATTGCCCTGGAACTCGACCCTCCAACCCTGGCTGCTATGCGGGCAGTGAAGCTAGCCTTTGACCCAGACAACATTATGAATCCAGGAAAGATGTTTCCAGCTGCAGCTCCTGCAGCACAGGCAAGTGTGGCCCTGAGCTGATAGCGGTTTTTATTGAATGGTATGATAAAAAATTTAAATGACTACCAGGAGGAACTTGGTCTCTGCGTCCGTTGCGGCGCTTGCCAGGCCCATTGCCCTGTCTATTTAGAGACACGAAAGGAAGGCGCTGTGGCACGGGGTAAAATTGTGCTGGTGGCTGCCCTGCTTGACAAAAACCTTGAGCTTGACGAAGAGGGCATAAGAGACGCACAACTTTGTCTGCTCTGTGGTTCCTGTGTGCACAGCTGCCCAAATAAGGTGCCCACCGACGCCATTGTTGCTGCCTTTAGGCGGGACATCAGCAAAGTTAAGGGACTGAGTAAAATTGGCAAAGGAGTGGCCGCCCTCACCGGTCACCCTCGGCTACTCACCAGTCTTATTCGCAGTGCCAGACCTTTTTCTACTTTCCTTTTTAAAAAAGTTCCTCAAACAAGCGGCTTGCATCTGCGCTTTTCTCCAGAAAATTTAAAAGGACGAATTCTCCCGGCATTGCCTGCACAAAACCTCTTTGCACAGCTACCGGAGAAGCTGGAAGGGAAGGAAAACATGCCTGCTCTGGCTTTTTTCGCAGGCTGCTCAATTACCCATCTCTACCCAGAGGTAGGCTTGGCCTCTGTACAGCTGCTACACAGGCTGGGATATACTGTTCACTTCCCCAGAGAGCAGGGCTGCTGCGGCATGCCCGCCTTCTCAACCGGTAACGGAAGGTTGGTGGAGCAGCTTGCCAAAAAAAATGTCTCTGCTTTTGACGGATTGCCAGTGGACTACATTATCACCTCCTGTGCATCGTGCAGCGGGACGCTCTCCCGCCTGTACAGCGAGTTGCAGGGTGATCTGGCCGGCCTTAGCAGCAAAATTCTTGATATTCACCTCTTCTTAAAAGAGGCTGGAGCCATAAGTCTTTTGGCAAGCCTGCCAAAAACCAAAAACCGCGCAGTGGTCACCTACCATGACCCCTGCCATTTACGTGGTCACGGCATCACACAAGAACCAAGGGAGTTGCTTATGGCCTTACCGACTGTTGACTATGTGGAAATGGCAGGGGCTGCAAAGTGCTGCGGACTGGGCGGCACCTTCTCCGCTAGCCAAGCGGCCCTGAGCCGTGCAATAGCCGACAACAAGGTCAAGGGGCTAGCCGAAAGCGGTGCCGACCTGGTTGCAAGCGGCTGCCCAGGTTGTGTGATGCAGTTGCAAGATATCATCCACCGGGCAAAACTTCCCATGCGAGCAGTCCATACGGCGACACTTGCCTGGGAGTCGCTTACAGGGTGCCAGCATCCGACCTTGTCTAATGGTGCATTATAGGGTAAGTAATCTCCCCTTGCTCTTTTATCCTCTTTCTTTTTACCTGCTATGAACAAAAAACAGAAAAACCCTCTAATAGAATTTCTCGCCTCTGTTCAACTTGCCATTTTTCTGCTCTTTCTTTTGGCAAGCACCTCAATCATAGGCACCCTGATTCAGCAAAATAACCCAGCAGGTTTTTATGTGGAGCAATATGGAGCAAAAGCTGCCCGTCTCTTCCATCTGTTGAACATTACAGATATGTATAACTCATGGTGGTTTCTCGGGTTACTCATGTTTTTTGCCCTTAACTTAACAGTGTGCAGTCTTGAACGGATACCAGGCGTTATTCGTCTTGTACGTCGCGATAATCTGACAAGCACGCCTGAACAGCTCCTTAAAATGCCCCTTAACAAGGAGATAACAAGTCCTGTGGCATCCACCAAAAGTGCGCTCCTGGTGCGACAATTTTTCTCAGAGATAGGCTGGAAATGTTTTGAGAAAAAAGGAGAAAAGAACACCATTCTTTTTTTCGCCCAGAAAACACCCTGGTCTCGCTATGGCGTCTATGTGGTTCATCTCTCTATCCTGGTTATTCTGGCTGGGGCAATTGTTGGTTCTTCCACCTTCACTGAAAAGGTGCTCAGGCTTCCGGGCTTTGCCTATAAAGGATTTGTGATGCTTCCCGAGGAGGCGAGCACTGATCGTGTCTATGCAACAAAAAGTAATAAACCCATAGAGCTTGGTTTTAACCTCAGATGCGACGAGTTTCACATTGCCTTCTACCCAAACGGCATGCCTAAAACCTATCGTTCGAAGGTTACTATACTTGAACAAGGTAAACCTATTTTAGCACATGACATAGAGGTGAACAAACCTCTGCACTATAAAGGAGTCACTTTTTACCAGTCAAGCTACCAACCCCTGCCACAGTTTCAAGCGCAGCTGAAAAAGACAGGGGCCAGTACCACACAGGCGACTATCCAGCTGGCACAGGAAAATGAATGGGCAGAGGCAGGTGTGCGATACGGTATAATTAAACTGGATACCCAGGGGGAAATGGCAAAGGCGGCTAAAATCTGGTTTTCGGATAATATCGGCGAGCCAACCACCTTCTGGGTGGAGATGGGCAAGGAAAAACAGCTTAACAAACCCAGTGGCCAGTACCAATTCACTCTACAGCAAAGTTATGCAACTGGCCTGCAGGTGGCTAAAGACCCGGGAGTATGGCTGGTGTACGGAGGTTGTCTTCTTATGCTGCTCGGTTTATACACAGCCTTTTTTATGTCGCACCGCAAACTGTTCGTGCTTGTTACGCCGCGAAAGGATGGTAAATCGCACCTCATTTTCGCTGGCACGGCAAATAAAAACAAGGTACGGTTTGCTGAACTTTTCGCACAATACGCAGAAAAACTTGAGCGTTCACAGAAATAGCCAGCGCCTTTTTATTCACAGTCTTACGGATAAACATTATGGATAGTTCTCAACTTTTTGGCTTAGCCATGATTGCCTATATCATTGCCTCGGCACTCTATATAGGATACCTCCTTTTTAAAGCACGTACATTGGGTGTACTGGGAACCTTGACGACTGCCTGTGGAACCGTGCTCCTTGCTGCGGCCATTGGGCTTCGTTGGCACGAATCTTATCAGCTTGGCACCGGGCATGCCCCCTTGACCAATATGTATGAATCACTGGTCTTTTTTTCCCTCTGCACCTCAATTCTCTATCTGTTTCTCGAAAGACGCTATGCCATGCGTTCATTGGGTGCGTTTACCCTCCCGCTTATAGCCATCTCCATGGCCTATGCCTCCTTTTCCTCTCGCATTGACGACAGCATAAGCCCACTCATTCCGGCGCTGCAATCCAACTGGCTTATTGCCCATGTAGTAACCTGTTTTATTGGCTATGGTGCCTTTGCCCTGGCAGCAGCGCTGGGCGGCATGTACCTTATCAAGCAAGCCTTTCCTGCTGCTAAAGGAGACGAGGCCGGGAAATTACCTGATTTATCCACCTTGGATGACCTCATCCACAAGACCCTTATCTTTGGTTTTATCTGGCTTTCGGCAGGTATTATTACCGGATCTGTGTGGGCAAACGAGGCCTGGGGTACCTACTGGAGCTGGGATCCGAAGGAAACTTGGTCTATAATTACCTGGTTTTTGTATGCCCTCACCCTGCATGCCCGCTTCACAAGGGGTTGGAATGGCAATCGCATTGCCTGGCTTTCCATTGCCGGTTTCTTTGCGGTGCTCATCACCTATTTTGGGGTCAATTTTTTCCTGGCGGGCCTGCACAGTTACGGAGCCAGCTGAGAGAAGGTAAATAGTGGCAGATCGTTTCTTTTGGAAGGATAGTTATTCACAAACAGCTTTCTTTTTCTGAAATAGAGCGTTCAGTCTTTCATACAAAAAGGCCTGCTGTTTGCACAGCAGGCCCTTTTTCATACTGTATGTCTGCGGTAGATTTATTTTTTGCTCTGGTCTTTCTCCACATGCATTTTCGAGATATCAGCCACCTGAAGAATTGTCTGCATAAGGGCCCCCAGGAGATTCAGCCTGTTTTGCCGCTGAGTCTTATCCTTACTCATAACCATGACCTCACTAAAAAAAAGGTCAACCGGTTCTTTGAAGGCAAGCATTGCCACAAGGGCCTCGCGGTATCGGGCCTCTGCAAGGAGCGGCGCAATTGTCTCCTGCACCTTTTGTAGCGTTGCAAAAAGGCCAGTTTCTGCCTCTTCCACAAAAAGTTCAGGCTGTACCGCAGAGAAAACGGCATCTTTTACAATATTGCGCACCCTTTTAAAAGAGGCAGCCAAGATGGAAAAACTCTCCTCATCGCGCAGGGCGAGTAAGGCATCAATACGCTTGCTGCAATCCTTAAGGTCATCGCAACCAACTACCGTAGCCGCCTCCACAAGTTCCTGGGGCAGTCCGCTGGCAATCTGTTCATTTTCATAACGCAGACGAATAAAGGTAAGCACATCGGCAATGGTCTCCTCACCTTGCCCCAGCCCATTATACTGCTGCAAAGCCGCCGATGTCAGCTGCCTAAGGGAAAGGGAGAGATTGTGGCCCCGAATAATGCCAATAAGGCCAAGCGCCTGTCTTCTGAGGCCAAAGGCATCTTTATTGCCCGTAGGTCGTTCTCCAATGGCAAAACATCCAACGAGAGTATCTATACGGTCAGCAATGCCTAAGAGGGCACCGGGCAAAGATTCCGGCAATTTTCCGCCTGCCCGAAGGGGCAGGTAATGTTCCTCAATTGCCTGGGCCACCTCCGCTCCTTCTCCATCCTGCAGGGCATAAACCTTGCCCATAATTCCCTGTAGGGTGGGAAACTCCCCAACCATACTGGTTAACAAATCTGTTTTGGAAAGACGCGCCGCCCGCTCAACTGTTGCCGTCTCATCGGGAGCAATTTGTGCCGCCAGGGCAGAGGCGAGGGCAACGATGCGATCAGTCTTCTCGCGCATGGTGCCCAGTTTTTGCTGGAAGACAATACCGTCCAAGGCTTGATATCGGTCTGCAAGCTGCTTTTTGCCATCATCGTGCAGAAAAAAAAGGCCGTCTTCCAAACGAGCCCGCAACACTCGTTCGTGTCCACTGGCCGCCAGGCTCTTATCGGCAATGTTTGTATTGTTCACTGCCACAAAATAAGGAAGCAGCTTACCTTTTGCATCCACCACGGGAAAATATTTCTGGTGCTCCCTCATGGAGGTGATTAGCGCTTCGCTGGGTAATTGCAGAAATTTTTCATCGAAATGACCGCAGATAGCATATGGATGCTCCACAAGGTTGGTCACTATATCAAGGAGTTTTTCATCAAATACAGGACGGGCCTCTTTGTTAGGCACTGTGTCCCGTACGGCCCGCACCACTTCATCACTCACCATTTGTTTGCGCTCCTCAGGATCAGCCACAACAAATTGCCTCTTCAGGCCCTCAAGATACGTGGCGATACTCGAAACTGAAAATGGCTGCGGTGCGAGGAAGCGGTGTCCATAACTCACTGTGCCACAAGGAATATTTTCTATATTGAGCTGCAGGGGTTTTCCGCCGTACAGGGCGAGAAACCACTGGATCGGACGGGCAAAGGAGAGGTTTGAGTTGGCCCAGCGCATGGATTTAGGGAAGGTCATCTCCTGCACAAGGTCTTCCAAAAGAGCAGGCAACAGGGCGGCTGTTTTCTCTCCCTGTACATTTTCGACTGCCAAGAGATATTCGCCTTTAGCTGTTACTACCACCTGCAGCTGCTCTGGTTCCTGCCCATGGGAACGGGCAAAGCCCATTGCAGCCTTGGTCATTCGTCCCTCAGCATCAATGCCTGCCGCCTTGGATGGACCAATATGCTCTACAAGCCGATCCTCCTGCAGGCTCTCTATTCCAGCAATGCTCAGGGTCAGGCGTCTGGGTGTGCCATAAAGCTTAACGCCTTTATAGGCAAGCCCCAGGGTAAACAGCTTTTGCTCAATCCGGGCAGCCATACCTTCCAGAGCAGCCTGTATATACCCGGCTGGGATTTCTTCTATACCAATTTCAAAGAGGAGTTCTTCGTGCATTGCTGTCATGTTCTCGTTTTAGAAAGAGGAAATTTTTTTGTTTTAAAGCCCAAAAAGGATTTTCTTTATATCTATAGCCTAATGCTGTGTTTGCCAACTTCCGGCCACTCTACCGTGGCAAATAGGGTCTGGTCTTGTACTAAGTTTCTCAGGACAATTTTATACCAGACAAAGGCATCTGCCCGCGCAAGAATAGCCCCAATAGCCCGACAACGATCAACTATGCTGTTACTGCCCTCTTCAGTTTGCCTGAGGCCTGTTTCAATCAGATCAATCAGATCTTCAATCCACATGAAATTGCGCATTCGGACAGAAACGGTTGCCTCACCCCACAAACATTGCTTGAGGCAATCAAGCTTACTTCGCTCCCCCCCTCCTGGAAAGGCAGGCACTGGAACATCCACCTCAATACACAGGTCAAGTTTACCATCAAGAGATCCATACAAACGGCAATCGTACCGGGAAAACCTGGCATCTTGCTTGTTAGTAGGGGCAAAAAAATACGGAAAAGCCATTTCCACATGAGCCGCCTCCGCATCGAGCCGTCTTTTCATCTCCTCAAGAATATGCTGGAATGCTCTCAGATTAAAACGTACATGAAAGCCTTCAAGGATCTCAACAAACCTACTCATATGCGTCCCTTTGAAGTGATGCGGCAAATTGACGTACATGCTGACGCGAGCGATGGTTTTTTGTTCCTGATGCGCCTTATCAAGCACTGTAATTGGGTAGGTAACGCCCTTAATACCCACCTTTTTTATATTGATGCGACGATTGTCGTACTGATTTTGTATATCTTTCATGAATGATGCATGCTTGGCCACAAGATCATGCAATAAATGCGACGTTCATTTCCTGCACAAAAAGTTGATTTTACCAGTACTGCAAATATGCTCGTTTATCTTAAAAACCTCTAATAAAAAGAACAAAAAAATTCATTATATCAGGAGCTTTTTAACCATTTCCTTTAACTCTTCCATATTAGAAGATTTAACGACATAGGCATCTGAGGCCCATGCGCCCAAATTTTGCTTAAATTCCTGGTAGGCCGAATTGAGGATAATGGGAAGGCCGGGCTGATCTGCCTTCATGCGCCTTAAGACTTCAATGCCGTTCATACCAGGCATATTGATATCTAAAATTACCAGATCAGGCAGAACCTCCTTAAAGATAGCCAAAGCCTCTTCGCCGTTCAAGGCCTTATCTACATCAAACCCCTCGTCGCTAAATTCTGCACCGTAAAGTAACTGAATAGCCGGTTCATCATCAACCACGAGAATCCTTTTCTTTGACATACGTCCTCCTTAGAGCTGCACTTCTTTTAAAAAGACGCAGCTTTGCTCCGGCGGCATCGGGTTGATGTAAAATCCTGTTCCCCACTCAAAACCGGCAATGGAAGTAAGTTTGGGAACGATCTCAAAATGCCAATGATAGTGATCTAGAGGGCCCGTCCGCAGTGGTTGGGTATGTAAAACAAAATTATAGGGGATGTCTGCTATACAGCCATCAAGGCGGCGCAGAGTTTCGGAAAAGATAGCAGCAAGGGAGGGAATCCAGAACTCCGGCATATTAACATAGGAGGAGCTGTGCTGCCTGGGCAGTATCCACAACTCAAAAGGAGACCTGGGGGCAAAGGGTGCCAAGGTAACAAAGTATTCGTTTTCACAAACTAAACGGATATTTTGCTGAATTTCCTGGCGAATTATATCGCAATAGAGGCAACGGTCTTTGTAGCGGTAATAGGAGAGACAGCCTTCCAGCTCTGAGGTAACCATACGCGGCAAGATGGGTAAGGCGATGAGTTGTGAGTGAGAATGCTCAAGGGATGCCCCAGCCGCACTACCGTAATTCTTGAAAACAACAACATAGTTAAAGCGCGTATCTTTTTCCAGATCGCGGATTCTTTCGCGAAAAGCAAGAAACGTGAGCTGCAGCTGATCCGGAGGCAGATGCGCAAACCGAACATCATGTTGCGGCGTGTCGATTATTACCTCATGCGCACCTATGCCATTGATTCGGTCATAGAGCCCCTCCCCTTCCTTATCAAGGTTACCCTCAATAACCAAAGCAGGAAATTTATTAGGAACTACCCGTAAACTCCAACCGGGGCTATTGGCTGGGCCATTTTCTCGCCCATAAACAAACACTTCATTTGGAGTCGTGCTTTCATTGCCCGGACAAAGAGGGCAAAAACCTCCCTTACTTTTTTGCGAAGTATCAACGTAAAAATCTGTCGGCCGCTTGCCGCGCTCCTGCGCAATAATAATCCAGCGACCTAAAACAGGGTCTTTACGCAATTCGGGCATGTCTTATCCTATCTTCCTTGCTCTTTTTCTTGCTTTTCCTGTTTGGTTTTACATTCAATACAGAGCTCGGTTACCGGTCGGGCCTTCAGGCGCTCTATGCCGATATCCTGACCACAGTCAGCACAGACACCGAAGTTACCATCGTTAATTCGTGCCAGTGCCTCGTTGACCTTGTCACTGAGTCGACGTTCCCGCTCTCGGATGCGCAGCTCAAAGCTCAGGTCAGACTCCATGCTCGCCCTGTCATTGGGATCTGGGATATTACCAGATTGTGTTGTTAAGGTGCTGAGCGTGCGCTCAACATCTGCATTTATCTCTACTTTCATGGATTCAAGTTGCTTCTTTAATCCAAGCAATTCATCATTTGTCATCACCATATCCCCCCTTCTCTCTGGAATGAACAAATAAACCACTCTTTCCTCCGCTCTTTTGCAGAAGCCGTACATCGGAGATGGTCATTGTTTTATCCACAGCCTTACACATATCATAAATAGTTAAAGCAGCAACAGAAACAGCCGTCAGAGCTTCCATCTCCACTCCAGTTCTCCCTGTTGTGGATACCGTGGCTCTGATGTTGATTCCATAATCCCTTTCATTATATGAAAAATCTATTGAGGCACCAGATAGGGCAAGGGAATGGCATAAGGGAATGAGATGATCAACGCGTTTAGCAGCCATTATCCCGGCAATGCGGGCAACACCCAAGACATCGCCCTTCTTCATTGTACCTTCCTTGACCATGGCAAAGGCTTCTGGTGACATAAAGATATGAGCTTCAGCAATTGCCTTCCGCACGGTCTCTTGCTTCTCCCCCACCTGCACCATGTGGGCCTTACCATCCCTATCGAAATGCGTAAAACGTTTCTCTTCAGCCATTTGCCGCTCGTTTGCCTGAGGCTGCAGCCTTTTTCTTCGACTTCTTCAGGTTACCATGCAATAAACGGGCAAAAAAACCGTCACTCTCTTCCGTTTCCAGTTCAAGGAATCGTTGCAACAGTTCTTTTTGCTCCTTGTTGAGCTTTTTCGGAGTTTGCACCTGCACACTGACAACCATATCTCCCGTACCACCTCCACGCAAACGTGGCACGCCCTGGCCGCGCAAGGTAAAGTGATCTCCGGACTGCACCCCGGCAGGAATCTCCAGCTTTGTTTTCCCATGTACTGTTGGCACATCAAGCGCACAGCCTAGGGCAGCATGAACCATGGACAGAGGAATTTGCATGTGAATGGTCTGCCCATCTCGCTCAAAGTACTCATGCGAGCTCACATGGATGACCACATAAAGGTCGCCAGATGGCCCTCCCTTCCGACCGCCTTCACCTTCGCCGGAAAGCCGCATGCGCGAGCCATGATCTACACCAGCCGGGATATGCAGTTTAACTTTTTTCGTTTTCCGCACAAGTCCGCTGCCTTTGCAATCCTGACATGGTTCGGTAATAACCTGGCCAGTTCCCTCGCAGTGTGGGCACGGTGTGCTAACCTGGAAAAAACCCTGGGAACGTAAGATCTGACCGCGTCCATGGCAAGTGCCACAGGTTTCAGGTTTATAGCCCGGTCGCGCTCCAGATCCTTCGCAGGTCCAACAGGTTTCGCGCTTGGTAATTTCTACTTCCTTATCAACCCCATGCACCGCTTCCATAAACGATATCTGCAAGTCGTATCGGAGATCCGCTCCTTGCACCGGTGCGTTGGGGTCGTGTCGGCGATTTCGCCCACTCCCAAAGCCAAAGATATCTCCAAACATACTGTTAATATGTGAAAAAATATCTTCACTTGTTCCGGGCCCGCTGTAGCCGCTGCTGCGTAGCCCCTCTTTGCCATAGGCATCATAAACACGGCGTTTCTGAACGTCAGAAAGGACCTCATAGGCCTCTGCCGCCTCTTTAAAAAGCATTTCTGCTTCCTGATCGCCGGGGTTGCGATCAGGATGATACTTCATCGCTTTTTTGCGATAGGCCTTTTTTATGGCTTCCCCCGAGGCATTTTTTTCCACCTCGAGAATTTCATAATAACTTCTTTCCATTACTCATTTGTCTCTGTCATATCGATTTCATCAACGACAGCATCCACGGACACCTTGTCTTTCCTGCTCTTTTTCTTGTTTGCGCCTTCTAACTCATTGATATTTTCAAAAGAAACCTTCCCCGCCGCAATTTCACGTAGGGTCATTACGATCTCCTTATTTTTGCCCTGCACAAGAAAAGGAGCACCCTTTCGGTGCTGTCTAATCCGTTCAACCGTCAGATGGATAAGCGAAAAGCGATTGCCATCTTCTATGCGATCCAGGCAATCTTCAACTGTGATTCGCGCCATTTTTTTCCTCCATAGAGACATAATCCCAGGCAACAACCCCAAGATTTCGCTCAGATTTCTAGTGTAGATTGTAAATTAATCAGGATATATCAGCTGAAACCAGGAATGTCGCAGCTGGCCATATAATTCTTCCCTGCCTACAACAAGAGTGAGCTCCCTGACACTTATTTGCATGCTACCTTAATAAGCATCGTCTCACTCTTGGCAAGGTTTACATGCCACAGCGAAGCTGTTAGTTTTTTGTAAAGGGATTTTTTAGAAGAATAGTTGCCTCACGTCCAGGTCCAACGGAGACGATCATGGGTGAGACCCCAGTCAAATCTTCCATGCGGCGCAGATAGTCTTGCGCGGCCACGGGCAAGTCTTGGTAGCTGCGAACCGAGCTAATGTCGTCCACCCAGCCTGTCATTCCCTCATAGACAGGGCGCGCCAAAGCTGCTTTATGGATGTTATCGGGCATCCAATCGTACTTCACCCCATCTACATCATAATGGGTAGCAATCTGCAAGGTCTTCAGGCCACTTAAGACATCAAGCTTGGTGACAGCAAAGCCGGTTAGCCCATTCAAGCGCACGGCATCATTGGCAACCACGGCATCAAACCAGCCACAACGGCGGCGGCGCCCGGTGGTGGCTCCAAATTCGTGACCTTTTTGCTGCATATAGTCGCCCATTTCATCTCCTTCAGGCAACTCTGTAGGAAAGGGGCCTTCTCCGACCCTTGTCGTGTAGGCCTTGATTATCCCGATGACCTCATCAATATGCACGGGGCCAAAACCACTACCGGTACAGGCATTACCAGCAGTTGTATTGGATGAGGTAACAAAGGGATAGGTGCCATGATCCACATCAAGCTGCGTTCCCTGGGCGCCTTCAAAAAGGATATGCTTGCCTGCTTTCCTAGCCTTATCAAGAACAACCGAGACATTAGCAATGAAGGGCGCAAGTCTTTCTGCAAAAGATGCAAAAAGATCAGCCATGGCGACCGGGTCAATCGGTTTTTCGTTATACAGGTGCGTAAGGAGAAAATTTTTCTCATCAAGACCAGCCGTGAGTTTATCTATAAAAAGAGTCATATCAAGCAGATCGCCTACTTTTAAACCACTACGACCGACCTTATCCATATAACAGGGCCCGATGCCCCTTCCGGTAGTCCCTATTTTTTTGCCGGACTGCAGGGCCTTTTCCCGGGCCTGGTCAAGTAACTGGTGGTAGGGCATAATCAGGTGGGCGTTGCAGCTGATAAGCAGGCGTTGAGGAGTTACGGTCACTCCTTTGGCGGCCAGGTTGTCAATCTCACGCAAGAGTACCTGGGGATCAACAATAACACCATTGCCAATGGCACAGACCTTATCACTGTACAAAATACCCGAGGGAATGACGTGGAAGATAAACTGCTCTCCGTCAACAACCAGGGTGTGTCCGGCATTGTTGCCACCTTGAAAGCGAACAACATAGTCCGCGTACCTAGTCAGCAGGTCAACCACTTTCCCCTTGCCTTCATCACCCCATTGGGCACCGACAACGACGACACTGGCCATTCTTTTTTCTCCAAAAAAAAGCGCGACAACCAAGGGAAGAGAATTCTCCCAAATTTTCCATAAGCTAATTAAAATAGGCAAAAAACAAAAAAAAGTCAAACAATTGATTCTGCGGTTATTCGTGAATATTGTCGAGTTTTGGCAAAAAAAGACAGGCCTGTGTAACCCTTGGGTAGAACTCTAGCCAATATCCTGCGGATCAAAAAGACATATACAAGAAAGCCCACCAAAAAAAAGGAAACAACCTGACCTGGCCACTGGTCGATTATCTCGAGAAACACTCACGGTCGAGCGCATGATATGCCGATATTGCGCAGATAAACACCAGGTAAAAAACCTTTGTCCTCATTGTGCAGAACTTTTGCAGTACGCCCATAAACGTCTTGCCCATTGCCCCTATCAAGACAAAAAAACGGTCTGCTCCAAGTGCCCTACCCATTGTGGACCAAGGCAAAAAGAAGAGATAAAAGCTGTCATGCGCTATGCAGGGCCACGACTCATGTGGTCGCACCCCATTTTATGTCTGCTACATTATCTTCACGGGCTTCGGTCTAGGTGGCAAATGAAGTGAGCTGTTTCAGGGCAGGCTGCTCATCCTTCCCCAGCTTGACACCCTGTGGTAAATCCCGTAAGTATTGCATATTTCTTTTTGTCTTCCATTCTCACTAGGTGAAGTCCCATGTTTGGAATTGGTCTACCGGAAATGATCGTTATTTTTGCCGTTGCCCTTATTGTGGTCGGCCCGGACAAATTGCCCGAACTGGCGCGCTCACTGGCAAAGGGCATACTGGATTTAAAACAGACGCTCAATGAAATGAAAGGGGAGTTCACAAACGAAGGGAAGGCCCTTCGTTCCGTGCAGAGTAACCTCAAGGATACGGCCAAAGAGTTTCAGAAGGAAATTGCCTTACAAGCCCTAGCAAAGAATGAAGTCATTTCTGATGTATTGTCCGATCCGGAAAAAGATTCTGATCTTATTGAAATGGAAAAAAGTGCTGCAACGGACACCACCGCTGCCCCTGACCCCATCTCGACTCAAGCGCAGGAAAGCGAGACTCCTTCTGCTATATCATTTGAGAACGCTGACAACTCAGCAGCAAAAAACAAAGAATGAACCCGTTGGCCACTGTCTTTAGTTCTCATTATGCGGAACTGAGGACAAGACTTATTCGCTCTTTTCTGGCCATTTTTCTCTGCAGCTGCCTGGCCTATTTGTTTAAAGACCTGCTTGCCAGCCTGTGCATGGAGCCACTCCTGCAAGCCTATCCACAGACAGGAAAACTCGTCTACACCAACCTGACAGAAGCCTTCGTAAGCTACATCAAGCTGGCCTTGTTGTGCGGCACCATGCTCAGCTTCCCCTTCTTGCTCTATCAAGCCTGGATGTTTATTACCCCAGGACTCATTGATAAGGAAAGACGCCTGGTCAGTCAGGTTTTACTCTGGGGAACTGTGCTTTTTCTTGCGGGTGGTCTCTTTGCCTTTTTTGTTGCCCTGCCACGCCTGCTGCACTATTTCATGAGCTATGCTGGCCCAAATCTTATCCCCATGCTCAAACTTGGCACGTATCTCGGGTTTACGGCACGTATGGTGTTTGCCTTTGCCATAGCCTTTGAAATACCCTTCCTTATGGTCATGGCAGTTCGTGCTGGCTTGACTACGGCGAAATATTTTACCGGCAAACGATTCTACTTCTACGCTGCAATCCTCGTCTTATCTTTTCTGCTCAGCGCCGGTGATATTGCTTCAACTGTCCTTCTTACTTTCCCGCTTCTGGGGCTGTATGAAACTGGAATCCTTGCCAATAAAGTTTTGAGGAAAGGAACTGAACAATGACCAGGCGGCAGCGGCTCTTTGGCTGGCTTGCCCTCTTCGGTTCAGCCATCTGCTTTTACCTGGCAACACTTATCATCAACTGGGGCCAACCATATGTACGTCTTGATGCAGCTTACTATGTACAGGCGCGCTTCCTGCTTGGCTTTATTTTCGTCTTATGCACTCTCATCTTTGAAAAAAAGATTCCCCGCAGCCACGACGCCCATGCACTTATAGGCCGAGCGATCACAAACACAGCGGCTGTCTTATTTTTTTACAAAGCGGTTGAAGTCTCGACAGTAGCCAGCGCAAATATCCTGAACATGACGTACCCCATCTTTGTGGCCATACTCTCCTGGTTTTTTTTGCGCACCCAAAGAGATATCCCATCTATATTTATTGTCGTCCTTTCAACTTTTGGCATTTGGCTTATTTTAAGACCAGGCCTAATCATTTCCGGCAGAAATGACACCTGGGGGCTCCTCTCTGGTATTTCTGCTGGTTTTTCTATGATTTATCTAGCGAAATGCCGTCAGCGGCACGACTCGAGCACCATTTTGTTCTATGTTTTTGGCCTTGGCATGCTCTTCATGGCACCATTTTTATGGCGCTCTTTATTCCTACCCAACGCCACAGAGGTTTTCTTCCTAGTTGTTTGCTCAATTGCCGGCGTGGTCGGCCAATACTTACTCACCTACGGTTTTCTCTATGTAAGTGCCGTAGAAGGTTCGGTCATCTCTTCTTCCCGCATCCTTATCGCCGCGTTTCTCGGACCTTTTCTTGCCTCTGATCCGTCACTCACCTTATCCGGCTGGGTTGGGGCACTTCTTATTTTTGCCGCAAACATCGCCTTGGCAGTGCACAAGCCAAGGCCACTGCTCGATAATAAATAGCAGCCAGAAGCTTCAAAGAAAGCCTTGCAGGTCTGGGGAGTGGTGATAGACCTCAGGTAAGAGGGATAATTTCCTCTTTTAAGAGACAGCAAGATATGCGATGCACCGGCAGGCCATCAGCGTGATAAGAGATAGTGTCAGGCTGCAAGAGCCTATTCATAACGCAGCCTTCCGGGATCAACAGGGGAAAAAAACGATCTTCAGTCAGGCCTTGGCGATGCAGCAACTTATCGTTGTCAATGACATAACTGTGGATGGGATAATCCTCACAAAGCGGGCACTGATACACCCTACCATTGGGAAAAATAAAATAATTTTCCGCCACCATCCCCGCGCACTCAAAACGGTCATCGACACCGAGATAGACCTTGGGGTAGATGGTGTGTATACCCATTGATGCTGCATTTTCAGCGACAATCGGAACCAGATCGAGCCACTTTTTTGCCGGGACTTGCCACAATATTCTTCCATGCGCACTTTCACGCGCCGGATTGCCTCGCAAGCCAATAACCTGGATAAAAAAACGCCGTATGCCGAGGGAAGCAAGAAGTGCCGGCATTTTGCGTAAGTGGTCAATATTTAGAGAAGAAACAGTATAGATAAGGCTTGTCGCAAAACCAGCGCGAACAGCACGTCGAATATTATCTGTGCAAACCTGAAAACTTCCTAGACCACGGATGGGATCATTAACGACTGCATCTGGCCCATCAAGGCTAAAACTTAATGAATCAACCAGATCTGGAGTAATTCTTGTTAAAAAATCATTGAGCAGGTAGCCATTGGAGTCAACTGTTACAGCATATCGCAAGGCCTTCGCAGTGCGGATGATAGCCGGCAAATCGACGTGAAGAGTCGGTTCTCCTCCTAAAAGTATTAAATTTGTCTCTTGTTTTGGCCTAGCAAAAAGCTTTAACCAGTTGCTCACTTTATCCAGCGACAAAGTCTGTGTGCCATGCTCAGCCGGGTTTATATAACAATGGCGGCATCGAAGGTTACAGGCAGTCAGGATATGGAAAAAGACATTACGTTCTCCTGGTTTAAAGCCCACTGTCCTTACTTGTGGTCTCTGGCTCATACCCCTGACCTTGTATTGTGCTGCGCTAAAGTATATTCGGCAAGCAAGCTGCCTTGCCAGTAATCATACTTTTTAAAGAAACGTTGAAAAAGTGACAAACTCTCCCGCCTGAGGACTCCACCAAGCGACTCCACCTGCATTGCGGCGTAAAGCGGTTGCAGTTGTGACAGAGGCAAAGACATACCTCCACCCATAACATCCTCGTAGGACCAGATAAAATGTCGCAGTCCGGAGAGAAGCAAGGCTGAGTAGCACATCAGACATGGCTCGAGAGTAGAGTACAGATAGACTTGATCTCTATCTTCTAATGGGAACTGCTGCAAAAAAAAACGCAGGGCATTCATTTCGGCATGATCCAGTTCGTTGCGCTCTGCAAGTTGACTTGCCTGGCGATGCGCTCTGACAAGAACGCGACCCTCGACTACCATGACAGCTCCAACAGGAAACTCCCCCAAGGCCAAAGCTTTTTCACCTTCTCGCAGAGCTTCCCGCATGAAGTATTCGTGTTTCTCAGCTTCCTTCACCTGGCACCCATGTTTTTTGTGAGGCAAGATTAAAATAAATCATCCCATCAAAGTATGCGCCACTATATTTTTATCAAGGTGCACTCTTCCTCCTTCAACGACACCAGAACCGCATATTTCACAAAAAATCGGCCCGAACAGTGGGATCCACTCTCCAGGCCGATTTTTTTTCATGGCTACTTGTTTGTTAACGAGCTAGCCCATTTTGTGCATAAAGAAACAACCGCTCGGAACAGTTAGCCTATCTTACCGCTTTCAATACGTTTCTTGTAAATTGTCTTCATTTCTGCAAGATCGTACTGCAGCTCAAACACACCATGCCAATGAGCATAATCTGGTCCGCCCATCAGAGCACCCTGGCGCATGCGACGACCTTCATGATGCCAGAGGTGATAGAAAAGCTTTTGGAACTCGTCAGCGTTTGTTTCTTTTTTCAGTAAATTTTTCTCTTTCAGCTCGTTAAACATGGCGAGAGCAGGCTTCCAGTACCCATCATTGTACAAGTTAACTGCGCTGTCACCCTGCTGGAAGAAATTAGCCGTATGTGTTGCGCTGTGGCAGTTAGCACAGACCATCTCCATTTTTTTCCGACCTTCTTCACCATTTCCGGTGAGCATATTCAAAGGATCGGGAGAATTTCTCACCTTAGACTCTTTGGCCCACAAGTTCCACTTTAAACGCTCAGACACATTGTGCGTTGTAGTAAGGCTTCCGATTCCGCTCATGTGGCAAACAGCACAAGTTGGTGCTCTAAAATCACCTGGCTCCCATGTATCCGGTGCACTGTCGAAATTCCAAGTTGCACCCTCTGCATTATAGATATGACCATGCTTGCTGTTCTCATAGATCTCAATATCTGGATGATCTGGCCCAAGGTGGCAAGATGCGCAGGCAGCCGGTTTACGAGCTTCAGCTATATTAAATCTATGCCGGGTATGGCAAACCACACAATTACCAGTTGAACCATCGGGCCATGAGGTACCGACTCCGGCATTTGGCCAGGTCTCTTTGGTTGGTCTTTTATCAGGTCCCAGGACAATCTGCGAGCCATGACACTGCATACAGCCAGTCATGTCAGCAGTATGTTTAAACTCTTCCATGCCCTGCCCCTCTTGAGTCTGAGTGAGCGTTTTCATGGCTTCATAGTTGAATCCCTCGGGGGAATGATACTGCCAACTAGCCCGAAAATGACCACTTTTGCTGAACTGCTCAACCTCTTGAGCATGGCACTTAGCACAGGTTTTTGGCGTGACCATTGCCGTGACATAGATCTCTGTTCCCTTTACTCCTGGGCAATTTTGTGCAGCCATTGGCGATCCGGAATCTACAGAATGGCAGTCGATACATGAAACACCGACATGTCCATGCCTGCTCATAGTCCAGTCAGCAACGATGCCCGGTTGCTTCTCTGCATGGCACTCAATACATTTTTTCCCCTCAGGAGAAAGCCCACGGTCCACTTTGAGTGTTTTGACGGTACTTTCTCCGGCAAATGCCGCAGACACGCACCCGACAGCAAGAAACATCGCAAGCAAAAAACGCATAGTTGTCTCCTATAGGTTCGTTTTTGTGAAGTAGGTTTGAATGTCCTTATGGCCTACATGTTCGTGACACTGTACGCAAGAAGTGACAACGCCCATTTTAAAGTCTTTATGTCCCAGATATGCTTTTGGAATCCGATAGTGAATGGCATCAAGATCATGGCATTTTTGACAACCGGTCGTATAGGTAAAATCCTGCCGATTTTTAAGATTTCCCACCCAGTCAAAAGAATCAGCCCAAAACATTTCCCCCAATACATCCTTTGCTCCCGTGAACGCTTTGGCAACAAGGTAATGCGTGACGCTATCGTGAGGGAGGTGGCAATCGGCGCACTGCGCTCTTACCCCATACTGGTTATTGCCGCCATGGACACTTTCTTTGTAAGCTAAAGCTGGACCTTTCATTGAGTGGCAGGATGAACAAAACTCCACACCAGATGTGTGTTCGATCATTTCTGCCGTCAGAAGAGACAATCCTCCTCCGACACAGATGCCAACAAAAATAAATAGAAGGATCTTCTTCATACATATCTCTGTAAATGCATTGAGGTTTTCATGTAGCACCTTGATGATCTTCAGCGAGCCAGTTCACCATGACTACATAGCTTTGCTTGTTTAATCTGAGTAGATATCACAACACCTTATAAAATAAGATAAAAAAGATCTTCAATCTCAAGATTAAAGCCAACTTCATCTAAAACTAAACCTTTACTACCCATTTTTTCTGCGCAACAGAAACCTAACCTAACTTCATACTATGAGTGAGGTTAAAACTACCTATAAAAAATACTGAAGAGGTGGTCCCACCTGTCTGAACAAGTATCTTTGATTTTTAAGTGGAACCTCTGCCTGTAGTTAGGCTGCCAGTTTGACCGTCGGCAGCATCACGGCATATGCCTCATCAGGCGTTTTCTTTTTTATTCTGGAATGTGGTCTGAAGCGGTTGTACCAATCCAAATAGCGCATGATCGATCTGCGTGCTT
>RRZU012976284.1_pt1 | contig 26026 bp, 29 predicted proteins | sample 2165561 | NCBI WGS metagenome assembly RRZU01 (sample SAMN10456909, study PRJNA506462) | wastewater metagenome | isolation source: wastewater sludge | place: USA: Moscow, Idaho | reverse complement strand
GGTAGCAAAATAATGTATTGGAATACAGAGGGCGATGGATATATAGGTTTGGTAAACCCAGATGGTACAGACAACCAGCCGAATATGGTAAGTGGCGCATACTCTTTTTGGCTACCCAGTAGCACGAGATTAATGTTTGTCGATTTTTCTAGTGGTTTTGAACCAAAAACAATGAACATTGACGGATCCGATGTGCAACCTCTAAGTTGGATGCCTGGATTTGAAGGCTCACTAAACGCGATTGCTTTCTCACCTGATGGTTCAAAAATAAGTTATGCCAACCCGGATGGTGAAGGGGCCAGCCTTTATATCGCCGATGCGACGGGCTCTAACCCACATAAAATAAATACCGTAGGCTTTGCGGCGCTGCCCAATTTTTCTCCAGACGGTGAAACTATATATTTTGTAGGCTACTCGGGGGGAGAAACGTACTCACTCTATTCCGTAAATATCGATGGTTCTAACGAAACCGAGCTACACACATTACCAACATCAGGGGGTCCAGCGAGGCTTGTGATATCGCCCGATGGAACTAAGTTACAATATGTTCAAACTAGCCAAAATGGTAATACTATAGACGTATACACAATGAATGTGGATGGTACTGATCAGGTTAAGGTTATAGACGGTTATACTGGTGGAAACGCCGGAGTAACTGGTATTGGTTGGTCACCAGATAGCACCATGCTCGTTTTCTCTGATAGACCCCCTTCAAGCGGTTACGACATTTTTACAATCAAAGCCGATGGCACAGGACTTACGAATCTTACTAACACTCCAGATGATGACGAAATTATTGCATACACCTCCCAAGCCTGGGGCGCAGCTCCAGAGGCCCCTGATCCCGAACCAGATTCTGGTGACCAAGACAACATCTCCGACACCATAGAAAACGCTGCCCCTAATGGTGGCGATGCCAACAACGATGGCACCCCAGACAGCGAACAGTCTAATGTCTCTAGTCTAGTAGACCCAGCAACTGGGGACTATGCTGTCCTAGAAGTTAATGATGAGTGTTCCGTTACATCCGTATCTATTGCCGAAGAATCCACTCCTCACCCAGACCCAGACTTCAGCTACCCAACCGGTCTGATGGACTTCACTCTAGACTGCGGAACCAATGGCTTCACTGCTGACATCACCCAATACTACTACAACCAATCCAACCAAGACTTCATTGTTAGAAAATACAACCCCGACACAAAACAATACACCACCATAGACCAAGCCGAACTATCTAACACCACGATAGATTCCCAAAGCGTTACCAAAGCCACCTACCAAGTCAAAGACGGAGGTAGCTTGGACCTAGACGGTGCTGAAGACGGCAACATCCACGACCCTACCGGCCTAGCCCAAACCTCAGCCTCCCTAGCCAACACCGGCCAAAATACAACCCCAATAGTCCTTCTAGCCACGGTTTTATTAGTGTCTGGACTAACTTTCGCACTAGTAAATAGACGTATTAAGCAAAACTAAGGACTTGACAAATATAACCGTTGTATATACAATGGTTATATGTCTAACAAAACCGTACTAAACGTAAAAATCGACAAAGACCTGAAAGAACAAGCTCAGGCCACCGCGAAGTCTATGGGGTTGCCTGTTAGTATTGTCGTTTCTGCATCGCTGAAAGAGTTTGTAAAAACTAGGTCTATTACGATCAACGACGAAGGCGAGCTCAAGCCCGAGGTAATAAAAGAGCTATTGCAGATCTCTAAAGACGCCAAAGCAGGCAAGAACATTTCACCAGAATTTGATAATTTAGAAGATTCGTTTATTTGGTTGGACAAAGAAGTAGCTAAAGAACGAAAAAACCTCAAAAAGTAGATGAAAGTTCGCTACTCCAAGAAGTTCGTTAAGCAACTGGCAAAACAACCAGAAAAGATTAAGCATGGATTTAAACTTAGACTTCAGTTATTTGAAGAGGACAAGTATCATCCGTTTCTGAGTAATCATGCGCTTCACGGTGATCTGGAAGGATACTACAGCATTAATATTACCGGAGATGTAAGGGCTGTATATCAAATACTAGACGGTGAAATATATTTGTACGACATGATTGGGACGCATTCCCAGCTGTATAAGTAACCAATGAAATAAGTGCTTAAGCTTGCGTAGTCGTAAATTTGTTGTATAGTCTGGACATTGTGGCCTTTCGAAGTATTGATCAATTAAATGGTAACTTTTCAGCTGCGGTTGTTATGGAAACCGTTGCAGTAAATCCTGACGGGATCTTTATTGCTGATGTCGCTGAGCAGTTAAAGATTAAAACCGAAGCGGTTGATGGGGCGGTCGAGGGTTTGCATGAGCTAAGAGGATGGATAGATACAAGCGATAGCTCAGAGGGTGGGCAAAAAGACGGTTTATTGATACCGACAGAAGAGTTTTGGGAAGGCTTTAAACAGGTTTTAAATACTGCACGGTGCTGGAAATTCGGAGATCTTGCAGTTAATTATGTCCTTGATTAGGCGCTTGAGTCGAAGCGCCTAATTGATAAAGGACGGTTTTCGACGTGGTATGCAGACTACGATGCACGAGTCTTGTTATCTGGTGCCCCAGCTGTGCTAAGTCGAGAACTAGATCTTTGCGAAGTAACAAACGGGGGGTGGTTCAAAGGTCCAATCGGATGGACAACATTAATCAACATTAAAGCTTCTCAGGATCAAAAAACGTAGTTTCTTGCTACACTACTAGGTAATGGTAGAACCTAAGAAATCGTTGGGACAGCATTGGCTGAGTGACGATGGCGCACTAAAGGCTATGGTAGAGTCCTCTTTAGTTAAAAAGACGGATAATATTCTCGAAATTGGCCCTGGGTTGGGCACTCTAACAGATGAACTCTTGAAAACTGGTGCAAAAGTGACAGCCTTGGAGTTTGACCACGAATTAGTACAGAAGCAGCAAAAAAAATACAAGGGGAATGAACAGATTGAAATCAGAGAAGGTGATATTCGCCGGTTTGATTTTGGAAGCATGGCAAAGGGCTACAAGGTTGTAGCCAATATCCCATATTACCTAACAGCTAATTTATTACGGTCGTTGATCGACACAGACAATAAGCCGGTAATTGCATCATTGCTAGTCCAAAAAGAGGTGGCCGAACGAATAGCGGCAAAACCAGGACAGTTGTCTTTTGTCTCTGTTGCCACTCAGGTTTTTTATGATGCAATTCTCAGTGATTTGGTCCCGGCCCATTTATTTGATCCGCCACCGAAAGTCGATTCTCAGATACTGATATTAGTCAAAAGGGGACAACCACTTTTTAAAAATCTAGACACTAAAGTATTTTTCAAGCTACTTAAAGCCGGCTTTGATCAAAAAAGGAAAAAGATAAAAACCAGCCTGGCCGGTGGGCTGGGAGTAAGCAAGGGCGAGGTCACGAAACTGCTAGCTGAGGCTAATATCCAACCTGATCTGCGACCACAAGAGTTGACACTGGAACAGTGGGATGTCCTGTATTCCGCCTACATAACTTCCCTTTAGTTCCCCTGCCCTACTGTTGTAAAAATAAAACACCTTCAAAAATTAACAATGTTTTGCGCCCGGTTGAAAACGGCAAAGTACTCCCCTATTTTCAATTTTGACACTTCCCTGCTTTCATTTCCTAAAATATTGCAAATGAGAGATATCTCACACTAGGGCAATGTAGCGTCTGCTTAGCATTAGTGGTATAATATAGATAGTTACAGAGGTGTAACTATTATTACGGGGCTGAATTTCAAGCTCGACGTAGGACTTTATCAGTTAGATCAGCAGGTCGCTTATCAGCGTTATAGATAACTTTTTTAGATGCAAATCTTAAAAATCAACTGCTTGTAGCTTTTGGCAACTTTCAGATGCCTAAGCTAGCAGTTACAGCTTAAGTTTAATTATTTGAGCCGTGTCTATCACGATATCTTGGTAGTGATACGACGCGCTATATTCCAGGGTTGCTTTCAGCTTACGATCCGTAAGTTGGACTAAGACTTTAGGATTGCGATTCTTCGTTATTTTGTCTGTTTAAAGACGGGGTTTCTAAGACAACTAAGCAGAATATACCTGTAGACGACTAACAAAGATAATCCCGCGGACCCGGTGGCAGTAACCGGCAGCTCCACCAAAAATGCATCAGTTGATTCTGGTGCTTTTTTGTTTTTGCTCATGCTTGCATAATGACCTTGAGGTGTAGATTATTAACTGTATGGCAAGACACAGAGAACCGATTCCAATAAGTCATGAACAGACTTTTCGCACTATTCGTGGAACTAAGGTATTAAAGCCTCGCATGCGAGAAGTTAAGCAAACTTTCGCTTATAGGTTCCCTAAACAAAGATTGCGAAACATAGGTGGTTTATCACTGAGTATTGTGTCTCGTGGAGAAGCAGTGAGGATATTAGAGGCTAGTCCCTACTTGCGAGCTATGCCAAGAAGCAATGTTCTGGCTGGTTTGCTCGCAACAGGAACTGATGCAAAAGATCGGGGAGTTACTCTCGATGTTTCAGGTGTCGACTACGTAGAGGAAGGTGACGTTAGTGTTTTGGCAATTTTCCCAGATGATTCAGAGGGTGTATTAGAGAGAAATAGACAAGCACACCTACAGAAGTTGCGTGTTTTAGGGCATAGGCCTGATTTTGAATGGCCATATAGGGTCCCGCATATTGCGGTTGCCGAAATGGATCCAGCGTACGCTGTTGAGCCTGCTCGTGCATTGGTAGAGGAAGCTGTAGGCGGTCGTGTGCACCTATCTGAAATATTATCCGTACCACGTTTGGACCGCGCTTAAGTTTATCTGCTACAATAGCAACTAAATGGATAAGACTCCAAAAAATTATTTTTTGAATCAAAGAGCTTGGACTTTAGCTGTAATCGTTTCAATGATAGCAATTAGTAACTGGGGCCAGGGAATCAGTTGGCAATTTTCTACCTTAACAGCCTACAGCCTGTTCCCTCTTTTTGGGCTACTAGCTTTTAGCCTGATGTGGACGCACTATATTATTGGTGCCTTGCGACGAAAAATGGCCGTTGATAAATCAGTGACAAAGGATTATTTCGCCCTCACAGGCTGGATTGTTCTGCTGTTAATTTGTCTTCACCCAGGGTTACTATGGTTTCAGCTGTGGCGAGATGGGTTTGGTTTCCCGCCCAGCAGCTACCTGAATAACTACGTTGCGCCAACGCTCAAATGGGCAGCAATGTTAGGCACCGCCAGTTTACTTATGTTTTTGGCATTCGAGTTCAAACGCTGGTTTGGAAAGAAAAAATGGTGGGTTGCTATAGAATACGCCAATGTGGCTGCTATGTTTGCAATCTTGGTTCATAGCCTCAAACTTGGTACTAATTTACAGTCAGGGCCGCTTAGGTTTATGTGGTTATTCTACGGACTGACCCTTGGTATTTCTGTGATTTATATTTACACTGGTAAACATAGTGACAAAATAACAAAATCGAAAGGAAACCAATGAAAAAAATATTAATTATTGCATTCGCGGTTTTGGCAGTAGCTGGCGCAGCCTTTATGTTGACTAATAAATCAGACGATAAGACTGCGACAGAAACGCCCCCAAGTATAGCTTCGGATGCTTCGGGTGCAGTAATAACATATACAGATAATGGATTTACTCCATCTAGCTCTACGGTTTCTTCTGGAACCACCATTACGATAAAAAATGATTCATCTAGTGATCTGCAGTTTTCGTCAGACGACCACCCAACTCATACAAAAAACCAAGAACTAAACGAAACAACCATTGGCGCTGGACAAACCCAAACAGTAACTGTTACTACAAAAGGCACTTTTGGATATCACAACCATCTCAATTCCAGTGATTCCGGGACGATTACAGTACAATAAACACTAGCAATATTTTGTAACTGCTAGCAATGCTATAGTTCTGGCATGAATACTTCGGTAGAGCCCGGTTTACCAGACCCTAGGATCGTAGATCTAAATTTCGCCAATCACGAGGCAAGCTGGGGCTTGACGGGCGCAGCAGGGGCATTAGCAGTAGATGGTATCGCTGGTGCTAAACAAATATATCATTTGCTAGCCGGGCACCCGGAACTTACGCGGTCTGATGAGATGACTTTTGTTGTGGCAAACGCTGCGGTCCTGGCATGCACTGCTATTTGGTCCCATGGAGTTAAACGGGCGCGCCGAGCAGTTACTGTCAGGTAGGGCATATATGCATTTGACTACTGTAGTCCGCTCGAACTACACTGTTAACACATGTTCGAAAAAGCAAAAAAGACCATAAAAAGAGTTATTTTTCACAAGCCCTATATGGACATTGGCTCTAGTGACGTCGTCAAAGCACGCGAATACATAGCAGGATATTGGAAAAAGCTAGAGCGTTACCACCCCAAAGATGACGAGACCTTACTCGGTTTGCCGAATACATATCTAGTCCCAGCCAGCGAAGAAGGTCACGCTTTTGACTTTAACGAAATGTATTATTGGGACAGCTATTTTATGGTTCAGGGAATGCTAGACAAAGAACACCAGGAATTGGTCGAAGGTATACTTGAAAACCTGATTCACTTGCAAAAAAGATTCAAAATAATCCCGAATGCCTCGCGAACTTATCTGATGGGACGATCACAACCACCGTTTCTTACTAGTTTTATTTTTGATGTCTACGATGCATATAACAAAGATAGGCAATGGCTAAGAGAACATATTGCAGTGGCCCAAAACGAGTATTCGACTGTCTGGCTGGGAACAAAAAAACCTAATTGGCGCGAAGTCTATATGGGGCTTAGCCGTTATTACGATATTAATATGCTCAATGATCTGGCCGAGGCCGAGAGCAGTTGGGATATGACGACACGTTTTAATAGGCGTGCGCTCAATTACCTTCCGGTCGACTTAAATGCACTTTTATACAAATACGAATCTGATTTTGCTAGGGCTGCAAAAATACTAGGCAATGACCACGACGCAGGTGTTTGGCTAAGCCGTGCCCATGCTCGTAAAAAAACCATAGATCAGCTGATGTGGAGCACGGTACACGAGTTTTACTACGATTTTAATTTTGTTAAACGCAAAAGGGGAAACGTAACTTCCCTAGCCGGTTTCTTCCCTCTTTACGCTGGTATGGTAGACGATGCGCGGGCCGCAAAGCTGGTAAAGGCTCTAAGAAGGTTCGAGAATAAAGGTGGACTCAGCACAACGGATATGCAGGCCGTCAACCAAATGATGCCAGGTAGTTTGCCGGTGCAGTGGGCGTATCCAAATGGTTGGGCGCCCTTGCACTATGTTGTTATCAGGGGTCTAGAGAGATACGGCTATCATGATGATGCCAAAAGGATTGCGATGAAGTGGCTGCACACCAATTTGCAGTGGTTCAACACGCACGGAGTATTTTTAGAAAAATATAATGTAGTAAATCCAACAAAACCACCACAAAAAGGTGTTTACCCATCGCAAACGGGTTTTGGTTGGACTAACGCCGTATTTGAACGCCTCTGCCAAGACTACATTGATAAGTAACTGCGCGGCGCATAGTGTCGTTGCAAACTCCACTACTCCTGAGCTGTATGTTAATACAGCTCAGTCCGTTGCTCGTTTGCGCCTTGCTCTGCATCCACGCAGTTAGTTATCAACCTTTGACATCAAATTCAATCATTCGACAATATACGGAATAATTTATTAATTTCTTTAGCGTGTATACTTTTATTAATGCAACGAAAATATACTGATGTACCGCCACAAGCAATTCGCGGATTTGCAGATTATCTTACTAAAGAAGCGGTTAATTATAGAGATAAACCGTTTAAATTGAGAGCTGGCGGTGAATCAAATTGGTATCTTGATGTAAGGATGCCATTGGGGCTAGTTAACGCTTCTTTGTTTGTTGGCGAACTGATTGTAGCAAAAGCAGAAATCCTGGGTATAGAGTGGGATGTTATGGCCGCATCAGGCATTGGGGGGAAGCCACCTATGTTTGGGGCGAGATGGGCGAGCCGTTCACGAATTGCGGAAATTAATGATAACGATAAAGAAAGAACACTAGCAGACGACAACTATCCCTACGGTTTACACCCGCCAATTTCTAGTGGCGATAGGGTGCTAGTAATTGACGATACGCTCACCAGTGGTGATTCTGTCATCACATCCATCAAAATGTCACGGGGCATACGTAAAAATATCGAAGGGGATGGAGAATTCACTATTGAAGACGAGCGTGGTGTTGTAGAGCATGCGTTTGTGGTGGTTGATAGGAGTAACGGTGTTGGTAGTGAAGCAGTCGCTGCATATGGGGTTGAGGTCCATGCACTATTCGAATTCAGCGAGAGTACAGGATTAATTACTCCCGTTGGATTGTAGTAATGTTGTAAACTAATAGGTATGGACTTGCCAGATAAGCCGACTTTGGCCGATTATCAAAAGTTAGGTAAACAACTGATTATTGAGCGTGGTTTTGATAAAGAAACCGTGGCAGAAGTTTTCACAATTTTTGTTGAAGAAGTTGGCGAGCTAGCTAAAGCCATCCGTAAGGCAAATGGACAAAAAACAGACAAGAATTCAAAACACCACGATGTCGAGGAAGAGGCAGCCGATGTGTTTTGGCTGTTAATTGACCTTTGTAACCGTCTGGATATCGACCTGGAAAAGGCGTTTAGGGAAAAAGAAGAAAAAAATAAAACCAGAAATTGGGAATAAATAAAAAAGTTAATAAATCATGCCAGTACAGACTGCCGGAATACTAGTATACAGACATAAAAATGATCAACTAGAGGTATTTTTGGTTCATAACGGTGGGCCGTATTTTGCTAAACGCGACAAAGGCTTTTGGACCATCCCTAAAGGCAAAATAGAAGATGGGGAAGATGCGTTAACTACTTCAAAGCGAGAATTTGAAGAAGAAACAGGGCTACCACTGCCAGGGGGCGAATTGCTAGATCTAGGCAAGATTAAGCAAGTGAATAACAAGGAAGTCCAAGCCTGGGCAGTCGAAGGAGACTTGGACCCTACGAAAATCAATAGCAATACATTTGAAATCGAGTGGCCGCCTAAATCAGGCCAAAAACAATCATTCCCGGAAATTGACAGAGGCGAATGGCTTGATCTGGCCCAAGCAGCAATAAAAATAAATGCCGGCCAAGGCGAACTATTAACTCGTTTAGCGAATCATTTTGGCGAAAGCGCTCCAGATATTCCCGAGCAGGTTTCGTTGTTTTAGCGCCAGTGCTATACTTTAGTGTAGATGACACATGCATATAAACACCAACCAATGCGCATGATGCCCTAGGGCAGACTACTTTTACTTTGATTTTTATATTTAATACAATTAATAACAACTACCGGGAAGATTAATCATGAAATACTACGTTACTACTTCAATTCCTTATGTTAACGGTGATCCGCATATTGGTTTTGCTATGGAACTGCTGCAGGCTGATGTTCTGGCTAGGTATGCCCGCCAGCAGAAAAAACCAACTATTTTTAGCACAGGAACAGATGAGCATGGTGGTAAAATAGCCGAAAAGGCCAAAGAACTAGGCCTAGACACAAAAGAGTTCACCGACCAAATCAGTCAAAAATTCCGCGATCTTCAAAAATCACTAAATATCAGCAATGACCGTTTTATACGCACTACTGATGCTGGGCATGAACAACGAGCCCAAATAATATGGAAAAACCTAGCAAAGTTCGTTTATAAAGGCAGCTACGAGGGCTGGTACTGTACGGGTTGCGAAACGTTCATAACAGAGGCCGTCGCAAAAGAAAACAAGGGTGTATGCCCAAACCACAACCGCCCGTACGAAAAGCTGAAAGAAGATAATTATTTTTTTAAACTTAGCGTTTTTGCAGATCAAATCAAGAAAGTTATAGATAACGGTAGCTTCAAGATAATTCCTACCACTCGCAAAAATGAGATTTTGCAGGTTATAAACGACGGTTTGGATGACATCAGTATATCGCGGCCTAAAGAGACGATTTCTTGGGGTATTCCAGTCCCCGGCGACCCTAGTCAGGTTATGTACGTGTGGTTCGAGGCGCTAATGAACTACATCACTGTTCTAGGCTACCCTGAACACAAAGACTTCAAAGATTATTGGCCAGCCAATGTCCAGGTTATCGGCAAAGACATCATCCGTCATCACGCTGCTATTTGGCCAGGAATGTTGTTAGCGTTGGGCTTACCGTTACCAAAAATGTTATTTGTTCATGGATTCGTCAATGTTGATGGTAAAAAAATGAGTAAAAGCCTAGGGAATGTGGTTGCACCACAAGAAGTCATCAGCAAGTACGGTACCGACCCATTTCGTTACTTTTTCCTCCGTTATATTCCTAGTTACGACGATGGTAGTTTTTCTTGGGCAAAGTTCGAAGAAGTCTACAATAACGAGCTAGCTAACGAACTGGGTAATGCCGTGCAAAGAACTCTGGCTATGATTGTGCGCTATCAAAAGGGTGTCATTGGCGAAATCCCAGAGTCCGAACACGACACAAGCCAATACAACCAGGCAGTTGAACTTTGCAAATTTGACCGTGCATTAGACGAAGTTTGGGAACAAGTTCGTGGTCTAAACCAGTACATAGAAGAACAAAAACCGTGGGAAATTGCCAAACACGACGATGACGGGCACCTAAGAGATGTGTTGGCTTACCAAGTTAGCTGTCTGCTGCAAATCGCTGACATGCTAGAACCATTTATGCCGACTACCGCTGTAAAAATCCGCCATGTATTCCAAGAAGGCGTGATTCGCAGCCCGGAAACTACACTTTTCCCAAAGGCCGATGAAGCAAAAACTCCAAAAAAGGCCTAAAGTTACCATGGATTTTGTTGATACGCATGCTCATATTCACTTTGAAGATTATGGTTTGGATGCCGATGCAGTCATAGAAGATGCTCGAAAAGAAGGAGTCACGCGGCTGCTATGCGTTGGTTGTACGCTGGATGACAGCAAACTAGGAATAAAAATGGCAGCCCGAAACGATAACATTTGGGCATCGATAGGCCTCCATCCGCACGAAGGGGCAAAATATATTGATGACCCACGGGCCATAAAAGAGTTTCGGGGCTTGGCTCTCTCCCCAAAAGTCGTTCTGGTTGGTGAGACAGGCTTAGACTAGCACTACGAACCCTCGCCGAAAGAAGCGCAGAAAAAGCTACTAATTATGCAATTAACACTGGCCAAAGAACATGACTTGCCGGTTATTTTCCATTTGCGGGGAGCAAAGGACAATCCGGACGCGGTATTTGATGATTTTTTTGCCATTGTAGCCAATTTTGAGGGCATTAGAGGCGTTGTCCACAGCTTTACAGGTACACAGCAGCAACTTGACAAAATACTCGACCTAGGGCTTTATATTGGCTTAAACGGTATAATGACCTTTGCAAAAGACGAAAAACAACTAGAGATGGCAAAGGCTGTCCCGTTGTCAAAACTACTGCTAGAAACAGATGCGCCGTTCTTGACTCCTAGCCCGTTTCGTGGTACTATCTGTCAGCCTAAGCATCTGGTGCTGACGGCGGAGTTTTTAGCGACCTTGAGAGGAGAATCCCTTGAGCAGCTTGCAGAACAGACGACCGAAAACGCACGGGAGCTATTTAACCTTTAAGAGAGACATGACAATTTTAGACGATTTTTTTACTACTTTTATTCCCGGAATTGGCGGCGAAACAGCGCCTATCGAAACACATCCTAGTGTTAGCGCCGAGATGAAGGGTGTAGTCGATACTCGAATTGCAGAATTTGTAGCGGGTGTAGCGGGACTTGGTGATGAAGTAGCTAGACTTCCAGAGGTAAAACCAGTATCGGTTTCTCCTGAAGTTCTGGCACATATTACGGGCATGAATGACCAACCAGTAGCACCTGCAGCCGGACCCGAATTAACCCCAGTCGCGCAAGAAACAGTATCCACTAATGTTCTAGAGGAAATAACTGGCATTGACGGCCAGGCTGTTCTGAGCGCAGAAATGGCAAACTTGACGCCCGAACAACGAGCAAAAATCGCGCTTGATGAAGCCAACGCACTGGCTATAGAGATTTCTCAAGCACCAAACGAGGATGCACTATAAATGTTTAAAGATCTGATAAATACACTAGTGGCTCAGTCACACGCCTCAAAAAAACAAGAGCGTTTGAACGAGCTTCGCCTAGGTCTAATCCGTCACGAAGCAAAAGTCGGTGGACGCGTGTTCGGTGATGTTCCAAAAGGCCACAGTCGGGATTTCTTTTGCCTAGATAGACACACCTGGGTATGGCACGAGGAATGGACGGATGAAAATGGCCAAAGACAAATCTTAGCTACTCGCTACGACGTACGACCTGGAAATGGCGTTCTAAAGTCACAAAATGGTGGACATTTTCAACAGGCTAGCCCAGACGAAGTTAGACGACTGTACAAGGCAGCTCGGCTATACGAGACAAGAGTTAAAAGAGAAGTTTATAATTTTGCATAAATAGCAGAGTAAAAGGTAGGCTATATCTATGATTTACCTTGACTACGCTGCAGCAACCCCCGTTGATCCGGCAGTCCTAAAAACTATGCAGCCGTACTACACGGATAATTTTTATAATCCATCTGCTGCTTATTTGGCTGCAAAATCTGTGGCTGCGGATTTAAAAAAAGCGCGGGAGTCTGTGGCATTTTGGTTGGGTGCAAAACCATCAGAAATTGTTTTTACTGCCGGTGGAACAGAAGCCAACAACTTAGCAATCGCAGGAATCATGGACCAATATCCAGACGGTAACGTTATTGTCGGTAGTATTGAGCACGAATCTGTTCTAGAACCTGCCAAAAAATACGATTATCAAGAGGTAAAGGTCACCAAGGGTGGCATTATTGACTTAGACTATTTGGAGAAAATCATCGATGATAAAACAGTGCTTGTCAGCGTAATGTATGCAAATAACGAGATTGGAACGATTCAGCCAATCAAAGAAATTGCGAAATTTTTGCAAAATATTAAAAAAGCCCGTGCTAACGTTGGCAACAAGCGTCCAATATACTTGCATACTGATGCCTGCCAAGCAGGAAATTACCTAGATTTGCATACTTCAAGACTAGGCGTAGACCTAATGACCCTCAACGGTGGCAAAATATATGGGCCGAAACAATCTGGCGCACTATATATACGAACAGGTGTTGTGGTATCCGCGCAAATCCTAGGTGGTGGACAAGAACGCGGCCTACGTAGTGGAACCGAAAATGTCGCTGGTATTGTAGGATTTGCCAAGGCGTTAGAGATGGCCCAAGAAAAACGACATATTGAAACCAAGCGGCTCACTGAACTACGTGATGATTTTATTAGTCAACTTACTAAGAGCTTCCCAGATGCCACGATTAACGGTTCAACCAAAAAACGATTGCCGAACAATATCAGTGTTAGTTTTCCGGGCGTAGATAATGAGCGATTAATGATGCAGCTAGACGAAAAAGGGATAATGTGTGCTGTTGGCTCGGCCTGTAGTGCTAGTAACGACGAACCATCCCATGTGTTAAAAGCGATTGGACTATCAGACAAACAAGCCCAATCTACCCTAAGGTTTTCTCTAGGCCGTAGCTCCGGTATACACGAGGTTAAAGAAACTCTGCGATCAATACAACAGGTTCTTTAGGAGGCTTGTGCTTCTGCTGCTATGCGCTGCAAGTCAGCTACTGCTTCTGTTATGCTCGCGAATTGTAGATATGCGATATCAGGCAAGATTCCACGTACCAGTTCCATAGGAGACAAAACCGCCACGGGGGCGCTCTCGTGCACAGATTCAACTAGCCCGGTTGTAGAGGTATCACTGATTACCGTCAGACTGTTTGGATCTGTAAGTTGAAGCCCCCAGGCATTACAGAGTGATAGTGTACCTGCGTGAACAGCAAGCGCATCTCTATGCTTGATGGGACGACCATCTAGGACACTTTCAAAAACCCCATCTAATAGTCTTAGATCGGTAATACTAGGGGTTGTTCGGATACCCATTCTAGCGCATTCGGCTTCCTGCAGGGTTACATCAAATTTTTGTTCTTGCCATAGCTCTTTCAAAAAGCTTCTATTATTTCTATCGGCTGTTGATCTAGCTGATAGAATTGCGCTTTCACCAATAGGTAAATATTTCATCGAATCTCCATTTATTTATTAAAATTATACACTCAAAAGGTATTTTTTGTCAAAGTTCTGTTACAATACTATACCTATGGCTAAAAACAAAACTGTATTTGTAGGAATGAGCGGTGGTGTGGATAGCTCTGTTACGGCTGCTCTGCTGAAAGAACAGGGTTATAACGTGGTCGGTGTCTATATGAAAAACTGGACCAAGAGCCTGCCTGGTTTTGACTGCCCATGGAAAGAGGATTTTCAGGATGCCAAGCGCGTTGCGGTACAGTTAGGTATTGACTTTAAGGTGTTTGATTTCGAGAAGCAGTACAAGCACAAAGTGGTTGATTATATGATCGACGAATTCAAGGTTGGCAGGACGCCAAACCCGGACATTATGTGCAACCAAGAGGTGAAGTTTAAGCTATTCTTAGAGACTTGCCTGGAAGATGGGGCGGATTTGATTGCCACCGGCCACTACGCGGTCGTGAAGAATGGCAAAATGTATCAGGCCAAAGACAAGAATAAAGATCAAACATATTTTTTATATCGAATAACAGAGAAAGCATTATCAAAAACCCTATTTCCGCTGGGTGAATACACTAAATCCGAAGTGCGAAAACTAGCCAAAAAGTTCGGCCTGGTAACAGCAGAAAAGAAAGAAAGCATGGGCATATGCTTTGTGGGAAAAGTGGGCATTAAGGAGTTTTTGAGTCAATACGTACAAACAAAGCCCGGCAAGATCATCGATGAAAACGACAAAGAAGTTGGCGAGCATGAAGGTGCGATCTTCTACACTATCGGACAACGTTCTGGCCTCGGTGTAGGGGGTGGCCTGCCGTATTACGTAACCGGCAAAGACATGAAAAAAAACGAAGTGTACGTTACCACAAACTTGGATGACAAAAACCTCTGGTACAAAGAACTGAATTTAACGGATATTCATTGGATAAACAATGTTCTAAAAGACGGTGCAAAAGTGCAGGTACGTACTAGACATAGAGCCCCATTGATTGACGCCACACTACAGGTAGTGTCTAGTAGTGAATATAAAGTGAAGTTAAAAGACGAAATCCGCGCAGCAACTCCCGGCCAATCCGCAGTAATTTATGATAAAGAATTAGTAATTGGTGGAGGAATAATTTTCTGATGAGCCTATTCCCAGATACTGAGCCACCGAGAGCTGATATTTCCTGCGAAAATTGTACTGCTGCCTGTTGCAGGGCTGGAGTTAACATGGCTATGTCTAAAAGAGAAGCAGTTATGGTCGGGCTCAAAATAACTAGGAAGGTCCATATTAGGGCAGAGCCAGGCTTTCGCAGGGTGCAGTTAGAGCCATCTGAGTGGTTTCCGAATGGTCTTGATGCAGATGTCCCTCCTGACATCGAGTTCAGCACACTAACCGCAGATTGTGGTCATTTGGCAGTCGATAACACCTGTACTATTTACGATAACCCCGAAAAACCCCAGGCTTGCTCGAGTTTTGTAGTAGGTTCAAAAGCATGCCTATACGCACGGGAACTAGTAGGTTTTGTAGACTAAAGCTCATATCTGGTAGAATATAACAGATGAATGCACAAGAGATTAGAGCGGCTTACTTAAAGTTTTTTGAAAAACGTGGACACAAAGTGATTCCGCGCGCTCCTTTGGTGCCGGATAATGACCCCACGACGCTATTTACTGGTAGCGGTATGCAGCCACTACTTCCGTATTTGCTCGGCGAAAAACATCCTGCTGGCGTGCGTCTGACCGATAGCCAAACAGTGATTCGTGTACAAGATATTGAAGAAGTTGGCGATAATCGACACGATACGTTTTTCGAGATGCTTGGTAACTGGTCCCTGGGCGATTATTTTAAAAAAGAGCAAATCCCATGGTTTTGGGAACTACTAACAGAGGAAATTGGCCTAAATCCTGACAAGCTATTTATAACTTTGTTTATTGGGGACGAAAAATACAATGTCCCTAGAGACACTGATTCTGCCGGTATTTGGAAAGATGTTTTGGGCAAAAATGATACCAAAGCAGATGAAGCAGATATGGGTAGTGAAGCTGAAGCCGCCAAAAGAGGCATGAAACCGGGTGAGAAGATCTTTTTCTACGATGGTTCAAAAAACTGGTGGAGTCGCTCTGGCCAACCTGAAAATATGCCACCCGGCGAACCGGGTGGGCCAACAACAGAGATATTTTATGAGTTTGATTTTGTAGAGCATGACAAAGATTATGGGGAAAATTGTCATCCAAACTGTGACTGTGGACGGTTTGTAGAGATTGGTAACTCGGTGTTTATGGAGTATCTCAAAACAGAAAAGGGTATCGAGAAGCTACCTAAACAAAACGTAGATTTTGGCGGCGGGCTAGAACGATTGGCGATGGCAGCAATAAATAGCCCTGATGTGTTCAAGATCAGTATTATGTGGCCAATTATCGAAAAACTAGAGAAGATAAGTGGCAAAAACTACGATTCTCATACGACCGCTATGCGGGTAATCGCCGACCACTTACGCAGTGCAACCTGGCTGGCTGTTGACGGTGTAACGCCGAGCAATAAAGAACAGGGATATGTTATGCGCCGATTGCTACGACGAGCTATTCGCTTTGCATTCGAGCTAGGCGTGGAGCAGAACTTTTTGCAAGAAGTAGTGCCAGTTATTGCCAAGTTGTACGAAGATGATTTCCCAGAGGTCAAAGCCAAAAAAGACGAAGTTATAGAGACGCTTACGCGAGAAGAAAAAGTCTTCCGCCAAACCCTACGGAAGGGTGTCCGTGAGTTAAAAAAGATGTCTGAAAAAGGTAAATTAAACGGTGCTCAAATATTTACGCTTTACGATACTTACGGCTTCCCTTCAGAGCTAAGTATCGAAGAAGCAGCAATGCAAGGCTTCGAAGTATCAAAAGATTGGAAAAAAGAGTTTGGCGAAAAGATGAAAGAGCAGCGTGAGAGAAGTCAGACAGCCACAAAAGGCACCTTTAAAGGCGGGCTGGGTGGTCAGACCTTGCAACACAAGAAATACCACACGGCTACGCATTTGATGTACCAGGCTTTGCGCGATATATTGGGTGACCATGTTGTGCAGAGAGGATCAAATATTACAGAAGAACGATTGCGATTTGATTTTAGCCACCCCGAAAAAGTTACGCGCGAGCAACTGGACGAAGTGGAGAAAATTGTCAACGAACAGATCAAAAAAGACCTAAAAGTTACCTGGCATGAATATCCTACAAAAGTTGCCCGTGAGGAAAAAGGCGCCCTAGGTCAATTCGGCGACCGCTACGGCGACACTGTAAAAGTCTATAAAATGATCGCTGACGGTGAGAAAAAACCATTTAGCTTCGAAATTTGTGGTGGTCCTCACGTAGACCATACTCTCCAGCTAATAGAAGACGGAAAAACTTTCAAAATCCTGAAAGAAGAATCCTCATCCGCTGGCATCCGCCGTATTAAAGCAGATTTGCAGTAAAAGCAAAATAGTTGTAAAATAGTCGTATATGGGCGTAGAGAACGACTTAATATCAGTACGATACGTGCGTGAACATGGTGTTCACCAGTTTCGAGCAGCTAACGGAATGCAAGTAACCGGTATTTCTGAGCCAACTTGGGAAGATTTTGAAGCAGTTCTAGATGGATTGCCACCAACCGATGGTTACATTATTTCACCAGAATTAATCACTTCGCCAGTCCCTCTAGACCAAGTTGCTGGCATGCAAAAAACTATCGAAGATCGAACAGAGTGGGTTCGTGAAATTTCTGAAAGACACCCTTGGGCTCGTGTCCTACTAGGAACTGCAACTTTTGATCCAGTAGAAAAATTACCAAGAAGCAGCGTTTTAGCTTTTTCGGGTGGCAAAGAGATAGGTAGGCAGCACAAAATAAGCGCCGTCCGTGGCGAACACGAACTTTTTCATAATGACTGGGATATTGAAAAACCAGATACGGCCGTAGACAATGATAGTCAGAGATTATTGATATGTTCAGACATGGCGGCGGCAGCTACGATTGGTTTTTTGGCAGAGAAACCAGACTATGCGGCTATAAGTGAAAGAAAAGACAGAATTATTTCCCCGGCAGCAAGAACTCTAATCGCTGTTAACTGTTGGGCTGTACCGATATCAGAGAGGGAAATAACTGTGTCACCGCGTGCTATTGAAAGTGCATGCCAGGGATTATTAGACGATACTACTAGAAAAATCTTTGATTCATTCCCTGGACTTAAAGAAATAATTACGGTGGACAGAGCAATCCCAGATTTAGGGACCCGGCCTTTTAATGCCCATTTTAAACGTTTATCCATTAACTAGACTGTTTGTGCTCATGGTATAATTACCACAGTAGTTATGCTTGATAAAATAAAGAAGTTAAAACATTCTGCGCTAGGACATACGCCGACGAAAATGAGCTCGGATAAATACATTGTTGCCTTGGACGTAGGTACAGAGTATGTCAAGGCATTGATAGCCAGAATGACCGCCGACGGTGGTGCCGAGATAATCGGTGTTGGACGAGCACATCAGGGTTTGGGCGACATGCAGGCTGGCGCAATTGCTGACATTTCGGGGGTTGTAGCCAACTGTGATAAAGCACTATCGATTGCAGAGCAACAAGCTGGGGTAAGTGCAAGGACAGTTATTATTGGGATTGCTGGCGAGTTAGTAAAAGGGACAACCACTACTGTTAGGTGCAAGCGAGCAGACGCTGAAAAACCACTAGACATTGAAGAAGTCGAAAAAATTATCAAAATTGTTCAAAAACGAGCCGAAGAAAAGGCTCGCAAACAACTGGCTTGGGAATTAGGCGGAAAAGAAGTAGAAATTCGCTTGGTTAACAGCGCATTGGTGGGGATTGAAATAGATGGCTATAAGGTGACTAATCCACTGGGTTTTCAAGGCAAAGACGTAGTTGTTCAGCTATATACTGCATTCGCTCCGTTGATACACATTGGGGCTTTAGAAAAAACCAGCCAAGAATTGGACCTTGATCTGTTGGCTGTAGCAGCCGAGCCCTTTGCTGTTGCGAGGTCTGTTATTGGTGACGATGGCAACACGAATATGAGCGCAATACTTATGGATGTGGGCGGTGGAACTACCGATATAGCTGTTATTAATGATGGCGGGGTACAGGGCACCAAAATGTTTGGCATTGGCGGCCGAGCCTACACCAGGTCAATAGAGCGCGAAATGGATATTCCTTTTGATAAAGCCGAGAGCCTGAAAATGGCACTGGCTGACTCCAACCACCCGGCAAAAGAAAACAAGAGCGTCGTAAATGCACTAGAAAAGACACTTGGCGTCTGGATAAAAGGTGTAGAATTGGCCCTCAGCGAGTTCGACCAGTTGGACCATTTGCCACAGAAAATGCTACTGTGCGGTGGCGGATCATCACTAGAAATGTTGGTTCATGATTTGAATAATACTGATTGGTATCGCGGTTTACCATTTACTAAAAAGCCCAAAGTCCAACATATCCAGCCCAATCAGGTGGTCGGGATTATTGACAAAACAGGTGATGTAACTGATCATACTTTCATAACCGCAATGGGTTTGCTGCGCGTCGGACTAGATACATTACAACAAGCGTTAGATGGCCCAAGCGGTTCAATAAAAGAACGAATTGATAGGATTCTAAAGGTTTAACAGATGGCTGATAGCGCTAAAGACACAATATACATAGATGTCGATGATGAAATCACGGCGATAATAGACAAACTACAGTCTAGCGACTCTAAAATCGTAGCGCTTGTATTGCCAAAACGAGCTGTGGCCCTGCAGAGTATTGTTAATATGAAGCTGTTAAAGAGAACTGCTGATGAGTCAGGCAAGCACCCCGTTTTGATTACCTCCGAGGCTGGGCTTTTGCCTATTGCTGGCGCTACTGGGTTGTATGTTGCCAAAAATCTCCAATCAAAGCCCGAAATACCGAATGCCCCTGATGACCGGATTGATGAAAACGAAGAGATAGAAGCTGATGTTGAAGACCCTGTTATCGATAAAAAAGCACCCGTTGGAGTTTTGGCGGGTGCAGCCGCCGCCAGTGCGATAGACATGAATGAAGAAGAAGTATCAGCTGCGAGTGACCCAGCGACAAGTTCGCCGAAACCTGCTAAAAAACCCAAATCCAAGGGCGCAAAAAACCCTAAAATTCCCAATTTTGAGAAGTTCCGTAAAAAACTGTTCATAATAATTGGTGCAGGTATTGCACTAATTGTTTTGTGGTATCTGGCGTTTTTTGTTGCTCCTAGTGCAACTATAACGATAGAAACAGATGCCCAACCAATTGATACTAGCCTAGAAATTACCGCTAGCCCATCTACGACCGAATTAAACGAGTCCGATTCCACTGCGCCATCAAAACTAGCTGAGAAAAAAGAAGAGGATTCCCAGGAGGTCCCAGCCACCGGCCAGAAAGACCTCAGCGCTAAAGCATCGGGAGTCGTCACGATACGTCAACGGTGCGATGATGTTGGCAATGGATTTATAACAGTACCAGCAGGAACAGGTGTTAGCGCAAATGGTCTGACATATATAACCCAATCCAACACAACTATAAACAATACAGATGTCGGCGGTGGAAATTGTTTTTCAGGATTAACAAAAGTTGTTGCACAAAAAAACGGTGAACAATACAACATCGGTGCTGCAAGCTACACAGTATCTGGATACTCTAGCCTTAGCGCGACTGGAACAGCAATGACAGGCGGAATCAGTAAAACAATAAAAGTTGTTAGTGATCAGGACGTTGATTCGGCTAAGGGCAAAATGGACGTTAAAGATGATGCTATAAAAACAGACTTGAAACAACAACTAGAGGATGCCGGCTATTACGCAATCACAGATAGCTTCAAGAAGTCTAATGAAAACACCGACGTTAGCCCCGGGGTTGGGCAAGAAGCAACCAATGTGAAAGTAAGCTATAGTGCCGATTTCAGTATGGTTGGAATAAAACGAGATGATTTGAAAAAACTAATCACAGCCAGCATGAAAGACAAAATCGATACAGAAAAACAGACCATTCAGGACGACGGTATCGATACTGCCAAGTTTGTAATCAAAGAAACTAAGCCTAACGGAGATACAGTTATAGCCATAGATACCACTGCTTTGGTTGGTCCAGATATTGACCAGGACCAGCTGAAAACGGACATAGCGGGTAAAAAGAGCGGCGAAACAGAGAACATCATCAGAGAATTCCCTGGAGTCAAAGAGGCGCAAGTCAAATATAGTCCGTTCTGGGTTTCGCGTACGCCAAAGAAAGTTACCAAGATTAATTTAGTTTTCACCTCTACAAACAACAACTAATATGAGTGACGGCAACCTTCTGGCTTTGGATATTGGTGAAAAGCGGATTGGCGTTGCCCGAGCTAACGCTGTTGCGTTGATAGCCGAGCCTATGGAAACTATGGATAACGACAAAAGCTTTCCAGCTAAGCTAAACGAGCTAGTCGGTAGCGAGGGGGCTACAACATTAGTTATCGGACTGCCACGTAACCTGTACGGTGAAGATACTGCCCAGACGCAATATGTCAGGAAATTTGTGTCTAATATGAATATCGATTCTGGCGTTAAAGTCGTGCTTCAGGATGAAGCAACTAGTTCTCTCAAGGCCGAAGATTTCCTGAAATCACAAAAAAAGCCCTACTCCAAGGCTGACATCGATGCTCAGGCTGCCAAGGTGATTTTGCAAGATTACATAGATTCAGTCATACTCACAGAGGCCAGCCGGTAAAAGATTATGAAGAAATTGAATTCTAAACGAAACTCAAGAAAAAAAACCCTACTTGTCGGCGTTATTTTGTTATTTATTGCTTTGGTTATTGGTGCAGCTGCTTTTGTGCACAATATTTATAACCAGGCTCTAAAACCTGTCAGTAAGTCTCAGAATATTGTTCTAGTCGAGATTCCGTCTGGTTATTCTACCCAGGCAATATCAAAAACGTTGAAAGAAAAAGGTGTAATAAAGGAGAGTTGGGCCTTTGAATGGTACGTGCGCAATAGCCCATTGCGAGAAGATCTCAAAGCCGGTAGTTATGCACTCCGACCCAGCCAGACTGTGCCAGAAATTGTAACAATACTCGCGAAAGGGATTGTGGCCACTGATCTAGTAACAATTTTGCCAGGGCAGCGTATAGACCAGGTTGAGGCGACTCTAATCAACAGCGGCTTCAAGCCAAAGGAAGTAGTTGAGGCGTTGCGACCAGAAAACTATAAAAACCACCCGGCGCTTGTTGATAAACCCGTGAAGGCAAGCCTGGAGGGCTATTTGTACCCAGAATCATTCCAAAAAACTGCTCAAACGTCAGCCAAAGACATAGTTACTGCGTCTTTAGATGAGATGCAAAAAAGGCTGACTCCTGCAGTCCGCGAAGGTATTACGCGCCAGGGCCTAACTGTTCATGAGGGCATTATACTGGCATCAATAATCGAACAAGAGGTAGCAAAAGACACAGATAGGGCAGTTGTGGCGCAAATATTTTTAAAGCGCTTACGGGCCGGTGGGCCATTACAGTCAGATGTTACGGTGCTGTATGGTGCCATAGCCGATGGCAAAACCCCTAGCTTAACTCATGACTCTCGATATAACACCTTTAAACACACTGGACTCCCGGTTGGCCCAATTAGTAATGTAACCGATCGCTCACTTGATGCGGTAAGAAAACCAGCCAAAACAGACCATTTGTATTTCGTTGCTGGTGATAATGGCAAGACCTATTTTGCTGACACACTAGAACAACATCAAGCAAATGTTGATAAATATTGTAAAATACTGTGTAATTAGTATATTTACAGGGGTAGGATTAGTTCAAAAACCATTGCTTTTTGTTGACTTGTTGTGCTATAATCTTGGTTACGATTTGTAACTAATGTTATATGTTTTAACAGAGGTAAGAATCGTCTATAAACCGATAATTAGCGAAAAAATTAGAGAAACCCTTTACAGGTCGAGTTTCTCGAGAAAAAAGTCATTAACAACGGTTTATAGTGTAAGGCGCAAGCCTTGGAGGCTGGTATTCGTACCACTGAAGCTCTCAATCAAGAAATTTCAGCTCGTTTGAGCACAATACAGACAGATATCAAGCATAATCGCTGGTATCGTAGAATGCTTGCCAAAAAGAACCGTGGCAAACTGGTTCGCTATTCCTTATTGGCTAGTAATGCCTTATTGCTTGTGGTTGTAGTTGCATTTGTTGCCCAAAATCCACAGACTAGTGGTACTGGCGTAAGTAACGCTATTTTGAATACTTCTCAGTCTGAGGAAGTCGTAAACCCGCTAGACGCATTATCTTCTGCGGATATTGCCGTAAATATCGCGAAAACTGCTGGCCTACCAGAAACAAGCTCGGTAGCGAATAAAGCCGATACGGTTAACGCCCAGTTGGCAATAGCACCTTCAGACAATATAGTCGCTGCGAAACCCCAAGTTATTGCAACGGCCCTAAAATCTCGTGCCGATATCCAATTTTATACAGTCCAAAAAGGCGACACGGTACCAAGCATTGCTGAAAAATTCGGAGTTACTTCCGATACTATTCGTTGGTCTAATGACTTGGACGGCGACGCTGTTGGTGTCGGTACAAAACTCGTAATATCGCCGATAGACGGTATTGCCTACAAGGTCCGTCCGGGGGAATCCGTAAACGAAATTATCTCTAAGTACAGAGTAGATAAAGGCCAGGTAGTTACTTTTAATGACATAGAAACGGGCGGTTTGCCTGTTGGGCAGTACATAATTTTGCCAAGCGCCAAGCCTGCAGCCGTGGCAGCTACTCCATCTGTAGAAAACGTTGCCTCAACTGGTGGTTTTGCTTGGGGCGGATTCTCGGCCCAATACGATAAAAGCAACGGCTATGATTATGGTTACTGTACATGGTATGCCAAAACTCGTCGTCCTGATCTGCCCAACAACCTAGGTAACGCCAGTACCTGGAAGATATTGGCCCAACGGGCAGGATTCAGCGTCGGAAACAGCCCAAGGACCGGTGCGGTTATTTGGACTCCGCCTCGTGACTATTACGGACATGTTGGATATGTTGAAAAGGTTAACTCTGACGGTAGTGTTGAAGTGTCAGAAATGAACGTTGCCGGTTTCGGTGTTTTGTCGCACAAGAAACTTTCTGCTTCTCAAGCCGCGGCATACGGCTACATCTATTAACTCATTGCTATACTAGACATGTAATGAGAACAATTAGCAGAGACATTGTAGGTGGGTTTATCTTCTCTGAGGACAATAAAATTCTGCTTGGAAAAAGTATCAAAGGTGGTGTGTACCCAGACTTATGGGTTGTTCCCGGAGGCGGAATAAATGACGGCGAAAATAAGATAGACGCCTTAAAGCGTGAGGTGGAAGAAGAAGTAGGCCTGGTAATAAACGATGAACAAATTACTGAAATCGTAGGTTACACCACTGGCGAGAGTAAAAAAGTTTTACGGAGTACAGGCGAAAAGGTGATAGTGCGTATGAAATTTTATGACTATAGGATTGATTTGCCTGATAATTCTCAAGGTATTGATATAAACTGCAAAGATGATTTCGAGAATGCACGTTGGTTTTCTGCGCAGGAGCTTTTTTATGAAGAACTAGGGCCTGCTACGCGCTCTCGTCTGGAAAGTCTTAACTTTTTGCGGGCAGCCCAATAGAATTCTCTCTTTTGGCTAAGCGCCTGGACGACAGAGGTGTTATAACCCCCCTCAATACAATTTCTCAATTTTGGCCCGCTCTCTTTGGCCAAAAACCACTTTTCCTCATTCAACGTATCTACAGATATGTTTTATTCATAGAAACTGATTTTTGATACAAAGATTATCAGCCCAAAATGCTTGAGAATTTGTATTGAGGGGGTTATAGATGAGACACTGGTAGTAATATGTTTGTTGATAATGTAGAAATGACGCTTAAAGCAGGCGATGGCGGCAACGGTATCGTTAACTTTCGGCATGAAAAATTTATAGAAAAGGGCGGGCCAGATGGTGGCGATGGCGGTAAGGGAGGTGATATTGTGGTGATTTCTAGCAATAACCAAGATACCCTCGCCATTTACCGCTATAAAAAAGAAATGACTGCAATGTCTGGCGCAGGCGGCAGCAAGCGCAAACGCCATGGCAAGAATGGTGAAGATTTAGAGTTATTGGTACCCGTTGGTACAGTTGTGCTCGATGAAGATGGGAAAGTCCTTGTTGATCTAGTTCAGGATAATCAAAGAGCGGTGGTTTGCAGGGGTGGAAGTGGCGGATACGGTAACGCTCATTTTACTAGCTCTGTTCGGCAGGCTCCTAGGGTCGCCGAAAAAGGTGAAAAAGGCGAACAGCGGCATGTAAGACTCGAGCTGAGGATGATAGCCGATGTAGGCCTGGTGGGGCAACCTAACGCTGGTAAATCCACCCTACTGGCTAGCATTAGCAACGCCCGTCCTGAAATCGCCGACTATGCTTTTACAACATTATCACCCAACCTTGGCATGGTGGATGTTGATGAAACTTCGTTGTTATTTGCAGATATACCTGGACTTATTGAGGGCGCTAGCGGCGGTAAGGGCCTGGGCGACGAGTTTTTGCGTCACGTCGAGCGAACCTCAGTACTTTTACATCTTGTTGATGCGTATCAAGACGATGTAACTTCGATATACAAGGTTGTTCAGACCGAGCTAAAAAACTATTCCAAGAGCCTGGCTAAGAAACCGCAGATAGTTGTATTGAATAAAATAGATGGGCTGGATGATGAAATAGTAACGGATAAAATCCAAGAGCTTAGAAAAATAGTCCCTAAAGCGACCAAAATAATGGCGATATCCGCCAAAAGCAAACAGGGATTACAAGAGTTACTGCGTGTAACTGTAACATTGGTCAATAAACATAAAACAAAAGTATTAAAAACAACCAAGAAAGATCTACCAGTGATTCGTTTGCAGGCACAAGATTTGCCTTGGCAAGTCATAAAAGAGAAAAAATACTTCTTAGTGACTGGCGGGAAAATAGAGAAGTTTGCCCATCGTACAGACTATGAAAACTCGCAT
>RRZU012159771.1_pt1 | contig 26064 bp, 34 predicted proteins | sample 2165561 | NCBI WGS metagenome assembly RRZU01 (sample SAMN10456909, study PRJNA506462) | wastewater metagenome | isolation source: wastewater sludge | place: USA: Moscow, Idaho | reverse complement strand
GTGAGCGTAATAGCGCGCTAAAAATAAGTCCCCAACGTATCAACGACTTACGCGCTTTCTGATTGTCTTTTTTCGGCGACTTCCTACCCACTTCCTACCGTAAAAGGCAGACTTTTACTCTGTTTAGATATTTATTGCGTCGTTTCAAAGAGTTAGACGCATTACCTACCTATATAGACGCCAATTACAGCCAATCCAACCTACCAACTTCCTACCAAACACCATTCCGATAGCATTTACGGCAGCTATTTTTGCTCTTTGGGTAGTTTTTATTGCTTTTAGGCTTGACTTGCCTGGCCATTTGTTGTCGCGGTTTGGGCAGGTTTTGTGCCTATCCCAGCGTGTGCATACCGAGCACTTTTGCCGCCTTTTGAAGTCGCGTATCGAAGCAGGCAAAGCGCAATTCCTCGCTTGCAGCCTCCTGAATCTGACGGGCCGAGGCAAGTTGAACGCTGTCGTAGCCGCGCAGAGCAAAAGTGTCGGCATAGTCGCCCGCCTGCTCCACAAGGGATTGGGTAACCTCGACAATTGCAAACCCTGTCCAGTCGATTCGCAACCTGGTACGCACGGCTTCGATTGCGTCGGCATCGCGAGGGTTTTCGCGAACACGCCGCGCCAGCGCCGCCATGGCTTCCGCCCAAGCGATGCGTGATACGACGATTCCCTTTGCAGCCACTGCCTGCGCCTGAACTTCTGCGCTGAACTCTTCCTTGATGTACAGCTTGATCAAGGCCGATGTATCACAAAACAGAATCACCCACGATCCTCCAGCACCATCTGGCTCACTGACGTGCCAGATGGGGCAAGTTCCACCGGAGGCGCGAACTTAGGCTTGCCACCGCCCCATGAAAGAGCCCCCGTAGCCATCAAGCGGCGCAACCCTTCGTCGGCCTGTGGCGGTATGCCGACGATCCTGGCAATCGGCTTATTGTGCGAGGTCACCTCAATGATTTCGCCACCCTGTGCAAGCGACAAAACTCGCGAAAGGCTGGATTTAAGTTCACGAACGGCTACATGCATGATGTGTGCTCCGCCTCAATTAAGTGGTCTCATTATAGCCTACCATACAGCTTTATGTGGCCACAATCATCAAGCCGGTGAATTTCATCACTGCGGCGAATGAGGCGGCTTTTACGCCTACTTCCCTTTGAGCATCACCCCAATCGCCCCATCATCCCGGGTGACGAACTCGATGCCGGCTAGGCTCAATGCCTTGACCACCTTGTTGAGCGTTGATGTCCGGCTATCGGTTGTATTCCCTTCCATGCGCAGCAGTGCCGACATGGAAATCCCCGAGGCGTCGAGCAGTTCCTCCCGACTCCAGCCCAGCATCGCCCGGGCGGCCCGGACTTGTCTTCCGTCGATCATTGTTGGCTCCTTGCTCGTTTATTTATCTGCTTTGCTAGATGCTTTTTGTGTCTATCTCGGCGCATTGTATCGTAGTATGGCCTCACATTGTGTGTGTTGTCGAGGAGGTCAAAAATGCCTGCGCAAGCGTTGAGCAGTGAGTTTCTGGAGTCCCTGGCCGGGCGCGAGCCGGCTTCCGGGGCGGTGAATTATTTCGATACGGAGATCAAGGGGTTTTTGCTGGAGCATCGCTTCAGCGGCGGGATGACGTTCTATTTCCGTTATCGCGATGCGCTGGGCAAGGTGCGCCTGCAGCACATTGGCCGGGCGGATGAGGTGTCGCTGTCGGACGCCCGGGCGAAGGCGCACAAGATGCGCCAGATGGTTTCGGAAGGCGGCGATCCGAAGCTGGAGAGTCACCGCTTTCGCGATGTGCCGACCTTCGGGGCGTTTGTGGCAGAGCGCTACTTGCCCTACGTCAAGACGCGGAAGCGCAGCTGGGAGACGGACGAGATCATGTTGCGCTGCCATATCCTGCCGGTGTTCGCCGAGTTCCGCATGAACCGCATCACCCGCTCGGATGTGGTGGCGTTTCATCATGGCATCCTGGACAAGGGCTACGCGGCGGGGACGTGCAACCGGATGATCGTGCTGATGAAGTTCATCTACAACTGCGCGATCCGCTGGGACATCCTGCCGAGGACAGGCAATCCGTGTGTCGGGGTGGAGCCGTTTGAGGACAATGGGGCCCGGGAGCGGTACCTGACCGCCGAGGAGGTGGGGCGGTTATTTGATGAGCTGGACGCCAACCGCAATGTACAGGTGGGCCAGGTGATCCGGCTGCTGCTCTACACCGGGGCGAGGAAGCGGGAGATTCTGGATGCGCGCTGGGATGAGATCGACTGGAACCGTCGCTTGCTGATGATCCCGGCGGCGCGCTCGAAGTCGAAGAAGGTGCATTACATTCCGCTGTCGGATGCGGCGGTGGAATTGCTGCAGTCACTGCCCCGGCAGGAGGACATCCCCTGGGTGTTCTTCAACCCCAAGACCAAGAAGCCGCCGGTGTCGATCTTCTACGCCTGGGACTCGATCCGGAAGAAGGTGGGCTTGGGCGAAGTACGGCTGCATGACCTGCGCCACAGCTACGCGAGTTTCCTGGTCAATGCCGGGCGGTCGCTGTACGAGGTGCAGAAACTGCTGGGCCACCACGATCCCAAAGTGACGATGCGCTACGCGCACCTGTCGCCACAGGCGATGCTCGATGCGGTCAATGTGGTGGGAAATGTGGTTGCCGGGGCCAGGGTGAATCGGGTCGGGGTGGCAGCGAATGAGGCGGGGGTGGCTGTCGCCACCGCTTGATGCCAAGCCCGACAAGGCACGACGGGAGCGCGACACATTGCCGTCGCGCTCCTGCATTCAGATCAATGCTTCGAGACCTTTGCGCTCAAGCAGGTTGAGCAGTTTCTGCGATGGGCCGCTGGGATGTTTGTCACCCAATTCCCACTGACGCACAGCAGACGGACTCGTGTTGAGCAGTGACGCCAGCACGGTCTGACTCAGCTGGTAGCGATCACGCAGAGAGCGAATTTTCTCGCTATCGTAATCGGGAATCGGGTCCAGGCACAGCGCATCGTACTTGCGCATCTTGCGCTGGTCGATGAAGCCCAGGCGATGCAGATCCGCTGCCGTCTCGTGCACAGCCTCCAGGATTCGGCTTTTGGCCTTAGTCTTTGTCGTCATGGCAAATCTCCTGTAGTGATCCGTCTTCTACCCCTGCATCGAGTTCCTTGCCCGTGCGGGAAAGCAAATCAAGAGCAATGGCTTGCAGCGCTTCTTTTTCTTCGGTGCTGATGTTGGCCCGTTCGTTCTTCTCGAAGCCGAACACGAAGAACCACAGGTCGCCCTTGTTGGTGGCCACCAATGTCCTGGCGCCACCGCGCTTGCCTCGGCCCGCCAAACCCACGCGCTTCTTGACCACACCGCCACCGAGATCTGCGTCGATCAGGCCTTGAACCATCTCGCGCACTGCGCCACACAGGGCCTCATCGGTCAGCTCAGTCTTTCGCATCCAGCGACTGAAGGAGCGGGTTTTGAAGACTCGGTTCATGGCTGAAACTATAACACTTAGTGACGCACATTAAAAGATCAGGCCCAAACGCAAAAATCCCCCGACCCCACCGCCAGTCAAGGCAGTGAGATCGGGGGAAGTTCTATTCAGCGCGATGCCAGTCAATCAGCGCATTGCATCGCGCCCGTTCGCGCTCGTGCTGCTCGATGACATCGGCGGCCCACTGGGCGACCTGGGTATCGGTGGCAGCGGTTCCACTGGCACCAGCAGACTCGCCGGTGGTTGCGGGCAGTCCGCCACGCGACTGGGCGGCCAACTGGAAACGGTCGAGCAGGCCGAGAGCATCGTCAGACAGACAAGGCCGGCCCAAGGTGGCAGCGGGAATTTCACGGATGACCTCCTTATAGATCGTGCGGGTTTTGGTATCAGCGGCGGCGAGCTGGCGTTGCAGATCGTCGGCCACGGCCTGACGGCGCGCGACTTCGGCACGCCAAAGATCGGCCAGCGCCAGTTCGTGCTGTTGCCGCTCGGCGGTGCAGGCGGTGGTACCCGCACTTCGGCCAGTGAAGTAGCTGCCGGCGATCAGAGTCACCACCAGCCCGGCAACGATTGGGATGCGCCAGGGAATCCGTATCATGACGTCCCCTCTCCCATGCACTGCCGATACTCCGCCTGCCGGCGCTTCACCAGCCCACCACACAGCCGAGCATTCTCCGGGGCGGCACAATCCTTGCCCTGAAACCGCGTCCAGCGCAGCAACTCGGCACAGGCGCCGGGGTAGTCGCCTGCATTCAGTTTTCTGACCAGCGTGGATTTGCAGAACGCCCCGCTGCCGACGTTGTACGAGAAACTCACCAGGGCGTCATACTCGTGCTGGGCCAATGGCACCGTGACGCAAGACTTCAGCGCGCCTTCGAACTGCTGCACATCCATCAGCGCCCGGGCCAGTGCTTTCGGCGGTGTCGTAGTGTCCCCGAGCTTCACCCCGCCGGTGGTGCCAAAGCCGAGGGTCGGTACATCGCCCTTCACCGGGATGATCGCCTTGTCGCTGTAGCCTTCGTGCAGGACGATGCCGACCAGTGCCGCCGCCGACAGGGACAGCCCGGCGACCAGATTGCGTGTTGGCCTGATCATTGCGAGAGTCCTTTCTGGGCGAGCAGACGCGCCACCAGTGCGGTGACAATAACGATGCCGGAGGCGATGGCGAACGTGCCGCGCGGCATGGCATCAGCGTAGAGCGGCAGGATCGCCTCGCACGCAGTAAGCATCCCGGCCAATACCATCAGGCGGATACTCCAGGCCCGGCGCAGGATGCTGCGCCAGTCCGGCAATAGAGAGAGTTTCGCCGATGCCATCATTGACCACCTCCAAACAGTTTCAGCTTCAACACCGTGCCGGCAAGGATCGCCATCACCAGGCCGGTGATCAGCATCCTGATGATGGTGAGGCCGGCGGTCTTCTTCGCCTCGTTGAAGGCGTCGAGGAGATTTCTCAGTTCACGGATGTCGTGCGCGGCATCCGCGCCATCAAGGCCGACACCGTGCAGGGCATTCTTTGCCCCGCGTTCGGCAGCACGTTCGAGCATGGCTTCGAATTCTTCTTGCGGGATCGTTACCGACTTGCGGCGCTCGGCCAGTTGGGTTGCGTCCATTTTTGTTCTCCTGATTTACGTAACAGCTTCGGGATTGGCGGCACTGCGCTCGCACTCGACCTGGGTGGTGTAGCCCTGGGTACCGAGGCGGTGCTCAACACGCTTGATGCGCCAGTCGGTTGGGATGCCTGGGCGCAGGAAAAGGGACAGTCGGCCTTCGGCCGCCAGGCGCGAATCACCCGGCAGGCTGAAACTCAACTCACCCTGCCCGCGTTCGCCACAGTTCTTCTTGGTGGCGGCGGCCGCCTTGGCCTCGGCCTCGGTGGCATGCACATAGCGGATTTCTTCAAATGGCGGCTGGCCGGTGGTCACTTCCCGACGTTCGCCTTTCTCGAAATCCCACCAGTAGGCCTTGGTGCCGCCGGTTGCTGTCGTCGGTGGTTTTTGCGTATCGCCGTCGCTGGTCGAGCCTCTGCCGCCGGGTTTGCGCGCCGAGTGTCGGTAGCGCCATTCGGCGAGATCACTGGATCTGAGGTTGATCGTCGGCATCACCTGGCCGGTGATGGTCTTGATCGCCCCCTGCTTGGCCAGCACCAAAAACCCCGCCACGGGTTTGGCCACGGCATCGTGCTTGGCGGCCAGGCGCGTGAGCAGCGCCATGTCCGATTCCTCGGTCTGGTCCAGATGCGGGATGGCGATGGCACCCAGCTCAGGATCGATCTTGGCCTGATAGCGGTGCTCGGCAGCGATAGCCTCGACCAGTTGGCCCAGCGTCGTCGCATCCCAGGAGCGGGTCTTGGGACTGCGAAACGGCCCCACCATATCGGCCGCCTTGGCCGAGACCGTCAGCGTGGCCGGCGGCGAGCGGAGTTCCACCTCATCGACGATGAAACGCCCCAGGGACACCAGCCGGGTTTCGGCATAGCCCAGCGACACGGTGAGCACCGTGCCGATGCGCGGCAGTTCAGCAATCGCACCGTCCTCACGGCGGCGATCATCGAGGGTCAGCTTCAGCTCATCGGACTGGATGCCGGCTTCGTCGGTCACGACCAGTTCGATCAGCCGGTCGCGTATGGCGGAAGTGATCTCTTTGCTGCCGGCGTAGATGCGGAATACAGGTTGCATCTTCCCCTCCTCACGACCACAGCCGGATCACTGGCGCTTCAACGGGTAATGGCAAATCAGGCAGGTCGATCACCAATCCCGCTTCGAGGACCGGGGGTAACTGGGCCAGATGCGGATTGGCCGCGAGCACGGCGGCGATCACATCACTGCGTCCATAGTGCTGCCAGACCAGGTCGTCGAGCACATCACCATCGCGGGTAAGGCGTCGTGTCATGACTGATCCTCCCCGTAGGCCTTGAGCTTGATGCGGAACTCGAGCTTCCTGGGCTGACCGTCATCGGCGAACACAGTGCGGGTGTCGCCGATCTCGGTGATCACCCAGGCACCCCAAATGCGGCCCAGCCCATCGACCAGTTGCTGCGGACGACCGGCATCGGCGAGCGCACGCATCGCATCACACTGGCCCAGACCACCCTTGAAACTCGGGTAGATGACGCCATCGAGTTCGATCTCGCCGACATTGCGCCCGACAAACTGCAGGGCCGGATCGCGGTTGATGCGCGCCTGCTCCTGCCAGCGCCAGGACTGGTTGAGCGAGAACTTCTGGTAGGCGAGCGTGGCGATCTCGAAGCGAAACTCGCCCAGGCCCAACATCACCCGTTCGGCCATGGCACACCTCGACGAAGAAATGGAATGAAATGAGTGTTGCTGGAATCAGTCGTACATCGCCGCCGCCGGACTGCGGGTGGTCTCACGCATCAGCGCGCGCAGGCGCGACTCGATGAGTGCCGCGATCTCGCGTGCATCCATCCCCGGTGGGGCGTTGACCGTAATCGGGGCCGACAGCGAGACGTTGGTGTTGCCACGGGCAGTCAGCGGCTGAGCTGGCATCGGCATGGCAAGTGCGGGTGATCCGGCCGGCAGCGACGATGCGCCGGACAACGAGGAAACCGCACTCCCCACGGACACAGGACGTGCGCTTGCTGCGGGCCTTCCCGCAGTTGAGCCAGGCTGGCCACTGCCGAACAACGAACCGAACCAGGCGCCGACCTGCTTGCCGGCGTTCATCACCCACCCGATCTTGCCGGCGATCCAGTCGATGGCTTGCCCGACGGTGGCGGTGATACCCGACCAGAGACCGGTCATGAAATCCGCCACCGGCTGCCAAGCCGCGCTGATCAAGGCCAAGGGCGAGAAGGACACCAGGGCCGTAAAACCCTCGATCACCCACCCCACCAGCGTGCCCACCGCACGAATCGGCAAGGTCAGCCCCGTGAAAGCCGCGCTCAACACGCCACCGATCACCGCGCCGAGGGACTGGCCCGAGGCGGACAAGGAAGCGAACTCGTCCTGGGTGAGTGTCACCGGCGCAAGCAAAGCCCCGATCCAGCCGACCACCCGGCTCACGCCATCGGCGATGAAACCGAACACGGAAGCCACCGCCTGCCCAATCGGCGCCAGCGGTGCCAGTGCTGTGAAGAGACTGGTGATGGCCGGCTGCATCGCCGAACGAATGCCCTCGAACACGCCGCCGACGTAAGCCGCCAGCGGGTCCCAGTATTTGCGGATCACCAGGACCATCCCGGCGACGGCCGCCCCGATACCCGCCACGATCCAGGTGATCGGATTGGCGAGCAGCGCTACCGTCGTCGCACCGATGGCCGGCAACATGGCCCAGAAGGCGAGTGCCGCCGACTTGATCGGCGCGATCAGACCGAGAGCACCGGTCTGCAGCCGCTGCCAGGCCAGCGACAGAATGCCCGTGCTGATGCCGGTCGCGACCGCCTGCGCTTGCATCAGTGCCAGACCCGCCCTGGCCGAATGGACGGCGGTGGTCATCGCCAGGATCGGCCCCTTGACGAAGGTGAAGGCATAGCCCAGTCCGATCACGGCAATCTTGCCTGCGGCCAGCGCCGCGACAGAACCCATCACCACCTGCGTGACGATGGGGAAGCGCTCGGCCAGCGCCGTCAAGCCTTCCAGCGGCTTGGCAACGGTGCCGACGAGGTTGTTGAGTGCCGGCAACAGTGCATTGCCGATGGTGATGCCCAACCGGGCGATCTGGTTCTTCAAGAGTTGGAGATTATTCTCGGTGGTCGCCGCACGCGCGGCGTATTCCTTCTCCATGGAGCCAGCGTAATTCTGCTCATCGGCCACCAGGCCCAGTGCATTCTTGTAGGTGTCGAGCGAGCCCACCAGTTTGCCGATGTCGTCGGCGTACTCCATGCCAAAGAGATCGGAGAGCGTGCCCATCACGTCCGGGGCGGTCTTGACGCGTTCGAGGAAGGTGAGCAGTGCGCCCTGAGCATCCTCGGCGATCATCTTCTTCATCACTTCGGCGCTCATGCCGATCTGGAACAGCCCCTCCTGGAACTTGGCACCCTGCTTGTCGGCGGTCGCCAGCTTCATCAAGAGCGCATTGATGCCGGTGGCGGCAACTTCCGGCTTGGTCTTCAGGGCCAGAAACGAAGCCCCCAGCGCATTGACCTGCGCGCCCGACAAACCGAAGAGCTTGGCGGTCGACCCGGCGCGGTTGGAGATGTTTAGCAAGTCGGATGCCCTGGCATCCATGCTGTTGGATAGATGGTTGATGGCATCGCCCAGGCGTACCGCGCCGTCCTGGGTGAGACCGAAGATGGAACGCATACCGGTCATGGCCGCACCGGCCTGATCGCCGGAGAGATCGAAGGCGACGCCCATCTTGGCGGCGTCCTCGGCAAAGCGTAGCAACTCTTCGCGAGCGATACCGGCTTGGCCGGCGGCCGCAACGATGGCACCGATGCCATCGGCCGCCATCGGCAGACGGGTCGAGAGCAAGAGGACGTCCTTGCTCATCTGGGCGAATTCGGCCGGGGTGTCGAAGTCGACTACCTTCTTCACATCCGCCATCACAGACTCGAACTTCACCGCCGGTTGCACCAGGCCGTAGAGCGCGCCGCCCAGGGCGGCCGCATCCATCATCTGGGCACGGTAGGCGCTGCGCTGCTCGAGGTTGCGGGCCTGCGCCTGCTGGGCACGGGTGAGTGCTTCAGTGCGGTTGCGCAGCGTCTCCATCTGCTGCCCGAGCTTGGCCGACTCGGCACCGACCGCGCGCAGATTTACGCCGGACTTCGCCAGCGATCCGGAGAGTTCATCGACGGCAGCCCGCTGGCGACGGTAACTTTCTTCAGCACGCGTCGCAGCCGCACGGGCGCGCTCCAGTTCCTTGGCCTGCTTGGCAGAGGGTTCGCCACCTTGCCCGGCGATGTTCGCTTCCAGGCCAGAGACCTTCTGCCGAGCAGCGCGCATGGTGAGTGCCGCATCCTTGGCCTGAGCACGCAGGCTCTCCAGCTGCTTGATGCCGGACTGCTTGTTGCCGAGTTCCGCCATCGTGGAGCCCAGCTGGTTCAGCTGCGCCTGGGCACCGCGCACCGCCGAGCCAAGGGAAGCCGCCAGCGTGGCGCCGATGCTGATCTGAACAGGATGCGCTGTGGCCATGGGCAAACCTCAGGAAGACGGCGTGGCAGACAAGCGCCGCGCCAATGACAAGGCCTCGACCAACTCACTCACCTCCAGGGCAAGCAACTCGGATCGAGGCCAATGGGTGTAGAGGGCGAGCTCCACCACGAGGGCGGACAGCTCACCCGGATTCACTGCAAAAAACTGCCCAGCACCTTCTGGAGTTCGGCGTAGTCCTTCATGTCGAGCTGGTGGATCGCTGCGGGCGGCAACTCGGCCAGGTTGGCGATCAGGCGGATCTCGCGTTCGGCGTCGCTGCCCGCCGACTTCTGCGCGGCCAGGTGGTCGCCCACCGTGGGACGGCGCAGGGCAATGTCGGCAATCGGCACGCCGTCGTGCTCGATGGAAAAGTTCAGTTTGATGCGTTCAGCGGTATTCATGGAAGAGTCCTTCATGATTGGCGGGAGCATCGCTCCCATTCTTGGCGAAACATCACCCCTGCACTTGGCATTTCTGCCATTTGTGCATACACTAGAAGCCAAATGGCTTACAAAGGATGATGTGATGCGTGTTGCAACTGCGATATCTAAAGGCAGAACCGATCTTTCTGCCGCTGCGGTGCTGGGTGGCGAACCGGTGCTCCATGCCGATCCGCGCTCGGCACTGGACTGGATCTCTCTGGTGCGTCACGGGATCGCCGCAGGGGCAGTTGATGCCGCTGTACGAGCCGTTGGCATCGGACAAACCGACTTGGCGAAACTGCTGGACATCCCGGAACGAACGCTTGCCAGACGCAAGAAGGAGGGCACGCTTAATCGTGATGAATCAGGCAAGCTGGTGCGCCTGGCGCGCGTGGTTGAGCGTGCTGCCGAAGTGTTCGAGGATGGGCAAGCCGCACTGGACTGGCTCAAGTCGCCGAATGCGGCACTCGGGAGCGTCAGTCCGATTTCATTGCTCGACACCGATTTGGGTGCTGATGCTGTCCTGAATACGCTGGGCCGTATTGAGCACGGTGTCTTTGCCTGATGACGGACAGCGCACGCACCCTTTGGCGAATCACCACGCGGCGTTTCGCAGCATCAGCTTTCACCGGCGAAGGTGCTCGGCGCTACGGCGGTCGCTGGAATCGCGCAGGTCAGTCCATGGTCTACACAGCAGAGAGCCGCTCCCTGGCATTGCTGGAGATGCTGGTGCAGGATGACCCACTGCGAGCGCAGTATGTGCTCATCCCGGCGCACCTGCCCAGCACGGTCAGTGTTGAGCAGATCGGGGCCACAGCCCTGCCCGAGGACTGGCGCGGCCTTGCTGCCCGGGATCAGTTGCAAATGGTTGGCTCAGAATGGTTACACGAAGCACGCAGCTGTGTGCTGGCTGTCCCCAGCGTGGTGATGCCCGCCGAGCAGAATTACCTGATCAACCCATTGCACCCGGATTTCCGCCACATCACCTTGGGCCCACCGGAAGCGCTGGAGATGGATTTGCGCTTACTGCGCAACTTGTCAGACGCCTCCTGACGCTCACAAACCGATGGCTGCACGAATGGCTTCCATCTGATCGGTGCCGCCGACTTTGCGAACCAGGTTGATGGCGTCGATCTCGATCAACTCCTCGTCATCGATGGTGAGCTTGTAATAACTCGCCGCCACCGACACCTTGAGGGTGCTCTTGTCGCCTGGCTTCCAGGTACCGGCATCGAGCTCTTTCCAGCCACCGCGCAAATTGACGATGACCGGCTTGGCAGGATTGCCCTGTGCCTGAATCGCACCCCGGATAGTGATCTGGGTGGCGGCGTTGTCGAGCAGGCCGAACAACTTGAAGACCTCCGGATCGTGATCGGCAATGGTCAGCTCGGCTTCGAGCTTCTCCATGCCGAGGTCGATCTCGACCGGTAGATCCATGCCACCGGCGCGGTGCTCCTCGGTCTTCAAGGTGAGTTTCGGCAGTTGGATCTCGTCGATACGTCCGGCGTAGCCGCGACCATCGACAAAGAGGTTCATGTTCTTGAGAACCCGTGGCAGTTCAATGGCCATTACAGAATCTCCTCGAGATAGTCATCGACCAGGTGCGAGCGGAAGATGATGTGCTCGGCCGGGTACGGCGGGGTGAAGTCGAAGTTGAAATAGATCTTGCCGTCGGCAATCGACATCGGCGAGTTCAGATCCGGGTCGGCCCAACACTTGCCGCCGAGGATTGCGCCGAGGGCTTTGAGTTGGCGCAGGTAGGCATTGACGCCTTCGGTGACTTCTTCGACGTACGTCTTGGTGATGTTGCGATCCACCGCCCAGAGGTGTGCTCGAAGCAGCGACTCGTTGATCATGTCGGCCGTGCGCCGCACACTGAGGAAGGCCCACTTCGGATCACTGGCACAGGTGCGGTTGCCCCACAGGCGGTAGCCGTCCTCCTGAATGCTCGTCGCCACCTCGTTCTCGTTGAGCAGGTTGGCTCGCGCATTGGGATCGCCCAGCGCAAAGTCCACCGGGCGGTGACTGCCGACGATGCCGTTGATGACGTTGTTCGACGGCGACCACCAGAAGCCCCGATCATTGTCGATCTTGGCAATCAGCCCCGCGACACGTGCTGAAACAGGTTCGGTCACCACCGCGCCGCCCTTCATCACCTTGACGTGCGGATCGACCACATAGATGCGCGGCGAGCCCCAGTCCTCCCGGTAGTCGATGGCGGCAGCATCGGTGGTGTTGGGGCCGTCGGCGATGATCACCGCGCGCAGGCGTTCGGCAATGCCCAATAGTTCCGCCACCACCGGGTTCGCCAATTGGCGGAGGCTGTCGTCCGGGTCGGTCGGACGCTGATGGGTGAAACCGGGGGCGATCAAAATGCGCGGCGTGACCTTGGCCACCGACTGGGCAGCCAAAAGCGCCTGCAGGCCGAGGTACTGGCCGGCGTCATCGACACCACCGAGGACATTCGTTTGCGTTTCTGCCTCCGTCGCCCCTTCGGCGACACGAATCACGACGACCAGTGCACCGGCCTGATCGAAGATGCCATCGATGGCCATCGGCAAGGTGCCGGTGGTGCCCAGCTTGGCCGCTTCCAGTCGACTGCCGGCAATCAGCACCGGGGTGTTCAGGGGAAAGCTGTGCTCATCGGCATCCGGTGCGGTGCCGACAAGCCCGATCACCGAGGATCGGACGGTGCGAATGGGACGCGGGCCATTGTCGATCTCGACAACTTCGACCCCGTGTAGAAAGTGATCTGCCATGGGTGGGCTCCAGAAGTAAAAAATCCGCCAGTGGCGGATCAGGTAATTGGGTAAAGGGGAGTAGATTGCAGTTCGACAGGCTCAGGCGACGGGCTTGCCTTCGTCGTACTCGATGGACTTCTCGCAGTGGTTCGGATCGAGCCGGTCGAGCAAGCGGCACAACACACAGGCCCAGCGCTTGCCCTCACGCGCGGCCTTGCCGGCGCGACTGGAGAGCGTCTCGTCTTCGTGACCACCGAAGGCGGCATTGGCCAGCTGGTCGTGGGCGACCGCCAGGGTCCAGGCGCGGCGACTGCCGGTCAGGGCGGCCACCAGCATCCAAAGCGAGGCGATGATGGCCACGAGTTGGCACAACCCCCACAGGGCGAGCAGCGTAAGCCGGTTCATAGCGTTGCCCCTACGGCAAACAGCCGGTCCAGTATTTCGTCATCAAGCTGCAGGGCCTGCGCCAGACCGGACACCAGCGGCGAGTCACGTTTCACCTCGGTGGCATACTCCCACTCGATTTGTGCCGCCTTGCCTTCCGTGCCTGCCATGGCAGCGATGGCGGTTTCCACCGGATCGAGCAATCCGGCACCGAGCAATGCGAGACGCGCCTGACGCATGGAGACCGTCGTGACCACCGCAACCTGCATGTGCGCTTGCTCTGCCAGCAAATTTGCTGCCTCCTCTGCTGCCTGTTGCTCGACCAGGGGTACCAGTGCCCAGCCATCGCCTTGCCAGCTGGCTGCCTTGGTCTTGGTCACTTTGGGTGGCGGGGTAAAAGTCCAGCCGGCAGGTGCCGGCTGACCGGCTTCGATCTCGGCGGTCTCGCCCAAAAACCCGTGCTTGATCTCGTAGATGGTTCGCATGGTCTTTCTCCTTATTGGGCGCGCACGTAGTAGCGGTAACCGCCCCGGCTACCGTTGCTGGTGTCGTAAAGCGGACCCGTCTGGTTGCCATAGGCACCGACCACCGGAAACTCGCCCGAACTGCTCGGCAGCCGAAACTCGGTGGCCAGGTTGTAGCTGTACAGACTTGCCGCACTGGCGACATACACATATTGACTGCTCGATTGCTGCGTGAAGTGCAGCCAGCGGCCGCCCGAGAGCGGCAACAGCCAGTAGCCATAAATCGAGGCCCCGTAATTGGAGAAATAATTGTTGGCATAGAAGCGGCCACTGACCAGGTCGAACAGGGCGAAGTCGAAGTGATAGCTGTTGTTGCTCGACTCGGCAATGAACCAGACAAACCGATCCCCGGTGAAATGACTGCGCCGCAACTGGATGCTGGTGCTCCAGCGCGACGGCATCCGGTTGCGCAGATAACGCACAAAGTCCCGGGTCTGCACCAGGGTCAGGGTGTTGAGGTTCGAGTAGAAACCAAAACTGCCGCTGCCCGGATGCACCCACATGCGCGCGAGCGTGCCGGCGGCCCCGAGGATCTGAGTAGCGCTCGCGACCTGTTCCCAACTGCTGAAGTCTGCCGTGCGGAATACCGCGTTGCCGCTGGCCGCGTAGTAGAGGTCTCCCACGAAATGGATGCTGCCGGCGATCAGGGTGTGACCGCTGGGCTGATTGGCCCAGGTCAGGGTGCCATCGGCCGCGATCAGCAAGAGCTGACTTCCTGAGTGGATGATGCCTAGCCCATTCTCGACATAGGACGGCTGGCCGGCATCCTGGCGGGTGTTGTAGGCGCCGTTCAGGGTGAGGTGATTGCCCCAGGTGCTGCTGCCCTCCCAGGCCAATGCCCAGTTGGCCCCGGCATCGTCGGTGCGCAGCAGGGCACGCCAGCTGGCGTTGTTGTCGACCAGCAGATACAGGCGGGCACCCAGGCGCAGCGCACCGCGCACCCGGGTGATGCGCGTATCGACCATAATCGTCAGATTGGTTTCGCGGGTGACGGCGCTCGCGCCATCCTGGACATACTGATAGAGCACCTGATTGGCATCAGCCAGACGGTTGTCGATGGCGGCCACGCCTTGCGGCAAACCGACGACGACGCTGCCCCAGGTGGTATTGAACTGCTCGCTGCCCACCGAGTTGATGTGCGTCGTCCAGGCGCCGAAGGTCGCCGCGCTGGCCACCTGAAACCGCACCCGGGCAGGAGAAGCATTGCCATCGTAGTTGACCCAACCGACCGTGCGCCCGGAATCCGAGATGGCCGGCCAGTAGGGGCCGTTGAATCCCAGGGAGCTGACTTGGGCATTCGCCCAGTTCTGGCCCCCGTTGCTGGAATAGTGAATCCCGCTTGACCCGGAGCGCACGATGACCACGCGCTCGCCATTGACGGCCGCCGCACGGTAACTGCTGCTGTAGCCGGGGGTCTCGCCGTTGAGTACCGAGTTGCCAATCGAGGGGTATGGCAGATTGGTCGGCGCCTGCCCGAGCACCTCGGCCAGTTCCGGATAGTCCGCGATCAGGACGGTGCCGCCCTCGGCCGGCAGATAGCGGCTGGTATCCATATTCGGGTGGATCAGCGCGATGCCGCCAATCGGGATCTCGCCGGGGAAACGCCAGGCCCCATCGCCGCGCAGAAAGCGCCGGTCTTCGCCGGCTAAGGGTGCGGGCACCATGCCGAGCGAACCGGCTGCGTTGGGGGCTGCACCCCCGAACGCCACGTAGCGCTGCACCTCCTGACTGAGCTCGCTGAACTTGAGGTCGCCTTGCTGGGTGACCCGATCCACCTGGGCATCCCCCGTGGCAATCACCTCGGCGGACTTCAGATCGGCGGTGGTCACCAGTTCGGCTTTCTTGATCTCGCCGGTGCCGATCACATCGAATACCGTGGCCTGGCCGCCGACCGCCTCGACGGCCTTGGCCAGCATCACGATATCTTCGGGTGTGGCACTGGGCGCCAGGGTGTCGATGCGCGTCTGGATCGCATCGATCTGGGCCTGGAGTGGGGTAGAAATGGGCATAAAAAATCCTCTCAAAGATCGAGATTGAGCAACTGGTTCAACTGCAGGCGGCGGATGCGGCGCAGCACGTCGGTGCTGACTTCATCGAGCGCATCGGCCACGGCCGTGGTGGTGGCCGTCAGCGCCGTCTGTACCTGACCCTGCTGGCTGGAGAGTGCTGCCTGCACTGCGCCAAGTTGCGTCGTGAGTGCTGCCTGCACCGCGCTGCGCTCCTGGCCGAAGCCGGTATCGACCAGCAGGAGTGCCGCGCGCAAGCGCAGCACATCGTCCGCGAGCAGGTGGTCTGGGTGCGGCAGTGGCAGTTGCAACACCGGGGTACGTTCGTCATCCATCACGCACCGCCATCAAGTGATGATCACGCGCAGCCGCCGCACGAAGGGCCGGTGCTGCGGACTACCCGCCAGCTCGAGTTTCAGGCGCGTGAGCTTGTCGGCACCGATGCCGGAGAGTCCGCTGGCCTTGTAGGTGCGCTCCACCCAGCCGTTCCCCACTTCGACGCCCTTGTCGAGTGAGAGCGCGGTGAAGTTGCCGGCCGTACCCGACTCCATACTGACGGCGACACTCGACGCCCCCGGCGTGAGCGCATCGAAGATCACCGTGACGCTGAAACTCGCCGCCGCCGGAATGGCACGTGACAGATAGTCGCCGGCCGCTGCCAGTGTGCCGAACACCAATTGGGTACCCGGGTAGAGCAGCGGACTGGATACTTCGGTACCGCTGAGCCGGGCCGACACCGCCAGGTTGCCGGAGAGTTTCTCCGTCAAGGCCAGCCCCTGCCCTTCGGCCAGCGCATAGGTCTTGCCCTGGGCATCGGTGGCGATGAACTGCACATCCGTCCCGGCGGCCGGACGCTCGACCCCGGCCAGGGCCATGAGGTCGGAGAGCTCGGTCACCGCATAGCTACCCAGACTCACCGTCCGCGATGTTGGCGAGAAACGGCAGCCCAGGAGCCGGAAGGCGAGATCCTGACTCTGGTGTGGCGTCCAGGTGCTGGCGTTGGAAGACGAGAGCAGCACCCCGATCTGATAGGGTTGCGCCGTCACCCAGCCGGTGCGCGGGTCATACTTGCCGAGTTCCGCCACCGCCACGGCATGGTGGGCATCATGGGTCATCACCACCAGGGCGTATTCGCGGTTGGCCTCCAGTGCCACCGGATCGAAGGCAATGCGTGTGGCGTTGCCATCGGTCTTGATGTCGGCTGCCCGCAAGCTCCCTTCGCTCAGCACGGTGGCCGTGGGCAGGCCGACTTGCGTTTCGCGGATCTGCACCACCACCGGCACATCGCCACCCTTGGCGGTAAACCACAGATCGACCCCGGCCAGCACGCGCCGTTCGGGCAACGTGAAGGTCTGGGCGAGCGGATCGACCGGGTTGCTGCGCAAGATGACGGTGGTGAGCAGATTGCGCCGCACCTCGGTGACGATGCTGCCACGCCCGACATAGGTGGCGGCCCCGTAGCTGCCCCCGGCCCCGAGAAACTCCACCAGCTTGGCGCCGGCGGGAATGTTGGCCGGTACCTGAAAGTCGCCGGTGAGCAAACCTACTGCATTGGCCTGCTTGCCCGCCGGCTGGTTGAGGGGGAGGCCATCAAAGCGCAGGGTGGCCAGCGCCTCGTTCGGGCCAAAGCCGTCGGCACTGTAGGCCACGGAGATCGGGCGCAGAAACTCGGCCTCCTCACTTCGGGATGAAACGACCTGCTCCGAGCGACGGGTCTCGACCACGCGCTCCAGCGATCCGCTGCCGGTGATCAGGCGCTCGGTGATGTCGGAGGTCCAGCTCGTGTGGGTGGTGGTAAATTGATCGACGGCCGGGTTGAGGGTGATCTTGGCCGGGAGGGGATCGAAGGCCTGATAGGGATTGATCTTCATCGAACCTGTGCGCGCCAGCTGCTCCACCACCGGGGTGAGCGTGTAATCGAGCGTCAGCAGGGTGTTGCCATGGGTGCTGGCGTGATGCACGCTGGCGCTGATCGGCAGGGTCAGCACACCCGCGACCACTGCCCCGCTCTGTGCCACGCCCTGGTCGCGCAGATCGTCGTCGAGAAAGTTGTCGACGAAGAGGCCCTTCTTGGCGGCTGGCTCGTTGATGTTGGCGTCGATGCGCAGGCGTTCGAGTGCCATCAGGTCATAGAGGTCGCCGATCTGCGTTTGCATGGCGGCGAGTTCCGACACCTTGATGGTGCGAATCGCCACATTGCGGACATCGGGTACCGAGGTACTGGCCCAGTCGTAGCGGATTTCGGCAATGGCCAGCCGTCCGGCCGGAGCATTGGGGGCCAACGGGTTGATCACCTGCGCGATGCCCTTGATGCACTCGACCTGTCCATCAGGCGTGAGCGCTAGGAGATCGATGCGCGGCAGCTTCCAGTCGTAGTCGATGTACATGGTGGTGCCGGCCACCACCTCGGCCACCCTGAATCCGGTGTCAGTGAGGTCGGTGGGTGTCACGCTGGCGATGTACTGATAAGTGACCTGATAGCTGGAGCCGGGGGCCGGTTCGGCACCGGCAGGGGTCCAGTCGACCTTGTCGGCGGTGAGCTTGTAGTCGGTGCCGGCGGCGTAAGTGGTGCCACCCTGCTTCACTTCGGTGATGGCGACCACAGCCGGCTTGCCGAGCAAATCCTGCGCACCGGTGAAGGCGCCGTGGATGACGGTTTCGGTGCGGGTCTGGGTGACACGCACGTCCACGACCTGGGCGAGCGGTGTGCGATTGATCGTGACCGCCATCGTGCCATTGCCCGCGTCGGTAAAAATGTGCGGCTCGGAAGCGACGCGCTGCAGGTCGGGATCGATGGGGAGCCGCAGGCGTTGCGACTGGGTGCGCTCGACCTTGAAGCCGTTGATGTTGGCGCGCCCCTCCGAGATCGAGAAAACGTGCTCGTTGCTTTCCGTGTCCTTGGCCAGGAAGCGCGTATTGAGGCCTTCGGTGACATAGTGGCCGTTGGCATCGAAGTCGTAGCGGGCGAGGCTGGCGATCACGCCATCCAGTGCCGGGGGCTGGCGGCGGTTCTCGAGGATGCCGTTGTCCAAGGCGTAGACGGCGTGAAAGTCACCCGGCTGGCCATCACTGGTACCGGCACCCGCCCAGCCCCAGGCGAGGGTTTCCTGCAAGCGCCCGGCACCGGGCTCCTGATAGTTGCGCACACCGACGGCAGGTTCGCGCAGATTGGGATCTTCGAGTTCGGTGACGGTGCGCGCCACAAAGCGCACACCGATGGCAATGCGACTGTCGACGGGAACGGTGAAGCTGGCGGCCGGTACCGTGCGCACGGCACCGCGCAGATAGATGCGTCCGGCCTCAATCGTGATCGCACCGGTGTCGGCATTGACCGTGAGTTCGCCACCGGCAATGACATCGCCGTCTTTGAGCAGGGCATCGGCAACGCCCTGGATGCGGTGCATCAGGGTGGCCTGGATTTCATTCAATTCCCGCGACTGCAGGCCATCCCCGGCGCGGAACAGGAGTTGCTCGTAATGCTTCTGCGGGTCAAACAGGTTGTAGTAACGCTCGATCATGAAGTGCCTCGCAAAATGGGGGGTCAGAAGGTGACGACGAATTCGAAGGTCTCGCGCGTACTGGGCTGACGCACGATGGGCACGGAGTGCTGCAGCACGAGGAGGATGCCGGGATCAACCACCTGAACCGGAATGAAGAACTTCTGCCCCGGCGGTAGTTCAGGATCGGTGCTGCAGCCGACGAACAGCCCCTGTTCGCGCACCACGCTGGTGGCGGCATCCTCAAAATCGAAACGCACGCGGATGAACAGGTGGTTGGTCGGCTCGGTGGAGAGCCGGTAACGCCCGGTGGGCACGACGGTCTCGCCCTCGGGGTCACTCGCCACAAAGTGCACTTCATCGACGATACGGCGACCGACTTCGGCCAGCATCCCGGTTTGGGCAATCGCCTCGGGTGGGTGCTCGATCTTGAAGCTGACCGTCACTTCGGCATCACTCGGGAGGGTGCTGGCGGGCAGGCGGGTGAGGATGCCCTCGCGGGCGTTGGCGCTGTAGTCGCCATCGCGCTCATAGACGGTGTTGCCGTCCAGCGAAGTGACGCGAATGTCAGCGAGATGCGCAAAGCCCAGGTCGATCAGACCATCGGCATCGAAGGCGGCGGTGATGCTCTTCTGGGTATCCCACAGGGGGTCGCCTGCACCCAGGGCAAGGTGCAAGGTTTGCTGCTTGATCGCGGCGGCCAGGGCGGCGCGACCGCTGGTGGTCAGAATGGCCATGGGGGTACTCCAGGAATGAAATGGTGAGAAATACAAACCAGCAGCGCGGTGTGCGCCGCCGAATCAACTCAGCGTTTGATGCGCAGCGCCGATCAGCTCGCGGGTGTCGTTCCAGCTCGAGTTTGGCCAGCGCACGCCAGTCCAGGTCTGGCCTGCCCAGGCCGTGCTGATGCTGCGCGACGCTTCACGCAGTGACGTGTGCCTGGCGGGCTGCCCGACATCGCCCAGGCGGAGTGCACCCAGATGCGTACCCGGCACCACCGTGTGGCACAGCAGACGATACTGATCGGCGGCAGGATCGGCCAACACGTAGGGTGCTGGCTCGGTGAGCACCGATGTGCAAATTTGCATCTCGGTGAGCGCGCGCCATTCGATCTCGGCTATATCTCCCAGGGCCAGGTCGCCCAGCTTCGGCACCGGCTTGATGCGGAACACCGCGCGTCGGGGGGTACGGCTGTTCACGTCGCCAAGACGAACCTCGGAGAGCACCACCTGCGCCTTCTGAAACAGGCGTGGTGCAAAGCGGGCCGGGTCGGGCAACGGCGCCGGGATCAGGCTATAGAGACGCAGCAGTTGCCAGGCATCGCGCACCTGGCGTTCATCGCCCAAACGGAGCAAACCGAGCGGGGTGTCGGCACGGGCGCGCACAGGATGAGACGCCACCGCTGTACGGCTGGTATCGAGGCTTGGGTCAGGCACAGTCGCATCGCCCGGGTGTGCGGCGTAGATGCGCGCCAGCACTGCCGCCCGGCGCAGGCGATGATCCGATTCAGACAGGCTGCCACTGCCCAGCGCGAAAGATTCGCCGTGTTCCCGCCAGACAAACCTTGGCAGGTTGGCATTGATGTCGCCCAACGCCGTGCTGTCGGACAACACCACCATGGCCCGGCAGAATTTGCGCTCAGGGCGCATCCCGAGGGGATTGGGCAGGGCCAGCGGATTGCCGAAGGTAAACAGATGCGCGTGCAGCATCTCTTCGTTGGGCGTGTGGCCAGCATCGCCCAATGCCGAGAAATCGAGCAGATAGCGGTCGATCAGGCGGGCCACCGCGAAGCGATGGGCGGTGATGGCCGGCACGACATGGATGGCCTCGGGTGGATGCGCAAATTTGCGCACCCGGCCAAAGGAGAGTTTGGTCTGCCCGTCGCGCCAGAACACCCCGCTGTGATCGGACAGCAGCGCATCCCCCAGGAGGCTTTCTCCCTGCACGAAGCGGCGCAAGTCCCAGCCGTGATAAATACGCGAAAGCCGGCTTCGGGCCGGCGCGGACAATTTGGCAATCGCAATCAGATCGGCAATCAACCGGTCGTCATCGAGCACCTGACCAGGGTCGATCTGGAATTCCGCAAAATGCACCCCCGGCACTTCGGGCTCGACGAACACGTCATCGGCGCCCATCCAGCCGAGTGCGATCTGCAGTGCGCGGGGCGTGCCGCGCAGGCGCTGCCAGAGGATGCCCTCGGCGATAGCGCGGCGAGGTTCGGGCAGGTAGGGCAGTAATTCGCCCAGGCCATACTCCCAGATCAGCCAGGGCAGCAGCGGGTCAGAGGGATCAGTCTTGAACTGCCGGATCGCGTCCGTCGGCTGTGCCAGTCGGGTCAGTGCATCCGTGCTCAGGGAGAGTGCCTGCTCCAGTGGCGTGGCATTGGTGGGCAGCAGGTGGTTCGGGGTCATGCGCCCTCCGTATTTCCATGCCGAGCGTCAGCGAATCAGCGATCCCGCCCGGCAAATTCCAGATTCAGATGGATCAGGCGCACCGCCTGGTTGGCGTTGGCGCGAATATCCGTAGTCGGCGACAGCAACTCCACCTTGTGCACGCCCGGGCGCTGCAGCTGGCCAATGATCCAGGAGCGGGTCAGATCCCAGCCGAGGCCCGACTGCGCGGCCAGTGCTTCCCTGAACCGCGCATCGATGGCATCGAATGCCGCCATCGGGGCGTCCGGGTAGAGCCAGAGGCGGGCGGCCACGGTGACGGGAATGAGTTCGGCCGGCACCACCTCGACGGTGTCGGTGAGCACCCGGATGTCGTCACGCAGCACGACGGCGCGAACGGCAGCGAGCACGGCATTCGGGACAGTTTCGTCTTCGCCCTTGGCGAGCACGCTGATGCGCACCTGCCCCGGTGCCGGGCTATCGACCTCGACATCGGCCACCTCCGGTGAGGCTGAAAGTGCCCAGTAGCGGTAATGGGCTGCCCCGCCCGCATTGGCAAAGCCGATGATGCGTTGGCGGGTGCGCAGGCGCAGGGCCTCGTCGTTCTCATTGAGCAGGCGCGTGACCCCGTAGAAAGCGGCCAGGTGGTCGAGGTCGCTGCCGGTGGCAAAGGCCAGGAGCGAGGCCTTGGCCGCCGCATTGATGCGGTTTCTGAGCAGCACTTCCCGGTAGGCCGCGACTTCCAGGAGCTTGACGGCCGGGTCGGAGGCCAAGAGGGCTGAGTAGTCCGGGTAGCGGGATTGAAACTCCGTCTGCAGTTCCGTGAAGATCGTCTCGAAGGACAAGGTCTCGATCACCGCTGGGGTGGGCAGACTGGCCAGATCGCTAAGCGTACTCATTCATACCTCCAGTCCGTTGAGCAGCGTGAATACCATGGTCTGGCCGTCCGGTAGATAGATGCCTTCCAGATCGAGCACGACTTGCCCGATTTCTGCCCTGGCGATGCGCACGCGGGTCAGCTTAAAACGTGGCTCCCAGCGCGCCAGGGCCTCGGCCGTGGCTGCGTACAGATCCATGGCGAGTCGTGGGGTCATGGGGTTGTCGATCAGCGCCGGCAGGCGTGAGCCATAGTCACGGCGCATCACGCGGGTGCCGATTCGGGTGGTCAGGATGTCGCGGATGCTCTGGCGCAGATGGTCGATGCCAGCCAGGGGTTGGCCGGTTTGGGCGTTGAGTCCGAGCATCGCTGATTACCCTGCATAGACATTGGGTGACCCTTCGGCCACGCTCGAACCACAGGCCACCGGATCGCCGATGCGCCCGACGGCCTGCCCCTCGGCAAACACACTGGAACTGCCTTCTGCCAGCACACTGGCGTGACAGGCGGGACCACAGCAGTGTGTCGCCCAGGCATCCCCCACCCGGTGCACCGCGATGCCATTGACGAATACCGAGGCGGCGGCGGAAGTACTGGGGCGCGCCGGGAAACAACCGTGGCCGGTGCATTGGTCACCGAGACGAGTGACAGCTGGCATGGCGACCCCCTTCAGTTCAGATCAATCCGGGGTGCGGTCAGCCGCGCACCCTGATCGCTGAGCTCCAGTCGCGTCGGGCCAATCTCCAGCACGATCTTCCCGCCCGCCGGCACCGCCAGTCGCCAGTGGTGCTGTGCTCGGTCGTACTCCATCACCGCTCCGTCCAAGAACCGCGTGCGCGAGATATCTGCTGAATCGGCCGGAGCAGGATGGTCAGCCCGGTAGATCGAGCCGACCACCACCGCCTGGTTGAGATCGCCACCGGGCGCGACCAGCAGCACCTGCTCCCCTGGCTCCGGCGGATGCCAGGTTCGGTCGAGACCTGCGCGCACCGTCGCAAAGGGCAACCAGCCGGTGGTGATGGGACCGGCCTGCACCCGCACGCGGGCACGCGCGGTGTCGAGCGCCACTACCTGCCCCATCAGCGCCACATTGCTGATGCGCCGCTCGGCTTCGGTCATGTCCTGATGCAGGTTGCGCTCGGTCATGGACTGGATTCCCGATAGTGCGTGCCGACCGGCTGATAGCTGTGCTCATGGCCAGTGCCAATCTCCGGCACCCAGCTGACCAGCACCTGCAGGGGCAACACCCCGTCATCGATCACAGGCTTGGTCCAGTAGCTGACTTCGAACGACAGGCGAGCAGCCAGCACCGGCGTATCGCCTTCTCCGCCCTGATCCACCTCGGTGCGGGTCAGGCGCGTGCCTTCCACCAGCAGACCCAAGGTTTCGTCACCATCGAGAATGGCCTCCACTGCCTGGGCCAGCACATCGGCCTCATCAGCGGCGGCATCGCCACTGGCGACGATCTCGACGGACAGTTCGAGCTTGCGGTAGCGCAATCCCGGATCGGCGTTCGGTTGATCCTCGATACGCTCGTCGCGGCTGGTGATCAGGACGGCCGGCAACTTGGCGGCAAACAGCGGTGTACTGCGGTGGATGCTGATGCGCGAAGCGGTGATGCGCGGATCGATAGCGGATAACTGTGCCACCAGTCGGTCGCGTACCGCCTCACGGATCAGGGTGCGCGGGTGTTTCATCTTCGTCAGCGTCACCATCTGCCCGCCCTCCGTTGCCGCCTTTATGCAGCAGCAGTTTCAGAAACCCGTGCCCATCGGCCCGCACGTCGACAATCAGGTAGAGCACACCTTGGACGGTGACGGCATCGCCTTCGGTCGGCAACGCAGGCAGATCGGCCTGCCGCACTTCCAGGACGGGTTGCACGGTGGACACGGCCACCCCGGTGCTGGCATCGACTTCCTGATGCACGGCAGTAAACACACCCGTGCCGTCGATGGGCGCGGCCAGCCCCTCGAGGTGAAACACCACCGGCTCCCCAAAGGTGGTGAGCACGGTGGCGGACAGCGCCCGGGTCAGGTCGGCAAAGACCGTCACGACGATCACCAGCCGGTGCTGGAGTGCAACCGCACGGTCAGTGCCGGGCGCTTCACAATCGGCAGCGGGTTGGACTGGGTGTAGATATCGATACCGGTGCCGTTGGGACGTGCCAGCTGGTAGGCGTAGAGCTCCTGCCCGTAAGTACCGACGGCATCCATCAGGTTGGCCGGCGCGAAGTAGGTGCGGAAGCTGTCGAAGGTGCCGAGCGGAAACACGATGCCTTCCTTCTCGGGAATCAGCCGCACCGTTTGCCCGGTCGACAGCGTGACGGTGCCGAAATACTCCTCGAACAGAATGGAGCCGAAGCGGAAGCCCCGGCGCACATCGTCTTTCAGCGGGTTGGTGCCGGCGGTGCCTTGCGCGAAGGTGTAGGCCTTCTCGACCGAGGTGTGCGTGACCAGCTTGTCGAAGAACTCCGGGCTGACCAGCGCATGGAGGCTGCTCATCATCTCGCCCTTGAGATTCGATTCGATATGGCGGGCGACTTCGGTGCAGCGGATGACCAGATCCTTGTCGTCGGCGAACTTGAAGTCGACCGACTTCTTGGAGAGGCCAAAGGCGGTATGCCAGTCATAGAGCGTGTTGCCCGCCCCATCCTTGGTCACGCCCAAGAGCGCATTGACGCGCATGTACTCCAGGGTCTGCGCATGCTTGGCACGCATGCGGGCGAGTTTGCGGGTCATGATGGTGACCAGCGGGTCTTCGGCATTGGCGAGACTCAGACCCCGAATGCCGCTGACTTCCTCGGGCAGCACGACATCGTTGTGCGGGATGTGCGGTACGGCGAAGGAACGCACTTCGCGCTTGTCGCTGGTGCCGACGCTCGCCGGCGCACCGAGGGCCACGGCGGGCAGCAGACGCAGTTCGCCTTCGATGGATTCGATGGTGACGTTGCGCTGCGAGATGGGCTCGGGCGCAAACAACCCCAGCTGACCCACCCGGCCATAGGGGTTGGGCAGCATCTGGATGGCTGCCGACATCTCGGCCAGCGTGAAGCCGCCGGCATCGAAGGGATTGACGATTACGGTCATATCAAGACTCCTGGAAAGTGGGATCAAGCGACCGGACGCACGACGATGCCGTGGGCAGCCAGTTGCTGGTGTTTGAGGGATTGGGCGGCGGCATCAGTGACCGAGGCATCGAAGACGAGTGCCTGGTCGGCGACGATCACCGGGCCACGCGCGAGGATCACGGCCTGGGTGTCGGTGCCACTGGCGGCAACCGGGTGCAGCAGCACGGCATTGGCGATCTCCGCACCTTCGATGCCTGTGGTCGATGCGGCCGGCGAGAAGGCATAGACGCCCGTGGCCGTGACACGACCGAGCACGGCACCCAGCGGGTAAGCGGTACCGGCTTTGATGGTCACCGTCTCGCGGCTGTAGTCGGGATCGAACTCGCGCTTGAGGAGATCGCTAAGGGTGGCAGGGGAAGTCAGAACGCTCATTTACGCTCTCCATAGGCTTGGGCCGCTTTGACCAGGGGGCTGTCAGCGACGGATTGGGGTTTGGTTTGGGGTTGCTGCGGGGCCTCGGCAACGATGTCTTGCGCCACATCGCGCTCAGCGGCCTGCTTCAGCACCGACTGACGCAGCGCATCCGGGGTGACGCCACGGGCCAGGGC